>JAABVA010005334.1_pt1 | contig 11676 bp, 6 predicted proteins | sample 5560331 | NCBI WGS metagenome assembly JAABVA01 (sample SAMN12812661, study PRJNA571458) | rock metagenome | isolation source: Antarctica rocks | place: Antarctica: Victoria Land, Mt New Zealand sud | collected 2016-01-07
TCCGCGTAATTGGATTCTATGAACGACCTTGAAATGTTTACATCAGCGTCGAGAGTAGCTACATCATTCGCGTAACTCAATTTGGCCAGCGCGTCCAAAACTCGTAATCACATGCTTTTAGGAGGCTGGCGATGAGGTCCAGCTGTACATGCTGCCAGCTATGAACCTTCTGCTTGTCAGGAGAGCCAAGAGACCTTCAGAAAATACTAGAATACAAAAATCATCTGATGTACAATGCTATCTGACCTGTACTCAGGCCCAAAATCAATGTGAACTCTATGCTGAAGAGTTTTCATCAATAGATGTGATATCATTCTAGCACTACAACAGAACATCTCTGAGCTTACATTTGCTCTGAGACTATGAAGCTTCAGCATGAACAAAATAGTAAGAACAAGAAAATCTTTTAATATCTATCTCATTCACACTGAGATCTGATGTCATTACTGAGTGTGAAGATAATGATGAATGTGATGTTGCTTAGACTTAAGAGAGAATAAAAAGCTTAATTAATAGAAAATAATCAGACTACACTGTCTAATTAAAGATATAGCAGACAAAATCTTCTGCAAGACATAATCAGTCTGTCAGAAAGAGATTTCTACAGATAATGCAAAATAGAAGAATAGCTTGCTATAAATCTGCAAGACATAATATACAATAACAGCAACTGCTGATTCTATAAATTTTATCTCTTTACTGAGCTCTGATCTGCAATCATTATTTAAGAAATAAGATCAAGTCTTAGCTGAAAACACTGTCTATATAGTCTGAGAAAACAAATGCACATATTGATGTATAAAGAGTTAGAATAAGTCTAAGATATATGCTTAAGAAGCAAACAGAAAAAGATTTAAATGTAAAAGACTTTGTTAATCTCAATATTGTTGAGCTGCAGAATGCAAGATAAGAATTTAATTTAAAAGTCTGAAGACTGCTGATGAAAATTAGTGTAGAAGTCATGTCTTACATAATGTTTTGTGTAAATAAGATAATATTCTATCTCTGTCACAGCTTTGGGCCACAGCAGCAAGTTAAATTGATGATGTAAACATTATAATGATAAAAAAGTCAGCAGAAGAGAACTGTGTCACTTTGCACACAGTACACAGCTGCACAGAGCAGTGAGCTCAAAAATATGTCTTTATTTTTGTCTTAGTTAAATATGAGTTTATTCACTTCACAAACTGTCTCACAAGACATGACATAACAGTGAAGCTGATTCTAAACATACACACAGTACAGACATCACTGATGTGCAGAGTGCTGAAAGTCATCTTAAATTTACATTTAAAATGAGATGCACACATACAACACATTTAGATCTGAGTTACAACAAGTCTCAAAGATCTAGCAGTGTTGACAGACTTCATATAAGACTTTAAACTTAAGAATTTACAGAAACTTTATATAATAATGATGCTGTTACAGATTCTGTACTGCTGCTTAATCTAATACAGTTTAGACAGTGAGCACAGAACAATTATATAACAGAAATAAATTTTTTAGAAACTGACAGTTATACAGTAATGAGCAGAAGTTATTATAATGAAGATTTTTCACATAACAGTGAGCTCAGCACTGAATATAAAACTCTTTCTTTTTTTAATGAAATAGCAGCTAAAGAAAACACTAAGAAAGTTTATGCTTTACATTGTTACTGCATCAATTTACACTTTAATAAAGAAAATCAAACTTAACTTTATAAAGAAGCTTTGCTGAAAGAGCTCATTGAAATGTCTGCAGCTTCATTATAAAATGCAGATATAACTTTCATCAGAAGTCAACTTGAAATTCAGAATGCTTTATATTATATTATTATGATGAAATGATTTAACTATTCACATAAACAACAATGCAGATGAAGCTGTCTGTAAATATAATATTAACAAACTTTATTGAGATTGAGAGATGTTAAATATCTATATGAATAGCAGTGACATTGAGAGTCAGATAAATGTGATGATAGTGACATTAAAAAGAGATTTAAGATGCATGATATACATAAGTACAGATAAGATATTCACAGTGTATATGATGAAGCTACAGAGTCTGATTATGATGATGAGCATAATAAATATAATGAAAATAATGAAATTAAAGCTTTAAACAGTAAACATATATATAGATAATTAAGCAGTGTTACAGCCATCATTCTAATAGGCTCATTGAACATGTAGATTCAGTGAATTATATCTTGAAGGTGTACAGCTCAGTGTAAGCTTACAGTGCTTACAAGTAAGCTGAGTAAACTAACTTATGATGCTTATAAATGAGCAAGATAAGCAGTCTAATATATATATAGATCATCTTTCTTAAGAAGATAAACATATTCAATGTAATTATTACTTAACATACTATTAGCTATCAGTTAACTCAACATATCTGAAACTTTCTTATATCATAAGCTCTAATCTTTAGTCTCTATATCAGAGAAATCTTCAATTAAGACATAACACATTGAATATTCTTACAATATAAGCATAATCTTTAGTACACAGAAAGCAGTCTTCATCAGTATAATCAATCTTCAGAGTCTTAAAGATCTATAAGAGATGAACAACATACTGAAGATATTGATGTCAAATGTGTTCAGTAATGAACATAAAAAGTTGTGAAGCTTTTTGATAAAGCTCAATCTATACATAAATTTCAATTAGAAGAAGTTCAACTCTGAAATGAATAAAGATCTATACACAGTAATCTATTTTAAAGATGCAGCATTCAACTGAGTTAATCTTAAACTGCATGAGTTTCTAGATAAGTCATTAAAGAAATAAGACATTGACAAAGAGTTGATCTTCAGTAACTTTAAGAAGTTTAAAAAAGAACTTTGAAAGATTTTTGAAGTGATTGATGAGAAAAGAGCAGTGAAACAACAACTTTACATGTTAAAGATGAACAAGTTAGCAGCTAAGTACTTGACAGAGTTTCAGCACATTGTGATCTTAATTGACTAAGATGATGATGTCTTAATATCACAATACTATTAAGAATTAAGTGAAGATATTAAAGATAAGATAGCCTGAAGAGACTGCCTCAAAGAACTTTAAGAGATGATAGATATCTTTATTAACATTGACAATTAACAGTGAGAATGATGAATGAAGAAGATAAGATCTTATACAGCTTTGAGAATGTGAAAACAACAGTTCATTATCAGAATGCAAGAAGATCTGATGAATCTCAATAATATTGAGAAGCACAATCAGAAGTCACAAGCTAAATTAGTGAAGCATAAATGTTATAATAGATGACTCACTAAGTCTCATACTCAATGAGCAGAGATTCATAAATGTTATAACTGTGATAAATCTGAACATCTTGTCAGAAATTGCAAGAAATCTCAATAACAGAGAAAAGAAGTTACAATGATGAACTCAGTGATAATGCATGATTAACTGAGCTGAACAGCCTGATACAACAATAACTGCTTTGTGTATATAAGCAGTAAAGATAAAGCTGAATGATGATCACAGAAGCTTAAAAAGAGACATAGTATTAATTATGTCATGATGAGCAAATTGAAGAGATTAGCTATTCTAGAGAAAGTTGTCAGAGACAACTCAAACAAGATTGAAGAGATTGATATTTATAAAATTTAGAAGATAGACACTGCAGAAGTTTAAGATCAAGAAGATCTTATCTGAATGTATCTGAATTTAAATGTGAATTCAGAGAATGTTGACAACTAAAAAGTCAACATGAAATTTAAGCAGAGCTATGAGCATCTTAAGAATTAATATTTAAAATGATGTAAAAGTCTGCTAAAAGAACAGCAGCAGACACTTTAAGAAGAAGTTACTGTTAATAAATGACATGAAGCAGAAATGACAGCTGTATAGCTAGAAGAGCTGATGACAATGATATGACTCATAATATAAGATTGAGAAATGTTAAAGTGATTAAGAAAAGATTATGAAATTAAGATATGTCTATTTACAGATTATATGATGCTCACAGAAGAACAATGAATGCATACAGAAGAATATATGTCATTTAAGTTTCTTAACAAAGTAAAAGCACTAAAGAATTTCATTCAACATAAATATGATCAATATAAGATGTATTAACACTCAAAACAAATTGTTAGAAAAGAAACTGATGACTATACAAAACTGATTACAACTGATGAAGAACTGATATGATTTAAAGAACTATGAAGAAAGTTTACTGAATCATAAGATGAACTTTGAAGTACAGACAGAACTTAAGAAACTTCAATAGAAGCAAAGAGTTTAAAGAAGTTAAAAAATCTTAAGCTTTCTCAGCAGAACTAAAGATAAAGAAGCTTTTAATGTCTTAATGAACTGATAATGATTAAAAGATATAAGTTAACATCAAGATATCACTGAAGAAACAACTTTAAGCAATAATAGATTCAGAAACAATCAATAACTTTATCTCACAGAAAGCAATTAAATGACTAGAACTGTTGAGAAGTGATGTTCTAGCTGCTTCTATGAAGCAAAGTAGAACTAGCATCAGAAACTAAGTAAAGACTCTATTTACATTGACTGCAGTCAACATTCTTTCTACTTCTTCTGTAACTCTCTCAATCAAGATGTGCTCATAGACAACACAGTTTAGAGATTTCACTAGACAGCATAGTATAGCATGAGTATTCATTTCTTTCAATAGATTATGAATTCAGTTAGCAAGAAGCTTTTCAGAGAAAGTGCATACTTTTAGTGTATGCAGCAGCTGAGTCTGCAGACTTTTAAGATTCACAGTGAATTCAGCTTTAGCAGTGTTACTGACTATTGAGGTTTGTGATAAATCTGACTTTAATGAAATCAGCACAGTGATGACAGCTTGATATGTGTCTGTTAGGCAAACAAGCATCTTCAGCAGCTGAGTATGTTTGACTCAGAAGATTCAAGAAGAATCAGTCTCAGCAAAAATCAGCACTTACAGTTGCTCACAGAAGCACTGTTCATTAGCAGCTTAGTACAAGTTATCAGAACAAATAAGCACTATCACCTCACAGAACAAGAGGCATAAAAGCTTTCTATTTGTTTTATTTACATTATCTTCAATGCATACATTGTTACTTTACTTTATTCACTTCTTATACTACATGCCAACTATCATCACAATGAACTTCAACAACTTCTTTACAAAGTGATGATTTGTCTCAATTCTCACTTGTAAGAACTGCAATCAATGATTCACTTTTATGAGAAGATGACTGATAGAAGAAGATCTATGAAATGTTGTTGAAGTCTTAGCAGTCAACATTTCTGTCAGTGAATTCTTAGTCATGTTTTTTCTCAGCAATTTCAGCTTCAGAAGTCAGAAAACTGATGTAAAGATCTTATATTGACTTATTATCTGCATCAATACAGATAATTAAGAATATCTGATGAACAAGATTAGTGCAAAGAATGTTTGAGATGTGCTAAAGTCTAAATACAAGAAGAAGTTACAGATGACTGAAAGACAATATTTAATGAAGTTTGTTGAGTACAAGATGTCAGAGAATGTGTTCATTAAAGAAGCATAGACTTATCTGAGCAAACTTGACAGAAAGATTGCTGCAACTCAGTCTGACATGACTGAGTTGTTTAAATCAGAATGATGATTTTAAATGCTGCTTTAAGTGCTGTCAGATGAGTATGTTGTGATCTGCAATGTCATTGATGCTCAGAACAATTCAGACATCAAGAGAGATCTGCAAAAGCTTTAGAAGAAAGAGGCACAGCTTAAGATTGATGAGACTGTCATTGTCTTGTGAACAGATAAACAGAAAGAAGATTAATGTTTAATGAATTAGAACTGCAGTTCATCAAATCATTACACAGCTAATATTAAGCAACACTATTGCAGATCATTCAGCTTAGACAGTGATCATTCTTCTCATTACTTTATTAAGTGCTTTCTTTGCAATGACTTTCACTTCATTAAAGATTGTGAATTTCTTTCTAACATCAAGCAAGATGCTTAAAAGAAGACAAGCAGGTTAACTGTAATCAAGCTGCACAGATTGACTGCAGTTAAGTTGTATCAGAAGTCAGTCTATAAAGAAAAAGAAAAGAGATACAGAGTCTTTAATGCAGAAGTCAGTGACAGTAATGATGATGACTTCTTTTCTGAATTTGATGAGAAAGAGAAAGTCAGCAATGAAATTGCTGTTCTGTTTAAGAAGACTGTCAGTAAGATGTTTAAATCTGAATGAATTGCAGATTCTGAATTCTTCTTGTACATAATTGATCAACTTTAACTCTTCAGTGATTTCCTCATATAAATGAGATGCTGACAAATTAAAGTTAAGAAAAGACATTTATACTCTCACTATTGTGAAGTGATTATTATGCAAGTTGAGTCAGAAAATTCTGTAAGGCTGAGTTCAACACTTTATATGTCTGAACTTGAGGTCAATCTTCTCTTAAGAAAGTGAATGTGCAAAATGAAACTGCATAGAAGCTTTAATTAACACTGTCTTCAAATGTGTGATAAGCACAGCAAGACTATAATAAAAGTGTTAGAGTAAGACAGAGTCTATATAGTTAAGCATATTGCAAAGAGTCTTAATGAATTTGCTCTGATATCTGCAGTGCACACATTACATTCAGAGACTGCTTTTCTCACAGCTGCTTCAGACATAAGTCTGCACAACAACATAATCAATTTCTCAGAAGTCAACACTGCATCATTAAATAAAAAGATCAAGGCTTACAGACTTTGACACTGACAATTTGTTTATCTTAATTCTGTGAAGCTGTGTGATCTTTACAAGATAACAATTCTTGAAAAGTCAATTCTTATTGTTGAGAACAACAAGACTATGTGTGAGGTTTGTGTCCTGATTAAGTTCATCAACAAGTAAGATCACATCATAAGCAAAAGAAAGACTAACATTCTTGTTCTTGTCTTCATTGACATATGCAGCTCATTATTCTTGTCATTTAATGAATATCAGTACTTTCTGAAGATAGTAGATAATCACTCTCAGAAGACATGAATGATATCACTAAAGCAATATGATGAGGTCTCACAGACACTGCAAAAATGACAGCTGAAGACTGAACTTCAGACTGATGCAAAGATTCTTGCTGTACAAAGCAACAATGAAATGAAGTTAAAATTCACTCTAAATGACTGATGCAAGTCTCTTGACATCACACTGCAGTACACAGTGCTTTACATGTCAATTCAGAATGATGTTGTCAAAAGAATCATTCAAATCACAGAGAACTCAGTGTATATCATGATTAAAGAGACATAACTGTCAATAAAGTTCTAAGTGTAGACAGCACAGACAGATGCCTATCTTCACAATTAAACAGCAACTGATTTCTTAATTAATAGTAAGTAGATGACTTCTGAGAAAGCTTTCATCAGTGTGAAGTCATTCATCAATTACATTTATATATGAGAATGCAAGTGCTACAGCTACATTGATCTCAAGTTACTATCTGAAGATAGATGCAACAAGTTCATGAATTGAGGACAAGTAAGAGTCTTCATGAACTACATTGAGAAAATCACAAAGCAGTATCAGCTTTAAGCTTCAGATCTTAAGTGCATCATCAAGAATCATGCTGTGAAGTTTGCTGAAAGTGAGAAGAGAGGCACTGTTGATCTTAGACTGTAATGACAGACATTAAATGTTTTTTCAGACAGAAAATTCAATGAATGTTTATGAAAGAAGTCAATCATTGTGAAGGTCACAGCTTCAGATCAGGCACTCATGACTTAGAACAGTAAGATGCAGCCTGACTTGATTATGATCAAGGTTGACAAGTCTTAAGATAAACAACATGAGGTCAAGTTAACTGCAGTTAATCTAGATGAGTCATTAGATAAGAAGATCAACACTGATTAAGTTAAGACAGTGACACTTAAAGAAGTCAGAACCTTTCTGTGCATCAAGATCTCAAAACAAAAGAGAGACAACAACAATGATGATTAAGATGTAAATGAGCTTTTAATTAAAATATTAAGAGCTATGCTGACACTTACAGCATTCTCTGCAGACAAAGAAGATTCTATGATCAGACCTGACATTCTGACATCTGTCATCTATGCTGAAGCAGTGAGAGACTCAATCTGAAAAGAAATGTAAAAGAATGCTATTTATGCAGAGCTGACAGCCTTGACAGTAAATGAAACATGAAAAGAGACTGTGTCACTAAGAAGAGCTAACATTGTGATCAGTAAGTGAATCTTTAAACTTAAGCTGAACATCAATGAATTCTTAAATAAGCTTAAGACAAAACTTGTGGCAAGAGACTTCTCACAGACATACAGTGTTGACTATAAGAACATCTTTGCTCTCACTATTAAGTTTAACATCTTGCAAGTCTTTCTGACTATCATTGCACTCAAGAATTTAAAGTGTCATCAAGTGAATGTCAATAACATCTTCACAGAATTCTTTCTAAAGAAAACAATCTATATAACACTCTCTTTTAAAGTCAATGTCACATCTAATTGTGTTCTGTGCATACTGCACAGCCTTTATGATCTTAAGCAAGTCACACAGAACTGACATGAACAATGTGTCATCAAACTGCTTAAGTTAAGTTTTCATTAAAGCAAGACTGATCTCTGTCTTCTTCTTCACAGCATTAAAAGAATCATGCTGCTTCTTTATGTAAACAATATTGTTGTAACTTCAACAAATCTGCTACACATTCTCTGATTTAAGCAAGCTCTTGTGAGCATGTTCAAAGTCAAGAACTTAAGGAAGACACAGAAAATTCTTGACATTTAAGTTATACACAATCACAAAATGAGAATTCTGCACCTAAATCAGACTCACTACATAAACAAGATACTAAAGAATCTTCATATGCAACCTGATAAGCACAGAGCCATCAGCATTTCACTTAATGAATATGATGTTCTTTGTTTTGCTGGCTTAACTGACTAAAGAATAGATCAAAGACAGTATTAACAGACAATTAAAAGTTTAATGTACACAGCAATTCATACTTAGTCAGACATCATCTTCATACTAAATCAATTAAGTCAATATCTTAGCAATTCTGCAAAGCATCATGAACACACACTCAAGAGACTACTGCAGTATGTAAGATCAATCATCAATCTCAGCATCATGTACAGCTCTAGTGAAAGTCAAGCAATGCTTAAATACTCTGACTTCAACTATGCTTCAGACAAACAGAATCAGAAATCAATTCTAGAATGTGTCTACATGCTTAAAGATGAATCAGTGTTGTGAACAAGTCAAAAGCAGAAGTCTGTCATCATCTTGATCACTGAGGTCAAATACATAATCATGTCAATGTGTGCAAAGACTGAGATCTGACTTGAACAGATGTTAAGAGACATAAATATAGATAAATATCTTGAAGTCAACTCACACTGTGTGAGCATTCAAGAGAACAAAGCTCATTGAGCTTCTTCATTCATTCAGTTCAGAGAAGACAATTAAGCTGTCTTGATCTTGATTAAGAATGCATATGTACATAAGCAATTAAAGTACATCAATGTCTTCTATCACAACATCTGCAATCTGCATAAGCACAATCAGATTCAGATAGACTTTGTGCTCAGTTAAGAGATGATTGTCAACAGATTTATCAAGTCTCTGTTTAGATGAATCTTTGAGCAGTTCATTGAATTCATAAGACTCACTGTTGATGATTAGTTAAACTCTTGAATGATTTGTTGAACTCTTAACAATGTGTTTAGTCATCTGGTGTTTGCTGTCAGTGAGAGTCAATAGATGCAGTCTCATCAAGTGAAAATGTTAAGAAGCAGTGTTCTAGCTGCTTCTATAAAGCAGAGTAGAATTAGCATCAGAAACTGAGTAAAGACTCTGCTCACATTAACTGCAGTTAACATTCTTTCTACTTCTTCTGTAACTCTCTTGATCAAGATGTGCTCATAGACAACATAGTTTAGGGATTTCACTAGACAGCATAGTATAGCATGAGTATTCATTTCTTTCAATAAGAACTAACATTACAGTGAGTGTCTAAGCTCACATAAGTGTATATGATTAATGAAGAATACAAATGAATTTATAAAGAAGTTCATATTGAAGTCATAATAAAGAATGATTCACAGAAGTTAAAACTAGATGTTCTTAAGTCAGTCAAGTATGACACTATACTAGGAATGCTCTAATTACACAAAAAGAATTCACAGATTAACTGAATCAATAAAGAACTCTATGTAACAGAGAATGCATATAATGTTTTTAAACAACTGAAAAAGAGCTTATCAGAGCATAAGTCTTGAGATCATGAAATACTGTTACTAAAGAGAAGAAAATTAAAGTGAATGTTACTTTATCTCATGAATGAGAATCAGCTGAAGAAAGTCTGAGACTATCTTGCTGAGAATTTAAAGAGAGAATTCATCAAATCATTAAAGTCATCAGCAGAATATTCAATTCTGTTTATATTAAAGAAGAATGACATCAAGCAACTTTGTGTTGACTATAGACAACTCAACAAGATAACTTATTAAGATAGTTATTTTCTATCATTGATAGAAGAGTTGCAAGACAGACTAGAGAAAGCTAAGTGATTTATGAGTTTAGATCTGAAGAAAGTGTACTACTGTGTACACATAAAGAAGAACAAAGAATGGAAAATGACATTCTGAATGAGATACAGACACTATGAGTACACTGTTATGTCATTTAAGCTTAAAAATGTCTTAGCTATCTTTCAGAGACTCATCAACAACATATTGAGAGAATATCTTGATAATTTTGTAATTACATATCTTAATGATATTCTGATCTATTCAGACAATCTTAAGACACATTACAAATATGTATACAAGATTCTAGCAAAGCTCAATGAACAAGCTATGTATGTGAAAAAGTTGAAAAGCAGATTCAAAATTAAGAAAATACAGTTTTTAAAGTATGTCATTCAATTTAATCAGATCAAGAAGAATCTCAAAAAGACAGAGACAGTCTGAAACTGATTTACATTACAAAAGATTAAGAAAGTACAAGTCTTTTTAGAACTAACAAACTACTATTGAAAGTTCATATTTAATTATATAAGAATTGCAGAATCTCTCACATGTTTGACATGCAAGAATAAGAGATGACATTGAGATAAGAAATAAAAGAATGTATTTTATGCATTAAAGAAAAGCCTTAGTGAAACAGCACATCTGTGAATATTTAATTAAGTATGTAAGAAGATACTGAAAATCAATGCATTAGATTTTGCAGTTAAAGCATATTTATATCAGATCAAAGATGGATAGAAGAAGTCTATTGCATATTGATTTAGAAAGTTATCAGAATCTGAGAAAAGATATAAGATTCACAATAAAGAACTTCTTGCAATAGTGAAAGTACTGCAAGATTGAAGATCTTATCTTGCAGATATAAGCAAGTCTATTTAGATCTTTATGAATCATAAGAATCTGAGAAACTTCATAACAATTAAACAACTAAACTGACAACAGATTTGCTGAGCAGAACAGTTAGCAGACTTTGAATTTCAGATTTATTATAAGAAGAGTAATGAGAATGATGATGCAGACACTTTAAGTAGATAATCTGATCATAAAGAAGTGAAAATGATTTATGCTGAAATTCTGTGCAAAAACAAGAAAGAAACACTCACAAAAGACTTAGCAGCAACATTTAAGATGAAGAATACTTTCTTGACAGATAATGAACTCATTAAAGTATGTTATAACAGCAGGGCTGATGAGCATCTAGAAGTTAAA
>JAABVA010005335.1_pt1 | contig 11675 bp, 8 predicted proteins | sample 5560331 | NCBI WGS metagenome assembly JAABVA01 (sample SAMN12812661, study PRJNA571458) | rock metagenome | isolation source: Antarctica rocks | place: Antarctica: Victoria Land, Mt New Zealand sud | collected 2016-01-07
GCGACGCCGAACCCAAGACAGGTGGCTGAGTCGACTCAGGAGTCGGCGCCGCACCGGATCTCTGCTGACCCGGGCCTCGCAGAACGACCGAACGCAACGGTTGCGAGGATCCGGCGGCGACCAGCCAGACCCTGACTTGCTGCCCGGCCGCGACCTGCACAGAATGGTGCACGGACTCCCCCGCTGGGACTGTGAACGGCCCCTCACGCGCGGGTTGGTGGTTACTGTCATCGACGAGCAGGTCGTAGCTGCCGCCCGCAACGCCGCCGCTTAAGAGGAGGTCGAAGGGGCCGAAGCCTGACTGGTGCACGGACAGCGCAAGAGGCGGAGGCGGTCCTCGGTGCGTGGCTCGCACAAAGATTATGAATGCGATGCCCAGCAGGAGGGCGGCCAGCAAGTACCACTCGGCTCCGGCCGCGAACCGGCGTACGCCGGAAAGGCGGATAGATGACGAGCTGCTACCCACTGCGCGCTCCCGCCGTGCGATCCAGTCTCAACCGAACTACCCAGACCCGTTGGGGCGCGGGAGATTGTGTCTCGCAACAAAGGATAGGTGCAGTCCCGCTTGGTGTGGTCCGCCCCAGCTCGAGGCGGCGGCGTGGTGGGCCCAGTACCAACGGGACCGCGGAAGTAGCCGAGGGCGGCGTGACCGGCTGCTTCTTGCGCACTGCAATGAACACCGCCCCAGTCCGCGCTTGCAATCCTCCGTCACAGATTGCGGCGAGCAGCGACTGGTGGGCTCCCCGGCCAACTGAGCGAAGAGCGTTTCAACGCACATATCGGCAGAGGCGCACACGCGAGGTCTACTCGAGTGCCATATTGGAAGCAGCTCCTGGCGCTCGGGCGGGGAGCAGGTAGTGTTGTAGACAGAATTGCTTAGGAAGGACGTTCACCAGCCCCATGTCGCGAGCTCGTGCCAGCGTCGCTGACCCTTATGATCGGCGGTCTTGGCCGGTTGCGACGGGGCCGTGCAGCCCATGGGGATCGCTGCCGCCATGCTTTACGGCTGGGTTGAACACCTATTATACTGAGCTCCGCCACATTCCGATCAGCCATCGTATGGTAGTTGTAGCACCATGACCACGCCAACAATGTCGAACTTGCCTCTCGTAAGCATTTTGATCAACAATTACAATTATGCCGACTACCTACCAGTTGCAATCCGAAGCGCGCTAGCGCAGACGTATCCGCACACCGAGGTCGTCGTCGTCGACGACGGGTCCACTGACGCGTCGCGCGAGGTCATCGACACGTTCAGCGGTCAGGTTCAGATCGTATTGCAGGAGAATTCTGGGCAACCAGCGGCAGGCCAGGCCGGCCTGGAAGCAAGCTTTGGTGACATTGTCATGTTCCTTGATGCTGACGACTTCTTACACCCAGACGCGGTGTCACGAGTGGTGGGTGCATGGCAGCCAGGCTGCTCAAAGGTTCAGTTTCGACTCTCGCTCGTCGGCACCGACGGCGTCCGTTTCGGGGCGGATCCTTCTTGGGGGCTCCCTCTGCCGAGCGGTAATCTTCTCGGCCAGCTGGCCTCCACCGGCCGTTACGAGACACCTGTGACGAGTGGCAATGCCTTTCCTCGCGCTCTGCTCGAGCAGCTGTTTCCCTTTCCTGGGGAGTTTGACGCACTTGATCACTACCTGAACACGGTCGTTCCGCTTTTTGGGCCTGTGATCTCTATCGAGGACGAACTCGGGGCCTACCGTCAGCACGACAGGAATCGATGGGCCTTCTCTGGAGGGGTCAACGTTGATCGACTACGAGAACGGGTGCGCTACGACTTGATTAAGGAGAAACAGTTGCATCAGACGGCCGCGGAGCAGGGTCTGCAGTTTCCGCCGAACTTGGTGCAACGAAATCCCGAACATCTGCTGCACCGCCTTGGCTCCCTTCGCCTCGACCCGGTTGCGCACCCTCAGCGCACAGACTCCCGCTGGGCGCTGCTTGTCGCGGGCCTGTCCGGGTTGCGTCGTGAGAGCAGCCTCTCAGGCGCCGACCGGGCCTTTCAGGCAACCGTGCTGCTCCTGGTAGCTGTCCTGCCAGCCCGGCTAGCAACGCCGGTCCTGTTCTGGGTCGTTGCGGGCGGACACCGCCCAACGTGGATGCGACAGGTCGCTGGGTTGCTGCGCCGTTCGCGCAGCAGGGCGCGCCCGAGCCGCCATGAGCCGTAAGCGTCAAGGCACGGAGATAGCCAATCGCGGACCACGGTTGGGTCAGAATCATGGCGGCGGCGGCTACTGCAACTCGCTCATCGTCCATTTGGGATGCTTTCGTTGCGGCCAACCGCCGAGAGTGACGCATCGATGACGAGTAGCCGTGCTCGGGTTCTCCGCCATGTGACGCGACACGGTCCTGTGAAGACGTTTCACAAGCTGGTTTCCCACGTGCGACCGTTCGTTTACCTGCACGAGACGCACGTGTGGTCCACTTTAGATCTGGCGGAGCCGCGACCGCGTCTTCCTCTGCCAGAGGGATTCGAGATGTTCCGGGCAGGCAGCGCCGAGGTGTCTCTAGTTGGTCCACTCGAGGTCGATGTCGAGCAGAGCCACCGCCGCCTTGCTGAGGGGGCCGAATTGTGGCTTATGCGACACGGCACGGAGATCGCTTACTCGGGTTGGATATTTCACGGGCACGCACCAACCATTGCAGCTCCCGGCGGGGCTGTACGGCTGCCCCTCGGGACCGTTAATCCCGAGGACATGGTTACCGCTCCGCGGTACCGCGGACGTGGCCTCGCCTCGGCGGGATACTCCTTGTTGTTCGACGATCTTGAGCGCACCGGACGGGCTACCAGAATCGTCGGCAAAGTGCCTGAGGACAACACTGCGAACCGACGGGCTCTTGTCAAGTCGGGGTGGCAGGAGTTTGCCATCGTTGATTTCCGCCGGCTCGGGCCCTGCCGACGTTCCCGAGTCCGGCCAATTGCGGACGTCGGGGACGAATCCTCCGCCGTCACCAAAGAGATGATGCGCTGGCTCAAGTCGGCCATCATCGTTGGCCGGCCTCGCCATTCACCCACCAGTGGCTAGGATGCTTGTTGCTGACCGGCAGGGCGACGGTGAGTCAGAACCGCGGGCTCAGGACCTCACTGACCAGGCACGAACCTCGAGGGCTAGGGAGAAGATTCTACCAACCCCTCAGCGACCTGCAACTTGGATCTTCGGCTCTGATGCAGTCCCATGAGCACCGACGCCAGCCCGAGAAGCCCGAGTGCCAGTGCATCAGCGAGCAGCCGACGATTGCTGCCGGGAGGGGATAGCCCTGGAGGTGCCCTCACGAGCAGCCGGTAGGAAGCGTCTACAGCATTCAGATAGGATTCCACCTCCTGAATGGTGGCCGCCGCTACCTCGTGGGCTGTCTGGCCGTCGGGACTGAGCACTGCGAGTGTGAAGTGGGCGCTTGTGCCTTGACGGCTGACTGCAACCTGAAGCTGGCGGCGGTCCTTGTCGCTGATTCCGACCTGGGTAGCGGCTTCGTCGACGAAGCGGTGATTGCTCGCGACGAGCATGAAGGTGGGCATTGTCGTCGCACGGGACAGCACGTCGTAGGCGTAGCCGGACGACGTGACGTTGGAGGGAACGACATCGACCCCAATCTGTGCCGTCCACAGCCGCGCCCGAAACCCAGGCAAACTCACCATGGTCCCTAGAACGATCACCATTGCGAAGGAGCACAGCTGCAAGGGACGGCGGAGCGAAGACTGCGTGGTCAGCGCTGGTGGCGATGGCCGCGCCAGCAATTTCTGGGCTGAGCCAAGCGGCACGCTCAGCCAGCCAGCAGCCTGGCGGGCTTGGAGGTCGAGCGCGGCCCCGACCGCGATGACCAGCAGTAGCGAGGGTAGGTCAGCCAGGTGCAAGAAGATGCTCGCCACCCCCCACCCGACCAGGCCCGCGACGACGCCGGCCGACAGCGAGGCTGGGTCACCGGGCTTAGGGCGGCCGAGGCGGAGCCAGGCTCGGCGCGCGCGGAAGGCGACGAGGACACCGACGAGGTAGAAAGCCATCCACCCTGCGAGCCCGAGCACGCCCGTCTCGGCCAGCATTTGGATGTATAAGTCATGGGGAGCCAGGCCGGTGGCGAGCGCGCCGAGACTAAGCCGACGGACATAGCTCGCTTCGGCGGTCTCGAAGTTGCCTGCGCCGACGCCCAGCCAGGGGTGATCGGCCGCCATCGCTAACCCGGCCTTTTGGACTTCTGTTCGTCCCTGCAGCGACGGGTCCACCGGTGCGGTCGCCGATGTGGAACCGGTCTGCAGCAACGTGTCAAGACGGTTGCCCACTCCTGGCAGGACAATGACGGCAAGAACAACAGCCGATACGAGGGCGGTAAGCCGGAACTTGTCCCGGACCAGCATTGCGCTCCATACGACCAGTGCCACAAGCATCGCGACGATTCCGCCCCGCGACTGGGTCAGATACTCACCGACCGCGAGCAGTCCTGCCGCCAGCAGCCACATCCAGCGCCGCTGACCGCCCAGCCGGGCGTGCCACAAGGAAAGGCTGATCGGCAGGAAGAGCAGCAGTTGGCGACCCCAGAAGTTGGGGTCTGCTTCCGGCCCCGAGTGTCGGCCCAGTAGCTGGGGAACGACGGAGTCTTGGATCCCGAGCCGGGTCAGTCCACCGAGGGTGGTCGCGTCGTGCAGGATGAACTCCTGAACAACGCTCAATCCCGCAAGGCCAGCGAGCACGGCGACCGCGACGCCCAAGACGACGTCAAGGCGCCGCAGCATGGGCAGCAGGCCTATAGCGATGATCAGCAGTGGGAGAGTGTTATGCGTCTCCTCCCAGAGCGCTGACTGAGCCGCTGCTGGGTTCTGGGCAACGGCCACGCTGACCGCTTGCGTGGCGTACCAAATGAGCGTGGCGAGCAGCACGGGGGACCACGGCAGTCGCCTCCGGGCGCGGATCAGAGCGAACGCGCCAACCGCGAGCGCCACCGGGTAGGCGCTGACGGGACCGACCTTGCCAACCACCTCCCCAAGACTGCCGACGACGATTGCCGTTAATAGCGCCGTGGTCAGCAATGGCGACGATGTCAAGTAGAGGAGCAGCATGCCGGCCACGATGAACCCGGCTCCAAGGACCAGCCAGACGACTGGTCCCAACGACATCAGCGCGGCGGTCACCGGTGCCTGCGCTTAGCGAAGGCTGCCATGCACGTTCACAGCGAGGAGGATCTGACCGAGCCGGACAACGGCTCGTCCTGCCCCGTAGTCAAGGCGGTCGACGGATGCCGCAAAGGTCGCGGGGGCCGGCTTCCCTGGGCGTTAGTAATTCGGCGGCGGACCAATAGCATGCCCCCTCGAAAAGCAGCAAACGCCAACACCAGGGATGCGATGAGGACGACCGCCAGCAGGGTCGTGCTGTTGGCCTTCGCGGATTTGGCGGTGCCGCGCGCCGAGCTGACCTCGGTGACCCGAAAAGGGTAGAAGGTGGAGGCGAGCGTGGCAACGGCCTGACTGCTGACGGCGTCAGCCGCAGACTCCGCCAACGGTGCCTTGTCCGCGGTGGCGCTGACGTCGATAAGATTTGTGTTGGGCACCGGAGTGACTGCAATGTTAAGACTCCGGCGTTGCTTCGCAGTGGTCTTGAGGCCGTTGAGCACTCCGCCGACAAAGCCCGGGCTGTTTGCCACCGAGGCGTACGTCTGCACCAGCTGACCCCGGCTGAGCGTGTCGTAGAGCCCAGCGGCGGCGTCTGGACTTGCTGCCCGGTCGGGCAGCACCAGCAGCGACGAGGAGGCGCGCCAACTGGGCGCGCGGCTCAGCACTAGTCCGCCCCCGATCAGCAGCGCCGCCAAACCCACCACGACGGCCGCGACCGCGGCAGCCGATCGGGTCGCCCAGCGGGAGCGGACTCTGCTTGTGCTCATAACTTGACCTGCGCTTCCATGCCGCTTCGAGTGACCCGGCGCCAGGCGACCGGCTGGCTCCGCCGCAGATAGCGGAGTCCACCTCGAAGCGCAGCCAGGTTCATGAGGGCGAACTGCAGGGGCGCGGCGAAAGCGCGGGCGTCAGTAACCGCGCCCGCGACCGCCGAGCCGTAGAGGGCGAGCTGGCCGGCGAGCAGCACGCGCGCCGGCCAGCTCACCTTGGCACTGATCAGCGATCCGGCGAACAAGCCTGGTAGCAGCACCGGTACGACGACGCTGCGCAGCACCCGATGGGAGGCGAAGGTGATCGCCGTCCAGCCGTGCCACGGCGCGAGGAGGCGTAGATGGGCGAAAATGGTCTGCCACGTGCCCGCAGCGATGCGCGTGCGCCGCTCGAACTCACCGGCAAGCGTCGCTGACGCCGGCTCGACGGACACTGCATTGGGTGCGTGCCGCACTTGGTATCCGCGGATCAGCGCATCGCAGCTGAGGTGGAAGTCATCGTTGATGACGCCGGGTGGAATGGGGCGAAAGGCGCTACGTCGCACCGCGCAGATCTCCCCCGGCGCTCCGCTCGTGCAGCCGAACGTCGACTCCGCCGCCTTGATACGGGACTCCAGCCGCCAGTACAGGCCCTCGCCAGCGCCTTGAACGGTATCGCCGACGACGCTCTTCACGCCGCCGGCCACCGCCACGGATGCGTCGACGAAGCACTCGGCGAGAGCGCACAGCGCGCCGGGAAGAAAGGAGCAGTTGGCATCGGTGAGGCAGACCAGTTCGCTGGCGCAGACAGCCATTCCTCGGTTGACTGCTGCGCTCTTGCCGGCGCGCCTGGGTGCTCGCAGGACTGCGACCCCCATCTCCTCGGCGATCTCTGCGGTGCGGTCGCTCGAGCCGTCAGTGACCACGACGACCTTGAGTCGACCGGAGTAGTTCTGCGCCTGCACATTCCGGATGCGCTTTGCGATCACGGCCTCCTCGTTGAAGGCGGCGATGAGCACCGTCATCGGGGGCAGCTGCTTGTTCGACGGCCAGACGGCTGGCCCGCGAGAACCCCAATAATGCGCGAGGCCGGAGATGAGCACCGGGTAGCCAGCATAGGTATAGGCGAGTGCGGATAGCACGGTCGCCGCCGCTACGCCGCCCGCTGGCCCCCGCCGCGCGCCGCGCCCCTGTCGCATCCGCAGCAGTCCCCCTCACGCCTACCATGTCGGCATCGAGCAGGCGACCTGTCGCCCTTGTGCCGCATTGTGCTCCATCGGAAGTGTCAGTAGTCGCTCGTCTGCTTACCATCAGTGAACGTCGACGGCTTCCCGGCAGAAACTCTTGGGGGCGAGAGGGTGAGCGACAGGCAGTTGCGCGTCGCGCACCTCATTCACGGCTTGGGCCCCGGCGGGGCCGAGCAGGTGCTTCTGACCCTCGCGGATAATGCCCCCTCGGTTGGTGTTCAGCTCAGCGTAATGAGCCTCATGCCGACGGCCGGGCATCTCCATCCCGAGCGGCTGCGTGCTCGCGGCGTTCCCGTCTCCACGCTGCGGCTGTCTTCGCGCTGGGATGCCCGGGGGCTGCATCGGGCGGTCAGCGCCGTCGCGGCACAGCGGCCCGACCTGATTCACACGCATATGAAGCACGCCGACCTGGTCGGGGCATACGTCAGTTGGCGATTGGGCGTCCCGATGGTGTCGACGCTGCACGTTATCGAAGATCAACCTGGTCTTGCAGGGCGCGCAAAACGTCGGTTAGCCGCAGCGGTCCGGCTGAGGGCGGCCGCCCGCAGCGTCGCCGTTTCTGAGGCGGTCCGACAATGGTATCTAGCCACGTTTCACGCTGACCCTCGGCGGGTGGTCACCATCCGCAACGGGGTTGCGGAGCCTGACCGATTGGCGCCCGACCAACGCCACCGCCTGCGTGCGGAACTAGCCGGAGCAGGCAGCTCGGTCGACAGCCTCGTGCTTGTCGCGATGGTCGGGATCATGCGGCCTGGTAAGGGGCATGACCTGGCGATCGAGGCGCTCACGCGGCTGCCCGTGGACTTGCCCATCTGTCTGGTCATGGTCGGCGACGGGGAGCTACGGCCGTGGCTGGAAGAGGTCGTTCGCAAAGCAGGGGTCGACCGCCGGCGCATCGTCTTCGCCGGCTTCCGGCGGGACGTGCCCCGCCTTCTTCAAGCTTGTGATTTGCAGCTGCACGCAAGTGCATTTGATGCCCTGCCGACCGCGCTCATTGAGGGGCTGGCGGCCGGGATCCCTGCCGTGTCCTTCCGAGTCGGCGGTGTGCCCGAGATCGTGACCTCGGCCAGCGGAAGGCTGGTCGACGCCGGCGACGTTGAGGCCCTTGCCAGAGCTGTTGCCGAGCTGGCCAGAGACGAGCCGCTGCGACGTCAGCTGGGCAAGTGCGGGAGGCGGCGTTACGAGGCAGAGTTTGGGGCCGAGCGTTGGGCGAGGCGCCTTCGCGACCTCTATGACGACGTCCTGGCCGGCCGATGCGAATAGTTCTGGTCGAGTTCTCCCCTTCCGGCGGCCTGTTCCAGTTCGCTCTGCAGATGGCAGAGGCCTACGCCGAGCAGGGTCACGAGGTCGAGTTGGTGACTGGTCCGAGACCGGAGCTGTTGCCACGGGTGCCCGGGGTGCGGCTGCAGACAATCCTGCCCACTTGGCATCCAGCTGCGGACGGTCCGGAGTCTGTCTGGCTCCGCAAGTCTCGTCGGGTGCTCCGGGCGGTGCAGTACCTGACGGCCTGGCTGCGGCTCACTCTGCATCTGGGTCTCCATCCCCCAGATGTCCTGCAGTGGGCTGAGTGGCGGTTCCCTGTTGACGGATGGATGGTGTGGCTGCTCGCGTGCTGGTTGCGGCGTCCCGTTCTGGCTGACGTGGCGCACACCCCGAAGCCTTTCTCCGAGCAGCGGACATCTGGTCGGCTGCACAAGAACTCCCCCCTCCTGAGCCGAGCGCTGGCTGCGGCCTACCGACGGATGGACGTCGTCTTCGTGCTCGGCGACAGCGCTCGCCAAGACTTGCTGCAGATCTGCCCGAGCCTCAGGCGCGTCGAGGTGATTCCGCACGGGAACGAGGGCATCTTCGCCGGCGGAACCGCTTCGCCGGCGGACACAACTGAACCGGTGGCCTTGTTCTTTGGCACCCTCGCTCGCTACAAGGGCCTGGAGGTGCTGCTGGACGCTTGGCCGCAAGTCCGACGGGAGGTGCCAACCGCGAGGCTGGTAGTTGCCGGGTCGGTCGCCGACGTCGACCTGGGGGCGTTGCGCCGGCGGGTGTCCACATCCAGCGGAGTTGAGTTGCGCATCGGCTACGTTCCTGCGGCCCAGGTCGAACCACTGGTGACGTCCGCTCGCGTCGTGGTGGCGCCCTACGTCGTCGCGAATCAGAGCGGCGTGGTGCACCTAGCTGCCACGCTGGCGCGCCCGGTTGTGGCGACCGACGTGGGCGACTTGCGACTTGCCGTTGTTGACGGCGAGACCGGGCTCCTTGTCCCGCCGGGGGACCCAACGGCGCTAGCCGGGGCGTTGGTTCGGCTTCTCACCGAGCCTGCAACCGCCCGGCGACTGGGGGAGGCCGGGCGTGTCCGTGCCCGGTCGGAGTCGTCGTGGCGCCAGGTGGTGGACAGAGTGCTGCCGATCTACGCCGAGTTCGTGGGACGTAAGGCGCTGGGATGACCGTCGAAGGTCAGGAATCGCTGACCGGCGACGCGGCCCGCAGTTTCGGCTGGCAGGCATTCGCCTTTGGGCTAAACCGGCTGCTGGTCTTCGTTACGACTCTGGTTCTCGCTCGCTTGCTGGTTTCGAAGGATTTTGGAGTCGTCGCCGCCGGTATGACGGTAGTACTGTTTTTTGAGATAGCCCTCGACCTCGGCGTCGGCGCCGCGGTTGTCTACGAGCAACACAAGGGAATCACGTCACAAGTTCAGACCGCGTTCACACTGAACTTAACCGCAGCAGCCGGCCTGACCGCCTTCGGCGTGCTTGTGGTCCCGTGGTTGGCGAGCTTTTTCCACCTTCCCGGTCACGAGTGGCTCTTTCGGGCTCTGTTCTTGTACCTATTGATCCGCGGTGCCGGCCAGGTGCAGGATTCCATCCTTCGGCGCGACCTCCGCTTCGGCCGGCGTATGTGGCTCGACCTCACCCGGGGTGTGATCCGCGCTGTTGTATCAATCGTGCTAGCCAGTGCCGGTGCCGGTGCCTGGGCCATGGTGGTCGGTCTGCTCACCAGCGAACTGGCAGCGACCGTGCTCGCCTGGGTCTTGGTCCCATTCCGTCCTACCTTCCGAATCGAGGGTGGCGCCAGCCGGGTCTTGCTCCGGTTCGGTCTCGTGGTATTAGCCCTCAAAGTCGTCGATGCGATCAACCTCGACGCCGACTACCTCATCGTCGGCAATCGACTCGGCGCTGACGCGCTCGGTTACTACACCATCGGTTACCGCCTCCCCGAGTTGCTGTTGTTCAACGTCTTCTGGATAGTGTCCAGCGTCGCCTTTCCTGCCTACTCGAAGGTGCGCGTCTTAGGTGGTAGTCACAGCTTTGGTCGCGCGATGTTGCGTACGCTTCAAGTCCTTTCCCTTTACGCCTTTCCTGTCGGCGTGGGTCTCGCACTGATGGCACGCGACCTCGTCGTCGTTCTCTTCGGGACGCGGTGGCTGCCAGCTGTTGGCCCGATGCAAATGGTCGCACTCGCGGCTGCCTTTGGCTCGGTCGGCTACGCCTCCGGCGACATCTACGCGGCCAGAGGTCGGCCCGGCACTCTGCTGAAGATCAATGCACCGGTCGCGGTGGCGATGGTGATCGCGATGTACGTGTTGGCGCCGCGTGGCATAACCGCAGTCGCAGCGGTGCACCTCGTAGGCAGCGTCGGCTACGCCTTGGTGCGGCTCCACCTCGCCAACCGGCTGGTCGGCACCACGATGCGCCAGACCCTGATCGCGCTGCGGCCAGCGCTGAGCGCGGCAGCGGGCCTGGCCGGCTTCGTCTTGCCACTGCGGCTGACTCTGTCCGCTGGGGCTGCCTCGCTGGCCTTACTAATAGCCGCCGGTGCCGCCGGAGCTCTGCTGGGGCTGCTCGTCGGCGACCGGTCCGCGGTCGGCGACCTCATCGCGTTGGGTCGCACCGTTCGTTCGGGCTGACGCCAGCTTCGCCCGAGCCCGTTGGACGACGGCCCGGCTAGCCCAGCAGCCGACGGCGAGCCCGCTGCGCGGCGTCACACGGGCAACCTGCACGTGGAGATTGCTGCGCACCCCGGTAGCAAAGCGAAGCTTGAAGTCATGCTCGCCGCGCAGTAGGTCAAACTCCTCAAGCCCCTCATCCGCAGCCGAGAGAATGGCTTGCCCGAGCACAGTGCGGCCCGGACTCAGCCCCGCCTCCGGCGTCATGCCCATTGAGTAGTAATAGAGCCGGCGGTCGAGGCGAAGCGCATACAACACGGCAGCGTCGATTTCGCCAACCCGCAGTCGATAGAACCGCATGAGGTCCGCCGCAGCCAGCCGTCGCACTGCGCGGCGGTGAAAGTCCCGCCGGGCAGCCGTCGCAAAGATAGTGCTGGCCGACCCCCAGCGGATGTTGTGCAGCCGCATCATTTCTTCGAGGAGAGGGCCCACCGATGCCGGCTCCCGCACCGTCGCGAATCCGCCGCCGCTGCGTTCCGCTACCCGGCGACCTCTGCCTACTTGCTGACGGAGGTTGCGGCGCGGCAGCACCTCGGCCGCGTCCTTGCCAGCCAGCTCGACCCAGGGCAGCTGGAGCACCTCCTTCACCCGGTACGCGAACCGTGGCGGTCGCAGTCGGCGCAGCGCCGCTGCAA
>JAABVA010005338.1_pt1 | contig 11666 bp, 11 predicted proteins | sample 5560331 | NCBI WGS metagenome assembly JAABVA01 (sample SAMN12812661, study PRJNA571458) | rock metagenome | isolation source: Antarctica rocks | place: Antarctica: Victoria Land, Mt New Zealand sud | collected 2016-01-07
GTTCCGCACACCTCCACCTACGCCCTGACCAACATCACCCTGCCCTACGCCGTGGCGCTGGCCGACCGCGGCTGGCAGAGGGCCTGCGCCACCGACCCGGCGCTGGCCGCCGGCCTCAGCGTCCACCACGGCGCACTGGTCTCGGCGCCGGTCGCCCAAGCGCACCACTTGCCCCTCCACCCACTGTCCGAGGTTCTAGGAGCCACCGCATGACCGTCACCCCGCAACAGGTCCCCGCTTCCACCGGCCAGGACGGCAGCTGGCGGCGCACCCCGGACACCGGGCTCGCCGCCTCGGCTCGTGACCACCTGTGGATGCACTTCACCCGGCACTCGACCTACGAGCAGGGCGGCAGCGTCCCGATCATCACTCGCGGCCAGGGCGCCTACATCTGGGATGACCAGGGCCGGCGCTACCTCGACGGGCTGTCCGGATTGTTCGTCGTGCAGGCCGGGCACGGCCGGGTCGAGCTCGCCAAAGCCGCCGCTGAGCAGGCCAGCGAGCTGGCGTTCTTCCCGCTGTGGTCCTACGCCCACCCGCAGGCCATCGAGCTCGCCGAGCGCCTCGCCGCACTCGCGCCCGGCGACCTCAACCGGGTGTTTTTCACCACCGGCGGCGGGGAGGCCGTCGAAAGCGCCTGGAAACTGGCCAAGCAGTTCTTCAAGCTCACCGGCAAGCCGATGAAGCACAAGGTCATCAGCCGGGCGGTCGCCTACCACGGCACCCCCCAGGGCGCCCTGTCCATCACCGGCATCCCCGACGCGAAGAAGTACTTCGAGCCGCTGGTCCCCGGCGCCCACAAGGCCGCGAACACCAACTTCTACCGGGCCCCTGAGCACGGCGACGACCTCGAGGCGTTCGGTCGTTGGGCCGCCGACCAGATCGAGATCGCCATCGAGATGGAGGGCCCGGACACCGTCGCGGCCGTGTTCGTGGAGCCGGTACAGAACTCCGGCGGCTGCTTCCCGCCGCCGCCGGGCTACTTCGCCCGGCTGCGCCAGATCTGCGATCGGCACGATGTGCTGCTGGTGTCCGACGAGGTTATCTGCGCTTTCGGTCGGCTCGGGACCACCTTCGCCTGCGAGAAGTTCGAGTACCTGCCTGACATCATCACCTGCGCCAAAGGCATGACGTCTGGCTACTCTCCGATCGGCGCGATGATCGCCACCGACCGGCTGTTCGAACCGTTTAAGAACGGCACGGACTACTTCGCGCACGGCTACACCTTCGGCGGCCACCCCGTGTCGTCCGCCGTGGCGATGGCCAACCTGGACATCTTCGACCGTGAGCGGCTCAACCAGAACGTCCTGGACAACGAGAAGGCCTTCCGCACGACGCTGGAGAAGCTGTACGACCTGCCGATCGTCGGTGACATCCGCGGCGACGGCTACTTCTACGGCATCGAGCTGGTCAAGGACAAGGCCACCAAGGAGACCTTCGACGACGAGGAGTCCGAGCGACTGCTGCGCGGGTTTTTGTCCAAGGCGCTGTTCGACGGCGGCCTGTACTGCCGGGCCGATGACCGCGGTGACCCGGTCATCCAACTCGCCCCCCCGCTGGGCTGCGACCAGAGCCACTTCGATGAGATCGAGCAGGTGCTGCGCGGCGTTCTCACGACGGCCTGGACCAAGCTGTGACGACAGGGCTCGGCGCGGCCACCGACACCATGGCCCTCGCCATGAGCGACACGGACCCCTACCGTTCGCCGCCTAGTGTGACTGTGGACACACCCCTAGAACGCAACTGTCGGCACACCGCAGAACCCCAAGGAGCTCGATGACGCGGCAGTTGCAGAACTTCGTGGACGGCGCGTTCGTGCCTGCCGGCGCGGAGGACCCGAGCGAGATCGTCAACCCGGCAACTGGCCAGGCTTACGCAACCGCGCCGCGCTCCGGAGCGCAGGACGTGGATGCCGCCTTCGGCGCCGCGTCCCGCGCCTTCGAGATCTGGCGCGACACGACGCCGGCCGAGCGGCAGCGGGCCCTGCTGCGGATCGCCGACGCGATCGAGGCGCGGGCGCAGGAGTTCGTCCAGGTGGAGTCGGAGAACACCGGCAAGCCGCTCGCGCTCACCGCGAGCGAGGAGCTCCCGCCCATGGTCGACCAGATCCGGTTCTTCGCCGGGGCGGCCCGCGTACTCGAGGGCCGGTCCGCCGGTGAGTACATGACCGACATGACCTCGATGGTCCGGCGCGAGCCGGTCGGTGTCTGCGCGCAGGTCACCCCCTGGAACTACCCGATGATGATGGCCGTCTGGAAATGGGCGCCGGCGATCGCCGCGGGCAACACGGTCGTTTTGAAGCCGTCCGAGACAACCCCTGCCTCGACGCTGCTGATGGCCGAGCTGATGGCGGAGTTCCTGCCTCCCGGGGTGTTCAACGTGGTTTGCGGTGGTCGGGACACCGGCCGCCTCCTGGTCGACCACAGGACGCCGCAGATGGTGTCCATCACCGGGTCGGTGCGGGCCGGGATGGAGGTGGCGGCGGGTGCGTCAAGAGACCTCAAGCGAGTCCACCTCGAGCTTGGCGGCAAGGCGCCTGTGGTGGTCTTTGATGATGCCGACCTCGCCGCGGCGGCAGAGGCCATCGCTGTGGCCGGCTACTTCAACGCCGGCCAGGACTGCACAGCGGCTACCCGGGTGCTCGCCGGGCCTGGCGTCTATGAGGACGTCGCGGCGGCGCTCGCGGAGCAGGCCCGGACGGCCGCGAAGGCTGGTATGCCCGATGACTCGGACGCGTTGTTCGGACCCCTGAACAACGCTGCCCAGCTGGAGCGGGTCCAGGGCTTCGTGTCCCGGCTGCCTGACCACGCGGAGGTCCGTGCCGGTGGCGCGCGGTCCGGCGGCGACCTGCGCCGCGGCTTCTTCCACGAAGCCACGGTCGTGTCCGGGCTGCGCCAAGATGACGAGATCATTCAGAACGAGGTCTTCGGGCCGGTCATCACCGTGCAGCGCTTCACCGACGAGGACGAGGCGGTTCGCTGGAGCAACGGCGTCGAGTACGGCCTGGCCTCCAGCGTGTGGACCAAAGATCATGGCCGGGCGATGCGGATGGCCAAACGCTTGGACTTCGGCTGCGTCTGGATCAACACGCACATCCCGTTGGTCGCCGAGATGCCGCACGGCGGCTTCAAGCGAACGGGTTACGGCAAAGACCTGTCGATGTACGGCCTCGAGGACTACACGCGCATCAAGCACGTGATGACGAACCTGCAGAGCTGAGCTCACCACCAGCGAGATCCCTCCACCCCAGGAGTTGTCGTGGCCGCACCCTCTGTCCCCTCACAACGGCCCTCGTCGGCTGTGAGCACTGCCGATCAGGACACCGCAGACGCCGCGCAGCTCGCGGCCCTCGGTTACACCCAGCAGCTCACCCGGGCGCTGGGACTGTGGCAGAACTTCTCCGTCGGCTTCACCTACCTCTCTCCGCTGGTGGGCGTCTACTCGCTGTTCGCCTTCGGCCTGGCCGCTGGCGGCCCTGCCTTCTTGTGGTCGATCCCGATCGTCGTGCTCGGGCAGAGCCTGGTGGTGCTGACCTTCGCCGAGATCTCCTCGCAGTTCCCGCTGGCGGGCGGGATCTACCAGTGGGCGAAGCGGCTGGTCGGATCTGGCTACGCCTGGCTGGCCGGCTGGATGTACACGTGGGCCTTGCTCGTCACCGTGGCGGCTGTGGCATTCCCGATCTCGACCTACTCGGGCCCGCTGTTCGGCTACCGACCGACCACGCTGACCACGGTGGTGACCGCCGTCGTCGTCATCCTGTTCGCCGGCCTAGTCAACCTGGCCGGCGTCAAGCGGCTTGCGCTGGTCGCGCAGATCGGCCTGGTCGCGGAGGTGGTCGGAACCGCCGGCCTCGGGCTGTACCTGCTTTTGTTCGAGCGGCACCAGGGCCTTAGCGTGCTCGGCAAGACCTTCGGCGCCGGTAAGCCCGGCTCCTACACCAGCGCCTTCCTAGGCGCCGCGCTGTTCGCGGTGTTCATCTTCTACGGCTTCGAGGCCTGCGGCGACATCGCTGAGGAGGTCAAGGACCCCTCTCGCAAGATCCCCCGGGCGATGATCCTCACCATGGCCGTCGGGGCGTTCGCGACCGTCCTACTCTCGCTCGGCCTGCTGTTGTCGGTGCCAGACCTGGGCGCGGTGGTCAGCGGCAAGGATCCCGACCCGATCGGCACAGTCCTGAGCGCCGCGCTCGGTTCTGCTGGGTCCAAGTTCGTCCTCACCCTCATCGTCATCGGTTTCGTGTCATGCACCGTAGCCATCCAGGGGGCAACCGCCCGCCTCGTCTACAGCTACGCCCGGGACGGGATGATCGCGGGTTCGCGGGCCCTGTCGACGGTGAACTCCCGTACCCACATGCCGGTCGGGGCCATCCTGGTCGCCGTCATCGTCCCGGCACTGATCACGCTGCTGCCCTCAGCCACCGTCGTGAAGATCATCACCTTCGCGGTCGTGGGCATCTACGTGGGTTTCCAGAGCGTGGTGCTGTCGGCGATCATCGGCCGGGCGAAGGGCTGGCGGCCCGCCGGCGCCTTCACCCTGGGCCGCTGGGGGCTCGCTGTAAACGTCGTGGCACTGGTTTACGGCGTGGCCGCGATCATCATCTTGAGCATCAAGGGGGGCACCGCCGACGGCAGCTTCTTCGGCCACTGGCTCGTACCGATCTCAGTCGCAATCGTCTTCGCGGCCGGACTTGCCTACCTGCTGCTGCTGCGACCCAAGGAGAACGTCCGCGAGGACGCCCGCTCCAACAGCAGCCAGCCCGCGCCGTTCCAATCAGCCTGAGTCCATGCACCACGCACCAGCGAGCAAGAAGCGCCCTTGACCGCCACAGCACAGCTGCCATACGCGTCGGCCACCCGCACGCCCGGTCCGGGGCCGCTGCTCCATCCATTCGCGCCAAGACCATCAGCGCCCGCACCGTCCTGAGTAACCACAGCGGCAGACCACTCGCTCGCGCGCAACTTAGTTGCCCTGTGCCGGTCAACACCGTCCCCTCCGCGGGCCGGGCCGGGCCGGATCGGCGGTGTGCTGTGGACAACCGCAGGTGGCCTGGTTCCCCATGGCCGGGCCACCTGCGGCGCTCAGGTCCCGGCCGTCAACTCCTCGGGCTCGTCCAGAATCACCGCTGAACTGCACCGCCACCTGATGCCCACGCTGCACCGGCCGCACCGCGGTCCCCACCGAGGGGGTGGTCGTAGTGCTGGTGTTCTTGGTGGTGCCGGTCATCGCTGGCCTCCCTGTCCCGTCCGCCGAAGTGGGTGCGGGTGGGCCGTTGTCCCCCGGCCTTGAGGGCGGTGGGTTCACCCCTGCGCCGCAAAACCGCCCGCAGGAGGCCGCAGCGGCTCACCGGACAAGGGAGGAAGGCCAAGAAGCTTCCCGGCGCAGCCTGACCGAGGAAGGATCTTGGGCGGCCCTTGTCGGGTGAGGAGCGGCCCCGCACCATCCGGGGGGGCAGCCTCTTGGCAGAACGCGGCCGAAGGCCGTCTTCAGCGGCCGTGCACGCCGGCACCTGACCGCACCTGATACGGATGCCCGAGGATCTTCCGTAACCAGTTCGTAGACTCGCGGAACTGCGCCCCGTTGCACCACACCCTCCGCTTCCCAGACAGCCGGGAGCGTGGAGCAGCACGGTCACGCGTGAACCGCGAGACAGATCGATCTAGGCTTGCCCCGTGACGACCCTGCCCCTGTGGGCCGTTTATCTCGTGAGCATCGGGACGCCGGTGGCTGCGTTCGTGGGCGTCGTCTTAGGCCACTACCTGTTGCGGAAGGGCGCGAACGAACTGGACGTCTGGCGAAGGCGAGAAGAGACGATGCGCCTCCTTCGCTGGGCGTCAGAGCAGGCTGCTTCAAGCGAGTCAGCCAAGGCCAGGATGGGCGTGGCGGCGCTAGACGCGCTCAGCACCTCAGAGTTGCTGCAAGGGCCCGACCAGGCACTGGTCGACGCGGTGATCGACTCCTTGATCGAGGAGCCCGTCGAGGAGATCGAGCAGTCGCAGGGGGACGTAAACGTGATCGAGGTGGGCGACGACCTGGGCCGTGAGGGCCTCAAGGACTAGAGTTTTGGTTGCAGTTCTCGGGAGCAGGAGCAAACGATGGTCAAGACAGTGCGCGTAACTTTGGCTCAGGTCAAGGCTGCAAAGCTCAAGGTCAAGCGGTCAACCATTTCCGGCAAGTACATCTCGCCAGGGGTGAATGCCATCGCGAACGCCAAGCGCGGCACGACATCAACCCACACCGGGCTGTTCGGCTCCAAGACCTCCTCCTCCGTGCCGCTGTCGGCGGCCGAGATCCAGGGCGAGGACATGCTGGTGCCCTATGACAAGAAGCTGGTCAAGGGCGCACCGCATGTCGTTGCCGACAGGGAACTGAGCCCGAAGGAGGAGCAGCGGCTCTACAGCCGCTACGGCATCGAGTCCGGCACGTCGTCCACCGGCGACGCGGGCGTGACGACCGGTCAGACCGAGGGCTACACCGCCACAGCTGCCCCTGAGACGACGCAGGGCCACGACACGTCCGGTCCGCCGACGCGATGACCCGCTCGGAGGAGCGCCTGCAGGCCGGTACGCGCAAGGTCGAGACCGGCCGCCCGCGCCCGCGCAAGTTCAGCGACAGCGAGAATGTCAGCACGACCGTACCGGTGAGCCACGAGGAGGTCACCGCAACCCGCGAGCCGATCGCCGACGGCAACGTCGGCAAGGCCCAGACGACTGCCTCGGAGCCGTCCGCTGCGGTGGCAACGCCCGCCAGGTTGCCGGGTGTCACTCTCTCGATCCGGGGTCTGGGAAACGCGGGCATGTAGCGCACCTCAGACCATTCTCCTCCAGCAAAGACGCCGCAAGCATCCTCCGTGGTGTCGAGGACGATGGCGAGGCGTAGTGCGGAGGGCGCGAGTGGCTTGGCTTCCGAGATCAGCCGTGACCCTAACTGCGAGCAGGGTAACCAGCTGACGTGTGGACAGCACGCTGGGGCGGGTCGTGTAGGTGCCGCTTCCGAGCTAGAGGAACCGGCTGCGATTGCCAGAGTGCCGGTGGGCTGGCGTGAACGACGATGGCCGCGAGCAGGCCTCATGCTGTGCCTGTGCTTCAGTCGCCGCTCCGCCTAAGTCATGCCACGCCCGCTGACGCTGAAGTGTCTCTTCAGTTGACGCTGGATGCGATCTACACCTCCGCCAGCAGCCACTACTCCGTTGAACAACTGCGGGCGTGGGCGGCGCGATGCACTCTTGAGGGCCACCGGCTGATGATTGAAAGAACGACGGTCCTCGTCGCCGAGGTTGACGGCGTTACTGCTGGCTTCGCCAATCTGGCGATCGAGATCCATGAACTCGACCAGTTGTACGTCGCCCCCTGGGCCGAGGGGCGGGGGGCTGCACGGCTTCTTGTGGAGGCAATCGAGGGCAAGGCCGTTGATGTGGGCCTGAAGGAGATCGAGGCTCGGGCGTCATGGCGAGCCATTGAGGTGTTCGATCGGGCTGGTTGGGAGCCGTCAAGCACCTACCTCGTCGTCGTCGGGAGAAGTCATGTCGCACCTGCAGCCCACCGGGCAGCTCAGCCAGCCCGCTACCGCTGCGCCCCGGACCGGCCTGCGCCGGCTCCTGCCCCGCGCGCCGTGGCGGTGCGCGCCCAGCGCCGGCTCGCACCGCAGCACCGCCTCGATCACCTCGTGGACCAGCGCCCGGTGCATCGCCTCGGCCTGGTCGACGGACAGCATCGCCTCGGCCGCCAGCGCCGGCTCCATCGCCAGCACCGCCTCACTGGCTCCATCGCCTGCCTGGGCTCAATGTTCTCCATCGCCTCGGTCGGCTCGGTCGGCTCGATCGCCTCGATCAACAGCGCCGGGCAGGTAGGGGCCGTCAACGGCGTCCCGGTCCTGGAACACCTGCTGCGCACCCTCGCCCTGATCAGCTGAGCTCCCGCACCCCCCGCGCGTCCGCCGGAGCACCCCAGCCACCGAGAACAAGGAGAGCAGTCATGCAGCTTCCCGGCACCGCCGCCCTGGTCACCGGCGCCAGCACCGGCATCGGTGAACACCTCGCCCGCGGCGCCCACCTCGTCCTGGCCGCCCGCAGCACCGCAACGCTCGAACAACTCGCGACCGACCTACGCGGCACCCACCCCGGCACCACCGTCACCGTCCGCACCGCCGACCTGTCCGAGCCGGCCGCCCCCGCCGCCCTGGCACGCGAGCTGTCCGATGCCGGGATCACCATCGACCTGCTCGTCAACAACGCCGGCGTCGGCTCCTACGGCCCCTTCGCCCAAGACGACCCGGTCGCGGTCGCCCACCAGATCCAGCTCAACTGCGGGGCGCTGGTCGCGCTCACCGCGCAGCTGCTGCCCGGCATGCTCAGCCGCGGCCACGGTGGCGTCTTGAACGTCGCCTCCACCTCGGCGTTCCAGCCCACCCCCCTGATGGCGGTCTACGGCGCCACCAAAGCGTTCGTGCTGTCCTTCACCGAGGCGCTGTGGGTCGAGACCCGCGGCACCGGCGTGCAGGTCCTGGCACTCTGCCCAGGCCCCACCTCCACCCAGTTCTTCCACACCGCCAACCCCAACGACAGCTTCCTCACCCGCGGCCGGCAAAGCCCCCAGCAGGTCGCCGCCGTCGCCCTGAGCGCCCTACAAGCCGGCCGCGGCCCCACCGTCATCTCCGGCACCGCCAACCAGCTCAGCGCAACCGGCTACCGGCTGCTGCCCCGGGCCGTCATGGCCCGCCTAGCCGGCCGCCGCATGAGCCACCGCACCTGACCCCACCACCCGACCTGCCCGCCCTGCTGAGTCGGGCGCCGGCATCACGCACCTGGGCGGGCACGGCCACCACTGTTCGCCCGGCGCGAGGACCGAGCCTCGCCGGGACGCCGGCTGCCGACTCCGACGGCCGAGTCAGACGAAGACCAGTGGTCAGCGGTGTGCCAGCCCAGACCGGCAGTGCCGCGGGTTGTCCGGGTGCTGACCGGGCATGGGCGAGCCCACCTGCACCCTGGAGGAACCGCTGTGGCCGACTTCGACATCGACGTGCTCGTACTCGGCGAGCACGAGGTCTTCCGGCGCTCCTTCACCCAGATCGAGGCGCTGGAGGATCCCGCGCAGCTGGCCCAGCGGTGGCAGGAACTCGCCGACGGCCTCGAGGTGCACGCCAGCGCCGAGGAAACGATCTTCTACCCGGAGCTGTTGCAGGGCGTCGACCACGCCCAGGACGACACCGAGCACGCCGTCCACGACCACAACGAGATCCGGGACGCGGTCCGCGCCGTGGACACCCACCCGGTCGGCGCCGACCAGTGGTGGGCGGCGTTCCGGCAGGCGCGCGCGGTGACCGCCGACCACCTCGATGAGGAGGAACGCGAGATGTTGCCGCCGTTCCGGGACACAGTCGGGGCGGACAAGCGCCACGAACTCGGGATGCGCTGGCTGGAGTTCCACGAGCAGCACGACCGGGCCAAAGGCCTGTCCGGCCAAACCAAAAACCCCGAGGCCTACGTCGCCGAGCACGCCTGAACCCGGGCAACCAGCGCGGCGGTCACGCCAGTAGGAAGCCAAGCCAGGCCGCCCGAGGGAACGGCACCGACCGGGCTCGGTCCGGTCTCGCCGTGGCAGCGGGCGCTGAAAACCGTGTAGCCGATCAGCTGCCGGACGCCTGCAACTCGGTCAGCAGTGAGTGATCAGGCGGGCGCGCCGGACGACGGCTCGGGACGTCGAGGCGCGCGAGGACGGCGCGTGAGTCGTTGTCGTAGGCGACGGCGTCGGCGGCTGCGCCGGGTTCGAGGCCTGCGATCCGAGGTAGTAGCAGGCAGTCCAAAATGCGGCGCCGAATGCCCGGTGCAGGTCGACTCCGGCGAAAGGCCAGCGCGCGGACCTCGTCGCCCGTGCCTGCTCCAGGCTCCCCCGGGCGTTGCCCGCCCGGGACAGCCAACGATGCATAGGCGACCGCATCACACAGGCGGCCCAGGCGGCGCAGCGCCGATCTGGTGCTTGTGCTGGGTGTCGGGGCTGCGGGGGACAGCCGTTGAGGTTGGGGTTGGGGTCTTCGGTCACCGCGACGCCGTGCTGGCGGCAGGCCTGGTGTCGACCGGGTCGATGAGCTCAGCCGGCTGAACCGTTCCCAAGCGTCGGGCAGTGCCTGATCACGCACAGCCTGGCGGACCTCCGCGCTGCGGACCTCCGCGCTGCGGACCTCCGATGACCGGGCCAAGGCCCGGGGGCTGTTCGAGCGGTGCGGCGCCGTCATCGTCGGCGGCCGGCCCCGACAAGAACTCACCTCCTTGGAGGGCGTGGTGCCGCTGACCGCCGCGGAGGCGGACCTGTTGACGTCCTGGTCCACCCCACCGAACTGGTCCGCGCTGGCCGAACCACCCGGCCGGGGCCGGTTCCTGCTCAAAGTCGGCCAGCGGCCGGGGGTGCCGTTCCGGACCCGGCTGACCCTGGCCGAACACGACTCCGGGGTGCACGACACCAACAGCAGGTGGGCCACATGACCAGCTCGACCACCGATGCCAACGACGACCTGACGGACGCGCTGCCCGGGCTGGTCCTGCCCACCGGCGTCGTCACCCCCGACGGCGAGCACGTCGACGTCGGCCGCTACCTGCAGTGGCTCCGCCGCACCGCCGACCAACCCACCCTGCACGCCTTCGCCGCCCCCGCGCAGCCCGCAACCAGGGACCGGCAGCATGACCAGCCCGCGGCAGAACATGCGGGTCGGCGCTGCGGAGGTGTGGTTGGCCTGGGCGATCCCGGCCGCCGCGCTGCTGGTCGGCCTGGTGTCGGTGTCACTGGGGGCCGGCGGTGGCCTGGCCTTTGTGCTGTCCGGCCGAGGCTGGCAGCCGCCCTCCCTGCCCCTGCTGCTCGTCGTCGACGTCGTCAAGGCCGGCGGCCCGGCAGCGCTGTGGCCCTCAGTCAGCCCGACCCTGGTCCTGGCCCTGTCCGCCGTGGTCGCGGTACTGCTGCTGGCGCTGCCCGGGTGGCTGGCGGTCCGGCTGCTGCGCCGCCGGCCGACCAGCGCGGTCCGGTCCCTGGCCCGTCCCGGTGACGTACAACCGATGCTCCCCGCGGCGGCGCTGGCCAAGGCCCAGACGTTGCGGCCGTCCCTGGCCGGCGGCCGACGCATCGACCCAGACCAAACCGGGATCGCGCTCGGCCGGTTCCAACCCCGCGGGGCAGTGCTGCGGGCGTCCTGGGAGGACGTGCTGCTGGCCGTGATGGCGCCCCGCTCCGGCAAGACCACCAGCCTGGCCGTCCCCGCCACGCTGGCCGCCCCCGGCGCGGTCGTGCTGACCAGCAACAAAGCCGACGCCTGGGCGGCCACCGCGGTCCTGCGCGAAACCGACACCGACCAGCGGGTGTGGACGTTCGACCCGCAGCAGGGCGCCCGCCAAGCCCAGAGCTGGGCATGGGACCCGATCGCCGAACTGGCTGGGGTGGAAGACGCCGAGCGCCTCGCGTCGCACTTCGTGCTCACCGTCGATGACGACCGGGCCCGCGACATCTGGGGGCCGGCCGCCGCTGAGCTGCTGGCCGCGCTGTTTTTGGCCGCGCAACTCGCCGGCACCGACCTGTCCGGCGCCTACGGCTGGTTGCAGGCCGAGACCGACCCGACCGCCGTCACCCTGCTCCACCACGGCGGGTACCCCGCGCTGGCCCGGTCGCTGCAGGCCAGCATGAAAGCCC
>JAABVA010005339.1_pt1 | contig 11658 bp, 7 predicted proteins | sample 5560331 | NCBI WGS metagenome assembly JAABVA01 (sample SAMN12812661, study PRJNA571458) | rock metagenome | isolation source: Antarctica rocks | place: Antarctica: Victoria Land, Mt New Zealand sud | collected 2016-01-07
GCTGCTGAATGTCGCGGCGGCTGAACCCGCCAAGGTCCGGGAGCGTGCCACCGTACCCAGGTTGTTCTGTCTGCTGCTGGTGCTCGGTGCTGGGCTGGTCGGTGGCACGCTCCGGGGCCGGGCCGCTACCCCACCGCCCGGCGGCGGGTCACCCACGACACCAGGGACGGGCCATGCCGAACTCCGCGACAGCATCACCGGGCGGCGCCGACGGCGTATCTCCCGAGGCAGTCACCGACGCCGTGGCAGCCGAGGTCGACGAGCTGCACCGGACCGGCGTCACCCGCGCGCAGGCAGTGGACAGCCTGCACACCGTCGCCAACGAGCTCATCCAGCACCTCATCACCCCCACACCAGGACCCGCTCAACGCAACGCACTCACATGCGCCGAAGCGCTGCGAACCGCCGCCACCGTGCTCGCCGACCACGACGATGCCCCCACCGGGTGGGCGCCCACTGAACTGCAGCATGACTACCCAACCCCCGCGGTGCCCGCCGAGTCCCCCACCGTCGCCACCGTGCCAGCGCCTTCCACCGCCGCCACCACCCCGACGCCCTCCACCGACACACTGCCCTCACCCGCGCCGCAGTACCCACCCGGTCTCGACGTGTCAAAATATGTGCGCGCACCCCTCGCCCCGCAACACCCCGACCGCACCTGACCACCGACCAGCACTCACCAGCCGTCGCGCGAACCAACACCAGGAGCACACCCATGACCGCCACCACCGGTAAGCAGGCCGCCGCCGCCGCCGCCAAAACACTCCTCGCCGACCGCATCGCCCTCGTGGAAACCCTCGGCGCCGCCCTCGACACCCACCGCCGCGCCGAACAAGCAGTCACCACTGCCCGCTCCGCCGCCGCCACCGCCGCGCAACACGCACGCGACGCCTACGACGCCGCGAAGACCGGCGGCTGGACTGCCGCCGAACTCAACAAGGCCGGCCTCCGCGCACCCGCCACCTCCCGCACCCGCGCCACCAAGACCACCGCACCCCCGCACGACACCGGATCAGAGGCGGCCGCCAGCGGCAGCGACAACACTGTGGCCGGTGCCGCCTGACCATCGCCCCGCGCGCAAGCTACCGGCCCCGCTCTTCTTCGATCCCACGGTAGGGCGTCGACTCAGGCGCCCGGTGGCCACCGGAATCACTGCCGTGCCGGCGGTCCGCGAGCTGTTCGCCGACACTGCGCGGATGCGACAGCCCGGCCAGGCGCACCGCGTCCCGCGCCGGGTCGGGCGACGCCTGCGCATCGGCGACACCATTCGGCGCCACCACGTCTGCGGTGACCAACTCCCGCGTCCGGGCGAAGCTAGCGCTTCCCTCCCCCCTCTCCTTGAGCAATGCCGGGGTCGGGTTCAGCGCCAGGCTCCACCCCGGTGTGCGACCCCGGGCCGCCAACCGTTCCCGTGCGGCCTCGGCCCTCGCGTGTGCTTGCGGGCTGTTGGCATCGAGGTGCAGCGCCGCGGTGAGCGTCGCCAGTTCATGTTCCTTGTCTCTCAGTTCGGCCTCGTGCTCGAACGGGGAGTCGGCGACGGCCAGCAGCTCCTCGGTGCGGGTGCGGGCAAAGTCCTGGCGGTGTTCCACCTCCGCGCGGTAGGCGGGGATCTCAGCGACCATGTTCTCGATCCGCCGCACCAACCCGAGACCGTTGGCGTCGCGGCCGGTGAAGTCCTTCGCCGCCACGGCGCGGGTGCGGCACGGAACGTTCGCGCTGAGCACCACCTCATCGGAGGTCAGCAGTCGACTGGCCAGCACCTCCACCCCGCGCAGCGAGGCCACCGGGAACGCCTTCTGCGCACCCCAGCGCTTGCCTTCGCTGTACGCCTGGCGCACGCGCTCCACCACCGCCGAGGACGCCGGGCCCCGCTCGCGGTACGCCCGCCCGCCGATCGTCATCCCGAACTCCGCTTTGGCGCTGGCCACGATCCGCGGCAACGCCGCGTCGAGCTGGCTGAGTTGTTCGGTGGTGGCGGTGATCTCCCGCGCACACGCGCGCCGCTCGGCGGCGTTACGACCTTTCGCGTCCCCATGCGCCCGCTTCAACGCACTCAACCGTTTGACGTCGTCATCGAGTTGCACCTGCGCCAGGTACCGGGGATCCCCGGTCGCCACCGCTTTCGTCGCCGCGGCGGAGTTCCCCAACTCGTCGCTGCCCAGATCTTCGGCGGTGCGGGCATCCAGATCACCGGTCTTGATCTGGCCAATGAAGCGGGCTTTGCGTTCCACCGTCTGCCACATCACGGTGTCCCACGTTTCCTCAGTGACGTAGTTCAGAATCTCCACCCGAGGGTTCTGATTGCCCTGGCGCAGGATGCGGCCCTCCCGCTGCTCCAGGTCCGCCGGGCGCCACGGCACGTCCACGTGATGCAACGCCACCGCCCGGTCCTGGATGTTGGTGCCGGTGCCCATCTTCTCCGTGGACCCCACCAACACCGACACCCGACCAGCCCGGCAGTCATTGAACAGCTGCGCCTTCTCCCCCGGCTTCGGGTAGTCGTGGATGAACCGGATCGCCTCCGCCGCCATCCCGCGCTCCACCAGTTCGTCGCGCAACCCCTCGTACAGGGAGAACTTCCCGCCGGTCTGATGCGGGGTGGAGCGGTCGCAGAACACGATCTGCAGTCCACCCGCAACCGGCGACACCCCGCCGGCCTGGTCGCGGTAGGTGCTGTGCTCGGTGTCGGCGTGGATGCGCATGATCTCACCGGCGACCATGCCGATCCGACCCCCGTCCAGGGGCTCCTCCAAGTTCGCCATCCGCTCGTCCAGGGAGACGTTGCGCCCGTCGTTGGCGACCTTCAACGAGTTGTCGATATCCGGGCGTCCGGGGTCGAAGTGCTCGCTGCGGTAGGCCAGGTCGCTGATGAAGTCCCGCACCTCCTGGGAGGCGGGTTTGCTGATCACCTGCCGCGCCCCGCCCACCAGCTGCGGCAGGGCGACGGTGATGTCCTCGCGGGTGACCACATCGGTGTAGACCGAGCTCATCGTGACCAACTCGGGCACGTTCACGAACCGCCCCACCCGGGTCACCGGCGCCAGCCGCGACCCGGAGGCGTTCATCTCCACACTGGCCGTGGTGCCGGTGAACACCGCACCCCACGCATCCACGTCCGCCACCCCGGCATCAGCCAGCAGGTCGGGGCGCAGGTAGGACTGCATCACCCACATCTCCCCCAGCGAGTTCGCCACCGGGGTGCCGGTGGAGAACGTCGCCACCCGCTCGTCGGCCGGGGTGGGTTCCCGGCCCGCCGCGGCCGCCTCGTCGCGCCGCTTCTCGCGCAGCACGTCGAGTTTCATCACCAGGTCCTCGGCCTGCTGGGAACCGGGTGTGCACGCCAACTCCCGCACCGCGGATGCCCTCCCCCGGTTCTTCCAGTAGTGCGCCTCGTCGATCAGCAGGTAGTCAGCCCCCGTGTCCTCGAACACCAACCCGGTGTCCTTCCCGGCTTGCTCGGTCAGCGCGGCGAGCCGCTTTTCCTGGGCCTTGATGGCCAACTCGATCTGTTTGGTGCCGGTCTCGCCGGCCTGCGTCTTCGCCGCCTCCAAAGCCTTCCGGGCGGTTTCCAGGTGGGCGCGTTGGCGCTGCGGGGACACCTTGATCGCGGTGAACACCGACTTCGGGACGATCACCATGTCCCAGTCCCCGGTCGCGGTCTGCGCCGCGAACCGCCGCCGCCCCTCGGCGTTCGTGGCCCCCGCCCCGACGAGAACGTTCGCCGCCGGGTACCACTGCTTGGCTTCCCGGGCGACCTGCTCGATGATGTGATTGGGGACCACGATCCACGGCTGCGAAGCCAGCCCGAGGCGTTTGAGTTCCATCGCCCCCATGAACATCGACCCCGACTTCCCCGCCCCGACCACGTGATCCAGCAACACCGTGGGCTCGGCGATGATCCGGGCCACCGCGTCGCGCTGGTAGGCATGCGGGGTGAAGTGATCCCCCAACCCGGGCAGGTTCAGGTGCGCCCCGTCGTAGCGCGCGGGGCGCAGGGAGTTGAACTTCTCGTTGTAGGAGGTGACCAGCCGCTGCGTGCGGTCAGGGTCGCTCCACACCCATTCGGTGAACTTCTCGGTGAGCTTGCGGGCCTGGGCCTGGGCGGCGAACGTGGCGGGCATGTCCACCGCATCGCCCCCGGTCCGCTCGAGTTCCGCCTTGGACCGGCGGACCTGGATGGGCTTGGAGTTGCACACCGACTCCAACAGCGACACCGCATCCACACTGGCGGTGCCATACACATCGGTCATCAACGGTGACCCGCACTGCCACTTGGGAACCTCGATGGTCCAGGTCCCCAAGGTGTAGTCCACCGACACGTCCCGGGCAGCCAGCACCTCGCTGACGAACGCTTCGTAATCAGTCGTCGGTATCCACGGCACCCCGGGGCGCAGCCCGATCTCGCTGGCCTCGATGGTGCGGGGCAACACCGCCCGCAGCGCCTCCACGTTCCCCGCAAAGGCCGGGTCCTGTGCTGCGGCGGTCTCGGCGTCGGCGAGTGCGCGGCGCACGTTGCCCGACAGGTAGGTGGCGGCGGGAATCAGCCGGGTCGGATCGGTGGTGTCCGGGTACACCTTGCCGACCAGGGCGGCGCGGGTGTCGTCCTCGCCGGCACCGAGCAGGGTGGCGATCCGGGCCACGTCCACCACCCGCGACTCATCCAGGCTGATCGCCAGGGCTTCCTCCACGGTGGCGGCGCTGATGCGCTCCGGGCGCCGGCTGAGCACGTCGGCGGCGAAGATCGGGGCCTTGGCCGCGGTTTGGGTGTCCTCGTCGAAGAACTCCAGCGCGGCGACGGTGGCGAAGCCAGGGTCGTTGCGGATGCCCCCGTCCAGGTGCGCGAACCGCTTCGACGGGCTCGCGGTCTCCCCCGCCCGCTCGTCCCACGCTGTCCGGGTTTCCTCGGGCACCGGCCCCGTGTAGGGGAGGCCGTCGAGCCCTTCTCTCTTCCGCCACTGCTCCTCGAACTTGACCATCCGCTCGTCGTGCTTGTCCGCAGTGATGGGCTTGGGGTTGGTCCAGGTGAACCGGTTGACCGGACCGTGCACGGCGACGTAGTGGTCATAGACCCGGTTCAGCTCCCCGCGCAGCTGGTCCCGCTCCCCCGCGGGCAGCCCGTCGCGCTGCGCGCGGATCAACGTGGTGGCAATGTCGCGCAGCTCCAGCAGTGTCCGGGTTTCGGCGACCTTGCCCGGTCGCGCCGGGTGCGCCACCCACGTCTGGCCGTCCCACCGGCGCAGTGCGTTGCTCGCCTCGTCGTAGGCCAGGGTGTCCAACGGTCGGCCTGCCTGCAGGGCCACCGGGATGATCAGGCCCGGGTTGAACAGCGCCGCGTCGATGGTCGTGGCCGAGTCCGCGGTGGCGCTCAACCCCAAACCCTGCGCCTTCGCCGCGGTGGTGATAGCAGCCAGGCGCCCGGTCACCTGCGCCGCCAACTCGGCACCGGTGTCGCCACGAACTTCCAGGGTGGCGGCGTTGTACATGCCATGGCCCAGATGCACCCCGCCCAGCACGTTCTCCGGGTGCGCGGCGAAGTAGGTGTTCACCGTGGTCTGCGCGTACTGCCCGTCGGTGTCCAGCGCGTCCACCGTGGTGGTGTCGATCCAGTCCTGCCCCGCCGCGGGCGCCTGTCCCTGCTCGCGTTTGCGCAGGATGAGCAGGTCGGTGACCACAGTGGTCCCCGACACCCGATCGAACGCCTTCGTCGGCAACCGGATCGCCCCCACCAGGTCCGCTACTTCCGCGAGGTCCTTGCGGGCTTTCGGGTTCGCGGCATCCAGGGTGAAGTGCGAGCTGATCGCGGCGACGTACCCGCCGGGGGCGGTCAACGCCACCGACTTCAACAGGAAATGGTTGTGAATGTTGTGGTTGCCCGGGTTGTGCGCCGGGTCGTGCAGGGCGAACGCGCCGAAGGGGACGTTGCCGACGGTGGCGGTGAAACTGTTCTCCGGCACCCGGGTCTTCTCGAACCCTTCCTGACGGATCTGCGCCGACGGGTACAGGTGGGCGCTGATCTGCGCGGTGATCGGATCCAGCTCCACCCCGACCATGGTGGCCGCGGGCGGGGCCAAACCGATGAAGGTCCCCACCCCGCAGCCGGGCTCCAGCACCCGCCCCCCGGTGAAACCCGCAGCACCCACGCTGTCCCACAGGGCGGCGACGATCGCCGGGTCGGTGTAATGGGCGTTCAGGGTGTTCGCCGACGCACTGCGATACTCCGCCTCGCTGAGCAGGCCGCGCAGCTCGGCGTTGTCCCCCACCCAGTCCTCGCGGTGCGGCTCGAATATCTGCGGGACCGCCCCCCAACCCGACCACCGCGCCAGCACGTCCTGCTCCGCCGCGGTAGGGGGTCGGGCCTCGGCGTCCAGGCGTTGCAACAGGCCGATCGCGTCCAGGTTCGCCCGGGCGCGGGCCTTGATCCCCGACGGTGGGTGGATCGTGATGCCCGGCTGGTAATCGACCACGACCTGCGTCGGCGTGGTCGGTACATCTGGCTGCGCAGCCACCTCGGGTGCTGATCCCGCCGCGGGTGACCCCGTGGTGGCGGTCCCTCTTTCCGGGCCGCTCGTGGGCGGGGATGCGGGCAGTGGGGTACCGCCGGGGTCGATACTGACCGGGTCGGTGGGGACATCCCCCAGCTCATCGAAAAGGGTCAGCTCATCCTGGACCGGTCCTCTGCGAGTATCTCGGCGGATTCCTGGTCGCGGCGGCGCTCCTCCGCGTCGACCAGCTGGGTCATCTCCCCCATCACCGCGGCGTTCGCCCGCCGGGCGCGGAGCTGCGTTCGAGCCACCGGCTCCATCGCGGGCACGGGTTTGTCGTCCTCGACCCGGCTCTGCCACAGCAGTTCCATATAAAGATGAAAGGTCGCTGTCCGCTCCGGCCACAGGGCCGCGACGGCGTCCACGATCTCCTCGGTCGGATCCGACCGGAACACCGTCGTCCACCGGTCCGGGTTCGCCCGTGCCGCCACCGCCCACTCCTCGTTGCCCTCCGGGAGTTGTCCCCAGTTCGACTCGTCCCACTCCCCCGTCGAGTAGGTCTCCTCGTCCTGCTCCTCCGGGATCTGCTCGTACAGCTCCTCGCTCAACACGATCTCCTGGCACTGCGCGCGCGCCGCGTTGATCAGCCCCACCTGCGTCAAATAATCCGGCTGGTTCCCGTTGTGGGCGTTCCGCCACTGCCGGATCACCACCAGCTGCGCCTCGGCCTGCATCCGGGCGATCCGGTCCGCCATCCGAGTCGCCTCGTCGGTGAAGAACTCCTCGGTCTGCTCGCTGGACCACTCCTGCGGTACCCCGATGTAATCCGTCCACGTCCGGGCCACGATCTGGCGTATCTCCGCGCTCATCGGATGCTCCTTCCGCCACCACACTGAACAGGTCGGGCTGATCCGCGTCGACCCTGGTACGTCGTGCCACGACTCTCCCCTGGACGCACCCTCGGTCCCCGAGCGGCGGGACCCACCCTGCTCGGCACAGCCACCCCGGTGCGTCACCCGCATGCCTGCCGGTCTCACTATTCCCGATCTGCTCTGACACAGCCAGGAACCCCCCACGCACCACCCCGGTCCGGTCATGGCTATCTCTCCCCTGCTGCGGCAATGGCCCGCGCTTTGGCTCGGGCAATAGTCCGGTACACCGTGGAGCGGCCTACCTGCAGCAACTCCGCCAGCTCCGCGCTGGTGTGCTCACCCTCGTTGTACAGCGCCACCAAATGCTTCTGCAGCGCCGCACCCAGGGATGGCGCACAGCATGAGCTGATTCGCGGGGGCGCAGTCGGATACGTGGGATGGGAGCCTCCATCAGCGCTGGGTCGCGAGAGTAGCCAACGTGAGCGTTGGAGAAGGTGTACCGTTGATTCCAACGGTGGCGTTGGACGATGGCAGGGAAGCAGAGATGGCAGGACATAGCGGCCCCACAGCACTCATCATCGGGGCCTCGCGAACCATCGGGCTGGAGCTTGTCCGAGAGCTCACCCACCGGGGGTGGCAGGTGACGGGAACCGTGCGGGGCTCAGCCAGGACCGCCCTGCACGATCTCGCGGCCGCATCCGACGGGGCCGTGACGGTCGAGGTGCTGGACATGACCGACGACGGGCAGCTCAGTGAGCTCCGGCGCCGGCTCGAGGGTCGCCGCCTGGATCTGGTGTTCGTCAACGGTGCGATCACCAACGGCGATGAGCCGCTCGATCGAGTGTCGCGGACGACGTTCATCGACGTCATGGTGACCAACGCCCTCGCCCCGATGCGCGTGGTCGAGGCACTCAAAGATCTCGTGCCGGGCACCGGAACGCTGGGGGTGATGTCCTCCGTTCAGGGCAGCGTCTCGCTGAACACGAACGGTGGCCACGAGGTCTACCGCGCGAGCAAGTCAGCCCTGAACCAGCTGATGCGTAGCTTCGCCGCCCGGCATGCTGAGGACCCTCGGACCCTCCTGCTGATCAACCCCGGCTGGGTGCAGACCGAGCTAGGCGGAGACGGGGCGGTGTTGACCCTGGAGCAGAGTGTGCCCGGGGTCGTGGACACCATCACCGCGCACCACGGCAAGAGCGGTCTGCACTTCGTCGACTACCAGAACCAGGTCGTTGCGTGGTGACGCACGAGCCGCGATGGCGCCACAGGACCGCGTTGCGGCCAGCTTCGTAGGCTCTGGAGATGGTCTGGGACGTCGAGGGGACCAAGCTCCGCATACGTGCGGCTGCTCTCGAGGAGTTCGCCGCAGCAGGCGAGCACGGGACGACCATCGAGCGCATCGCCCGCCGCGCCGGTATCAACAAGGAGCGCATCTACAACTACTACGGGGACAAGACAGCACTCTTCACGGCGGTCACCAACGCACAGCTCGAGAAGGTCGCCGCCGCCGTCCCACTAGCGGTGGCCACCCTGGACGACATCGGCGCCTTCGCAGGCGGCGCGTTCGACTACCAACAGGACCACCCCGACCTCGCACGGCTGCTCCTGTGGGAGGGCCTATCGTCGACGCCCGTCGACTGGAGTGAGCGGGCACCGCTCTACCGAGCAAAGGTCACAGTCATGGCCGCCGCCCAGCAGGCCGGGATCGTCACCTCCGACTACATACCAGCACACCTCATCGGTCTCCTGCTCGGTCTCGCCAGCTGGTGGACCTCGACCCCTCAGCTCGCGAAAATCCTCACCGGGACAAACCCCGACGACGACCGCGCTGCGCGCCGTGCCGCGGTCGTTCGCTCAGCACTACGCGTCGCTGCGCCATGAGAAAACGCCGACCCTGACACGAGCAGGGTGCTAGCGGTGAGGGAGTTCGGTACGGCGGATCCGTTCCTCCAGGGCCTCGCGGGCGAGCTGGGAAATGGTCTTGCCCTCTCGGGCGGCGACGGCAGCGGCGCGCTCACGCAGGGTTGCGGCTACCCGGAACGCGATCTGCGGCGAGGTCTCGGCGGCGCCAGGCGCGCAACTCGGTGTCGGCGACCTGGTCGGATTGCTCGGCGTAGCGGAGCACGGTTTGCAGGTTGGCGTGTCCGAGGCGTTTACGGATGGTGGCCAGGCTCACCCCACCGTGGACCATGGCGGTGGCGTGGGTATGCCGCAGCTGGTGCAGCGTCGCGGCCACTCCCGCGGTGTGGCAGTACTGGGCCCAGCGGGTCTGGGCGGAGGCGTAACGCAGCGGGCCTCCGACGTGGTTTTTCTCCGCGCGGAACAGCGGCCCCGACCGGTAGCCGGTGGCGGTGAGGTAGCGGCGCAGGGTGGCGACGAGGCGGTCGTCGTCGAGCAGCACGGTGCGGGTCCGCCCACCCTTGCCCAGCACCCGCAGGTGTTCGTCACCAGGGGTCATATCGAGGTCCTCGAGGTAGACGCCGAGGGCTTCGCCGGCGCGCAGCCCGGTCTCGGCGATCAGCCCGAACAGCACCCGGTCCCGCAGTCGGTGACGGGGAATCACGGCCAGGATGGCCGCGACATGCCCAGCCGGGAGCCCGCGGGGCGCTGGGGCGGGTAGTCGGACGCGGTCGAGCTTGTCCATCGGGTTGGCCGGGAGCAGCTCCTGGCGATACGCCCAGCGCAGCAACGACGCCAGCGTGGCCTCGTGGCGGGCCCGGGTGGCCGGGGCCAGGTGGGCGAGGGTGGCGAAGTAGCCGCGCAGCACGTCGGGGGTGATGGACTCGGGCGGGCCACGGTGGTAGGCGGTGAACGAGGCCAGATCGGTTCGGTAGGCCCGGATGGTGGCCGCCGAGCGGTTGGCGTGGGCCAGGTCGGCGAGGAAATCCGCAACCGCGTGGCCCAACCGCAACCCGGGGACGGGTTCCCGCATCGCCGCCACGGTGGCCTCCCGATGCCTGATCGTCCTCGGTTCCTGCGATAACAGTAAGCCTGCTGGGCTCGCCGCGGGGGCTGCCACGCTGGTCACCGCCGAACCGCACCCCTCTTTGCTGCAGTAACGATGATTATCACAGGCTCGGCTGGCTTCTTTCATGTTTCGACGGCTGGGTGAGCGCGGTCCGGTAACGCGACACCGGATAGGCCCCCCCATCATCGGGAATCAGTGCGGACAGGGCTTGCGGGACGACCGTCCTACCGGTCGACCTGCATAAACAGTGACGGTCGCGAGTGAGCCGCACTGTGCCGGTGGACAAGGATCGTCTATCGGAACCGTCCCAAGAGCCGCCAGCCGGTTCGGTAGTTGGCTCCGTACCCCGAATCAGCGACCTACTTCTGAGACTGGCACCGGGACGCGCCGACAGGTTCATCGGGCCCCTGCCGCGGAGTCCGCACCCACCCTTGACGAAGTCGGGCGGCCGGGGAAACAGCCACGCCGCCGGACCCGAGCGGGCGAGGGGCCGGCGGCGTGCACAGCAGCAGGCGGGTGAGGCACGAACCCGCCCGCTGCCGCATCCAGGACGCGCAGCGGCCGTGGCGGTGGAGGTGCCCGGGTTGGGTGTTGCCGGCGGCGAGACCGGGCAGGGGGGCTTGTGGGTGAGCGGTGGGCGGGACAAGGCTGGGCGCCATGACTGATCCGACTCATCGTCTTGTTCCTGGTAGCGCCCGCGGCCCGGCACCCTCGGCCGGCACCGGGCGGGCCATCGATCCTGGCGAGGTGGTGGAGGTGACGGTGGTGCTGCGCCGTCGCGCACCCGTGCCTGATGTCCTCATCGAGGGCCCGGACACGCTCAGCGCCGCCCAACTCGGTGCCGAGTACGGCGCGGAGGGTGCTGATGTCGCCGTGGTCCGGGACGTTTTGGGTGCGGCCGGGCTGACCATCATCTCGGTCGACGCGCCCTCGCGCCGGATGCAGGTTTCCGGGTCCGCGGCTGCGGTGGCCGTGGCCTTCGGCACCACCCTGACCCGCACGACTAGCCCGGACCCGGTGACCGGGGAAGCGGTAGGGCACCGCCACCGGACCGGGGAGCTCACCGTCCCAGCCGTCTTGGACGGGATCGTTGTGGCGGTCCTCGGCATCGATGACCGCCCCCAGGCCCGGGCCCAGTTCCGCATCGCCACCCCACCCCCGGAAGCTGCCACCCCAGGTGCGGGGACGCCGGGTGCTGCGGCGCCGGGGGCGGGATACACCCCGCCCCAGCTCGGGCAGGCCTACGCCTTCCCTGCCGGCACTGATGGGACCGGACAGAGCGTGGCGCTCGTGGAGCTCGGCGGCGGCTACGCCCAATCCGACCTGGATGCCTACT
>JAABVA010005342.1_pt1 | contig 11653 bp, 9 predicted proteins | sample 5560331 | NCBI WGS metagenome assembly JAABVA01 (sample SAMN12812661, study PRJNA571458) | rock metagenome | isolation source: Antarctica rocks | place: Antarctica: Victoria Land, Mt New Zealand sud | collected 2016-01-07
CCTCAAGCCTTCGGGATCGTCCTCCGCGAGCGGATCCTCGATCGAGACGATCGGGTAGCGCGCGCACCAGCCCAGCAGGAGGTCGCAAAGACCGTCGCTGTCGAGTTCCTGGCAGTCCAGCCCCAGCCGGTAGCGTCCGTCCCGGCGGAACTCGGATGCCGCGATGTCGAGCGAGACCGCGACCTCCTCGCCCGGCGTGAAGCCGGCCGCCTCGATCGCGCGCACGAGCATGTCGAGCGCCTCCTCGTTCGACGCGAAGCCGGGCCACCAGCCGCCCTCGTCCGCCACGCCCGCGAGCGCTCCCCGCTCCGACATGAGGCGCCCGGCGGCGCCGTAGACCTCCGCCGTGATCTCCAGCGCCTCGGCGAAGGTCGTGGCCTTGGGCGCGACCACCATCAGGTCCTGGATATCGATCCGCCGGCCGGCATGGGCACCCCCGCCGAAGATCTGGATCTCGGGCATTGGAATGGAGACCGGATTGTCCGCAGCGAGGTAGGCCCACAGTGGCAGCCGGGCCTGGGCGGCCGCGGCGTGCAGGGCCGCGAGAGAGACGGCCACCGTCGCGTTGCCGCCCAGGCGCGCCTTCGTGGGGGTGCCGTCCAATGCGATCAGGCGGGCATCGAGGGCGCCTTGATCGGTGGCGTCCCTGCCTTGCAAGGCGGGCGCGATCTCGTCGCGGATCGCGGCGAGGGCACCACCGACGTCAAGCCCGCCCAGGCGCGTGCCGCCGTCGCGACGGTCGACGGCCTCACGGGACCCGCGCGAGGCGCCGGCCGGCGCGATGCCGCGGCCGACCGTTCCATCGGCGAGGTGCACCTCCGCCTCGACGGTCGGGCGTCCCCTCGAATCCCAAATGCGCCGCCCCTTGATCGCGGCGATGGTCGGATCAGGCATGGGGGCGGCTCCACTGGTTGGCGATGGCACTGAGCGTCTCGGTCCGGCCGAGCAGCATGGTGCGGGCGGCCTGGCGCACCTGGTCCCGCTGCGGCTCGCCCAGATATTCAACCGGCGACCGGCCATCGACGCGGGCCAGAAGGAAAGCCTGCACGAGATCCGCGGCGCGGCTCTCGATCGCATCGCGGGCCTCCCAGGTCACGCCGCCAAGATAGGTCTCGGCGAGCGCGGCGAAACAGGCGAGATAGGCCGCCCGGCGATCGTCCCGCAGCGCCCCTTTGAGGAGCAGGTGAGTCAGGCAGAAGGCCAAGTCGAAAGCCGGGTCGCCCCAGCAGGCGCATTCGGCATCGAGGAACACCGGCCCTGCCGGCCCGTGCAGGATGTTCTTGGGGCTCACGTCGCCGTGGACCAGCACGCGCCGCGTGGCGAGCGTCCGCTCGGCGAGCGCATCGAGCCGTGCGGCGAGGTCGGGATGCGCGCGCCCCGTCGCCCGGAGATAGGGCTCGATGCGGATCGGCTCGAAGGTCGCCTCGTTGTCGAACTCCGCGGCCAAACTGGGCTCCGCCGCGCTGCGTCCGTGGATGGCGACGAGCGCCGCCCCGACCGCGCGCGAGAAGGCCGCGTCGGCGTGACCCGCCATCAATTCGCCCTTCCAGACCGGGTGGGTGTCGGCCGGCAGGTAGTCCATTGCGAAGAGGCCGTGCCCGGGATCTTCCGCGATCAGGGTCGGCACCGCCTCGGGCAGCCACTGCGCTACCGTCCTGATCCATTTCGCCTCGGCGGCGTTGCGGCCTACGGGCGCCTCCCAGAGCGTGGCCACCTTGAGGCGTGAAAGCGCACGCTTGACGCAGAAGCGGCGCCCTGAGCCGGTCGTAATGAGAACGATGTCGGACGACACGCCGCCCGTGAGCGGCGTCGCATCGACCGCCTCGCCGGGCGCCATCAATCCCCGATCGACCAGCAGTGACGACACATTCGCTTCCAAGGGCAGCCTCCTTCTTGCTTCTGTTCTCAGCGGTCGCGATGGAAATGGAGGCGGACCCTCAATGGCTTTCGCGAGGCACTCCGGCGCCCCGGCAGCCCAGGAGGAAGTCGAAGTCGGCGCCCGTGTCGGCGCCGAGCACGTGGGTGCGATAGAGCTGCTGGTATCCGCCCCCCTTGTCTGCCGCGGGCGGTGTCCACCTGGCCCGGCGGGCCGCTAGAACTTCTGGCGAGACATCGAGGTGCAGGCGCCGCTCCTCGACGTCGAGCTCGATCATGTCCCCGCTCTCGACCAGTGCCAGGGGGCCGCCGGCCGCCGCCTCCGGCGCCGCGTGAAGCACGACGGTGCCGAAGGCCGTCCCGCTCATTCGCGCGTCCGACACCCGCACCATGTCGCGCACGCCGAGGGTGAGGAGCTTCCGAGGTAGAGCCATGTTGCCGACCTCAGCCATGCCGGGGTAGCCGCGCGGGCCGCAGTGTCGCAGCACCATGACGCAGGTGGAATCGATGTCGAGGGCGGGATCGTCGATCCGCGCCTTGTAGTCGTCGATGTCGTCGAACACGACCGCGCGGCCGCGATGGCGCATTAGGGCCGGCGAAGCCGCCGATAGCTTGATCACGGCTCCGCCCGGCGCGAGGTTGCCGCGCAGCACGGCGATGCCGCCGTGTTCGGTCAGCGGGTTCGTCCGTGGCCGGATCACCTCGTCGTCGAACACGACGGTATCGCGGAGGTTCGCGCCTACCGTCTCACCCGTCACCGTCAGGGCGTCGAGATCGAGCAGGTCGGCGATGCGCGCCATCAGCGCCGGGACCCCGCCAGCGTAGCAGAAATCTTCCATGAGGAAGCGGCCGGACGGCATGAGGTCGAGCAGGCACGGCACGTCGCGCCCCAGCCGGTCCCAGTCGTCGAGCGAGAGCGGCACGCCGGTCCGGCCGGCGATGGCCAGCAGATGGATCACGGCATTGGTCGAACCGCCGACTGCCCCGTTCACACGGATAGCGTTGGCGAAGGCCGCCGGGGTCAGGACGCGCGACATCCTGAGGTCCTCCTGTACGAGCCCGACGGCACGCCGGCCGACGAGATGGGCCATGCGCGCGCGTCCCGCATCCACCGCCGGCAGCGCCGCATTGCCCGGGAGCGCCAGCCCCAGCGCTTCGACCATCGTGGCCATGGTGGAGGCCGTCCCCATCGTCATGCAATGGCCCGCCGAGCGCGACATGGCGCTCTCGGCCGCCATGAAATCCCGCAGCGAGATGACGCCCGCGCGCACGTCCTCCGACAGCTTCCACACGTCGGTGCCCGAGCCGATGGTCCGCCCGCGGTAGTGCCCGTTCAGCATCGGGCCGCCGGACAGGACGATCGCGGGCAGGTCGCAACTGGCGGCGCCCATCACTAGCGAGGGGGTGGTCTTGTCGCAGCCGCAGAGCAGGACGACACCGTCGATGGGATTGCCGCGAATAGCCTCCTCGACGTCCATCGCGGCGAGATTGCGGAACATCATGGCGGTGGGGCGCAGGTTGGATTCGCCGCAGGACGACACGGGGAATTCCAGCGGGAATCCGCCGGCCTCGTAGACGCCGCGCTTCACATGCTCGACGAGGCCGCGAAAATGGGTGTTGCAGGGGGTCAGGTCAGAGGCGGTGTTGCAGATGCCGATCACCGGCCGTCCATCGAACATCTCATCGGGATGGCCCTGGTTCTTCATCCAGCTGCGATGGATGAAGCCGTCCTTGTCGAGCCCCCCGAACCAGGCTTGCGAACGACGTTTGCGGGTACCGGTCATGTCAGGACGCCATGCTCGCAAAAGGGCCGAGCGCTGCCGCGTGCCGCTCCACGCAGGCCAGCCCGAATTCGGTGGGGCGCAGGGCGGGTGCGCGGTCGTGGACCGTCAGGCCCGCGCGCGCCGCGAACAGGCGCTTGCCGTAGCAGATCAGGGTCTCGATCGACTGCATCACGAAGCTGATCGACGGGGCTGCCGCGGCGTGAAGGGCCGCGGCCTGCGCGGGGTCGCCCACCGCAAAGGCGCGCATCGCGCGAACCGCATGATCGACGGCGTCAGGGGCCAGGATGAAGCCGCTGGCTCCGGCCTCGAGCACGTCGGGCAGTTCCAGGCCGCCCCGTCCGTTGAGTACGGCGAGGCGTCCGGCCGTGCGCTCGATCAGCGCCGATACCTCGATCGCGGAGCCCTCCGCCTTGATGGTGCGCATGGTGGGGTGGCGCGCCAAGAGGCCGGCGATGTCGTCGGCTGTGAGGCCATGCCCGAGATACTGGGGCGCGTTCTGGATCGCGCAGGGCAGCGCCGTCTCGCTCATCACGCGCGAGAAGAAATCGAGGTACTCGCCGGCCGCGTAGGCGCCGACCGGCGGCGGCTGTAGGATCAGCCAATCCGCGCCGGCGTGCTCGGCGGCGCGGACCATCGAGACCTGCTCGGCCATGGACGCACCGAGGATGGTGATGCCGAGCGGGGTCCGGCCGGCCACGTCCTCGGCCGTCCACGCCATGACCTGCCGCTGTTCCTCGGCCGTCAGCTTGGCCCCCTCCGTGGCGAGGCCGAGCACCGTGATGCCCGACACGCCCGCCGCGAGACAAATCTCGATCTGGCGCCGCATGACCTCCCGGTCGAGGTGCTCGGAAGCGTCGAAGAAGGCGTACAGCACGGCGTGGATGCCGCGCAGGTCCAGGGGTGCCGCGCTCACTTGACCGCTCCCATCGTCAAACCGCGGACGAGCTGGCGCTGAAACACGAAGACGAAGGCGAGGACGGGAGCGAGCATCACCACCGCGGAGGCGGTGAGGCCGCCCCAGTCGATCTGCTGGTAGCCGACGAAGGAGTAAAGCCCGATCGGCACGGTGCGGATGCGGTCCCCGAGCACCAGGGTGAAGAGGAACTCGTTCCAGGAAAACAGGAAGGCCAGGATCGCGACGGCGGCGATACCGGGCATGGCCAGCGGCAGGCAGATCTGCCGAAAGGCCTGGAACGCGGTGGCGCCATCCATGAAGGCGGCCTCCTCGAGTTCGCCTGGCAGATCTTCGAAGAAGCCCTTCATCAGCCAGGTGACGATCGACAGGTTCAAGGCGACATGGGCCACGATCAAACCCACGTAGGTGCCGATGAGGCCCGTCCGGACGTAGAGGATGAAGAACGGGATGAGCATGGCGACCGGCGGCGTCATCCGGGTGGAGAGGATCCAGAACCCAAAATCGGCGTTGCCGCGAAACCGGTAGCGCGCGATCACGTAGGCGGTGGGAACGCCCAGGGCTAGGGCCAGGGCGGTCGAGCCGAGGGCGACCACGAGCGAGTTGCCGAAGTAGCCCCAAACGTCGCCGTTGTGCAGAACCGCCCGATAGTTGTCCCAGACGGGCGTGAACAGGAACCGGGGCGGCCGTGCGATGGCGTCGACCTGCTGCTTCAGGCTCATCGTCACGAGCCAGTAGATCGGGAAGAGGCACCACAGGGCGAAAAGCCAGAGCAACAGGCGCCGGGCCCAGGGAGCGAGGAGCCGCGCCAGCCGCCGCGCAAGTGTGACTGGCCGGATCTGCAAGGGCTGCCGCTCGGCCCAGCCATGGGCCGCGGCCGTCATAGCACCGCCCTGGGACGGAACAGGTCGGCCCTGCGCAGAAGCGTCTGGCTGACCACGATGGTGAAGACCAGCATCACGATCGCGAGAGCCGCGGCATAGCCCATCGATAGGAATTCGATCCCGTTCTTGTAGGCGAGCAGGTTCAGCGTGCGGGTGGCGATCCCCGGACCGCCGCCGGTCAGGACGAAGATGATGTCGAAGGTTTTGAAGGCGTCGATCGTGCGGAACACGACGGCGACGACGAGGTAGGGGAACAGCAGCGGCAGCGTGTGATGGAAGAAGATCCTGAACGGACCCGCACCGTCCATGGCCGCCGCCTCCAGTGGTTCCTCGTCCATCGCCGACAGGCCGCCCGCCCCGATCAGCAGGATAAAGGGCGTCCACTGCCACGTGTCGACGAGGATCAGCGAGAGGAGGGCCATCCCCGGCGTCCCCAGCCAATCCACCGGGTGCATTCCCACGAGGCGAAGCAGGTAGTTGAACACACCGAGGCTCGGGTTGAGCATGATGCGGAACGTAAAGACGGCGGCGACCGGCGTGATGGCGAGAGGCATGAGGTAGATGAGCCGGAGGGCGGTCACGCCGCGCGTCTCGTGATGCAGCAGCGCCGCGATGCCGACCCCGAGCACAAGCTGGAGCGTGACGGCCGCCAGCGTGAACTCCACCGTCACGCGGACCGCGTTCTGGAACTCGTCGCTGGTGAACAGCCGGACGTAGTTGGCGAGACCCGTGAAGGTCATGGTCTTGGGCGAGGTGAGCGCGTAGTCGGTGAACGAGAAGACGACGCTGACCGCGAACGGGATGATCGTCAGCCCGATCAGGAGCACCGTGGCGGGCGCGAGCATCAGCACGACGAAGCGGGTTCGGTCCCGCTTCGCCGAGGAGGATGCAACGCGGCCGGGCTGCGACGTCGCGACCACTACCGTCATCGGAACCTAGCCGATCGCCCGCTTTATGGTCTTCGTCGCCTCGCCGAGCGCAGCAGCAGTGTCCTTGGCGCCGGTCGCGCTCTGATTCACCGCGATCGCTAGGGCATCGAGAATCTGCGGGGCCTTGGGATGGAACCATGTCGCCTTGAACAGGGCGCCGTCGCCGGCCTTGAGGCTTTCGAGCGCGGTGGTGGCCGCCTCCGCCCCGAACCGGTCCTTGAAGGCGCTTGAGGCCCAGGCCGAGGCGCGGGGCGTCGCGAGGCCGCTTGCCGCGGTCAACATGCAGGTCGGTTTCGAATTGGCCCACTGCAGGAACAGGAAGGCCGCCTCCTTGTTCTGCGACTTCGCATTGATGCCGGCGGTCCAGTGCCACATGTTCGGCTTCACCGGCTTGTCGCCGACCTTGGGCATCATGCCGTAGACGGCCTGGCCCGCGACCTTGCTCTTCTTGGGATCGGCGATGTCGGTGGCGAAGTTGCTGCTGTCGCAGCCGATCGCCAACGAGCCGCTCATGAAGTCGTTGAGGCACTCCGCCCATTGATAGCTGCTGATCCCCACGGGACCCGCTTCGCGCAGCAGCTTGCCATACATGTCGACGCCCGCGACCGCTTCGGGCTTGTCGAGCAGGACCTGGCCGTCGAGGCCGATGATGGCGCCCCCGTATGAGAAGATGAAGCCGCCCACCGGCCACGTGCTGTCGCCCGACGACTTGGCCCTGAGAGCGATGCCGGCGACGTCGTCGGTCTTGAGGGCCTTGGCGGTCGCGAGGAGGTCATCCATCGTGGCCGGGGCCTTCAGGCCTTTGCTGTCCAGCATGGCCTTGTTCATGAACAGCATCTCGGACTCGGCCGTGATCGCCATCAGGTACTGCTTGCCGTCCGACCATTTCTGGAATTCGTGCGCGGACGGGAAGACGTCGTCGGCGTCCCACCAGGAGGCGTCGGTCAGATTCTTGTTCGCCATCATGGCATCGAGCGGCTCGAGCCAGCCGGCCTGGATGGCTTGGCCGACCGCCCAGACCATGTAGACGTCGGGTGTCGGGCTGGAGGCGCCGAGCTTGACGGGGAGCTGCGCGGTGTATTCCGTCTCGGACTGCGGCTGCAGTTCCACTTCGATGCCGGTCAGCCTCGTGAAGTGAGGCAGCAACGGCTGGATGGCGTTGGTCCAGGGATGCTGTTCGGCCCCAAGGACGATCTTCTTCCCCTTCTGCTGCATCCAGTCGATCTTCGCGGCTGTCCATTGCGGCTTCATCTCCTCGAAGACGTCGGCGGCCCACAGGGGAACGCCGCTGATCCCGAGCAGCCCCGCGGAAGACAGCACGGTGGCGGCGCGCAGCAGGCTGCGGCGGTTGATCAGGAGATGCATGCCGCCCGATCCGGACGGGCCCTGTCCATTGGCCATCGTTCCCTCCCATATCCCACGCTTCGCGCGGTTCTTTTTTATTGCGGCCCACTTCGGCTGTCGCGTTAAGTGGGATTTGACGCGGTCAAAAATGGGACTTAATCGAATAGAAAGTCAAGGCGCATGACGTCTGACGTTTGGGGGATGCGCTGTGGCCGATGTGACGTTGCGCGGTGTCGAAAAACGTTGGGGCGGCTTCTCCGCTGTTCGGCATCTTGACCTCGATGTCGAGGATCGCGAGTTCCTCGTGCTGCTCGGCCCCTCGGGCTGCGGCAAGACCACGACGATGCGCATGATCGCAGGACTCGAGCCGCTCACGGCGGGAGAGATCACCATCGGCGGACACCGGGTCAACGACAGGCCGGCGCGCGACCGGGACATCGCCATGGTGTTTCAGAACTATGGCCTCTACCCGCATCTCACGGTAGCCGAGAACATTGGCTACCCGCTGCGGATCCGGAACACGCCACCGGCCGAGCGGGCGGCCCGCGTGGCCGCAGCCGCGGCGAAGGTGGATCTCTCGGCCCTCCTCGAGCGACGCCCAAAGGCGCTTTCGGGCGGCCAGCGCCAGCGGGTCGCCCTGGCCCGCGCGATCGTGCGCCAGCCGAACCTGTTCCTGATGGATGAGCCGCTGTCCAACCTCGACGCGATCCTGCGCGTTTCGATGCGCGCCGAACTGAAGCACCTCCATCACGAGCTGGGCACCACGACGATCTACGTGACGCACGACCAGATCGAGGCCATGACGCTCGCCAGCCGCGTGGCGGTCATGAACAAGGGGGCCATCGAGCAGCTCGGGCCGCCGCAGGAAATCTACGAGGATCCCGAGAACCTGTTCGTCGCCCGGTTCATCGGAACGCCGCCGATGAACCTGATTCGCGGCACGCTCGCGTCCGGCACCTTCGTGAACGATGCGACGCGGATTGACGGCTTGGGCGACGCGCATTCGGGCGACGTGGTGCTCGGCATCCGGCCCGACCGTGTGGCCCTCGCCGAAGCCGGGCAGGGCGATCTGCAAGGCCGCGTCTTCTCGGTCGAATACACCGGGTCGGGGCTTCAGGTGACCGTCAAGGCGGGCGCAACCCAGGTAACCGTGCTGGCCGGTTTGACGGCGCGTCCGTCCATCGACGAGGCAATCGGCGTCCGCTGCGAACGATCCGCGATCTACGTCTTCGATGCGGAGAGCGGACGGCGACTGCGCATCAACGCCGCGAGGGAGCGCCGGCCATGACCTACGATTACATCATCGCCGGCGGCGGCTCGTCCGCCTGCGTAGCGGCGAGCCGCCTCGTCGCCGAGCAGGGCGCCCGCGTCCTCCTGCTCGAGCGGGGTCCCGCCAAGTTCTCCTGGCTGATGCGCCTGCCCGCCGGCTACATGAAGTTCCTGGCCCGGGACACCTTCCTGGAGATGCACAAGGCGGTCCCGCAGCCCCAGCTCGGCGGGCGGGCGCCGATCGTGCCCCAGGCCAAGGTGCTGGGCGGGGGATCGTCGGTCAACGCCATGGTCTACATGCGCGGGCAGCGCCAGGACTACGACGGTTGGGACGCGTTTCTGGGCGGCGCCTCGGGCTGGTCCTACGACGACATGCTGCCGGTGTTCCGGGCGATGGAGGGCAATGAGCGTCTCCACGACGCCTTTCACGGCGCCTCCGGCCCGCTGCAGGTGTCCGACCCCGGCCACATCGCGGAGATGTCCCGGGCGTTCATGCTGGCGGTCCAGGCCAAGAAGCTGCCCTACAACACCGACTTCAACGGTGCGACGCAGCGGGGCGTCGGTCCCATGCAGAACACGTTCGGACGCGGCCGCTCGGGACGTCTGGAAAGGTGCGATGCCGTCCGCGCCTTTCTGTCGGGGGTGATCCAGAACCCTTTGCTCACGGTGGAGACGGGCACCCTCGTGACGCGGATTGTGGTGGAAGGTGGCCGCGCGGTCGGCGTGGAGTACCGCAAGAATGGCCAGACGCAGGTCGCACGGGCCGAGCGGGAGGTGCTGGTCGCGACGGGGACCTACAACACGGCCAAGCTGCTGATGCTGTCGGGCATGGGCCCGGCCGATCACCTCAAACAGCACGGCATCGGCGTGGTCGCCGACCTTCCCGGCATCGGGCAGAACCTGCAGGACCACCACGAGGTCCCTGTGATCGCCGCCACCAACAAGCGTGCCGCCGGCTATTTCGGCGAGGACCGGGGATGGCGCATGGTCCGCAACGGCCTGCAATACTTCGCCTTCGGCACCGGCCCCGTCACAACCATCGGGGTCGACTGCTGCGCCTTCTACGATCCTGACGGCGGCGCTCGGCCGACGATCCAGCTCTACTGCGCGCCCATCGTCTACCTCGACCGGGACGTGACCGATCAGAAGGCGACGCACGGCGTCACCTTCACCTCCTGCCTGCTGCGGCCCAAGGCGCGCGGCAGCGTCGCCCTGCGCTCCGCCGACCCCGCGGAAAAGCCGCTGGTCGACTCACGCTTTTTCGGCCATCCCGAGGATCTCCGGCTGACGATCGCCTCGCTGCGTTTCGCGCGCGAGCTCCTGGCGACCAGTCCCGTGGCCGCCCTGATCGACCACGAGATGCTGCCGGGCGACGACGCCCGCAGCGACGCCGACCTGCAGGCGTTCTGCGCCAAGACCGTGAAGACGAACTACCACCCCGTCGGCACGGCCCGTATGGGACCGGAAGGAGACCCGCTCGCCGTCCTCGACACGCGCCTGCGCGTGCGTGGCGTCGAAGGTTTGCGGGTCATCGACTGCTCGGCCATGCCGATGATCCCGTCGGGGAACACCAACGCGCCCGCGCTGGCGATGGGGTCCCGGGCCGCAACCCTGATCATGGCTGAGCAGAAGGACGAGGCCGGTGCGGCCCTTTCGCGGGTGGCCGCTCGTTGAGAGAGCGTCCCCGGCGGCGCGCCGGATCCACGCTGCAACGAACGGTCGAGGCCATCGGGCGGGCGATCGTCAACGGCCTTTACGAACCCGGATCGATCCTGCCGGTCGAGGAGACGCTCGCCGCGCGTCACGCGGTCGGCCGCAACGTCATGCGAGAGGCTATCAAGATCCTCGCCGAAAAGCGTCTGCTGCGGACGGAGCGTCGCGCGGGCACCGCGGTGCTGCCCGAGTCGGACTGGAATTTCCTCGATCACGAGGTGATCGGCTGGACGCTTGAAGACGCCGAGTCTCGCGACAGGATCGTGGACGAACTCAGCGCGTTGCGGGCGATCGTGGAGCCGGAGGTCGCTGCGCTCGCGGCCCGGTCGGCCAGCGCCGCACAGGCGCTGCGCCTGTTCGAGGCGGTCGAGCGAATGGAAGGAGCATCCACGGAAAGCGCGACGATCGAGGCCGACATCGCTTTCCATGAACGCCTGTTCGAGGCGACCCAAAACCGTCTTCTCTTCAGTCTCATGCGAACCGTCGAGGCGGTGCTGCACGCCAATTTCGAGCTATCGCTCCGGGTCAAGCACGACATCCCGCAATTCCTGGCCGAGCACAGGGCGCTCGCGGAGGCGGTTCGGCTTCGCGATGCCAAGCAGGCGCACGCCATCATGCGGGACCTGCTCGCCAACAACGCTCGCCATCTCGCCTCGATGCGATCGTTGGACCGCTGAGTCGGCCGGTGCCTGGGAACCGAGATGGACCTCGACATCATGGATCGACGGGACGCCACAGTGATAATGCCAAGCCTCCGCGGGTCCGAACGGCTCTCGATCCAACCAGCATGAGCGTTGGTGCACGGATCGACTCGAGCAACTTCAATGACTTAAGAGCCGTCTAAAGTAACCGGGGCAGATCCCCGGGCAATCAGGCTGTCGTTGCGGCCTGACGGACGAGATCTGGAAGCGGCGGGATGCTGACGGCGCCCGGCACGTGCAG
>JAABVA010005343.1_pt1 | contig 11650 bp, 13 predicted proteins | sample 5560331 | NCBI WGS metagenome assembly JAABVA01 (sample SAMN12812661, study PRJNA571458) | rock metagenome | isolation source: Antarctica rocks | place: Antarctica: Victoria Land, Mt New Zealand sud | collected 2016-01-07
TGCCTCCGACCCCGAGGCGGGACGGACGGTGGTATTGTTGTCCCTTTGGACTTGGGTGTCAAGGACGCTCGTCTCTGCGAGGTAAGTTGCGCCCACTCGGCATGCAGCGGCCCCGAAGCTGACATCGCGATGCGCAGGTGCGTCGGTGACAAAGGTGAGGGTGATGCCAAGGTACCGGAGAGCAACCGCTTCATTGGTGTCTTTCGCCACTTGATCATTGACGAAGGTCACATGGCCAAAAACCCGCGAACGCGCATACACCGTGCGATCGCTGCAGTCCAAGCCAACTACTGTTGGATCGTCACGGCCACGCTGTTCATTAATCGCAAGGAGGATATCTTGGGCCTACTGAAAATCTTGTGGCGAGACGAGTGGGGTGCAGCGACAGGTGAAGACGCTACGGAACCTGATGACAGGGACCTGTTCAAGGATTTTGACCACCTAGAGGCACAAGATCCCCGCCATCGCTGTACTCTGGATCCGGCCGTGGCGATCAAGATGCTGCGGGGGGCTGTGATGGCGGACAGAAGTGTTGACTTGGTGCAACTCCGCCACCAATTACCCACCATCACCGGACAGATCTTGCTCCGCCGAGTCTTTGGTACCATTGTACCAGATATGGTACACAAGGGTGGACACAAAGCCAGCGGCGGTATTCTGCCCTACAGGATCACACATATAATTGTGACTTCATAGCTAGTTAAAAAGAAAATGTTCTTAATAAATAATAGTATTCACTGCTTTGTCTTCTTATTAGATTGTCATATTTAATAGTTTTTACTTATCTTGTTTTATTTCACTTCACTTTCACTTGTAAACCTTGCCATCATTCTCTGATTCTTTTTACTCACAATGACTTAACATCAGGGTGCACAGAGTCTTCACTTGGTTTCTCTGACGCTAGTCACAATCAGGTCAATGGAAGCAGCAGAACACAGTTTCGCAACACTCTCACTTGGTGAAGCTGCACCTATTGACTCCCACTCACAGTGCAACCCAGAGGTTCAATGAACCACTCAAACATCGAATCAGCTGCTGGCAGTAAGTCCCAGAAGTTCAATGAACCACTCAAAGATTCGTCCAGGCAGAGGCTTGGTAAGCCCGTTGGCCACCATCTCTTGACTGGGCACAAAGTCTACCCAAATCTGGTTTCGCTTGTGCAGGTCACGGATGTTGTGGTATGCGACATCAATGTGCTTTGACCGCTCATGTACACGTGCTCCAGTCAGCCTGTGTGGTTGAACCACGCTGTCCAATTCATCCTGGCCACCTGCGCGTCCGCCACCTCCAGCCTCCTCGCGTGGTCCTCGTCGCTCTTCACCCATCCCGCGAGGGTCATGGCCACAAAACCCTCGCGGTCGCGGGCAGCTGCCCGCCGAGTCCCTGGCTCCTCTGGAATGTGCACAATGAAGTAGCGCTGAAAGCCGCCGCTGACAAAGAACGTCTGCACCTGGACGCTCGTCCAGTGCTTGCGATCTTCCTTGCTTGAATGCCACCCGTGTGCGTGGTTGCAGTGCCGCGCTGTGACGCCACGGTTCTTGCTGACGAAGCTGCATTCCTCCTTGTCGCACAGGAACGCCCTGATCGGAGCCGCCAGCGCGTTGAACGGCGGTCCGAACGGTGGTGGGAGCGAGAGCTCTGTCGGGTCCAAGAGCGCACAGCTGCGATATTCCTCCACGGTGGCCTTCCGTGCCTTCGCCGGGATGGAGTGCTGGTCGCGGAGGTGCGTGCTCAAGCTTTGAAGAGTGTAGCCGTGCTCCTTGCAGATGAGCACCTGATAATCGGCGTCATAGTGTAAAAAGTTGTCGGCAAATCGAGCGCTCCCGGCACCGTTGGTCGCGGTCGTGGTCGCGGCCGCTGTGGCCGTTATTGCGGCTGTGGATGCCGCTTTCACCCGTTGTGTGCCTGACCGCGGGTCCAGTGAATCTCCATCTCTGCGACATTGACCCCCAAGACGACAGCAAGACTGTTCAATTCTTATTTCAACACCGGGGATTGATCAAGCCGGATGTTCGGAGCAACCTTTGTGTGAAAATCAAGTTGATTTGACCCGACGACGAAGTGTTATCCGCGAAACCCGAGCTCCGTTCCCACTGGTCCGTTCCCACCGAGATGTTGCCGGATGGGGTTAGTGCGAACCCCGGCGCTAACCAAATCGGATCTGTCCCGTTTCCAGTGGGAATGGAGGCGTCCTCTCGGCCAGGAATACCCACATGTCGATAAAATCACAGCACTAACAATTAATTCCAGTCTATGTACGATGGAATTACTCATTATGGATAGGGTGATCGCCAAGGCCAAATACCCCAGCTCTTTGACAATTCCATCGACTTCTCTCGTCACATCCGACCCTTCCTCCGTTATCTTCGCGTACCGCTGGAACAGCTCTGTTGCTTCTGAGGGCTCCATCTCTTCCACTTTCACCGCGTCCAGCGTGGTTGTCTCTTTGGCCGTTGAGCTCCGTGACATAATGATATGGTGCAGTCCGGGCGCGTCAGGCATAAAATATCCCAGGTTGATATAGGATTGGTCTCAATCATTATTGATGGTATCTGCACTGTCCAGAACCACCAGCCATCGCCTTGTTACGACCATAACCAGCGAGTAGTTATGTAGTAACCATAGGTACGCTAGATAAGTGAATATCTAGGCACCTAGGTCGCCCGGGTCGATATAGACGACGGCGACCTCAGCGACCTCGTAGACCTCGGATAGGTCTACCCGGGCGCCATGGTCGCTGGCGACCATGGCGACCGCGGCGACCAACGGGTATATAGGCGATCCATTTCCCTTAAGGAAATGGGCGCGTTCAACATTGATCTTACCTAGTACCATAATACTATCTACCAGTTACACGTTCATTGAACCTCGGACACGGTTCACTGAACCACTGCACTAAAGCCCTTCTTATATCACAAGCTCTAACCCCTAGACCCTATACCAGAGGAAGCTCCGGTCGGGACGTAACACGCCTCTCGCGCCTGCGAAACCAGCGCTTGACCGCAGGCACCGCATCTTCAACCTTCACTATCCCGTGGCCTGTATCTATCTGGCGACGGTAGAGGGGTCGGTAGATTTAAATATAGTCGCGCTTGATCGACTTCTTGGATCCAGCTTCGATCCAGAATACGGCAGCGTAGTTCCCTTGATACTCGTGGATGTAGTTGAGCGCCAGCTGCGACTTGCCCACCAAGCCCTCAAACCACCAGGATCCACACCTCTTCCACCCTGTCATCCTTGTCGTCGTGCAACTGCTCTTTCATCTTTTGGTGCAGTCGCGGTCGCGGGACGTAGTTGGGGACCGGTCGGAGTGATGAGTTAGTATAGTGACCCTCATAGGTGATTGGAGGGACCTGAACAGCGGCTGTAGGATCTGGGCTCCTGCGTCAGCTCTTGGTCTTTCTGTATTGATTGGTAGATTGACTGATGGTGATTCTGTGGAAATTGCCCTGCAAGACCTGACTGTGGAAAGCAGTGGTATTCCCAAAGTGCGAACCCTCCTGGCGGACGTCCAGGCGCGAAGCTTGCATGGTGTACCGCTTGCGGAACTTATAAACCGTCCCCCCTGACCGATCATATCATGGAGCAATTCGTCCGTAGGGCGATATTTAATATGTATATTCTTTGACTTGGAGGACCTTATCATATAACTCCTGGAAAGGCCAGTACGAGTAGACGCAGAGTAGAGGCAGTAAACTACTGCCTCTTACTGTATTGATCCCTATAAAGTTGAACATTGTTTATAACCCACAACTCAATATTGGGGCTGAAACCTCTACAGTGGGATGGTGCTAAATCACGACGGGTGATCTAGAGATGCGTTGGATTGCTTGACCTGTCCAGCCAATGAGACGAGTATTGCCCCTCCTTGCGCTGCGGCGCGGTGCGAAGCTGTAACTCCGTTCCTCACATACTTCTCACGCTCTTCCAACTGCAACGTCGCAAAAGTTCGGATAGAGATGCCTGTTAAGTTCAAGGACCTTTTTCGGTCAAGAGGGTCAAGATCACAATCACCACTGCCGACGCCGTCCCCGCTGACGCTCGAACCATCCTCTTCACAAGCCGCCGCGCCGCCGGACCTACCCGCCCAACTATCGCAGACGACCATCAGTCCGTCATCCACTGCTACAAACACACTCGACTCTCTCGTACCCATTGGAGAAGGCCAGAATTATGGCGTCAAAGTATTATACGATAGTGGCACTGAGGCGAGTGTGGATATCGTGTTCGTGCACGGATTGACAGGCAATGCATACAACACCTGGCTTCACAGAGACACGAGGGTACACTGGCCAAGCCAACTGCTGAGGCAAGACATCCCAGACGCACGCGTCCTGAGCTTTGGCTATGATGCAGATATCGTCAACTTCTGGAACCCAGCATCAAACAGTCGGCTAAGCAACCATGCTGAGAATATGGTCGGCGACCTTGTGCGAAAGCGAGAGCGAACAAACACCGAAACCAGAAAGATCCTCTTTGTCGCTCACAGTCTCGGTGGACTTGTCATTGAGCACGCGCTCAGCCACTCAAGGAATGCCGTTGAGCGGTTTCTCCACCAGATTGAGCACTATACGGCTGGGATAGCTTTCCTTGGAGTTCCGCACTGTGGAGCTGATCTCGGATCATGGGCAAGCTTTGGGACGCGGATGATAAGTGTCCTCAAGCGAGCGAATGAAGACATTGTCGGGGTATTGGAGCCAGGATCTGAAATGCTACGGATGGTGGAAAAGGGCTTCCATAATATCCTGAGGCTCAGAAAGGATGAAGGGTCTGAGATCTTCATCACATGTTTCTATGAAGAGCTCCGTGTGATAGGGTCGGAGAGGTAAAACCATCAAACCGTCACACTAGGCGCTGGTCCTGATTCGTCTAGATTGTGCCTTTACATTCTGCAGAGATCAAGGGCTATAGCTGTTACGGCATTCACGCAGATCATATGGTAATCCGAGTGATGCCATCGGTTGTTCTATTTTCTAACAACCATAGGGCATGACGAAGTTCCCAAATCGAGAAGATCGCGGATACGACGCCGTTCTAGGTGAACTTCAGCGCTGGCAAGGGTCATCCCATAGAGCACTGGGCAATGAGTCACAATCAGGTTAGGCTCGAGGTTCGGTCAATATCCCCCAGTTAGTTGACGTGAGACGTCGCTAGCAGTCTCAGTAGAGACTGTCTTGAGTTCGCGAGTCCTCAGCCTTAAATCCATTTGCTGATCTCCTTATTCTCATTAGCTGTGGATAACGTCGCGGATTGCGGAGAAAATACGTTAATAGGCATGGGTATCAAAATTGGCGATGGCAAAGGGCGGACATCGCGTACATTGGTTGAGCAGGGCTCGAATCAGTATGGTGACACTCGTGCGTGGAACAGCCATGTCATCCAAGGAAATCTCTATAATGCAGTGTTTAGTCAGTACTCTCCGCACTAGTAGATACTTCAAATCTAACTGAGACCCACCATATAAGACTCTCAAGCAGCGGCGTTGCCGGAAACCACCGGTCAGTGTTCCCATAATACGTTGCGCGCCCTTGACGGCTACAAAAGTAGTCCTTCGATTTACTACAGGACCAATGACCGTCTAACCACTCCATGTAACGGATACAGATCATAAAATGGCCAAGCAATGGATGGTGCCCCGTGCTGCCAGCCGTCTCTATACCGGACGACAAGAGCTTGGCGAGCGCCTTGCCCAAATGCTCTTGTTTGATCCTTCGACGCCTCCGATCCAGCAAAGGACGTTTGCCATCATTGGAGTAGGTGGTACAGGCAAGAGCGAAGTCTGTCTCGAGATCTTCGAACGCTCGAAGTCTATCAACACCACATTTCCGGTCTCAGGATTCCATAGCACGTTCGGCGGCCATATATCATGATGCTCCACTCCACGGACCAGCATGTTTGTAACCACCCTACTTGTTTTCACAGCTAGATTTCGTCCCAAGAGTAATATCATATCTTTGCGTGCCTGTTCGCCTGCCCATGACATGAGCAACGTCTGAATGCTTCTAACCCCAACGTCAAGAAAGTAAGGATGGACGAGAGAGATGTTCCCCTGGTATCAGCTCTCGTTGAACTTCATCCAGGTGTTGGTAGACCAACCCTTCATGCTTCAAGTTTGATTCAAATGCCGTCACAGTCCCTTTGGCAACGAAAGTATACCTATACCATTCCAGAGTCAACCTGAACAGAGCACCTCGGGTGCCTTGCTTCCCAAGTGGCTCACATCCATTATCAGGGTTTACAGCGAGTTGACGTAAGGTAAGTTCTCCAAGGGAATTTCGCTCCAAAGCATGGTAGTTGCTGGCCCCATGAGCACGATGTGCGTTGACATTTGGACAATATTCGTCTATGGGGTTTTTTCGTACAAGACCTAGTAAGCAGGCTTGTGTGCAGTATTTTCGGTGGAGGACATCGCTCTCTTAAGCTGCTTGTGATTTTTTGACGGAACACATCTGTCCAGTATTAGACAGGCGCATACAAACCTTTGGCTTGCTTGGCGTTTCAACGTCTGAGGCCTCATCCGATGAGCCAGACGGACTCTGTGGACCTTCGTGCACAATCATCTCTGCAGAGCCACAGCTACTCCTTGCCTTTCGTGACTTTCTGGATCTTAGCATGATCGGCGACCGCTTGAAGTGGTGGATTCGCGCATGAAATACCGAGGGCAGAGGGGTTAAGGTCTTCTCTTCAGCGGGTATCTGTCGTAAGATTGCTTCGTGGTCGATCACAGCCCTGTAGGCAGTCTCTAGCACGTGATACCGCCGTTTTTAACTGCAAGGCTTCGATTCCAGTGCCATTAAGCAAAAGGTTGAGGTCTGGCTTACTGCAGTGCGACATAGTAAGATGTTGACTTCGCTCTGTGCTTCGGCTTCGATGTTGGGTTCTGCGAGACGATAACATAGAGGATGTGGCACATTTTGCTTCAGCTGAAGGAAAACGTCGGCTTCTCCTGTGGACAATTTGCTGTACTCGAGGCCGTTCTCAATCATGCACGCATACGTTGCGTTAGAGCTGCTGCTGTCAGCCACTCAGAGTGGTACACAAACTTCTCCTCTGGATCGGTCAGAATTGTGATCCGATTGATGACGTCCTCTGGAATATTCATAGACCCGAGTCAGCTCGCAAAAGTCCAGCCCGCAGATTAAAGACCGACAGTTTGTGAGATGGTTTGTATTACACAACCATACAAAGGCTCTGTGGACCAAATCAGCGAGAGACAGGAGGATATGATCAGTGTTCTGGAAGGGATGACAACTTGGTGGATGGGATTAGGTATCTGGAATGGATCAAGGTACAACAGCCAGAAGGAGAACGGTGGTGGGATTACAACAGGATTGGGACACCATGTGGATATTAGGTAGAAAAGTGTTATATGGAATGTGCAATTAGATTGAACATAGTCTTTAAATCATAACATGAACTTCACAGTATGTCCATTCTATTACAGTGTTCATCCCATCTTCCATGTCCTAACCCTTATGACTTTAAAAGCTTTCCAAATCATTTTGAGTCTAGCATCATGTTGAAAACTGTGTTATCACCTAAGACACATTGGGCACATTGTGTGAAGAGACATACTGTTCATACTAAAACAGTATCAAAAAGATCTGTTGGGAAGAGCTTGATCTTGGTAACAACATCACTATATTATCAATAGCATCCTGGTAGGAACATGATGTCAGTACCAGCAGGCTTTTCCTTACAGACATGTCCACCCATACAAACATTGTTTTCTATATAGAAATGAGGTTGATCAAGACACATACTGACATCAGGAGGCTGTTATCATGGTGTTACTGTTGACATGATAGTGCATATAAAATTGTGACGACATTACTACAGACATGATTTTCTGAAACCGGCGGGTTCCGGTAAGGTACGAATCCAACACTATCTGTGTGGAGGGCTTGCTGACTAAGCGGGTTCTGCTCCGGCGATCCCAAGTTTTTGTCGCATGGTTTTACATTATTGATAGAGTGGACCATCTCTGAATAGCAGCCTACACAGCGAAACCACATCCGCTGTTAACATCCTCGATTCCGGCTCATAGTGGTCCATCGGCGGTAATGCTCCTGTGTTCTCCATCATAAAACGAGTAAGGACCCTGAGAGACATCTTTAGACTTGCCTAATCCTTTGGTATCTTCTGGTATCTTCAGCATACTCACGGCGAGTTTACAGATATACCTCTCTGAATGGCACTTCCTATCAGTCCTTCTGTCCCGCCGAGCTCTCCTCGTTACAGTCACCTCAAAGACGTTGGTGCTGCGCTTGATCATGTTACTATTAGACTTCTGACAGGAGCAGAAGATGAAAATTTGCGAGCAAAACGAGGCATATACCGAAGAAGATGGAGATCTTAGATTTTCTCACACCAAGGTTATACTCAGAGAAGGCAACCAGTACTACTATGCAATTACCGATCGTCGTTACAGCTCCACTTCCGAAGTTGATCCTTCTGAGTTGGACATTGTTCCAATTCCAGCTTCGCAAATCTGGCCTCCATTCCCGATAGACTTCACGCGAGCGCCCGAGCCGTTACCTCAGAATTGTTATGTGAAGCGACCTAGTTTGCTTCATTACAATGAAACAAGGGCTTCCACTGAATTAAGTGACCTACTGTTGAACGAGGCTCAAACATGCGAAATCCTAAGGAAATCTCCCCATCCTAACATCGCTCGGTACCTTGGATGTATAGTCAACGATGACAAGATAACGGGCCTTTGTTTTGTCAAGTACGGCATGACTTTGTCAGAGAGAGTACACAAAGACGCACGGCCCTTCGACGGAGATCTCTGTTTGAAGCGCATTGAAGAGGGTGTTCAACATCTTCACAACTTGAGTCTCATTCATAACGATATAAATCCAACCAACATTGTCATGGACGAGGATATACCAATCATCATTGACTTTGATTCATGCCGAAGAGAGGGAGATAAGTTGGGCTTCAAAGCTGGGACTAGAGGTTGGACGGATGAAGGCTTCAAATTTGCCAGGCGTGAGAATGATCAGTATGGCTTGTTGAAGCTTCAGGATTTACTTTCCCACCGGAAGACACTCAAAGATTGTTAAGATTTCCATAACCAAGATAGACTACTTCTATAAGAATAGTAGAGCCACTTCCGTTGACCGGATGTTAAGACAACATCATGCTTCATCCCACCTCGATGTCCTCCACCTTATGTCTGTGTCCTGGCAAACCGAGAGGGACCAGAGCTTGAAAAAATAACCCTGACAAAATATGATCAGTTTTCATCTATGAAGCTGTCGCAGTACTAACCCACTCTACTATTATGAAGCGGGAGGGATGTAGCTTGTTGAATTTTTGCAAGTGGTCTGACCGCAATCGGATGCTTTATAGACGTATCTTGATCCGTCATTGCGAGTGCCTGTCCTAAACTCACAGGCGTTGACGAGTTCTTGTACTTCGATAGAAGCCATTCTAGGTCGATGGTCAGCAGCCATGAAATGCCACGAAGATAATACGTGGACCTACTTTATAAAGCGCCCGTTGTATATCGTGCTTCTTCTTGAACAATAACGGAAGCCGTTCAGCAAACACAGCAGATTGCTTCAAATTATATGCTTAGAAGGGTCCCGATAATCAGTGTCATGCAAGGCCGCAGTGAGCTTTGATCATCCCTGCATCTGACCGGATCAGTATGTGGCTGCAGCTGCAAGTTTTTCTCTTGCTGTCACACGGTCGGATTCAACGACCGAGGGATGGGGATTACGCTTGATTGGGAAAGTGGGTTGGGACTGGTTGAAAAAGAAAGGGCTTCGCATGTGCACCCATCATGTCACCACCAAGAGGGTTGCAGGCCGTGGCGATGGCACAATCGAAAATGGGTGAGAGTCTATATGTAGTGAGGCACTGCAGGGACAGTGAAAGCTGGCGAATCATAGAACGGAATCTGGGATGCCGTCTCAAATGTACTCGTTATATTCTGTGACTGGGCCCGTAAAGTCCGCACAGCATGCATGATCATCCCGCGCTCTCCAAGTGCCTTCAGGCCCAGGTCATTACGAGCTGAAGCATGATCAACTTGGGTCCATCGATGTGGTTATCCTGGAGCGCTTGCTCGAAGCGTTTCGACTCGGGGAGCGCCAAAAACTGGCTTCGGGAAACCAGTGACTAAAGGGTGTGCATCTCCCCTGAATCAGTGACACTGGGCTACGACGGTCCCAGTGCACAGGAATGCTTACCATGAGGAGAATATGGTTGGAATAGTGAGGTTGAAACCCTGAATTAGTGCGTAGTACTCTTTATTCTTCTTTTTTCCCGTGCTGAGCGCTTACCCAATATACCAAGACTTGGGCTCTGATCGTGGCGTGAATATCTGTGGAGGATATTATTGTCCTTTCGAGGATTAGGATGAATGCGGGGTAGTAAATGGATAGGTGCGAGGATTTGGCGAATCATAAACGGGATGCATACATGATGTTCAATTGGATCATTGTACGCCCACACGGCCAAGGCGCCATATAATGCCACAAATAAGACAGACGCCACCAGCCTGAGATTCGCCTTTCGCAGATTCGCGGTTAAGTAGTAGAGCATGATGGCTTGCCCGTCGGCAGCGATGCTCAGCAGATCGAGGACGACGGCTAGATGGTAGGTTTTCAGTTGGTCGAACTGGTCCAGCCCGGCGATGACAAGTGACAGGCCGGTTACGGTTTAAATGTCGGACCAGGTGCTGAAGAGCTCCTCCGATGGCATCCCTCATGGAGGGGCGTAAGAACCAGAACATAATGGTGACATTCATGAGAAAGGCTTGGCTAGTGAGGCCGATTATAAACTTTTGTGTAACTGACAGATAAGCATCATGTGAAATGATAGCTATTTTCTCTGCACACTCAGCAAGAGACGGGGTGAAGGTGGGGAACAAGAGGGGCACCCAAGAAGAAACACGCTCCTATGCCTGCAACATCTGTCAGAATTCGAGCCTAGACCCTAGGATTCACGTGATTCTCGCTTGTATTGTAGTCAGAGTTTTTCGTACATTATTACATAGAATTAGACAGCAATCAGGTCATATTCTGACAACATCAAGGTTGGGCTCGATGCACTTTGTGCACTTCCATAAGTAGGGGGAGAAATCAAAACTGGTGCTGTTGGCAGCACGTTTGATTTCACTCATCGTTCTCAAAGGTTCGGGTGGATGAGTGTATTGATGATCTGAAAGGGGGGAAAAGCCCAGGCCAACTGATTAACCAGTCATAGACGCTCCTAATCGGGACTTACACATATGGGGCTCTCTAACCTCTGTACAACATGTTTCTACCACTACCTACAGACGAGGCAAAGGAGAATGCCATGGAAGCCAAGACACCAGGAGGAATAAGAATAGAACGGAGGGACTATCTAATTGAGATCCAGGCCTCCCGTTGAGTCCTTGGTCTGTCTGGACCTCTTCCTTTGAGGCCGGCATGGTTTCCTCTTCGCTGTCCGATCTCTGCCTTTTGATCTCTTTGGTGAACTCGATGCAATGGACATCTTGGAGGTGGAATTTCAGTTCTAAGATGGATGTGAAATCCTCGACACATTTTGGTCTCGGGTGTGGGCATTTGGTGGCTTTGCAGCCGGCCAGCTCCGCAATGTGGTCGTCAATATGTCTTCTCCATCTTTCTCGGTCCAGGAATTGATATATCTG
>JAABVA010005344.1_pt1 | contig 11650 bp, 8 predicted proteins | sample 5560331 | NCBI WGS metagenome assembly JAABVA01 (sample SAMN12812661, study PRJNA571458) | rock metagenome | isolation source: Antarctica rocks | place: Antarctica: Victoria Land, Mt New Zealand sud | collected 2016-01-07
GACGTCCCCGACGAAGAGGCGTGCGAGGTGGTGGGCTCTCTGCTGAGCCAGCTCCAGGCCCCGGCCATCGCCCGCACGCCGGCCCTCAGCGCCTACGTCGCCCGGCAGCTCGAGAGGCCGCCGCCCCTCGACGTGCTGCCCCGGCGGTTCGTCGACCAGGCCCGTCGCCTCGCCGGCGAGCTGGGGTCCGACCCCGGAGTCGACGTGGCCCTGCTGCACACGGACCTGCACTACGCCAACGTCCTGCTGGGCGACCGGCAGCCGTGGCTGGCCATCGACCCGAAACCGATGGCCGGCGACCGCGCCTTCGAGGTTGCACCCGTCCTGTGGAACCGGGTCGAGGAGCTCGGCACCGGCTCCTCGTTGCGGTGGAACGTACGCCGACGGATGGAGGTCGTCTGCGCCGCCGCCGGCATCGACGAGGACCGGGCCAAGGCGTGGACCATCGTCCGCGCGGTCGACAACGCGGGGGCCGAACCGCCCGGGTCCTCGGGCGCGAGCCTGGCGGTGGCGCTCATCAAGGCCATGAACGACTGAGGGCGGGGTTCGGGAGTGCGGGGGGGGTTTTCCGCCTTGGGGACTCCCGACTCACCGAGCAGCCAACCCTGACGGGCTGAGAGTGTGGCGTATGCCCAACCGCCTCGGCGCCGCCACCAGCCCGTACCTCCTTCAGCACGCCGACAACCCCGTCGACTGGTGGGAGTGGGAGCCGGCCGCCTTCGAGGAGGCGCGGCGACGGGACGTGCCTGTTCTGCTGTCTGTGGGCTACTCGGCGTGCCACTGGTGCCACGTCATGGCCCACGAGTCGTTCGAGGACGCCGAGGTGGCCCGCGTCCTCAACGCCGGCTACGTCAGCGTCAAGGTCGACCGCGAGGAACGGCCCGACGTCGACGCCGTCTACATGGCCGCGACGACGGCGCTCACCGGCCAGGGCGGCTGGCCCATGACGGTGCTCATGACGCCCGACCGCGACCCGTTCTTCTGCGGCACCTACTTCCCCAAGGCCCAGCTCCTTCAGGTGCTCGACGCGGTGTCCGACGCGTGGCGGACCCGCCGCGACGAGGTGCTTGCCAGCAGCGCGCACATCACCTCGGCCCTGCGCGAGGCCGGGGCGCCCCCCACCGTCGAGTCCCTGACCCCCGACCGGCTCGACGCGGCCGCAACGTCGATCCAGGGCCAGTTCGACTCTGCGCGGGGCGGGTTCGGCCGCGCACCGAAGTTCCCGCCGTCGACCGTTCTAGAGTTCCTCCTGCGCCACCACGCGCGGACGGGCAACACCGCCTCCCTGGACATGGTCGGCCGCACGTGCACAGCGATGGCCCGCGGGGGCATCTACGACCAGCTCGCCGGCGGCTTCTCCCGGTATGCGGTGGACGTCGCCTGGGTGGTCCCCCACTTCGAGAAGATGCTCTACGACAACGCCCTGCTCGCCCGGGTCTACCTGCACTGGTGGCTGGCGACCGGTGACCCTCTGGCGCGTCGGATCGCTTGCGAGACGGCCGATTTCATCATCGACGACCTGGGCACGGCGCAAGGCGGGTTCGCCAGCGCCCTGGACGCCGACGCGGCCGGGGTCGAGGGCCTGACGTATGCGTGGACGCCGGCCCAGCTGGTGGACGCGCTCGGTCCCGAGGACGGCGAGCGGGCCGCCCGGCTCCTGGCGGTGACCGCCTCCGGCACCTTCGAGCACGGGGCGTCGACCCTGCAGCTGCCCGCCGACCCCGGCGACGCGGACGAGGCGGCGTGGTGGCCGGGCGTACGCCTCCGGCTCCTCGACGTGCGGCGCGACCGCCCTCAGCCGAGCCGCGACGACAAGGTCGTGACCGCCTGGAACGGGCTGGCGGTCGCGGCCCTGGCCGACCTCGGCGCCACCCTCGGCGTCCCGCGCTACGTGGCCGCCGCCGAGACCGCCGCCGCCTTCCTCCTCGACACGCACCTCGTGGACGGACGGCTGCGCCGGTCCTCGCGCGACGGCCGGGTCGGCGCGGCGACCGCTGTCGCCGACGACCACGGTGACCTCGCCGAGGGCCTGCTGGCCCTGCACCAGGCGACCGGGTCGGCGCGGTGGCTGGCGGCCGCCGGGGCCGTCCTCGAGGTGGCGATGGTGCGGTTCGCGGCGCCCGACGGCGGGTTCTTCGACACCGCCGACGACGCGGAGGTCCTGTTCACCCGCCCCCGGGCGGCGGGCGAGGGACCCGAGCCGTCCGGTGAGGCGGCCCTGGCCGGGGCGCTGGTGACGTATGGCGCTCTGACGGGGTCGACGCGACACCTGGATGCCGCCCGTGGTGCCCTCCGGTCGGGCGGCGGGATCGCCGCGCATAACCCGCGCTTCGCGGGGTGGACGCTGTCGGTGGGCGAGGCCCTGGCCGCCGGGCCGCTCCAGGTGGCCGTCGTCGGCGGCGGGCCGCAGGCCGGTGTCCTGCTCGCCGCCGCCCGGGCCAGCCGCTCCCCCGGGCTGGTGCTCGTCGCGGGCGAGCCCGACGCCCCGGGCATACCGCTGCTGGCCGACCGACCGCTCCTCGACGGCCACCCCGCCGCGTATGTCTGCCGTGGGTTCGTCTGCGACCGGCCGGCCCGCGACCCCGATGAGCTCATGCGGCAGCTGGCGGGAGACGCCTAGGGTGAAGGACGGAGGGCCGTCAGGCCCACACCCCCAGCAGCTGCAGCGAGAGTCGGACGATGAAGGCGGAGACCACGACGACGAAGACGGTGCGGACGAACCCACTGCCGAGCCGCACGGCGGTCCGGGCCCCGAGGTAACCGCCGACGAGGTTGCACGCGGCCATCACCAGCCCGACGCGGAGCATGACGTGGCCGCCAGGTGCGAAGACGAGCAGGGCCCCGAGGTTGGTGGCGACGTTGGCCATCTTGGCCTTCGCGCTGGCCTCGAGGAACGCGTAGCCGAGCAGGCCGACGAGCGTGAAGACGAGGAACGAGCCGGTGCCGGGTCCGAGCGCGCCGTCGTAGACGCCGATGACGAAGCCGGTCGCCATCGCCGTCGCGGTATGCCGGTGGCCGCTGTAGCGCAGCGCGGTCTCCCTGCCGAGCTCGGGCTTGAACAGCGTGTAGGCGCCCACCGCGACCAGACAAACGAGGATGATCGGGCTGAACGCCGCCTTGGGGATGTGCAGCCCCAGAACCGCCCCCGCGGCGGCGCCGAGGAACGCGATCGCCGCCATGGGCAACGCGGTTCGCAGGTCCGGGTGGACCCGCCGGTAGTAGGTGACCGAGCTGGTGAACGTGCCGAAGACGGCGCCGAACTTGTTGGTCGCGAGGATCTGCGCGGGGGTGGCCGAGGGGAACCCGAGCAGCAGCGCGGGCAGCTGGACGAGACCGCCGCCACCGACCACCGCGTCGACCCAGCCCGCGACGAGCGCCGCGACCCCGATGAAGACGACGGTGAGGAGCGTCGGGTCCATCGAGGCCTCGGTCATCCCGACCGATCCCAGGCGCAGACGATGTCGAGCACGTCGAGCAGCTGGTGCGCCACCGCGTCGGGGGTGGCGTCGTGGGTCACCTGTTGGCTGGCCGGGATGTCACTGTGCGGCACCAGGATCGCGCGCATCCCGGCCGACTGCGGCCCGTGGACGTCCTCGTAGCCCCGGTCGCCGACGTAGACGCACGCCTCGGGCGCGACGTCGATCCGGCGGGCGGCCTCGCGGAAGATCTCCGGCTGTGGCTTCACCCAGGGCGTCTCGCTCGAGTAGACGTCGCCGTCGACGAGATCGAGCACGCCGTCGCGCGCGAAGAGGCCGCGGTGGTAGTCACGGGACCAGATGGTGTTGGAGAGAACACCGACGCGGATTCCCTTGTCGTGCAAACCCTCCCACAAGGGCCGGATCTGAGGGTCGGTCCACGTGTGAGGCTCCCAGAACTCGTGGTAGGCCCGCTGGCCGGCCACCGCGCGGGGGTCGTCGGCCACGATGCCCGCCTCGGCGAGGATCTCCTCGATCCGCGCCGACGCCCCGTCGTGCCGACCGCGCAGCCAGCCGGCGCTCTCGGCGGCCCAGATCCGCCGCGCCAGGTCGTCGACCAGCGCGGGACCCTGCTCGTCGAGATGGAACTCGCGCGCGAAGACCCGCCACTGCTCGTCGAGGTCGACGCTGTGCCAGGGCGTGATGGTGCCGCCCCAGTCGAAGATGACCGCTGCGACCCCTCCGGCCCGTCCCCCGTCGGTGATGCCGGTCACGGCCCCGAGTCCGAAGGGCCGCGGACCTCGGCCAACACCTCGGCCACGGCAGAGTCGACCGCCACCTCTCGGCGCTCGCCGGAGCGCCGGTCCTTGATCTCGACGGTGCCCTGGGCGAGCCCGCGGCCGACGACGACGATGGTGGGCACACCGATGAGCTCGGAGTCCTTGAACTTCACCCCGGGGCTCACCTGCCGGCGATCGTCGTAGATGACCTCGAGCCCACCCGCCTCCAGGCCGCGGACCAGGTCCTCGGACGCGAGGAACACGGCGTCGTCCTTGCCCGTCGCGACGACGTGCACGTCAGCGGGCGCCACCTCGCGCGGCCAGCACAGGCCAAGCGCGTCGTGGTTCCCCTCGGCCACGGCGGCCACGGCCCTCGAGACGCCGACGCCGTAGGACCCCATGATCACGGTGACGAGCTTGCCGTTCTCGTCGAGGACCTTGAGGCCGAGCGCCTCCGCATACTTGCGGCCGAGCTGGAAGATGTGGCCCATCTCGATCCCGCGAGCGGCGAGCAGGTCGGGCAGCCCGCAGCTCGGGCAGATGTCGCCGACCCGCACCTCGGCGGCCTCGATAGTGCCGTCCGCGATGAAGTCACGTCCGGCGACGAGGTCGATGACGTGCCGTCCGGCCGTGTCGGAGCCGGTGACCCACCGGGTGCCCTCGACGACGCGGGGGTCGAGCAGGTAGCGGATGCCGGCGGGCTTGTCGGCGCCGAGGACCCCCGGCCCGATGTACCCCTTGGCCAGCAGCGGGTGGCCCTCGAAGTCCTCGAAGACGGTCGCGACGGCCGGCTCCAGCTGGGCCCCCAACCGCTTCTCGTCGACCTCACGGTCGCCGGGGACCCCCACGGCCAGGACCTCGGTGCGCCCGTCGGGGTGGGCGACGTGAAGCAGGACGTTCTTGAGGGTGTCGCCCGCCTCCCAGGGCCGGTCGCCCCGGGGGAAGGCGGCGTTGAGGTGGTCGACGAGCGTCGCGATGGTCGGGGTGTCGGGGGTCGTCTCGACGTGGGCGGCGGGGGTGCTCGTCCAGTCCTGCGCCGGCGGCACCGGCACCCGCAGCGCCTCGACGTTGGCGGCATACCCGCAGTTGGGGCAGCGCACGTAGGTGTCCTCGCCGTTCTCAGCGGTGGCGAGGAACTCCTCGCTCCTGCTGCCGCCCATGGCTCCGGCCATCGCCTCGACGATCACGTAGTGGAACCCGAGGCGGTCGAAGATCCGGACGTAGGCCTCGCGGTGCAGGTCGTAGCTCTTCTGCAGGCCGGCCTCGTCGATGTCGAAGGAGTAGGAGTCCTTCATGACGAACTCGCGGCCCCGCAGGATGCCCGCGCGGGGGCGGGCTTCGTCGCGGTACTTGATCTGGATCTGGTAGAGGGAGACCGGCAGGTCCTTGTAGGAGGAGTACATGTCCTTGACCGCGAGGGTGAACAGCTCCTCGTGGGTCGGCCCGAGGAGGTAGTCGGCGCCCTTGCGGTCCTTGAGGCGGAAGATGTTGGGGCCGTACTCGGCCCAGCGGCCGCTCGCCTCGTAGGGCTCACGGGGCAGCAGGGCCGGGAACAGCAGCTCCTGGGCGCCGATGGCGTCCATCTCCTGCCGCACGACGTCCTCGACCTTGCGCAGCAGCTTCAGCCCCAGCGGCAGCCACGTGTAGATGCCGGGGCTGACCCGGCGGATGTACCCGGCCCGCACGAGTAGCCGGTGGCTCGGCACCTCGGCGCCCGCCGGGTCCTCGCGAAGGGTTCGCAGGAACAACGACGACATGCGCATGGCCACGGTGGAGCTCCGAACGGGACGGGGATGGTGCCCGGGAAGGATATCCACGTCGCCGTATGCCGGGTGACGCCTGTTCGTGAGTCCGCCCCCCGGGCTGCCGCCTCACCCCACGCGGCGCCCGTCAGCGGCCGGCGGCGCTGAGGGCGACGCGCACGAGGTTCCACTGCAGCGGGAGCCGGGCCACCGTCCCCGCGACCAGGGCCAGCCGGCGCCGGTCGTCCGGCCTGCGCCGCCAGCGCTTCACGGCGGTCACCGTCATCTGGACGTTGGCCGGGAAGACCCCCACGAGCAACGCCGCCGACGACCAGCCGGCCGCCGCCCGGGTGACGGGCAGGGCGAGCCCGGCCGCGCACACCAGCTCGGCGACCCCCGATGCATACACCAGCTCCTCCTGGGCCGGCAGCTCACGGGGCACGATCGGGAGGAACACCTGCGGGCGCAGGAGGTGGAGGGTGCCCGAGGCGACGAAGAGGCCGGCCAGGCCCGCGATCCGCCAGGTCATCGGTGCTGGGGAAGATGTCACCGGGCCATCACAGCACGCCCGCCGTCCGTCGACCCGACGCCCGCACCACGAGCCGGGTCGGCACGACCACGGTCGCCGGCTCGCCCGACCCCGCCGCGAGCCGGGCGAAGACCTGCTGCACCGCGCGCTCCCCCAGCACCAAGGGGTCCTGGTGAACGACGGTCACCGGAGGGTCGACGACGTCCGCCAGCTCGAAGTCGTCGTAGCCCACGAGACCCAGCCGCAGCCCCAGCTCGCGCATCGCCGACAGGACGGCCAGGGTCACCCGGTTGTTGCCGGTCACCACAGCCGTCACCGGGTCGTCTCCTGACGTCCACTCGAGCAGGTGTGCCGCGACCTGGCCCGAGGGGTACGGCCCGAGCGCGCACCGCAGCGGCCCCGGGAGCGCCAGCGACGTCGCGGCCCGGCCGAAGGCGGCGCGCCGCTGCCGCGCGGTCCAGATGGTGGCGTCGTCACCGAGGAAGCCGATCCGCGCGTGCCGGTGGGCCGCCAGATGCTCGACGGCACTGCGCATACCGCCCTCGTTGTCGCTCAGCACCGTGTCGCCCAGCAGGCCGGGTTGAGGGCGGTCGACACAGACCACCGGCACCGACCGGGCCGCCTGGCGCAAGGTCTCCGACGGCTGCTCAGCGACCGGCACGACGATGAGCCCCGCGACCCGGCGTCCGACCAGGGCGTCGACCAGCGCCGCCTCGTGCTCGGGAGAGTTCTGGCACGAGGTGCTGACCAGGAAGTGCCGACGGATGCGCGCCTCACGCTCGATCCCCGCCGCCAGCTGTGAGTAGAACGGGTTCGCCAGGTCAGGGGTGATGAAGCCGATGCTCTCGGAGCGGCCACTGCGCAGCATCGAGGCGCCCGCGTGCCGCTGGAACCCGACCTCGCCGATAACCCGCTGCACCCGCGAGGCGGTGCCGGAGCTCACCCCGCTCTCGCCGTTGACGACCCGGGAGACGGTCTTGATCGAGACCCTGGCGCGACGGGCGACGTCGGCCATGGTGGGCCGCCCGGTGCCATCGACGACGGGCGCGCCATCCGAGGGGACCCGAGCCTCCCGGGGTTCCTTACCGCCTGCGGGGACCGCCCCGTGCGACAACGTCGGCACGCGGCTCACTATCGGGACGGCCGGGCGGATCGTCAAGCGCGAACCGGTGAAAGGTCGCCACTCGTCAAGGTTCAGCGCACCATCGTCGCGCCTCGGCCCTTCGCACGACGACTTGACGGCGGGCGACCGGTGAGGTTCAGTGTCTGGTTGTCAGACAACGATGTCAGCCTGGACGACGGGGCATCGGGGTCTCCGGAGCGGGGCGTGATCGTTACGGCCTTGTGACGGGGCTAAACGCCCGGGACCCCTCCTGAAGAATCACGTGCTGCGCCAGAATCAACAGGCTGCCTCCCCGGCTCAGGACGGCACACGTCCGACCGATCCACCCTCCCGCTCACGTCACGAGGAAGTGATGACCACCTCATGAGCATCGACGACCGTCCCCAGGACGGTGACCGCTCCCCCACGGACGGAACGGCCCCGCACGGTCTCATCCTCGAGATGCGAGACATCTCCAAGGAGTTTCCGGGAGTCAAGGCCCTCTCCGACGTCTCGATGGCGGTGCGCCGCGGTGAGGTCCACGCGATCTGCGGGGAGAACGGCGCCGGCAAGTCGACCCTGATGAAGGTGCTTTCCGGGGTATGGCCGGCCGGGAGCTACGGCGGCGAGATCCTCTACGAGGGCAAGGTCGTGGAGTTCAACAATATCCGCGACAGCGAGCACGCCGGCATCGTCATCATCCACCAGGAGCTGGCGCTCATCCCGGAGCTGTCGATCGCCGAGAACATCTTCCTCGGCAACGAGGTCGCCAGCGGCGGCGTCATCAACTGGATGACGACCCGGGAGCGGGCAGCGGAGCTGCTCGCCCGTGTCGGGCTGGCCGAGAACCCCGACACGAAGATCAAGGACATCGGCGTCGGCAAGCAGCAGCTCGTCGAGATCGCCAAGGCCCTGTCGAAGAACGTCAAGCTGCTCATCCTCGACGAGCCCACCGCCGCGCTCAACGAGGGTGACTCCCAGCACCTGCTCGACCTCATGTCCGGGCTGCGGTCCAAGGGCGTCACATGCATCATGATCAGCCACAAGCTCAACGAGATCGAGCAGATCTCCGACTCGATCACCATCATCCGTGACGGCAAGACCGTCGAGACCCTGCGGGTCAAGGAGGACGGGGTCGACGAGAACCGGATCATCCGGGGCATGGTCGGCCGTGACATCGAGTCCCGCTTCCCCGACCACACCCCCGAGATCGGCGAGACGTTCTTCGAGGTGCGCGACTGGACCGTCCGGCACCCCGCCGTGGCCGACCGGCTGGTCTGCAAGAACGAGAGCTTCTTCGTGCGGCGCGGGGAGATCGTCGGGTTCGCCGGCCTCATGGGAGCCGGCCGCACCGAGCTCATGCGCAGCCTCTTCGGGCGGTCCTACGGCACGTTCGTGGGCGGCACCATCCTCAAGGACGGCAAGACGCTGAACCTGCGGCACGTCTCTGACGCCATCGAGGCCGGCCTCGCCTACGTCACCGAGGACCGCAAGACCCTCGGGCTGAACCTGCTCGACGACATCAAGCGCACGACCGTGTCGGCCCGGCTGAGCCGGATCACCCACGGCCTCGTCGTCGACGAGCGGCAGGAGTACAAGTACGCCGAGGAGTACCGCAAGTCGATGCGCACCAAGGCCCCCACCGTGGACGAGGGCGTCTCCAAGCTCTCCGGGGGCAACCAGCAGAAGGTCGTCCTGGCCAAGTGGCTCTTCACCGAGCCCGACCTGCTCATCCTCGACGAGCCCACCCGCGGCATCGACGTCGGCGCCAAGTTCGAGATCTACGGGATCATCCAGCGGATGGCCGCCGAGGGCAAGGGCGTCATCCTCGTCTCCTCCGAGCTGCCCGAGCTGCTGGGCCTGTCCGACCGGATCTACACGATCTGCGAGGGCGCCATCACCGGTGTCCTCGACAAGGGTCACGCCGACCAGGAGTCCCTGATGCGCCTGATGACCAAGACGTCCACCCGCTCCGACGTCCCGACGCAGGCCAGCGCATGACCCTCCCCACCTCGCACCAACCGCGACAGTCACCAGAAGGCGGACAGCTATGAACAACGTCAGGAAGATCTTCGGCGGCGACGCGCGCCAGCTGGGCATGATCTTCGCCCTCGTCGCGCTGATCGTCCTCTTCCAGGTCATCACCGGAGGGCTGACGCTGACGCCCGACAACGTCAACAACATCATCCAGGGCAACTCCTACATCCTGGTCCTGGCCATCGGGATGGTGCTCGTCATCATCGCGGGCCACATCGACCTGTCCGTCGGCTCGGTGGCGGCGGCGGTCGGCATCTGCGTGGCGATCGCCATGCGCGACCTGTCCCTCCCCTGGTGGCTCGGCATCATCCTCGGGCTGGTCGTCGGGGCCATCATCGGTGTCTGGCAGGGCATCTGGGTGGCCTACGTCGGCATCCCGGCCTTCATCGTCACCCTCGCGGGCATGCTCATCTTCCGTGGGCTGAACCAGTTCATCGGCAAGTCCAACACCATCCCCGTCGACGCTGACTTCCAGCAGATCGGCACCGGGACGCTCCCCGAGCTCGGCCCCAACACGGGGTACAACAACCTCACCGTGCTGCTCGGGCTCATCGTCTGCGCGGGCATCGTCTACGGCACCATCCGCAGCCGCCGCCAGCTCATCAGCATCGGCGCCACCGTCGAGGAGGGCTGGGTCGCCTGGACCCGGCTCGGCCTGATCTGCGTCGCGATCATGGCCGTGATGCTGCTCTTCGCGTCGGGCCGCAAGGGCTTCCCGTATGCCGGGTTGATCCTCGTGGCGCTGATCGTCATCTACGGTTTCATCTCCACCAAGACGGTCATCGGCCGGCACATCTACGCAGTCGGCGGCAACCGGCACGCCGCCGAGCTGTCGGGCGTGCAGAGCAAGAAGATCAACTTCTTTGTCATGGCCAACATGGCCGTCCTCGCGGCGCTCGCCGGGATGATGTTCGTCGCCCGGTCCAACGCCTCCGGCCCGTTCGACGGGGTCGGCTGGGAGCTCGACGCGATCGCGGCCGTGTTCATCGGCGGCGCCGCGGTGAGCGGCGGGGTCGGCACGGTCATCGGCTCGATCGTCGGTGGGCTGGTCATGGCCATCCTCAACAACGGCCTGCAGCTGAAGGGCGTCGGCGCCGACGCGACGCAGATCATCAAGGGCCTCGTCCTGCTCGCCGCGGTCGCCTTCGACGTCTACAACAAGTCTCAGGGCAAGCCGTCGATCACGGCGCTGCTCATGCGCGGTCGCGGCTCGAAGGCGTCGTCGTCCGAGACCGCTGAGGCACCGAGCGCCGCCACGGAGACGTCCCGGGTCGACGAGACCATCGGCTCCAACGGCTGATCCGGGGTGACCGCACCCCGCGGTCGCACCACGCGGCATACCCGTCGCACCCAGAACCCGCGTCCCGCCGGGGCGCGCGCAGAAAGGAAACATGCACATGCACCTCTTCGCCAAGGTGGTGGGGGTCACTGCGGTGGCCGCCCTCGCTCTGACCGGCTGCGGTCGCACCGACTCCGGATCCTCGTCCGGGTCGGGCGGGGCCGGCGGGTCGGGCTCCACCGGTGGGTCCGGCTCGACCGGGTTCGCCGCCGACGCCTCCATCGGCATCTCGCTCCCGCAGAAGACCTCGGAGAACTGGGTCCTCGCCGAGGGCCTGTTCAACGACGGTCTGAAGAAGGCCGGCTTCAAGGCCGACGTGCAGTTTGCCAACGGCGGTGTCTCCGAGCAGCAGAACCAGATCCAGGCCATGATCACCAAGCAGGCCAAGGTCATCGTCATCGGCGCTATCGACGGTGCCCAGCTCGGCTCGCAGGTCAAGGCGGCCAAAGACTCCGGCGCCATCGTCATCGCCTACGACCGGCTCATCAAGAACACGGCCGACGTCGACTACTACATCGCCTACGACAACTACAAGGTCGGTCAGCTCCAGGGCCAGGCCCTCCTCGATGGGATGAAGGCCAAGAAGCCCAACGGCCCATACAACATCGAGCTGTTCGCCGGCTCCCCCGACGACGCCAACGCCCAGGTGTTCTTCGACGGCGCGATGAACATCCTCAAGCCGAAAATCGACGACGGCACGCTCAAG
>JAABVA010005345.1_pt1 | contig 11647 bp, 13 predicted proteins | sample 5560331 | NCBI WGS metagenome assembly JAABVA01 (sample SAMN12812661, study PRJNA571458) | rock metagenome | isolation source: Antarctica rocks | place: Antarctica: Victoria Land, Mt New Zealand sud | collected 2016-01-07
CAGCGTCTGGCTCGTTTTGTTAGAAAGACGCTGTCTTTCTCCAAGTCCGACGAGATGCACGAGGTCTGTCTGAAGCTCTTCCTGCACCGTTACAATGCGGATGTCATTCTACATTGACCCACTACCGACATGGGGATGGTGATGATAGGTCTGGGAATAGAGGCTCAACGGCCCGGTGAAGGCCGACTCTACAAAACACTATGTAGCCGACACTTTCGGATTCATAACGTACAAACACTCTCCTATACGAACGGAATATAGCATTCGCCCGAACTTGGACCTGCTCAAGACCACGCAGGGAGCAATCCATCTGTGTAAAATACGAGAGTGGAGGAGGGAATTCCCTTTGACAGTTCTATGAGGAGCACCTTGTATCGGCGGCGGTGCATCCGGCGGTGAGAAGATAAACAACTCGCAAGACAACATCTCTTCCATCATAGAAGCGGGCAGAGAAGACCTCCTAGACCTCGGCCTGCGCAACCCCCTGCTCAACTACCGTCCCTCGCGTGCAAGGGGCGTTGAGGTTAGCGACGAGCTACCGGTGGAGGTCTTCCGCATCGTCGTTAGCGAGCGTAAGCCTATGAGCTTCAAGGCGGCCCCTGAGAGGGCCGACGCCGAGCAGGAAGAGGGCTGGCAGCGTACGACTATACACCTCTCGAGTTGTTAGAGCCCTCCATCCTTGATAATACCCGCCGAGTTTATGTTCCCTATTACAGCTTTTATGTTGAGTATAGTGCTAGATTCCGCGTCTCAATTGGATACCATCGCTGGGAACAATACACCGAGCACTATACTGAATACGATGCGAAGGGACGCGCCCGACAATTAACTCGCCCAGCGACCAGGCTGCAAGTTGACTGGCATCCATACCGCGACGCCGTTTCCAACCACTTCACAGTAGCGTTCGTTGACCGAACACCTCAGGGTAGCTATTTTGCAGCGTTCTTGAACGAGACGACGTTTAAAGATGGAGACCTTGTACCTTTAACCTCTGTTGCCGACGATGGCGAGATTCTTCCATTCACCCGCACTCCCGAGGTCTCGTATGATCAGTTCGTTAGGGATGCCATTGATCGCAGAGTGTCATCGCAAATTAAGGGTTCCCTGCCAGGAGATACGCATAAAGATCTCTCATACGAGTGGCAGAATAACTATAGGTCGTGGCGAGTCTACCTTCCATTCTGGCATTTCATGTGGAAATATGAAGACGAAGTATATGGGGCTCTCGTCGACGGGCGACAACACACCCGAGTCACTGGACAGCTACCCAAGGACAAGGGTTGGAGTTGCTCCTCTTCTATCGCAAGAGCAAGTCCGAACACCCAGGGGCAGGTTTTCGCTACGAAGGCCCTTTCCAGTACATGAAGCACGAGGGGAAACACCCAACGAGGTTCACGCTCAGGAGGGCTTCTGGATTCGAGGCCGTGGTGGCCTCGGATCTTGACTCTTTAGAAGCGGAAGAGGAACACTTCGAGGGCCAGAAAAAACAGCGTTTCGTCAACTACTACGAGCGCAACAAGGAGCTTCGTGCCGCAGCAGTTGAGTACCACGGCGTAAACTGCAAGGTCTGTGGCTTCGACTTCGAGAAGGTCTACGGGGAGCGTGGCAAGGACTATATAGAGGTGCATCACCTGATCCTTGTCAGCACCCTCAAGGAAGAAACGAAGGTGAACCCGAAGAGCGACATGACCGTTCTGTGCTCCAACTGCCACCGCATCATCCACCGCAGGAAGGACGAGGTGCTCACGCCAGGGCAACCAAAAAGCCTTTTGCAGAAGAAGTGAGGTACTAGGGCTAAGGTGGACAGCACATCTACATATAATTTTAAACCCGATGCCGCTTTTTCGGTCGTGAGGGCAGTCAGGAGTGAGGGTTTGCCCCACTATAGATAAGGTAGCGAAAGAACATCATGGTAGGTAGAATTCTGATCGCCTAGGTCTCTACTTATGGTGGTTAAACCGTCTCTTGGAACCGGGGGAACCCAACAGGTGAAGTTGCTGTGGCAGGTCGAAGATGGTGACGTTGCTAAGGTCAAGTCATTTTACGACGAACACAAGGACAACGACTTCGTCGTAAGCAGGCGTAAGCTAAACGTAGAAGGCAAACCGCCGAAGTTTTCCCACGCCTCTTTCTGGAAGGCGATGGTGGGGTGCTTGCTAACGACGCAGCAACGGTCCGGCCCCACTAGTGCTGCATCAGGGTTTAGCGGCACGTACCCGTTTCCCTTGAACTATACGGAGTGCGGGCGGCAAAAACGCTTAGAGAGCTTCGTACGAGGGACCCTAACGAACTTCGGTGGCATCAGAAGAAGCGGCAAAATAGCGGAAGAGGTGCAGCACAACTTTCGCTGGCTAGAAAACGGAGGTTGGCGTGAGGTAAAAGAACAGGTGGAAAATCTGCGCTGCAGCCCTCGTACGCAGAAGTTGGAGATCAGCACTGCGGACTTCATCGATGACAATCTTAAAGGCTTTGGACCTAAGCAAGCACGGAACCTGCTGCAAGGGCTGGGTTTGACGAAGTACGAGATACCGATCGACAGTAGAATCACCAAGTGGCTCAACGACTTCGGATTCCCGGTTGGTTTATCCGCAGTCGCTTTGGCAGACCGAAGTTACTATGGGTTCGTTTCTCAAGGCTTTCGTACATTGTGCGATGCCTGCGGTATATACCCCTGTTTGCTGGATGCCGCAATCTTCTCCAGTTATGATTGAAACCTGCTGAGGAAGACTTACGTCTCGTCTGACTTTGTCCTGAGCCGATGAACGTGCTCCACACGCTCTACTGCTTTCATCCGGCTCTTGTAATCATAGTAGGTCTTACGGTCTGCTTGTGCTGCCCAGCTACCATGCCAGTTCCAAACTTGCCCGATAACCTGTCCGTCTACGAGAACCTCATATTGATTCGCTCCGGTCTTATGTAGCTCTGCCATGACCTTCCCTGGCGAGTCTTGAGGCTCCGCTCCTTGCGGAGGGGCGGTCGATCGTTTCTTCAGTCAGCACCTGCCTCCTTCTTCGCGGCGACGGCGAGCTCGTCGGCCCGGTCGTTCCCGATCTTGTGAGGACCTCTAGTCTTGGAGTGCCCCTTGACCTTCCTCCATCACACTTGCTGGTGGCGCTTTGTCGCTTCCAGAAGCCTCTCCCACAGGTCCCTGTTCGCCACCGGCTCCCCGAGGCAGTTCAGCCAGCCGTTCGTCCGCCATTTCTCGTGCCATCCCCTCCTCATGCAGTTGAGGAGGTAGGACGAGTCGGAGTAGATCGTCACTACGCATCCCTCTTCTATCGTTTCCAGAGCAATACATGCAGCGGTCACTTCCATCCGTTGGTTCGTGGTGTTCTGCTCGCCGCCGCTGATCTCCTCGGTCTTGCCCTTCCACGTCAGAACGACCCCATAGCCTCCGGGGCCACGAGATCCGCTGGAGGCCCCATCTGTATAGGCATGAGCCTCCGGTTTAGGCAAGGGTGCCAATCCTCTCCAACGGGTCTCCTTTGCTCATCCCTGACTCCCCTTGGTCTCCATCCTTGGTATGGTCATCTCCTCTCTTCCCACGGTTTCCTGTAAGCAATAAACACCCTACCCATAGAATACCCTTGCAAAAGACCGTCACCATCGTCAAGACCGTCGGACCTTCGTCGGTGAAATGGAGCACAAAATGTTGGGCGGAGGACATAGAAAGAAGTTCCTCCTCTCGACCTTGATCGATAGACTCATTCGTAGCGCCTACTGTAGGGTATCTTTTGGGGTACGAGGCAACGGATAATCTTTTGTAAGACCACCCCGAAAGAACTCGTGCTCTGACGTACCGTTACCGTTCCACCAGTCACCCTGTTCGCGCTGCTCGTCCAGATACCCGTTAAGGGCATTCTTCAGCGCATCAGATGCTTCCCACAAAACCCAATCTACGATCTTGATGATCTCTTCTGAGGTCATAGTTTCCTGGGGTTGGCCGTGCGCTATCATCCTTAGCTCGGCGATCGCCGAAGCCCGTATCGTTGCTATCGTCTGTTCAACTATGTGTTCTGCTTCCATTTTATTTCCCCTTTTAGTAGCTCGTATGTGTGCTTCTACATACTAGCCACGAGAAGTCCCAACACGGTCTTCACCCTTGTGACCCGTAGGCAAGCGCATCATCGAGGACACCCCTACCAAGGACTGTATATAAAATGAAGCCGTAACAGGAAGCTTCTATCAGAAGAAGATCACGCACAAGCGATTGTGCCCAAAGCTTCTTCCTGAACTCTACCTTTTCTTCGCCTCCGTTATTGTCTTCGGGGAATAACCTGTTCTGACTGGGCAGTTCTGGTGATGCTCCGCCCAGTCTGGAGGAGCACCTAACTAATCATCAACCCACTCTTCAAAGGACACCCCTGGCTCAAAGAGGTCAATCTCCTCTTGTGCAAACCTGTGCTTCCACGACCCATCTTCGTATACGAAGTAGGTGTTGCGGGTCGAGGACGAGCCATCCTCACCTGTTAGCCTGACCTCTACCTCCGCTAGCGGTTTCTGGGAAGTCTCGGCCAAATCCACGGATTCGATGTTGTAGATTGCTGGAGCGTTTGTTTGAGGAGGTGAAGCAGCGGACGAGGGTGGTGGGGGTGTTCCCCAACGAGACGAGCGCGGCGACTTTAGCAACGGAGATAGTCCTGAAAAGCAGCGAGGAGTGGGCGCTGAAGCGCTATCTTTCGATGGACGCCTTGGAAGAAGCAAAGAAACCGAACCCACACCTTTCGAGACATTGACCCTCGCGGGTCGCATACTTGACAGTGTAAACCTCGAAATTCGGAGCTTTAGTCATGCTAATTGTCCTTACCCTGTAAACGCCATGTTGAAAGTGCTCTTACGAGAAGAACCCATGCCGATGGACTACTTCGTCTGGGCCGCCGTGTCGGACGAGCACACGCTTGTGGTGGACACGGGCTTTACCGCCGAGGTGGCGGCGAAGCGAGGACGGGACCATTTGCGCTGCCCGACGGAGGGTCTTCGTGAGATCGGTATCGGCTGTGAGCGGGTTTCGTGCGTGATCCTCACCCACCTCCACTGCGATCATGTCGGGAACCTAGATAAGTTCCCTGAGGCGACGTTTGTGGTCCAGGAAGAGGAGATGGCCTTTTGGACCACCCGCTATGCGGGCAGGAAGCACTTCCGGCATACTGTAGAGATAGAGGACGTGATCCACCTCGTACGCGAGAACTTCGAGGGCCGGCTACGCTTCGTAGATGGAAACGAGGAGATCGTGCCTGGCGTCGAGGTGTACCGGGCCGGAGGACATTCGGCCGGGCTGCAGATAGTGCGGGTAGAGACGGAGAAGGGCAAATTCGTCCTCGCCTCCGATGCGACACACTTCTACGCAAACCTGGAGGAGGATCGCCCTTTCAGCATCGTGCACAACCTGTCACGGATGTATGGCGCCTTCGATCTCGTGCGTTCGCTCACCGACTCTCCAGCCCATGTAGTCCCGGGCCACGACCCAGAAGTGATGCAACGGTTCCCGCTAGCAAGGAAAGGTCTGAAGGGCGTGGCCGTCCGTATCGCTTGAGAACAACTGCCAACTTCGCAGGGTATCATGTATCGTAAGGCTCAATAGAAGAAGGGGTGTGAGGTCTTATGAAGCAAAAGCTGGACATGCGCGGTATGGACACTCGGGAGGTGCGCGAGCGCATTCGCCAAGGCGAGTACGCGGGGCCAACCGGCGGGCTCGCGAGCGGGTTCGCCCAGGCGAACTTTGTGGTGCTGCCGGAAGAGTACGCGTTCGATTTCTTAAAGTTCTGCGTGAAAAACCCGAAGCAGTGTCCAGTCCTGGAGGTCACGGAGGCGGGTTCGCCCGAGCCGGTAGTCACGGCTCCGGGGGCGGACTTGAGAACTGACGTCCCGAGATACCGGGTCTACGAACACGGGGAGATGGTGGAGGAGCCGGCGGACATCCTGCACCGCTGGCAGGACGACCTGGTGGGGTTCCTGCTCGGGTGCAGCTTCACGTTCGAGGCCGCGCTCATGGCCGCAGGTCTGCGCATCGCGCACGTCGAGCAAGGACGGAACGTCCCGATGTATGTTACGGGTAGGGAGTGCGTCCCCTCCGGTCCCTTCTCGGGGCCCATGGTCGTGAGCATGCGTCCGTACCGGGCAGAGGAGATACCGCTGGTGGTGAGGGCGTCGGGGCGCTACCCAGCGATGCATGGCGCCCCCCTGCACATCGGGGACCCAGAGGCTTTGGGGATAAGGGACCTAAACGAGCCGGAGTTCGGCGAGCCGGTCGAAATCGAGGAAGACCAGCTGCCGGTGTTCTGGGCCTGCGGCGTAACACCTCAGGCGGTCGTGATGAAGGTCAGGCCGCCGCTCGTGATCACCCACAGTCCCGGTCACATGTTTATCACCGACCGCCGGCACTCGGAGTACGAGGTCTAGCCGCCCCTCGATCCGGATCCGCCCCCGTGCACCTCGACAGTGGGCTCTATCCCCTCCGCACTGGTTACTTCGCGCCAGGCCTCAAACCCCTCCTGGAAGACTACGACGCCGGCCTCAGGGAGCGTTATCTCGATGGCCTCCAAAATCTCCTCCTTCGTGAGACCGAGGTCCAGGGCGACGCGTATGTGGCTCTGGATGTGCCCCTTGCTCGCCCGCATCACCGTGAGGCTGACGATAAAGAGTAACTCCTTGGCCTTGCGATCTAGCCTTCGCTCCTCTAGGTAGGCCACCTCGATAAGACCGTTCGCGGCCTGCAAGACCTCGAAGTCCTGCTCGGCCATCACCTTATGGTAATCGAGGACGTAGCCCCTCTTCTCGACCATCTCGTTGACGTACGCCTGCTTCTCTTCTTGCGTTGCCATTGCTCTCCTCTCTACTCGAGCTCCCGGAGGATGGGGAGCAGGTACTCCCTGAATCGCGGGTAGTTCTCGGCCATGGGGAAGTGTCCGATACCGGCCATCGTGGCGCTTTTTGCGCCGGGGATGGCTTTTGCGGTCTCGGCGGTCCTTTGCGGAGTACAGGCGTAGTCGTACTCGCCGGTCAGGAGGTAGACCGGGCATCGGGAGGTGTCGATCTCCTCCTCGCGCCCCCGCAGATCCCAGTCGACGCTGTAGAAGTAGGTATCGCCGCGGTAGACACCGGGGCTGCCCTGGCTGTAAACCCACCACGTCTCCTTCCGCGCGGGTTCGGGACTCTGGGGTGCCATGAGGTCGTAGGTGTAAGAGGCCGCCATCTCCGAGCCATCGACACCAGGCATGATGGACCAGTCTAGGAAGCGGCCCTCTATCTTGCTCGCCGCCTCCAGCCCGATCACCGCACCGATCTCTGAAGCATGCCTCCGTGCCAGCTCGAGCACGACGGCCCCGCCCATCGAGCACCCAAGCACGACCGGCTCGTCGAGATCTAGGGCCCTCACGAAGGCCATGACCGTTTCGGTGTAGGCCTCGCTCATTAGCAGGTACTCTTCTTCCCACCAGCCTTCGGGCGGCAGCGAGCGCCCATGGTAGGGCATATCGAAGGCGAGTACGCGCCACCCACCGGTCACCTCCGCGTCGCAGAGCAAGTGCCGGAACTGACGGGAGTCGGCCCCTGCAGTGTGCAGGCAAACGAGCGGCCTTCCCTCCCCGCCCTCCTCGAAGTAGACGCGGTTTCTTACACCCGCTATGTCGACGTGGACGTATCTGCCCGTTATAGGGTCAAACTCGGGCACGGCCCTCCCCTTCCTCCTCCCCGCTCAGGTGTTCGAGAAAGGCATAGATCGAGGTGTGGCCCTGTGGGCCGTAACCCCGGGCAGCAGCGGCCTGCCAAAGCTGCGAGATAGCCGAGCCGGAGAACATAGGGTGGCCTATCTCGGCGGCGGTCTCCAACGCTATCTTCAGGTCCTTGACCATGAGGCCGAGGGCAAAGCCGTCGTCGAAGGAGCGGTCGAGGATGAAGTTCGGGAACTCGACCTCTGTCGAGTAGCTCCTCCCGTTGCCGGCGTTTATGACCTCCAGCAGCGTCGCCGGGGCGATGCCGGCCTTTTGCGCCAGTAGGACTGCCTCCGCGGCGCTCGCGAGCGTCGTCGCCGAGAGGAGGTTGTTCAGGGATTTGACGAGGTGCCCCGCGCCGTGGTCGCCGACATGGAAGATCTTCTCCCCGAACGCCTCGAGTACCTCGCGGCACCCCTCGAAGACCTCTCTCTTCCCGCCGACCATCACCGCCAGCGTCCCCTCTTCCGCGCGCAATACGCCGCCACTGATCGGTGCATCGAGCATCTCTACCCCGGATCCGGCGAGCTCTCCGCGAGGTCCCTGGTCGAAGAAGGTCTGGAGCTAGATGTGTCGATCAGTACCTTGCCGGAGGATAGGCCGTCCGCCAGCCCCCCCTCTCCCAGCACGACCTCCTCCACAACATCGGAGCCTGGGAGCGAGAGGAGCACTACCTGGGCAGAGGAGGCGAGCGCTTTGAGGTTCTGAGCGGGCTCGGCTGGCGTGACACCGAGCTTCGATGCGGCCTCCGGGTCTGCGTCGTAGGTGGAGACCTCGTAACCGTTCTCGAGGAGGCGACGGCATATAGGTTCCCCTATGTTGCCGAGTCCGACAAAGCCCAGCTTCGGCTTCATGGGCCGGCAGTCGTACCGTCGATAATCGCCAGGGGAGAGACCGGAGAGCCGGTAGCGCCGACAAACTTCAAGGGCGCGCAGACGAACCGGAAGCGGTAGTGGTCGGCGGCGGCGAGCTCGTCTAGTTTGAGGTTCTCGACGATGTAGATGCCATACCTTGCCAGCAGGATCAGGTGCCCCGGCAACATGCACCCGAGCTCGGGGTCCTTCAACCCCGGCACGTCCCACGCCATGTTGTCCGCCCCCACCGCCAGCACCTGCTTCTCGGCCGCCCAATAAGACGCGCTCGAATCCATCCCCGGCCCCGCCAGGTATCGCTCCGGGTCGTTCCAGTAACGGTCGTTGCCGGTCCGCACGAGCACGACGGCCCCGGGCTCGACGGAGACGCCCTGCCTCTCACAGCACTCTTCGAGATCTTCACCGTGAACGGCGTGGCCGGGCTCCAGGCTCTCTACGCTCTCCTTCGCCGCTACGTCGAGGAGCACGCCGGGGACGACTATGGGCGGTATCTCCTCCGCACCGAGCCGGGTGAAGCCGCGCGAACTCTGGACGTCTTCTACAGGAACGCCGCCGTAGAGCGTAAGGGCGTCGGACTGGTGACAGAGCGCGTCTATGTGGGTGCCGGTGTGCTCCCCGCAGATGATGACCCCGGCGGCGCCGGTGCGCGGTCCGGCCTCGTCGGGCCGGTACTCGTCCTCGTGGTGGCGGTGCAAGAGGTAAGAGTAGCCGGCCTGCTGGTGGGCGGGGTGGATGGGCATCTCCGCGGTGCGCGGTTGCTCCAGGTCGAAGATACGAGTGTTGTCTGTCACGCTCGTGCGCCGATTTCGTTATTCAAGGACGGCAAGGATTCCGGGCGGCCGAGCCAAATCTCAGCCCGCCCGGAACCTGTTTCAAGAGCTGCCAACCGTACGGTCGGTGCCGGGGGCCGTCCTCGGTTCACCCGCCGGAGAGGTCTCGGGTGCCCGTTCACGCCCGGGGGCCGCCTGTACGTCCTCCGAGAAGTCTACGTCCTTGGTCTCGGGTCCCCACACCGCCCCCGCGACCATCAGGAGGGCGCCTATCGCCACGAGGACGAGCACCGTGTACTCGAAGGGCATGAAGGTCGCCAGACCCGCCTGGTAGTAGGCATACAACGAAGGGAGGACCACCGCGAGGCTGTAGCCGATGCCGAAGGCCGAGGCCCGGATGCCGGTCTGGAAGCGCTCGTTGATGTAGGCGGTCGATATGCCCCAGCACGAGACGATCAGAAGCGTGATTATCGTCGTCAGCAGGATGACCAGGAGAAGATTCTGCGGCGGCGCGCTCAACAGTAGGTAGAAAAGGAAGGTGCCGCCCACCGCCGCGACGAGGCCGTATGCGATCAGGAAGGCCCGGCGTCCTACGCGTTGGCTGATCACCCCGGAGGCGACATAGCCCCCGACCAGCACGACGTTGGAAACGACGAGCGTTATGGTGGTGTTCGTCTTGGAGAGGCCGACCTGGCTGCCGAGCAGGCCCGGGAGGATCGCCGCGACCGTTTGCAGCGTCAACCAGAAGCCGGTCATCAGCACGAAGACCTGCAGGAAACTCAGCAGGTTCTCCCGCTGGGTGAACAACTGCCTGAGAGGGGATTCGGCTCCACCGCCCTCTTCGAAGAGCTCGGACTCATCCACGAAGTATACGTAGTAGATAACGAGGGCGAAGGCGAGGAGGGACCCGATAACGAAGGGTATCCTCCAACCCCACTGCACGTAGGGCGAGTTTATGTCACCGGCCGATATGAAGAGGAGCAGGACCGTCGTGATCGCCGAGATGGTGGCGAAGGCCAGCGGGTAGCCGCTCATGATGAGCGCGCTGTAGAGCCCGCGCTTCTCCTTGGGAGAGTACTCCATCGCCAGCGGGTTCGCCGAGGTGTACTCCCCGCCTAGGAAGACGCCGTCCACCAGGCGCAGGACGATCAAGATGATCACTGCCGCTATGCCCCACTGCTGGTAGCCTGGCAGCAGGGCTATGAGCAGCGTCACCACACCGAAACCGCTTACGGCTATGATTGTCGTGCGTCTCCTGCCTATCGAATCTGCGAAGTGGCCGAAGACGATGGACCCTATGGGCCTACCGAGGAGCGTCGCCGCGAAGATCGTGCTCGAGACGACCGCCGCCGTGGTCGCGTCCAACTCGGACGGGACGAAGTAGATTAGAGCGGGCGCCAAGACTACTATCGGCAGATAGATGTCGAACATGTCGACGAAGAATCCGAAGAACGCCCCCCGGATGGCGTGCTTTGCTCGAGGGTCCAGGCTCTCCTGTTGCCCATTTGCTGCGGTAGCCATGCCGCTCCTCCCTTCGCTACCTCACCGCCGCGAAAGTGAGGCACTCTGCTTTCCCGCTTGTCATTTATACACTTACCGGGTGTCAGGCACAAGCCTTGGGCCTACAGTGCCGCTAAGCTTACGTTTTAACCCTGCAGGCAGGTAAGGAGTGCAGGAATTTGTGGGCAAGTGCATGATGGGCACATTATGGAAACGTCCGACGCTCTCCACGCCTTACGCGCCTTCCGCTATTCGCTCTACGACGAATGCCTCCACCGTCGGGCCAACGCCCTATTCGAATTCACCGACGCCATTCTTATTACCGCGGATGCCGCCCCTTCTCCCGCTCACCTGAGCCTCCAGGCGTCGCATCGTCGTGGCTGGGGCAGCCTCTACGCCGCGTTAGGCTGGGGGCGGTCGACACCGAAGCCCTTCGGGGAGTGCTCGCCCGCCATCCGCTCACTGCCCCGGCGGAGGCGAACCACCCGTCTACGCCGTGGAGGTGAGCGTGTGGGCCCGCTGCGACGCGGAGAGCAGCCCCGAGCGCGGTTTCTGTATCCCGATCTCCGCGGGGGTCACCAAGTTGCGCTGGTAGTGACCGTTACGCTCTCCTCGCCTGGTCGGGGTGAGATCCCGGTAGCCGGCTTTCAGGTGGCTCGGCCATCTCCTCTTGGAGGATCTCCTCAAGGACGGCCCTAACGCCCTCTCGGACTCGCGTCTCCACATCCTGCTTGAGGTCTTGGTCGAATCGCTCGTTCGGGGTCAAGAAGTATGCCTCCTTACTCAACTCACAACC
>JAABVA010005346.1_pt1 | contig 11644 bp, 15 predicted proteins | sample 5560331 | NCBI WGS metagenome assembly JAABVA01 (sample SAMN12812661, study PRJNA571458) | rock metagenome | isolation source: Antarctica rocks | place: Antarctica: Victoria Land, Mt New Zealand sud | collected 2016-01-07
AGACCTCGACCGACCCGTCAGCGTCCATGATCCCGGCAATCGGGACGTTGAAAACGACGCCGCGCCGGGGCGAAACCGCTGCGCCGCAACGCAAATGGCTACGAGTTCTTCAGGTCGAAGTAGCTAGCGGTCGACGGCCCGGACGAGGGAGCGGTCGCGGCTGTGGCAGGCTCATCCGCCCACGGGTGCAGCTCCTCCTGACCTGCAGGCGCTTCGTGCCCGGCGGGAGGCTGGGCGGGCCACCGCATCGTTACGCGGGTACCGGGGCCGTCGTCACGCAGCCCGACCGTGACGTCGTCTACCAGCCCCTCGATCAGGGCCAGACCGAGCCCGGATGGCAGGGGGCTGGGGTGGTCGTCGGGCGACTGTGTCGCGGGGATGTCGAGCAGCTCGCGCGCGGTCGTCCTGCTGCCGTTGCCCTCGCCCGGGGGGACATCCTCCCCGGCCGGGCCGGAGTCGAAGACCTCGACGGTGTAGCTGCTGTCGTCGTCGCAGAACCGGACAACGACCGGGGCCACGCTGCCGTTGCGCCGGTGCACGCTGACAGCCCGCGATGCGGCCTCGCCGACGGCGAGCTTGACCTCGTCGAGCTGGCTGGAGGTGAGCCCCGAGCGGCGGCCCATGGCCGCGGCTACGAGCCGTGCCGTGCGCACGTGCGCGGGGAGCCCCGCGAACTGCAGCTCGACCACGGGCACTGGGCAGACCTCTCGTCGTTGTCGCGCCGGCCGGATGCGTCGGGGGCGTCAGTCGCCCGCGGCCTGCGCCTCCTCGACGGAGGAGTGGATGGGGAACACCTTGGTCAGGCCCGTAATACGGAAGATCTTGAGGATGCGTTCCTGCGTGCAGACCAGCCGGAGCGAGCCCTCGTGCGCCCGCACCCGCTTCAGGCCGCCGACGAGCACCCCAAGCCCGGTGGAGTCGAGGAAGTCGACGCCTTCCATGTCGACGATGAGGTGGTAGCTCCCGCTCGACACGAGGTCGATCAGCTGCTCGCGCAGCTTGGGCGCGGTGTAGACATCGATCTCGCCACCAACTGTGACGATGGTGCGCTCGCCCTCGGTCCGCGTACTGAGGGACAGGTCCACGTGCTCCTCCTGGTCGTCTCGGCGCACGCGTCATCAGCCCGGCATCCGGGAGTGACGCGGCAGGACGCGGATACCCGGCGCAGCCCTCGTCAACCCCGCAGGCCCCTCCCGTGGCCCCCGTCGGGCCCTCGTGCCGCCGAGCAGCAGCGCATCGCGGAGCGGGTTCTTAGAGTGCAGGGGTGAGCGTGCGGCCGGCTGAAGCGCTCGGCACGGGCGCGCCCGACGAGGTGCTGCGGCGCCTCGCGCTCGACCCCCGCCGGGCGAGGTGCCTGACGCACGTGGAGCTCATCCCGCCCCGCCCTGGAGTGCAGGAGGACTGGCCCGACCTGGTGCCGCCGCTGCTCGTCGAACGGCTGCGCCACAGCGGCATCGAGCGGCCGTGGCAGCACCAGGTGCGTGCCGCCACTGCAGCGGCTTCCGGGCGCAGCGTCGTCGTGGCGACCGGCACCGCATCGGGCAAGTCGCTCGGCTACCTGCTGCCGGTTCTGTCGACGCTGCTGACCGAGCCGACGGCGCGCGCCCTGTACCTCGCGCCCACAAAGGCGCTCGCCCGGGATCAGCTGGCCAGCGTGCGCGCGCTGTCGCTGACTGCGGTTCGAGCCGTCGTCGTCGACGGCGACAGCCCCGCCGACGAACGCGACTGGGCCCGCCAGCACGCCACCTACCTACACACCAACCCGGACATGCTCTCGCGCTCGGTGCTGCCAGGGCACAGCCGGTGGGCCACGTTCCTGCGGGGGCTGCGCTACGTCGTCGTCGACGAGTGCCACGGCTACCGCGGGGTGTTCGGCTCGCACGTTGCGCAGGTGCTGCGCCGCCTTCGCCGGGTGTGCGCGCGCTACGGGGCGTCGCCGGTGTTCGTCCTCGCATCGGCCACGGTTGCTGATCCCGGCTCGACGGCCCGCCGGCTCACCGGGCTCGATGTCGATGTGGTCGACGTGGATGCATCGACTCGCGGCGCTGTCACGTTCGGGCTGTACGAGCCGCCGCTGCTCGACCCGCTGGGCGGTGGCACTGGCGATGGCGCCCGTGATGGAGCTGGGGCCGAGGGCGAAGCGTCCGGTCCTCCCGTGCGCCGGTCGGCCACGACGGAGACGGCCGAGCTGCTGGCCGACCTCGTCGCCGACGGGGTGCGCACTCTTGCCTTCGTCCGCTCCCGGCGCAGCGCCGAGTCCTTGGCGCTCGCGGCGCGGCGGCGGCTGGTCGACGCCGGCCTCGACGAGCGCGTCGCCGCCTACCGCGGGGGCTACCTCCCATCCGAGCGGCGGGCACTGGAGACGCGGCTGCGGCGGGGGGACCTGCTCGGGGTCGCCGCCACCAACGCGCTCGAGCTCGGCATCGACGTGAGCGGGCTCGACGCCGTGCTGCTCGCGGGGTTCCCTGGCACGCTCGCGAGCCTGTGGCAGCAGGCAGGGCGGGCCGGGCGCCGGGGCGGTGGCGCGCTCGCCCTGCTCGTCGCTCGGGACGACCCGCTCGACACCTACCTCGTCCACCATCCCGAGGCGGTGTTCGGCCGGCCGGTCGAGGCCGCCGTGCTGGACCCGGACAACCCCTACGTGCTGGCCCCGCACTTGGAGTGCGCAGCGGCCGAGCTGCCGCTGACTGAGGCCGACCTCGAGCTGTTCGGCCCGGTGGCCCGGCAGGTCGTCGACGACCTGGTCCGCCGCGGGAGGCTGCGCAGCCGCCCCGGCGGCTGGTTCTGGACCCGGCGCGAGCGCCCGTCCGCCGACCTGCGCGGCACGGGCGGCGAGCCGGTCTCGGTCGTGGAGGGCTCAACCGGACGCCTGCTCGGCACCGTGGATGCGGCCGCGAGCCACAGCACCGTGCACGAGGGGGCGCTTTACCTGCACCAGGGGGCGAGCTACGTCGTCGAGGCCCTGGACCTCGAGGCGTCCGCCGCCTTCGTCGAGCCGGCGAGTGTGGACTGGACGACAGTGGCGCGCGACGTCACCGACATCCGGGTCGTCGAGGTCCTGCGCCGCCGCAACCTCGGCGAGGTGTCGCTGTGCTTCGGGACTGTCGATGTCAGCAACCAGGTCGTCTCCTACCTGCGCCGGCGGGCGGTGACCGGAGAGGTGCTGGGGGAGGAGCCGCTGGACCTTCCCGTCCGGCAGCTGCGGACCCGTGCGGTCTGGTACGCCGTCGACCCGGCGCTGCTCGAGCGAGCCGGGCTGGGCGAGACCGACGTGCCGGGGGCGAGCCATGCCGCCGAGCATGCCGCCATCGGGCTTCTCCCCCTGTTCGCAACCTGCGACAGGTGGGACATCGGGGGCGTCTCGACCGCGATGCACCAGGACACCGGCCGGGCGAGCGTCTTCGTTTACGACGGTGCTCCTGGCGGGGCAGGCTTCGCCGAGCGCGGCTTCGAGCGTGCGGCGCTGTGGCTCACGGCCACCCGTGACGCGGTGCAGGCCTGCGAGTGCGCGGCGGGCTGCCCCTCGTGCGTGCACTCGCCCAAGTGCGGCAACGGCAACGAGCCGCTCGACAAGGCGGGCGCGGTACGGCTGCTGGATGAGGTGACGGCCGCGCTGGGCCAACCCGCCTGACTCCGGCGGTGCATCGGCGCTGCTCGGTCGAGGAACGGTGTCACCCGGACCGCAGGTGATCTGTTCACGCGCTTGGGGTAGGTCCCGCGCGGACACCACCCACCATCGGAGGACCTCATGGCCGTACTCGGCCTGCTCATCCTGGCGCTCGCGGCGGCCCTGACGGTCGACGTCGTGCTCGAGAACATGAAGACGCTCCGGCCGGACCCGATGGTCATCGGGCAGACCGTCAGCAGCATCAACGTCGGCACCCTGTTCCTGTCCGGGGTCGTCATCGGGGTGCTCGGGATGCTGGGGCTCTCGCTGCTGCTGGCCGGGCTCAAGCGCGCGCGCCGGCGGCGCCAGGAGCGCAAGGAGCTCGCCCGGTCCTACCAGGGGGCGGCGGGTGCGGCCGAGTCGCTGCACGAGGAGCGCGACCGCCTCGCTGCCGAGCTTGAGGCCGAGCGCGCGAAGAATCAGGGTGGCCGGGAGCGCTCGACTGTCGTGCAGCGCGTGACGCGAGCCGGCGGCCGATCCGGCGACCACGACGGTGACGGGGTGCCCGACGAGGGCGACCTCCGCGACGACCGGGGTGGTCAAGTAGGTGCCGTGCGTGAGGACGAGGCCGAAGGCGGCGGCAGGACGTTTCGCCGCACCTGACAGCGCGGCCGTTGCTCATCGCGTTAGCCGCCCCGGTCGAATTTGCAGTCGTCCTCGGCGCCGCGCGATGAACGGAAGCGTTCTCGGCGCCCAGGCCCTGGATTAGTCGGAGGATGACTGCAGCATCGACCGTGGACAGGTCGGAGCATCAGCGCGTGGCATTTGCCGTGCAGACGTGGCACGATTGCGGTCATGCATGCCACCGTCATTCTCGGGCAACAGGGCCGACTGGTCATCCCCGTCGAGGTACGTGTGGCCATGGGCCTAGCCCCAGGTGACCGCCTTCGGCTGCAGGTCCGCGACAGTCAGTTGGTGCTGGAGCGCCCAGAACGTGCTGCAACCGAACTGCGTGGTCTCGGTCGGGCGGTTCCGCGAACTCGCTCCCTCGTCGATGAGTTGCTGGCAGAGCGACGCGCGGCTGCAGCGAACGAGTGACAGTGCTTGACGCCTCCGCGGTCCTCGCCTTGGTGCACGACGAACCGGGCGCCGAGCAGGTCATGGAAGAACTGCCGACGGCGACCCTCGGCGCCGTCAACCTGGCCGAGGTCATCGGCAAGCTGGTCGACGCCCGGCTGGACGTAGGCCGTGTCCGCGGACTGCTCCTGGCGGCCGGAGTGACCATCGAACCCTTGCTCGAGCAGGACGCCGAGCTGGCGGGCGCTCTGCGCTCGCTTCCTGGCGGCCGCGGCCTGTCTCTGGGTGACAGGTGCTGCCTGGCTCTGACCGTCCGGATCAACCCGGCTGAGGTGCTGACAGCGGATCGCGCTTGGGCTGAACTCGACCTGCCCATCACCGTTCGCCTGCTTCGCTGACCAAGCACCGGTCACGAGGTCGGGCCGCCTCGGGCCCGAGCGCGGACGGCTGGTCCCACCCACGTCTGCAGCCAGCCGTCGACCGGAACCTCGGCGGTGACGAGGACGTCCTCGTCGGCGACGGAGCACTGCACGTCGGCACCCTGAGCATGGGCGACGGCCGCCGCTCGCGAGCAGGGGTCATCCGCGTGCTGGAGGGCGGCCGCCCCAGCGAGCGCGGCTAGGTCCGCAGCCGACTCGGCCCGCTGCCGCGCCAACCCCGCCGCGAGCACGGTCACGCCTCCGATGGCGAGGACCAGCACGGCGGCCGCCGCCGCCAGCAGCAGGACCGTGGCCGAGCCCCTGCCCGACTCGTCGTTCGCGCATCTCACGGGATGCTCTGGTCGGTGGTGAGCCCCTCGGTAGGCGCGGCGGGTTCGGCGTCGGCAGTCGCGGAGGCGCTGACCACGTGGCCGGGCAGCAGCCAGGCCATCCCCGGCAGCAGGGTCGGCGTCTTGCTCACCTGAACGCGGACCAAGGTGCCCTGCTGACTGACCAGCACCTGGGCGCCTGCCACCGCCGACGACGAGCGGGCCGCTGCGGCGGTGGGTGTCTCGCCTCTGGCCGCTGCCCGCGCGCCGGCCCGGGCAGCATCAGCGCACCTCGCCGACAGGACGAGCACGCCGAGCACGCCGAGCACCTGGACGAACACCAGCACCAGCCCCACCAGGGTGGGGATGGCGACGGTGAGCTCAGCTGTGACCATCCCGCTCTCGCCGCGCGCCTGCCAGCCGGCTCGGACCCGGCGGGCAGGCGGACGCGATGGACGACGCAGCGACCTCACAGGCCCAGGCTGAGCGCGTGCTGCAGGACCGACGCGAGCATGTCGTGCACGGCGCCGCTGTGCACGACGGCCCAGAGCACCGCTCCGAAGCCGCACGCTGCGACAGTGCCCACGGCTGGCGACTCACGCCACGCTTCCGCGCCGCCGACACCATTGCGGCTAGCCGCCTTGTCCTGATGACGTGACAGCTCTGGTTGCCCGCAGGTGCCTCGAAGTAGAAGCGCGGCCCGATGTCGTCGTCGCCTGGCGCGCTGGCGCCACCCGGACGACGAGGGCTTATGCGCGCTCCCGATCCCTGGGATGGTGACCACTAACGCCTCTCCCTCGTGTGGTTGGGGAGTGAGGGCGGGCGGCCCGCCCCGAGACCAGCCGCACTGCGCCGTTGCCCGCGCTGCTGAGGGGCGTTGCGAGAACTCGCGCGCGTAACTTGCTTGTACTGACGCCCCGCCTAGGGCGTCCCAAGGAGACGTAGGACTCGTGGCCGTCGCGCTAACCAGTTTCACCCTGTCGCCTCTGCCGGCGGCGCCGGGCGGGCGCGTGCCTCATGTTCGCGGAGCGCTGCGGTACCTGACGGCGACGCATGCGAACGTTGCAGGGATCCTCGATGCCTTCGCCCTTGTGCGTGTCAAGGCCACATCAGCGAAGAAGACCGCGGTGGGCCGGCTCAGCCGCGACCAGGTGGACCTGCTGCGCGCGGCTCTCGTGTTCACGAGCAGCGGCTTGGATGCCGCCTGCCACCGGCTCGTGCGGGATGCAGCGCCTGCGCTCGTCGCACGGGGCGGAGGTGCGAAGGCGCAGTACGAGGCGTATCTCAAAGAACAACTCGACCTGCCCAAGGCGCCGAGCGGGCTCCTGGAAGCGTTGACAGGCCCGGATCCGGGCGCCGCCCTGCTCGCCAGGTATGTCGACGCTAGGACCTCGGCGAGCTTCCAGGGAAGCTCCGATCTCCGACGCCGCGTACGCGAGCTGCTCGGCATCCCTGGGTCAGTGATCCCGAACAGCAGGTTGAACGCGCTTGACCCATTCTTCCTGGCGCGCAATCAGATCGTGCATCAACTCGACTACGTAGAGCCAGCCGGGCAGACGACCGGCCGCAATCACAGGGCGCCTGGCGACGTCGTCGCGGACTGCGACCGGGTCCTGCTCCTGATCAGCGACTTCGCCTCGGCCACCGCGAAGTCGCTCAAGTAGATCACTCACTGCCGGCCTTGGAGCCTGGGCGCCGCGTCGTCAGTTCAACTGCCCACTTGTCGCTAAGTCCGTACACCGGCGTTGGTGCGATGCCGGCGGCCGGGATGGGTAGCGCATTCACTCTGGCTAGTCGCTGTTGGCCGTCGATCTGGCCGACGGCACGCTGCCGAATGCGGCGGCGCGCACCCACCTACAGACCATCGCGGAGCAGCTGCAGGCCCTCGAAGCAGAGCGCACCCCACGAACGTTCGACGAGCGACTGCTCGTGGACCCGCTTGCTGCTTAGCCTCGATCCACCGACGATCTTGAGGCTGTAGCGGCGGGTTGAGACGCGAAATGCCCTCGCACGCTGGGACGATCGGGCTTGTCTAGGGTCCGATCCGCACAACGCGAAGGGCATCTCGCGGATGCAACTGTCGCACACCCGCCCAGTGGCCGGGGCGAGCTTTGATGAGCCGAATCTCGTGTCGTCGAGCGGCCTGGTGCCGCTGGTCGCGTTGGCCGAACAGAAAGGCGCACACGCAGCAGCGGGGACTCGCCCGAGGCGGACAGCGACGGGCGGCCGCGGCTGCGAACCTGAGCGATGGCGTTCTTGACGGCGGCGTCGACGTAGGCGTCGTCGATCAAGCGTCCCCGACTGTCGTACAGCTCCTTGTCCTCTGCCACGTCCGGGCCGAGTTGGTACGTGGTGGGCTTGTTCACCTCAACGCCTCCTCAGGGCGGTCGGCATGACGTGGACCACCACGATGGCGTAGTCGAGGTCCAGTGCCACGATCTCGAGCTCGATGCCTCGATCGTCTTCGCCGATCCAGACCAGGCGAGCGTCCGCGGTAGCGGTCATCGGCACGTGGTCTGGGCACGACGGAGTCGATCACGAACTTCGCGCGGCGGCGGCGGTGGCGCAGCTCGACCAACGCCCTCATCGAGCGCTACCGGCGCCGCCGCGCCTGAGGTCCGTGGTCATGGTCGCACTCGGTCCCGGGCACGGCGAGTGCCCTCAGGTGACAGTGGCTGGCATCTGGGCCAGCATGCCGCGGGCCCGTTCGGCGGACTTGTGCTCCACCAGCACCTCGTACTTGGTCGCGACCACCTGGCTGACGGAGGAGAAGTCCCGAGTTCCGCCTCGGGTCAGCGCCGTGAATCCCAGCTGGCTCCATATGAGCCCGAAAGCGGCACCCAGCAACGGTGTGGTGATCAGGAAACCCAGCTGACCTTGCGTGCTGAACAGCGAGAAAGCGATGCCGACGAACAAGCCGATCCACAGACCCGAGACGGCTCCGGCAGCCGCCGCCTTGCCGCGCGTCAAGCGGCCGGTGACACGTTCGACACTTCGCAGGTCGGTACCGACGATGGCAAGGTTTCGCACAGCGAACTCGTTGTCCGAGAGGTAGTCGACGACGCCTTGGGCTTGCGCGTACCCGTCATAGACGCCGAGTGACATCGGGTACTCCAGCGCCAGGCCCAGCGAAGGGACACCTTGCTGTTGAACGTTCATACCTCAGTCCTTCCCGTAGCGAGCCGCTTGTCACCCAATAGGCGCCGATCGGCCAGGTCGGCGCCGCTCAGGTAGACCGGCACGGCGAGTCAGCACCGCGGCAGGTCGGCGAGCACCACTGCCTCGCTGACGTCGCAACGTTTCACGGCGGTGGTATCAGCTGGGCCTGTCGGGCTGCCCAGCGCAGCGCTTCCTGGCTAAACGTCGAGCCGTCGACGCCGACGATGACCTGGCCGCGGGGCTGTGCTGGTGGAGACGCGATCTCCTTCTCGGGTGCGGGACGGCTGATCCCGGCGGGAGGTGATGGAGGTGACACTGCGATAGGATAGGAGCACTGGAGATCAGTCAGTCTGGAACCGGTTCGCCGCTCACCGCCGCGGACCGCGAGCATCGCTCCCGGCCAGAGATCCGGCACGTGCCTCCGATGCACCTTTCCCCCATCCCGCGCTCTCGCTCGGCGCCATTGGTCGATTTTGGCTACCAGCCCGGGTAGGCGCGCGAGACCTCCATCCATTAGATCCGTTTGTCGAGCTAGGGACCACCATGACCATTGCTCTTGTTGTCATCGCCGCTGTCATCGTTGTCGCATTGCTGCTGCTCGCTTCCAGCGTTCGTCTGGTGCAGCAGTACGAGAAAGGCGTCGTGCTGCGCTTCGGCCGGCTGCTGCCGGAGATCCGCGAGCCGGGTCTCCGCTTGATCGTCCCGTTCGCCGACCACATGACGAAGGTGTCCCAGCAGACCGTCGTCATGGGCATCCCGGCCCAGGGGGCCATCACCCGTGACAACGTCACCCTGACCGTCGACGCCGTGGTCTACTTCCGCGTCGTCGACCCGGTCAAGGCAGTCATCAACGTCGAGAACTACGTCCAGGCCACCTCGCAGGTCGCACAGACCTCGCTGCGGTCGGTCATCGGCCGGGCCGACCTCGACACCCTGCTCTCCGACCGCGACCAGATCAACGACGAGCTCAAGGCTGTCATTGACGCACCCACCGAGGGACCATGGGGCCTGCACATCGAGCGGGTCGAGGTCAAGGACGTCGCGCTCCCCGACACCATGAAGCGCTCGATGTCCCGGCAGGCCGAGGCCGAGCGGGAACGGCGCGCCCGGGTCATCGCCGCCGACGGCGAGTTCCAGGCATCGACCAAGCTGGCCCAGGCCGCCCGCGTCATGGCCGACACTCCCAGCGCGATGCAGCTGCGGTTGCTGCAAACAGTGGTCGACGTCTCGGCGGAGAAGAACAGCACCCTGGTCATGCCCTTCCCGGTGGAGCTGCTCCGCTTCTTCGAAAAGGCAAGCGGGGCGAGCACGCCGACAGCGCCGACCGCGGCGACCGCGGCGACAGCGGCGACAAACGACTCGGACGTCACCGACGTCACCGACGCCCCTGCCGACACCTCCAACGGCCACCAACCGGCCGCACCCCGCCCCGCCGATGTGAAGGCCACGCAGTTGGCGCCGGAGCACGCATCGGCCTAACCGCAACACAAGTGCCGGCCTGCCCTACCAGATGCTGCGGGGCAGGTCGGCCGTCAGCGCGTCCAGCTCTCCGTGACTCTTCGCGACGGCTGCAACGCAGGCCCGTTCATCGAACTCCTCTACGGAGATGCGACCCTCGGTGAGGGCCCGCGCCAACCGCGCGAGCACCGCCTCCCGGTCCCCGTTCGAGGCTCGGAGCTCTTCTCGCATGTTCCCTCGCTCCGCTTCTGCCGGGCGGCGACGGCAGCTTGGCTACCGTCAGCAGGACAGCCGAGTCCTCCAACGCCAGCAGGCTGTGCCGGGCATCGGGTAAGAAAATCATATCGCCGGCGCGGCCTTCCCATGACGCATCGCCACTGGACATCCGGCCCTCCTAGGTCAGCCCTCGCCCCTCCCGCAAGCCCCGTACACGCCCACCGAATGCTTGCACGCGTTCGCGCTCCCTGTTCTCGCGACGCCCACCTGGGCAAGATCTTTGGCAGCTACGCATCCTGTACCGGGCAGCTGCAGGCCGCGTGGGCGGCCAAGGAGTGCCTGCGTCAGCTCCTGGACGCCCTGCCCGCGACCGACGGGCCGCTGGTTACTGACGCCCGCCGCGACCTCATCGCCCCGGGGCGGGCCTGGGGCATGTTCGGCCTGGCCGACCGCATGGTTACCGAGTTCGGGTTCTCCCCAGCCCTCGGCCCGGTCGGTTACGCCGCCTGCCCTCGACCGGCTGACCCAGTTGCTCATCGAGCACGAGACCGTCGACGGCGACGCGGTACGAGGGGTGCTGGACCCCGACCCGCGACCAGGGACCAACGGACAGACCGCGGTCATCCTGAGCAAGGCCGGGCACGCCACGCCGCAACCGGCGTGAGACCTTGCGGCAGACCCTGCGCATTGATGACAACCTCCCAGGTCAGCTCGTACTGCCGGCGCCCCACGGCGCCCCACGCCGGCACGCGTCAGCGTCGGGCCCGACGGTTGCACGAGCCGTGTGGCACAGATCAGACGACCAGGCTGAGCAGCAGGACGCCACCGAGGCCGAGGACGGAAATGATCGTCTCCATGACCGACCAGCTCTTGATGGTCGACGGTGAAGCTGACCCACGGATCGTCTGGCGCCAACCGTCGCGGTGGTGGCCGCCTGCAACGTCTGTGGACAGGCGGCGGTTGTCCACACCGGCGAGGAACTGGCGACGACCGCTCAGCGATCGCGGACGGCCTGGTCAGCCGGCGACGACGCTGACCAGACCCGCGACAGTCGGCACGACGGCCAGGAGCATGAACGCCGGCAGGAAGCAGCCCCCGAGCGGCAGCACTGCGAGTACGCCCAGGCGTCGGGCACCCGCGAGCGACTCGGCGGCAGCCCGGGCCCGCGCGTCGTCGGCCAGCAGCCCGAGCTGTTCGGCTAGGCGAGCGCCGGATGCCGAGCTGCGCAGCAGCACCGCCGCGAGCTGCGCGTGCGGTGCATCCCGTGGCATCAGGACGCCTTCGATGGACCAGTACTGGTGCCATCGGCGGCGGACGCCAACCGGTCGAGCCAGAGCAGCCCCGTCGCGTCGAGCAGGACGCCGAGCAGCAAGCAGACC
>JAABVA010005350.1_pt1 | contig 11642 bp, 9 predicted proteins | sample 5560331 | NCBI WGS metagenome assembly JAABVA01 (sample SAMN12812661, study PRJNA571458) | rock metagenome | isolation source: Antarctica rocks | place: Antarctica: Victoria Land, Mt New Zealand sud | collected 2016-01-07
CCGAGTCGAGTGGGGTTTTTGTGGTTGTGATGGCGGGAGGGGGTTTAGGGGGAGGCGTGCCGGGGGGTTTTTTTTATGGAGGTGGTGGCGTAGAGGGATTGGAGGGGGGTTTTTTTTTGTTTTTTGGATGGAGACTGGTTACGTCTTATATATGTGTGAGATCAAAAAAAACAACGAAAAGTTGAGGCAATCAGAAGAGTAGGTAGGCTGGGGAGAACCCCCTATATTCCAGCTACATATGCACGAACTAAAGATTACCCATCCAGCTATCTGCCCTTTTATAAAGTATCTCAGCACACCTATATACCACCAATGCGATCCATGCAGATATCTAGAATTTTCGATATTCCCGGCACATATATCGCCTTGAAACGCCACTTTTGTTTTATCCAATCCCGCTTGCCGCCCTTTTGGTATACAGTCAAACGAACCATTACACCGTCGTGAGAGGACTAGTCCCGAAGCCGCGATAGAGGAACAAATGGTCAACTCCGTACCCATGAACCCACCCAAAACATCGAATAACTCCAGATCACTTTCGTCGCTCGTCGCCAGGCGCCAGGAGTATGTATGTAGGAAACGCAACGGCGAACGTGAAAAGGGATTTTTATGCAGAAATCATGCAAGGAGCTGAAGCAAGAGATCATAACACAGGCGAGATCATATCCTCATCCGCCGGCCCATGCCGTGACGCACCTATCGCCGCAGCATCATGCTCCTCGGGCGCCTCCGGAATGGTCGCACAATACCTCTTCAGTACTTGCTTCAGCGCTGGCCTCCTTATTGGTTTCGGCAAGAAGAAATCCATGCCTGAATCCATGCACTCCTTCACATTACTTTCCTCCGCAAATGCCGTGAGCGCCACAATGGGGCAACTGTATCCCATTTCGCGAATTAAGCGCGTGGATTGTAGACCGTCGAGATTGGGCATTTGGACATCCATGAAGATGAGGTTGAATAGGTTAGATTGCTGCATGCTCTCCTTGACAAGTTCGAAGGCTTCTTGGCCGTCTTTGGCGACGGTGACGTCTGTAGGTTGTTTGTTAGCCGCATTTAAATCCGGTAATTTGGAGGATAGGGACAATGCGTACCGTAAATGTCTTCGAGCTTGAGCATGCGAAGCACGACCTCTTGGTTCACCTTGTTGTCTTCGGCTACCAGAACGCGTACTTTGTCGCCACTTCCGTAGGCTTGAACGGCAGCTTGCTCCATTGCTGCTAGTTGTTTTTCGGGCAACTCTAGGGGGGAAGATGCAGCGAAGAAGGGCTGGCTTAGTCCAACTAGACGAGGTTTTGCGGGAGTATCAAAGGCGTTCAAACCAGGACCACTGCCATCCGTAGAGTGGATGGAGAGGTCGGAAGAGGATCGGTTTCCCACAGGAGTGCGCGATTCATCTTTGATTGAGCCAACGTTGATGCTGTTTCGTCGTGAATTTAGATTAAGGTTCGAGCTGGTAGTGCTGTCTGCCCGTTCTTTCGTAAACATCATTGGAATCCGCATGGTGAATTTGCTTCCCTTGCCTACTTCACTCTTGAGGACAATATTCCCTTTCATTAGGCCCGCTAGCTGCGAACAGATACTTAGTCCAAGTCCTGTTCCGCCATATTTCTTACTTAGGCCAAGATCTCCTTGGACAAAAGGCTCGAAAACCCGCTGCTGCTGGCTTTCCGGGATACCAGGACCAGTATCTTCAACCTCGAACTCAAAGATTAGAGTCCTGGCATTTAGTGGTGGAGGTGACGAAGATCGATCGCGTACTGGAATCACTGGAATTGATTTCGGCTCGCTGCTATTGATATGAAGTGCCGTCTCTGGATACGTTGGCCTTTCATGGTCCTTTGGCGCAGGGGAGTTCGAGGAACTAGAACCAGATACGAGACGACCTCGCAGCTTTGTAGACTTCGCAGAATGCTGTTTGGATAACTTCGATCGTACCGAGTTCTTGCGGCTGCTAGGCCTTTCCTCTACTTCTCCCAAGCATCTTATCCGGACAATCACAGATCCACCTTTCTTGGTAAATTTAAGGCTGTTACTCACAAGATTGATAATGACTTGTAGTATCCTGTGTTGATCGCCCCATAGCATCATGTCTCTTACGCGTCCTGTTCCGTACGGTCCATAGCCAACTTGTAGTGGAGCACCGGATGGATTCTCGCTGGTTTCAGAAGGGCCCTGGAATGCCACTGTCAAAGTAATAGCCCCTTCTTTCGCTTGTTTTTCAAAGATCGATAGCACTTGAGAACTGATGTCGGCCAAACGGAATTCTTTCTCCTCCAAAGTAAGTTGTTGGCCTATCTGGTTCTTGGAAAACGTCAAAAGATCCGTAAGAAGATGCAACAAAAGGTCGCCCGACTTGTATATGATCCCTAGTGATCGCTTGATTTTGCTCTGGTCTTCTTCTTGCATACAAACAGCACACATGCCGAGAATACCATTCAATGGTGTCTTAAGCTCGTGAGAGATGTTCGCGATGAAAAGAGTCTTGCTTTCATTAGCAGCCTCGGCCGCTTTCTTACTGATTTCAAGTTGGTGCGTCCGCTCCTTTACTCTTTCTTCGAGGCGCTCGTATTGCATCATCAATTCCTCTGACATTTCGTTGAAGACCGTCATTAGATCAGTCAGTTCGTCTTGAACAAAGTGCTTCCGATCTTGAACCTTGCCAGGAATTCTGAAAGTGTGTCGGCGTCGTTGGTCTCGTCGCTGCTCATTTCTGTTTTCGCCACGCCCGCCTCGCCACCCTAAAACCCGTTCAACAAAGCCTTCTTTTCTTGCTGTAGCCATCTCGTCTCCGGATGCATTAGCGTCTTCATCGTGCGAGACGTAGGAATGAATGCTTCCGTCATCAGAAGGATATCTATATGGCTCGACTGTCTTCTTCGTAGCCGCACGCAGCCTCCTTATAGGTCGAACGGAGACGTGGGCAATGGGCAGCAAGAACAAAAGGATACCCCCGACTGTGCCAAAGACAGCGGCCAGCAAAACATTTCGTAAATGATGGATGGGTGCAATCACCTCTCCGTAAGACTGCTCAACTACTAAGACCCAATCAACCATAGGGGACCTGATCAAGGCATAGCCGGCCGAAACCTGATTATTGTCCTCGTTCTTAGTGTTGACGAGGCTTCCTCCGTTGTTCATATCGTTATTGAAGGCGGTGTATGCATCAAGAACGGCAGGGTAGTCTTGCATCGGAAAAGGGGTATTCGGCTGACCGTATAAGTGGGAAGCATGACGGGTAGTCCGAGACGAGTTGCGTAGTGGTGGGAGGATGAAATGAACATCCTGTGACTGTGCCAAGGTTTTATTGACGTGAGAGTCACTTTGGTCCAATATACTAGCCGGGATTCGATTATTTGAAGTCGCAGGCCCCATGATCAGAATCTCACCTGTTTGTCCCAAGCCATCTATGGACTTGCCAACCTCGAAGATGAGATTGGCATTTGTAACTACTGTGAGCCAGCCTAGGATATCCAAGGCAGAAGTGTTGTTAACGATTGGTAAAGTGAGCGAGACCAAGGCAAAAGATTCATTGACAAGCCATGGGCCCATTAGAAGGGTCGAATCCGGGTTGAGCACAGCTCCGTCATAGGAGGCGCTTGAGGTGTTGAAAGTGCTGTTGATTGCCGCAGATGTGAAGTTTAAGTCTGGATATAGATTCGGAGGATAACCGGTGCCGTCATCACCGAGATACACAGGAGTTCCATTGGCGTTCTGATAGGGTAGAGGAATCTTTCCCACGATATCTGATCCGGTCACGGTCACCAAGCCGTATGGTCCCCCAGTACCTGTACCATTTTTGGACACTATTCGAGCTTGAAATAGCAAGGCGGACGTTCCGAACCCTGAGAGGGCGCTTTGTAGATCACCCCGCGGCGTGATCCAATTGGCGTCTGTATTATTCCCAAGATCATAGCTTCGCAAGGCAGATTGTATGAGTAACCGCGTTGAGATGGCCTGAACGCTTGACTGTAGGAGAACAAGGTTGGAGTTCAGCTGGTTTGCATACAGAGACGCTGTAAGGCAAAGACTAGACGATCTACACAAAGTCGGAAATATCAGCGCTGTTTATTTGGCTTCCAGGCGACGGGTGGGACATGTATCTCACCTTATCTTCAGAACAAAATTGTAGTTGGTTACCCACTGAGACCTCAGCGATTAGCAAACTTCATTACCTAGTAATTCGTGCACTCAAGATAGCCTTACCGTCGCAATCGCTATAACAGCTAGGGATACTAAAGACGCCAGGAGTACAAGCAAGGCCAACTGCTCTCGGATTGGGATCCGCATCTTGAGAGATGGCGATTCGTGCTATTCAAAGAAGTGACAGCCGGAACTCTATGGACGCTAATTCTGATGTCGACGCCCTCCTCTCTGCTGGGCGAGGCTGACCCGCTGTATTGATGCTGGTGCCCAAAGAGCCATCAAGCTTCGAGTTTGAAAGTTTGAGCAATCACACCACAATGAAAGTCATTCATGTCGATTCCAAGTAGTCTGCATTGGAGGTGCGTTGTTCGTTCGGGTCGCGAGACCAGGAATCCGCTTTGGAGCAAGAGCTCAGCTGAATGGCCCTCTGTTGAAGCAATAGGAGCTGTAGTAGGAGCAAGAGTAGGAGCAGGAGGAGTAGTCGTCCAATTAGGAAAATAGTTTCTAATCAGGAACATACATGCATAGTATGTAGTTGGAGTGCCATTACACTGCCCGCTAGCCTAGTTGGGGCTAGCGCCAATTGCGGCACAAAACATCTGTTGTACGGGGTAGAAAACACACCTTTCAGCAATCAGGGACGAAGGAGCCGACAGTGCAAGCTAATGCTCTTATAGACATCAAAGACTGGCGGTTGAGTCCGCAATAGGTCAAAAATTGGGTAGAGTACTGTGTGTGTGCAGAGTGCTTCTCTCGATCGTACCAGAACCCAGGATGTGGTTTAGTGCATTGGGACGATCCTTTGTTCAACTCAATCTTCACCAAACCTAAAGTATATTTAGATATTTTGAATTGTTGAAACTGAAAATATCATTTTACCGGCGAACAAACGATAACTTGCGATAGTTCTATAGAGGGCCATGAATCCGCTACGCAAGAGTTCGATATGCTGGTTACTTGAATACTCGTGTTACGTGGATTCCCTTCGAATTCTCTTGTTGCAACTCTTAATCAAGCATCACTGAGAGACAACACTGAACGTCTTCTTACTTTTTTTCCGGGCCGTTGTCAACATTCTGACTGGCAGGTTCGAGTTGCAAACCCCTCAACAGGATATGTGCCGGTCTTACCATCCCGTCAGATCAATCCATTCGACATCTTTCATATGGACTACAAGTCTTCTAGATTTTCTATGCAAAAGTACACTTATCATCTCAGGTGTTAACTTCAAAGCACATACAACAAGAGGATAGAAGGCTTGCGGATTCTAGAGAACAAAAAAGCGTTGATCTGAACTTCCACTTGATTCTGTCGCCGGCTCGAGAACCAATGCTCATAAATAGCCTTTGTCGACAAAAATCTTTCCGCTTCTTGCCAATATCCTGATTGTGCCTTCACCAAGGGCTTTTTAATCTCAAATTCGAGCGATGAAAGAGAGCAGACTATTGGATCTAAAAATGATGCGCTGTACCCTCTATTGACTCATCATGCCTCATTTCAGCGGCTGTTGCTCTAACATACTCAATATGAGAAGCTCTGGTAGAGATCGTGGGATGACAGAACATACTTGAACATGTATGCCAGCAGATGAGCAAATTGCTACGTTGGAGACAATTAGTGAATGATGTGAAAAGATGAGTTGTCAAAACCCGGAGTGAAGGGGATTGGTAGGAAAGGCTTGCGCATGACCCACCTTTCATCCCCACGAAGAACCCAATTCCAATTGATCAGAGCGAGTTTGCAAACGTTGTCAAATGAAGCACTCTTCGATGTGAGTGACCCAACATATAAGAGCGGACTCGCAAGGAAAAAGCTCTATTCTACCACAAACTGCTGACTTATCTCTATCGATCACTAGACCCAATAATTTACTCGTTTTCGAAATGCAAACCGCCTCGACACACCCCGCTTGCAGCCAGGTGGATAAAACGGTATTCCATCATGAAAGTTTTGGGAGCATCCAAGTCCACGAGCCACTACATCCTAGAACCATCGAGGTCGCCAAGGTGAACCACCGCGGGACCATCTATGCGAGAGTAGGAGAACGGTACCGTTCTGTTCACAATCACTTCGGCCTCGTAACCACAGCATATACGCCTAATACTATGGCCTGCCATATCTGTGGGTACGAAAACATCAACCCGAACACTGGCAAATGTGACCGTTGTGGCCTCTAAGTTACGGTCGGTAGCTGTACCTGCGGAGACTTGTAGTGATGACGGTGCAAGAAGGTCTTCTATCTGAAAGGGCGACTTGTGGCGTGAAAGCGATACTCAACCATAAGAGCCTTTAGTGAGGGTTGTGTGTAGCTTTAACCTTTGATGGTGGGCGTTTTATGATCCAGAGGATAGGAAGTCTAACTAGAGCTATTGTACTATTTTCTCTATGTTTGTGCTTGGCTTTTGTATATTATATCATTCAAGCAAGCGACCTTGATCAATCCAACAGACGAAGTGCATGCAGAAACCAACCGACTAACATACTATGATTGTCAAAAACCCCGACAGTCCAACACCTCACCCAAGAGAAGTGGAATTGCATATAGATATTCATCTGTCAACAAAGGCAAAAAGGGCTAAGCAATCTTTCACCATTAGTGTATTCTCTGCCTTTTCCCAAGCTGATTGCGAATAGCTAGGGGTATTTTTTCAAGAGACGCCTCATCCATAATCGTTGGATCGTTTACCGAGACTACAGGTCGCGCGACCAACGCTAGAGGTCACGCGACCATGCCGATCATCCGGGCATGGTCGCGCGAGCTCAGTCGACCATGCGCATAATTCCGCCTTCCTGAGCTAAGGTATTGAATAGATAACAGCGTCGACGAACAAAAAACTTTTAATCTTCTTGAATATCTGAAATTCAATTTGCTATGATTGATTAAATATTAATCAGATATTGATATGATTCGTTGTAATTGCACATGAATGAAAACATTGAATCGAGTGATTCAAATTCAGAATTCAGTGACATTGAAGATGTGAAAGATTCAGAGATAGAAAATGTAAGAGATTGTCAGAACCGTGCCTAAATGATACAATCAATGAAGGTCAGAGTTGATAGTGCTTGATCTTTAGAGATAGCTATAACTGAATATTAAGAATACAGAAGAAGATTGATACAAAAGCTTCTATTTATGTAATGTTCAGAGACTGCGCTAGGCTCGAAAGAAATGTGTTTGTGACATGAAAAGAATGTAATGTAGATGAACAAGATGTTGGTGAAAGAAAAGAATGTTGAGAAAGAAAAAGAATGTTGAGTCATATCTGAGTCATATCTGAGTCATATCTGAGCCAAATCTGACTAGCTCGCTGATTAGCTCTAATCATTACGCAAAGAACTCGCTAGCGTTCACTGCGAATTGATTAAAGCTTCAGCCTTGTTCAGTCTTGATACGCTCGTAACATTATCTCTCTCTTTGAAAATTCATGTTCACATGAATGTAGTTTATTTGCTCGCTTTTGTTGATAGTTATTTCGATATTTAGCGCAGTTTGTTTGAATATAGCTTATGAAATTTGTTCAAAACTTTCTCTGAGTCATTGAATTTTTCTTTATCGACATAGTATCATTCGTCGTTTCTATCTAGATTTGTTCATTTGACTTTGTACTGTATTTAATCTCGATAGCGTCTGAAGTTCAATATATCATCTATCTCTTAATGTTCATCATTTTCAATAGTGATTGATTTGAGTGATTCTGAATGCTGTTCTGATAAAGAGTCTTCTGAATATGATCGCAGTAGCTTTGAGTTGAACATTGAATGCAGATGTTTCATGCTGACTGATAAATGAAGATAATAAAAGACATTCACTTTGACAGTGATTTAATAAAGATTTAGCTGTTTATCTTTCAAATCTTTGCAGAGTCTTGTTGTCTTGATGTTTCTGAAAGATAGTCAAATTCAGTCATCTACTTCATAGATGATGTTTCATTTATGTTTATTGATCTGAACTTCAATGATCAACTTCATCTTTTTTAATTGTTAATGATCGAAGTTCAATAACTCTTTCATTTGAATGACAATATCGTTTGCTTTTCTAGCTTCAAGTTGTTCACAAGTTGTTTCATAGTCAGTTGTATCTGAATTGAAACTCATTCAAGAGTGAAATCTTTTATTGAAGTAAAAGAAAATCATTGAAGTGATTGAGAAAATATTGAAATTGTCACTGAACTTCATCATAGATATTCATTTGACTCAGTCGTTCTGCATGTAATTGCAGTAGATTCTAAGTTCGCGTTCAACATTTTGATTGACTCATTTTGATTGATTGTTGATCTCAGAATGATAGACTGTGAATAGACTAGCTGTGATTCTCAGTCGCTTGCAAAGACTTTTTCACATAGTCAATATGAATTGAGAGTTTCTGTTTGAAACAATAGAACTGAGTAAATCATGCAGTTGATAAACATTTCATAACATGATTCAAATCATTTCTTCAACTGAGATGTTATCGTCTTTTCAATGACAGAAAACATAGTGATGTTCTTTGATGAGATGACATATGATTGTGCAAATGATGTTATAATCTTCTGACAGAGATAGTTCAGTGATGAAGTTCATAACTATATTTTTTCAGCGTTTCTGTGAAATCGAAAGAAAATGATAAAGTTCATTAATGCTATCTTTAGAAGCTTTGCTTCGCTGATAAGCATGACAGTTTCAAATGTATCATTGAATAGTAGCTCGATGATCTGATCAATAGTAGAAACGCTGAACTAAATTGATGATTCATTTATTGTTAAAATGAAAGATTGAAGATTGATCAAGCATTTCTTGTAGTAATTTCGTGTGCATGTTCTCAGAGATTCACAGTAAATCTTTTCTAAATAGAACGTCATCAATGATTTTGCAGTTCTTCAGTTTAATGATATGAAATTTGAGCTTGTTTTCGTTCATAGCTTGTCTATATTCACTGCAGAACTCATTTGTTTGATTGATCATTTATACTCGTTGATAGAAATTTTCTTTTGATTCAATAAATAAAACATCAACTTTATTGAGAATCAGAATAGTCTGAAAACAATCTTCAAGACGTTGAGCTGATTCAGAGATGTTTATTAAAGACATTCTGATTAAAGCATCAACTTTAGTGTTCATTTTGTCTGATCTAAAGATGATCTGAAAGTTGAACTTTGATAGAATGTTCAGATAGTTGACTTGTCATTGACTCAATTGTTTGTTTTTCATGAAGATCTTCAAAGTCTGATGATTGATGAACATTTGAATGAGTAGTTCAGTGCATTTCAGCTCGAGTCATCAATGTTCGAAGCATCGAATAATGACTAGCAATTTCTTGTCATAGATGTGATAATTGATTTCAGCGAAGATCATGCTTTTACTGTAGAAGATCATCAAATGAAGAACTTTCTCATCATCATACTGAGATAGTATTTCATCTTTTACATAGTTCAAAGCATCAATCTTCAGAATAGCTTGTCGTTTGAGATCGAAGTAACGAAGTACTGAGATCGAGCTGACTTGTTTCTTTAGATTGTCAAAGACTTGAACACAGACTTCATTTCAAACAAAAGACGTGTTCTTTCTAGTCAGCTGAGTGAATGATTTGACTAACTTTGAGAAGTTTTTAATGAAACGATGATAGAAGTTAACAAATCTCACGAAGCTCTGAATTTCTTTTAGATTGATCGAAGTGATTCAGCTGACTATGACTGTCACTTTGCTGAAATTCATATGAAGATTTAGTTCTGATACAATGACTTCTAGAAAGACAGTTTCTTTCACATCGAATTCGCACTTTCGAATATTCATCTGCAGTTCAGCTTCGCGTAGTCGACTCAATACTAGTTTGACGTGATCTCTATGTTTCTTTCTCATTTTGCTATAGATGAGAATGTCATCTAGATAGACTTGACAAAAGTTGTTCAGAAAGTTTTATAGAATGTCATTCATATATTGCTGAAAGAAGATTGATTCATTAATCAGTTTGAATGATAACATCTTGTATTTATATGCTTTTAAAGCAGTGATAAAAGTGATGTAATTCTTGCTATCGAAGTGCATTCAAAGTTTGTTGAATGTTGATATGATGTTCAATCTAGTCAGATGCTTGCAATTCACTATTTTATCAATGATCTCGTCTATTAATGATAAAGAATATTTATTTCTTTTGAAAATGACATTTAGCTTTTGATAGTTCATGCAAAATCGAAGATCTTCATTCGCTTTAAGAGCGAATAGAATGAGAAAGAAATAGAGAGTCTGACTAAAAGTGATGAATTTCTTCGACAGATTCTCGTTTAAGTACTTCTTTACTTTCAGAAGTTTGACAAAGAACATTCAATAGACTCAACAGCGAGAAAGCGTTGAATCACTGATGAGTTCAATTTTATGATCATAGAAGCGATGAGAAAATAGTTTATTCAATTGAGTTCGATCAAAAACATCTAGAAACTCATGATATTTCAATGACAGCTTTGCTTTAATATCTTTCAAATTCTGAGTTATTTCATCAATTGAAGAGATGTTTAAAACGTTCAAATTGCACTGAGTATTATACGCGATTTTTCTATTGATGTTCATCATGAATAGAGCAAAGATCTCGATCTTGTTTCTTTTTGAATGATTCAACAATGTCTTGAACGAAGTTGCGTTTATGCTTTAAATCGAGAATGACTTTTCTTGAATGAATCATTTGAGCATCATAGAGATCTTAGTCTGAATGATTGAAGAGAGCAAAGATGATTGTGATCAACTTGAGTGCTTTGAATTGAGAAGAATCCAAAAAATCGAAATAGAAGTATTCAATTGATTTGAAAAAACAATGACGTCATTTTGCATATTCAGTAATATTTCGTTTTTATTCATTCAGAGCTTACTCAATATGACTTTATGATGATTGATATCAACTATCAACATTGATACAGTCAATTTCTTATGACTTTTGATGATGTGTCACGATTTTAGCATGTGTTACTTGAAAGATGTTGAGAAAAGAGATGTTAGATCACTTAAATGATGTTGAACAATATTATAAATGATGATAGACATGAGATTATCAATGATGTTATGAGAGCTTCTCGATATGAATGATACTCAGCGTTCATAAGATATAAGAATCTCTGAATGATTTCTTTCTTTTCTTTCTTCTTCGTGCAACGTCTTGTATTTAAAATCTAGTTATTAGAATTTCATTCTGATTTCATTCAGCTTTCAGTTCGTGATATTACGTTGCATCATACTACATCATGAGTCAATTCGAGAATATCAGCAACATTTTGTCGTCGACATCTTTAATCTTGATCAACGAACTCATCACTGTCGTTTAGTTTCGAACTTACGTCAACAATGCTCTCGAAGCGTGATACACTTTTCTGATAGAACTTCAAACTTGATTCAACAACATCATCACTCAGTATATCAACTGAGTCTCAGTCTGTCAACAAGAACATGAGCAAACTCAGATTGAACTTAAGCAGTCTCAGATCAATAATGAAACCTTGTCAGAAATGATTCAAGAACTCAAGAGCATGAGCAGA
>JAABVA010005352.1_pt1 | contig 11637 bp, 12 predicted proteins | sample 5560331 | NCBI WGS metagenome assembly JAABVA01 (sample SAMN12812661, study PRJNA571458) | rock metagenome | isolation source: Antarctica rocks | place: Antarctica: Victoria Land, Mt New Zealand sud | collected 2016-01-07
GGATGATCTCGTCGAGACCATGCACGACGCGCCCCGGGTCGCGCGGGTCGGCAATGCAGGCCGCCAAGCGTCCCGCGACATCGAGGCGCTGCTCCACCTCGCGCAGCACCAGCAACCCACCATCGGATGAGAGATGCCCGCCGTCGAAGCGGGCGATCACGGGCTTGCCGCCGACCGGTGACAGGCCGGGCAGCGAAGGGATAAGCTCAACTTTGGCGGGCATGGCGCTCCGGATCCGTAGAATTGGCCTCGAGAACCACATTCTACGCTGGATCAACGGCTTGTACCATGCCCGCCAACCCTCGTGAATTATTCAGGCTAGCCTCATCGCTGCACATCAGCGGTCTGGGTCAGGCCGATATGGATTAGGAGTAGGGTCCATGCTTGACATCGAGAAACATTTGTTCGATAGGGCCGCCGTTGCCGGCTTCACGCAGCAGGGCGCGGTCGAGGTGGCCCGCTTCATCGGTGCGCTGACGCAGCTGGTTGGTCCGCGCCGGGCCCTTGAACTTGGCACCGGGATGGGCCTGACGACCCATCACATCTTGAGCAACCTTCCGTCGGATGGGGTGCTGGACAGCGTCGAGAGCGACCAAGCCCTGATTGAAGTTGCCAGGCAGACAATCGGCGGCGACAAGCGCCTTCGGCTGCACAACAGGTTGGGCGAGGACTTCATCGGTGAAGCGTTAGAGTCAAACAAGTATGATCTGATATTTGCAGATACTTGGCCAGGTAAGTACTTCCTGCTAGATGAGGTGCTGGGGATGGTGAGGCCCGGCGGGATCTATGTGATCGACGAGATGAACCACAGCAGCGACTGGCCAGACGGGCACGAGGAAAAAGCGCGAGACTTGTTGGCACATCTCCAGGGTCTTAAAGGATGGAGCTTTTGCTACTACACGTTCGGAACTGGCGTTGGCGTTGGCCAAAAGCACTCGCCGCAGCGGCTTACCTAGCAGGCTGCGGAAGTTCGTGCGATTTGCGAGCGTCTGATCGGTCTTTTGGCGGCCAAGCCGGGTTGTAGGCGAGTGATTTGGCCAGTTTTGCTGCCTTGGCGGGGGGAAATCATGCCTTTGGACAGAGTCCGGGCATGACTACACAGCACCTGCCAGCAGCTTGGGCAGGCGCACCAGGTTGTAGGCGGCTGCGACAAAGGTGAACATCCAGCCGACACGCTCGGTGCCGCGGTGGCGGGTCTTGCGCAGGACGCCCACCGTCTTCATCCAGCCGAACACCTCTTCAATACGCTTGCGAATGTGCAGGTGCCCTGTAGCTTTGTAATGGCCCCATTTTGCTGGTCTATCTCATTCATGGCCCAGTTGGTGAACCTTTCATATTCTGCGTTGTCCTGCTGAGGGCGCACGTTGTCCTGCCGCAGGCGCACGTTCTCCAACTGAACGGCCTGGAGCCGTGCCTGTAGCGCCTGGAATTGCTGCTGCATCCAGTCCTGCTCCCGGCGCCGGCTCACGGCTGACCAGAACTCTTTCGAGACCTGCTCGCCCAGGGCGGTATTCAGCCCTACCCGGTATCCTGCCCAACCTCCGACACTGGTCCCTCCTAGCCTTCTCTCTTTGCCGGCGGGGCCGCCTCGGTCGCGATGGCGACGGTTCGGTCCATCCCTCCGCCGGACGGTTGCGACCCCTCGGCCTCCGCCGGCCCTCCCAGCGCACGCTGGCCCGCCCTGCCGTTCGACAACCCGGTTACGCCGCCGGCGGCGCCGGTCCGGATCTCCTGCAGGGTGGCCCCGAGCCCGATCAGCCCGGCATCCTGCGCCAGAGAGTGCGTGTTCAGCCGGTCGGCCGCCTCCAGCCCGAGCCATGTTGGGACATGCTGGGGAAACAGCGCAATCATCCTGAAGCAGGCAATCAGCGCGACGGTGCGCGCGAGCACGAACATGGCCAGCATGACGACCACGCCGAGCAGGTTGGACACCAGCCACTCCTGGGACAGCGCGAACCCGGAGGCGATGGAGAACATCATGAAGATCAGCCGCGAGATAGCGGCGAAGCAGAAGTAGCTGAGGAACAGGCCGAACAGCATGAGGCTCGGCCGCAGCAGCAGGTTGAACAGGATGCCGTACCCGCGCAGCCCGCGCCCGTGCAGGCCGTCGCCCTGAAACGTCATGTGCGCGAAGGCCCACAAGGGCACGCTCACCATGGCCTCGCAGAATAGGATGAGCCAGCTGAGGATGCCCATGGTTCACATCAGCATCGGGATCATCGGCAGCACGAAGGCGATGATCAGCCCCGGCGCCGTCGCTGGCGGGCACCGCCCCGAAAAACAGCTCGGCGCCGCCGGCGGGCTGGTCGAGCGGGTCGGTGGTGGCGATAAAGGTGTTCAGCCGGTCCTGGAACTCCGCCACGGCATGGACCAGCGGCACCAGGTCGGCCGAAAGATAGCGGCCGAGGTCCTGCCAGTTGAGCGGGTTCACCGTCGGCATGGCCGAGAGCAGGGAGAGCGTCAGGCCGTTCAGCCGCCCGAGTTCCGCGTAGTAGGCGCCCGCCCCGCTCCAGCCCAGGGCCGCGATCCGCGTTTGGGCGTCCTGCGCCCCGGTGTTGTCGTTGCGCACCGCCTGCGCGGTGTACTGGCCGCGCAGGGTCGCCATGACGCGCGTGGCGTCCTCCGTGAGCCCGGCCGCGTAGTCGGCGGTCGTGGCTTCCAGCATGTCCTGCATGGGGTTCAGGCTGGCGGCCTGCCGGCTTTGCCAGAAGTTCTGGGCGACGCTCTCGGCGTCCGGCCGGATGTCCCGTTGCAGGACGCGGGTGATGATGGTCCGCTCGGCCGCCGGCATGTCGAGCGCGGCATCCGCCGTGTTGCCGACGCCGTTGCCCCCCGTGCGGATCGTCACGGTGCCGCACACGGGTGCGCCGACCTCGTTGCCGACGCCGAGGCTGACCCATGCCCTGGCCCTCATCGAACATGCCGGCGGCCAGAACGTCCGCCAGGCCAGGCTCACCATCCGGCAGCTGCTGGCCGAGCGGGACCGGGTGCTGCGCGAGCAGGTCGCGATGCGGCTGCCGCCGGTCTCGTCGGAAAAGCTGGCCGGCACGATCAAGTCGCTGGTTGCCGTGCTGGACCAGGGATCGGCCGCCACATCCGAAAGCCCCTGGACGGCTGCACCGATGGGCCAGACGGAACCGGCGCGTCTGGGCGCGGCTGGTCCGGCTTAGCCGGGGTGACGGGCACGAGCCCGGCCAGCGTCAGCTGCTCAGCGCAGGCGATCCTTCGCCACCTTGCAGATGTAGGTGTATTTCGGATTGACCACCTGGGTGCAGCGCGCTTCGGCCACCTGGCCGAGATACAGATAGGCTTCTGGCTCGGTGAAGCCGTACTCGTCAGCCAGCCAGTAGATCATCTCCTGGAACGAGATCCGCATCGCGTCCTCGAGCGGCCGCGCGCAGCCGAGTGTCGCAATGTGGGTGGGTGTCTCGATGCGCGGCCAGGTCATGCGCGCCGGCTTGTCGCGCAGGGCGACGCTCAACGTCACGCGGGCGCCGATCTCGGTCGCGCCCATGCCGACCGCCTCGCCGTCGCCCTGCAGCGCGTGGCAGTCGCCGACATAAAGCTGCGCGCCGTCCTGCTCGATTGGGAACATCACCATGTTGCCGGGCCCGATCTCCTGCACATCAAGGTTGCCGCCATGCGTGCCGTTGTCCACCGTCAGCACAGCCCCATGCATCGGCGCCACCCCGAGCACGCCAACCATCGGCTGGATCGGCAGCTTGCGCTTGGCGTCCCAATGCACGAAGCCGTTGCTGACCTCCATGGCCCGAGTCTGGATACCGAACTCCTTCTGCCGAACCCAATCGGGGAACATGCCGATGCCGGGCCACAGCGCGGTGTAGCCGACGCGATCGAGGTCCATCGCCTGGATCGAGACCGCGAGCACTTGGCCGCGCCGGGCGCCTTTCACCTCTAGCGGCCCGGTGGCCGGGTTGACGAACGGGAACGTCACGGCTTCGGGCGACAGCTTCGACTCCGTCGAGCCGATCACCCCGGCGTTGCAGTTGATCTCGCACTCGACCTGGACCACCTCGCCCGGTTCGATCGCGCCGACCGGCGCGTCGGTCGCGGAGAGCGCGTATTTCAGGTTGCCGTCCTTGGTGATCACCCGCGTCATGGTCCTGCTTCCCTCGTGGTCGATTGTTACTGCAGGTCGTGCCGCCACGGCAACAACCAGCGCTCCACCCGGCTCACTACGCCGGATAGCAACAGTGCCAGCGCCATCGTCACCACCAGCTCTGCGAACACCTTGGCGATGACGTACAGGCTGCCGGCTTTGAAGATGGCGTGGCCGAGCCCGTCGGCGGACGACATGAACTCGCCGACAATGGCGCCGACCAGGGCGAACCCCACGGTCAGCTTCAACCCGGCGAAGATGTCGGTCAACGAAGCCGGCACCACCAAGAGCCGAAAGATCTGGTGCCGGGTCGCGCCCAGCGAACGCATCAGGTTGACCTGGTCCGGATCCACGCCGGTTGCGCCCTTGTACGAGATCACCAGCGCCACCACGACCACCGACAGGGTGGACATCGCGAGCTTGGAGGCGAAGCCAGTGCCGAACCAGATGATCACGATTGGCGCCAGCGCCACAATCGGGATCGAGCCAAGCGCCAGGATGAACGGCTGCAGCACCCGCGACACAAGCCGCGAGTACCACAGCAGCAATCCCACCGCAGTGCCGAGCACATTGCCCAGCGCGAACCCGGCCAGCGTCTCGATGCCCGTCACCCAGGCGTCGCCCCAGACCGAGCCGTCCGCGAACATCCGCACCAGGTGGCCGAAGATCGCGCTCGGCGAGCCGAACAGGAAGGCGCTCGCCGCGCCCCGCGCCGTGCTCCATTCCCATAGCGCCAGCAGGGCAGCGACCAGCGCGAGCTGAGCCGCGCCCACGGAGAGGGCAGGACGCCAGCCCGCCAGGCCCGGTCTCCGAGGCACTGCCGCTGTCGCTGCCTCAGTGGACGTCAAGCTCGTTCCAGATCGTTCGGACATGGCGAATGAACTCCGGATTCTCGCGCGCCGCCATCATGTCGGTGCGGTCGCCGCCGAGCGCGATTGCGTGCTCCGCGACCACGATGCAGGGGCGGTGCGAGAGGACGATGACGCGGTCCGACAAGGTGACCGCCTCCTCGATGTCGTGGGTGATCAGCAGCAGCGACCGGCCGGCGTCGCGCACCAGCCGCGCGGTGTCGCCCTCGATCAGGATCTTGGTCTGGAAGTCCAGCGCCGAGAACGGCTCGTCAAGCAGCAGCACGTCGGGATCGCCAGCGAAAGTGCGGGCCAGCGCCGCCCGCTGCCGCATGCCACCCGACAGCGCCGAGGGGTAGTAGTCGGCGAACTCGGCGATGCCGAGCCGCTCCAGCAGCGCCATGACCCGGTCGCGGCGCTCGCCCCGGCCGACGCCCTTCACCTGCAGTCCCAGGGCGGCGTTCTCAAACGTCGTCCGCCAGGGGAACAAAAGGTCCTTCTGCAGCATGTAGCCGGCCCGCGGCGGCACCCCGTCCAGCTCGCGGCCATACCAGGAGACTCCACCCCGAGTCAGCGGCAGCAGGCCGCACAGCAGGTTCAGCAACGTCGTCTTGCCGCAACCGGATGGCCCGACGATGCTGACGATCTCGCCGCGCTCCAGAGTGACATTGACGGAGCGGATCACCTCGGCGACGCCGCCCACGGCGGTCGTGAACGACTTTCCGACCTGCCACGCCTTGACGGGCGGCGCTCCCCCAGTCCCGCCTCCGGCCACCGGGATCAGGCCGCCTTGGCCTTGTCGGCGAAGCTGTTGTCCACGATCTGCGCAAAGGTCGTCGTACCCTTCACATTCTTCAGGTATTTCTGCATCGCCATGAGGTTGTTCCATTGCGCCGGGTCGACCGCGACCGACTCGGCCGGAATTTTATACTTCAGCTCCGCGTCGATCGCATTGTCGACCACGTCGCCAGGCAGGTCGGGGAATTCCTTGCGGGCGATCGACTTGGCATAGGCCGGGTCGCCGTAGACTCGCTTCCCAGACTGCTCGAAGCCGCTGCACAGTGCCTGCACGATCTCCGGCTTCTGCGCGACGGTGTCGTTCAGCACCATGATCCCGGTGTTGCAGAACGGACCGATCGCGTTGGAGAAGTCGAAGATGATCTTGGCTCCCTGCGCCTCGGCCGCGGCCACGTTGGGCTGGTAGGCGATTGCCACGTCCGCCTGCCCGGCCAGCATGGCGCCGATTTCGGTCCCTGGACTGACCGCGATCATTTTGACGTCGCGGCCGACCACCAGCCCGGCCTCTTCGAGCAGCTTCTTCGTCACGCTGAAGTTGGTGTTCGGTTCGGGCGAGGTGACGATCGTCATGCCCTTGAACTGCTTCGGATCGGTGATGGCCGACGCCGTTTTGGAAACGCCGAAGTAGTGGGCACGCTGCACCACTGTGCCGACCACCTTGCCCGGGCCACCGGACTCGACCGAGATTGGCACCATGGTGGGGTCGCCGATCCCGAACATTGCCGAGCGCCCGAGCACCGCCGCGAAGGCCTGCGTGTCGCCGCCAGCCGCGCTGACGTTGAGGTGGATGCCAGCCTTCTCAAAATAGCCGGCGGCCTGGCCGACATAAAGGTTGATGTAGCCGAGATTGTGCACCGCTTCGGTGAAGTTCACCTCCAACGCCGCAGCGCGCACGATGGATGGCGTAAACAGCGCCGCCCCGCCAGCCGCAGCCGAGACGAGTGCCTTGCGGCGAGTGAGGAGCGCAGAGGTGCGCTGGGTTTCGGTCCAACGATGCATGGGAGCCTCCGGGTTGTAACAGCCTGCGACACGTGTCGATGAAGCGACCGGAAGCTACGCAAGAAGGGTGCCGTCGGCGGGACCGCCGGCCAGGCAGGGAAATGCCAACGCAGCTCAAGCCGCCCCGCTGGACCACTGCAAACGATCTTCGTACTGCAAACGATCTTCATTGAGACTGACGACCCACTTGACCCTCGCCTGGCAGCGGGCCTCCGTACGTCCTCACCGCCGGCGACCCGCGCGACAAGGTGGCGCCGGATATGGCGTTCCGGTTGCGCGAGCGGGAGATGGTGCTGACCTAACAGGCGCAGCGATTCGGCCAATCGCGGAGCTGCGAGCCAAGCATCGACCAGATGCGACGCATCAGTTCCACTGCCCGACATGGTGAGATTGGCCGAAAGCAGCCCTTCATTCGCTCGTACAGGAGCCGGGAGCATCGACCAGTTGCGCGCCAATGCAGCCGAGCGGCAAGCCCGCCGCGTTCCGGGCGAGCGACAGGGTTCTTGTGTGGCGTGCGTACAGGCCCGGAAACTGCGTCAGTTCGGCCTCGAAGCCCCGGAAACGAGGTCGATGCCCAGCCACCGCTCGTGGCTGCCGTGGTGGAAGTCACGGCGCCAGCCGGGGGCGCACCAACGCGAGCACGCGCGCCATGTTGCGGCCCACGCGCTCCAGCGCTTCGTCCCAAGGTAGGACGGCGAAGCGGTCCAGCTCGGGGAACGGCGCCTGCCCTGGGCGCGACACCATCGACGCGCAGCGCAGGGCCGTTGGGTCCGGCATTGCGGGAACGCGCCAGGCGAACAGGGCCAGTTCCTTGGCACGGAGGTAGGCGTGGGTACCGAGCGGGACCAAGGCGCATGGCTCGGCAACGAGGCCCGTTTCCTCCCGCAGTTCGCGGGCGGCTGCGGTGGCCAGGGCTTCGCCGGGAGCGGCCAGGCCCTTGGGGATGTCCCAGCGCGGGGTGCGGGTGGCGTGGCCGAGCAGGACGTGCGGCCCGTCCGTGACCAGGACGCCGCAGGACGTGTGCGCCGCCACCCGCCCACAAGCTACCAGGGTTCCGCCGCGGTCCAGGGCGGCACCGCTCATCTCGACCGGTCGCAGGTTGGGTCAGGCCTTCTCGCGCACGCCGTGCACGGTCCGCAGCACATCGGCCGCCGGCACGTCCGGCACCGCCTGGCAATCAGCGGCGCCATGGACGCGGTGGAGGGCGAGATGCCCGCGTGGCAGTGGACCAGAAGGCTGGCCCGTTCCGTCCGCAGCGTGCGGCCGAACGCCAGAACAGCGTCCACGTGCGTGCGGTTGGGCACGATCTCGCCGGGGCGGAGGTTCACGATGCCGTGGGAGCGCAGCTCCAGCTTCGCGTGCTCGCCGGAGGTGCCGAAGGCTTCGGGCACGGGGTGGTCGGCGACGGCGAAGGGCAGTGCTGGGTTCATGGGGTGCGTCCTGGCGGGGCGGCCCGCCGGCACGGAGCAAAGGCGCCAGGGGGACAGCGCGGGCATCAGCGTGCTCCGCGTGCCGCGTCCTCCCGCTTCATGCGCGCCCGGGCGCCGCCTTCCACCCCCGTGCCGGCGGGCACCGGCGCGAACAGCGCGCCGTCCGTGGCGGGGGCGGGGGGAGCGGTCTCGACCTGCGAGCGGTAGACCAGGTCGCCGGCGGCGTGGTCGGCGAGGCCGGGCCAGATCTGGGCGCCCAGCACCGCGCCCTTCGCCTTCCAGCCCACGGCCAGCTCCTCCTGCGGGTGAATGGAGGCATACACCACGGCGTTCACCGCCTCCTCCGGGGCGTCCATGGTGTAGAAGCGGGGCGTGCCGCCGCTGTAGTTGGCCGTGTGGTCCCAGAACGGCGTGTCGAGGCCCCAGGGCAGGACCGACACGACGTGGATGCGCTCGGACAGCCCCTGGAGCCGCAGCTCCTGGCTCAGGGCGCGGTCCAGCCCGACAACCGCGAACTTGGTGGCGGAATAGCTGGCGTGATACGGGACGCCGACCTTGCCCTCCACGGAGGCGACGTTGACCAGCGTGCCGAACCCTTGCCGGCGGAACTGCTGAAGGGCGAGGTAGCTGCCGTCGATGTAGCCCTTCAAGTTCACGTCGACGACCCGGTCGTGGTCCCGCAGCGGCACGGCGTCGAACGGGCCGATGGCGGCCACCGCGGCGTCGTTGACCCACACGTCGATGTGGCCGAAGCGCTGCAACGCCGTTTGCTGCAGCCGGGCCATCTGGCCGGGATCGCTGGTGTCGGTCGTGACCACCAAGGGTTGCCCGCCTGCCGCACGCACCTGCTGCGCCACGTCGTCCAGCACGGCCGTGCGCCGCGCGGCGAGCACGATGTTGGCGCCGTAGGAAGCGAGGCGCAGCGCCACGCCCCGGCCGATGCCGCTGGATGCGCCGGTGACAACATAGGTGCGCCCGGCGACACGGTCGCGGTCACTGGCCCCGAGCTGCGCGGGGAGGGCGCAGCCGGCGAGGAACAGCAGGAGCAGGGCGGGAAGGAGCGGCATCGGGGTCATGGGGACACAACCAGGTTCGCACGCTCGCGTTCCCGTCTTGCGGATCAGGCGCGCATGGACTTTCCCCGGACGTGTTCAGCCGCTGGCCACTTTTCGCGATCGTCGGCGGAATGGAACTTAGGCCGCTGTGGTCGCGCGGCAAAGGAGAACGCGAATGGCCGAAAGCCGACTGGCCGCTCCCGGCGCGTAGGCCAGCAAACCGGACATAGACGTTGCGGCATGCCCCGGCAGCTTCCGACTGAAACGGAACCGCACACGGCATGACTCGCTGCCCTGAAGCCGACGCTTCTCTGTCGCCCACGATACCGGCGTGACCGACGGGGCTAGACGGCACGCCAGGGTGGAGATCAAGACGAAACAACCTTCAACTTGAGCAGCACGGGCAACTCAGCTACGGCATCGACGGCAAAGTGCTCTGCTTGGGCAAGCGCGCCATGCTCGGGGTCGCCCAGGCAGGAAACAGCTCAAGCCAACGCGGAAGGGATTTGTCAATGACGACCGAGCAGCCCACGATCATCTACACCCTGACCGACGAAGCGCCCCTGCTGGCGACTTGCGCCTTTTTGCCCATAATCCGCACCTTCACGGCGCCTGCGGGCATCAAGATCACCAAACGAGACATTTCGGTGTCGGCCCGGATTTTGGCCGAATTTCCTGAGTGCCTGACTGACGCGCAGAAGGTGCCCGACAACCTGGCCGAACTCGGACGACTGACGTTGGACCCCGACACCAACATCATCAAGCTGCCCAACATCAGCGCCTCGGTGAATCAATTGACCGACGCAATCAAGGAACTCCAGGCGCGCGGCTTCAACATTCCCGATTTTCCGGAGAACCCGAAGACCGACGACGAGAGGGCGATCCGCTCCCGTTACTCCAAGAGTCTGGGTAGCTCCGTCAATCCGGTGCTGCGCGAAGGCAACTCCGACCGCCGCGCGCCGATGGCAGTCAAGCAATATGCCCGCAAGAACCCCCATTCCATGGGCGAGTGGAGCCAGGCGTCGCGCACCCATGTGGCTGCCATGAAGACCGGCGACTTCTATCACAACGAAGAGTCGATGACGCTGGACAGAGCGCGTGACGTCCAAATGGATTTGGTCACCAAGAGCGGCAAGACCCTGGTGCTCAAGCCCAAGGTGTCCCTGCTGGCCGGCGAGATCATCGACAGCATGTTCATGAGCAGAAAGGCGCTGTGCGACTTCTACGAACGAGAGATGGAAGATGCGCGCAAGACCGGCGTCATGTTCTCGCTGCACGTCAAGGCGACGATGATGAAGATCTCGCACCCGATCGTCTTCGGCCATGCCGTCCGAATTTTCTACAAGGAAGCCTTTGAGAAGCATGGCAAGCTGTTCGACGAGCTGGGCGTCAACGTCAACAACGGCATGGTCGATCTCCATGACAAGATCGCCACCCTGCCGGAGTCGAAGCGCGAAGAAATCGTCCGCGACCTGCACGCCTGCCACGAGCATCGTCCGGAGCTGGCGATGGTCGATTCGGCCAAGGGCATCACCAACCTGCACGCGCCGAACAACGTGATCGTCGATGCCTCGATGCCGGCCATGATCCGGATCGGCGGCAAGATGTGGGGCGCGGACGGCCGCCCGAAGGACACCAAGGCGGTGATCCCCGAAAGCACGTTCGCCCGAATCTATCAGGAAGTGATCAACTTCTGCAAAACCAACGGCAACTTCGATCCGGTGACCATGGGCACGGTGCCGAATGTCGGCCTGATGGCCCAGCAGGCCGAAGAATACGGCTCGCATGACAAAACCTTTGAGATCACGGAGGACGGCGAGGCCCGCGTGGTCGACCTCGCTACGGGCGAAGTGCTGCTGGTGCAGAACGTCGAGGCCGGCGACATCTGGCGCATGTGCCAGTGCAAGGATGCCGCGATTTGCGACTGGGTCAAGCTGGCCGTCACTCGCGCCCGCAACTCCGGCATGCCCGCCCTCTTTTGGCTGGACCCGTATCGCCCGCACGAAGCCGAGCTGATCAAGAAGGTCGAGACCTACCTGAAGGATCACGACACCACGGGCCTTGACATTCAGATCATGTCGCAGGTGCGCGCCATGCGTTACACGCTGGAGCGCGTCGTGCGTGGACTGGACACCATCTCGGTGACCGGCAACATCCTGCGCGACTACCTGACGGACCTGTTCCCCATCATGGAGCTCGGCACCAGCGCCAAAATGCTGTCGATCGTCCCACTGATGGCGGGCGGGGGCATGTACGAGACCGGCGCCGGCGGCTCCGCGCCGAAGCACGTCCAGCAGCTGACCGAGGAAAACCACCTGCGCTGGGACTCGCTGGGCGAGTTCCTCGCGCTGGCCGTGTCACTGGAAGAACTCGGCATCAAGACCGGC
>JAABVA010005353.1_pt1 | contig 11633 bp, 9 predicted proteins | sample 5560331 | NCBI WGS metagenome assembly JAABVA01 (sample SAMN12812661, study PRJNA571458) | rock metagenome | isolation source: Antarctica rocks | place: Antarctica: Victoria Land, Mt New Zealand sud | collected 2016-01-07
GTATATTTGAGTGCGTTGTCGATCACATTGGTGAACACCTGCTCGATCGCGACCCGGTCGCCCACGAGGTTCGGCATCTCGCCAACCTCGACCTCGGCGCCCTTCGCCAAGGCCTGGTGCCGCAGGGTCGCCGCGATGTCCTGGCACAGCACGGCCATGTCCAGCCGCTCGGGGCTCAGCACCCGGCGCCCCTCGCGCGATAGCCGCAGGATCGCGTTGATCAACCGGTCCATCTTGCTGGTGGACGTCTTGATGAAGCCGAGCGCCTCCGGAATATCGCTCTCCGCCGCCTCGCGCACGTCGGCCGGCGCGTCGTGGTCCGCGACATGCTGCCGCAGCCGCGCTGCCGCCTGCTCCAGCTCGCTGGTGAAGCCCACGATGTTGACCAGCGGCGCCCGGAGGTCGTGGGAGACGATGTAGGCGAAGCGCTGGATTTCGTCGTTGGCCGCTTGCAGGTCCGCCGTGCGGGACCGCACCTCCTCGTCGAGGCCGTGGTTGGCGTCGGCCAGTTCGGCGTTTGACTTGGTCAGGGCCTGTCCGGACACCTGCAAGGCCGCGAGATACGAGCGCATCCCGAGCGCGATGATCGCGGCCATTAGCAGCACGACCGCAAGCCCCGTGCTCTCCAAGGCGATCATGAGCCGTCGCCGGCTCTGCACCAGCTCGGCCTGCTGTTGCAAAGCGGTGTCCTGATCGCGCCCGATCGAGGCGGTGAGGGCGCGGATGGTTGCCATCAGATGTTCGCCCTGATCGGTCTGGACCAGGGACAATGCCGCGCCCCGGTCGCCCGCTCGCAGGTAAGCGACGGTCTGCGCGAGTTCGGCCAGCTTTGCGTCCACCGCCGCGCGCAGCTCATGCGCCTCGCCACGTTCCGGGCCGGCGCTGCCGGGGTCCAGCGCCGTCAGCAGCGCCGGGACATCTTCGAGGCTGGACTGGTAAGGCGCCAGGTATTGGTCACGGCCGGTGAGAAGGTAGCCACGCTGGCCGGTTTCCGCTTCCTGCACTTCGATCAACAGATGCTGCCCCGCTAATCGCTGCCGTTGCAGCCGCATCGCCATGGCCATCGCATCGCCGGTGCGCTCCGTCAGCCAGATCGACCCGGCGGCCAGCAGGAGCAAGGTGAGCAGCGCGATGCAGAGCGAGGTCAGCTCCGGCCATCCCAGCAGCCGCCGCGCGGGCAGGGGTTGAGCGGCGGCCGCCCTTTGCGGATCGGTGAACATGGCGCGTCATAGCTGCTGGCCGCGAGGCGCAACAAGATGAGGGGACCCGATCCCATCGTCAGCGTTGCACGTCCCCGCAGATGTCGCCATGACAGGTGGCGACGGAATGACGCGTGGGCCGGCGGGGGCAGTCCAACCGAATGAGCGACAACGATCGCAAGGATGCCGTTGAGCAAGCGGCCTCGTGGCTCGGGGCGTTTGGGGACGCGCTTGCGACAGGCGACCTCACGGCGGCCATCGCCTTGTTCCGTCCGGACTGCCATTGGCGCGATGTGGTGGCCCTGAGCTGGCAGTTGACGACCGTGTCCGGGGCGCCTGCCATCGAAGCCCTGCTGCGCGAGACACTGCCGGTGGCAAGGCCTTGCGGCTTTCGCTTGCCGGCCAGCCGGACGCCACCGCGCCGGGTGATCCGTGCCGGCACAAAGGTCGTCGAAGCCATCTTCCTGTTCGAGACCGCATTCGGCGCCGGCAGCGGGGTGGTGCGCCTGGTCCCCGATCCGTCGACGCCTGGGATGCTGCGCGCCTGGACGGTGGTCACGACGCTCGACGCGCTCCCTCAGGAGCAGCCCAAAACACCATCCCCGGATCACGCGCGCCAGTTCGGCGGCGACAACTGGCTGGACAAGCGCCGCAAGGCCTCCGCCTACACGGACCACGATCCCGCCGTGATCGTCGTTGGCGGCGGCCAGGCGGGGCTCGCCCTCGCGGCCCGGCTCGGCCAACTCGGGGTCGATACGCTGGTCGTCGATCGCCAGGCGCGGATCGGCGACAACTGGCGCAAGCGCTATCACTCGCTGGCCTTGCACAACGAGGTGCATGTCAATCACCTGCCCTACATGCCGTTTCCGCCGACCTGGCCGGTTTTCATCCCCAAGGACAAGCTGGCGAACTGGTTCGAGGCGTACGCCGAAAGCCTGGAGCTCAATGTCTGGACCGGAACCGAGCTTGCCGGCGGGTCCTATGACGACGCCGCGCAGCGTTGGCGCGTCACGCTGCGCCACGCCGACGGCAGCGAGCGTGCCATGCGGCCGCTTCACCTCGTGTTTGCGACCGGCGTCAGCAGCATCCCGGTGATCCCGAAGCTGCCCGGCCTGGACGCGTTCGGGGGAACGGTGCTGCATTCCGGCGCCTACACGGACGGCGCCGCTTGGAAGGGCCGCCGCGCGCTCGTGCTCGGCACCGGCAACAGCGGACATGACGTCGCGCAGGATCTGCACGCCAGCGGTGCGGAGGTCTCGCTCATCCAGCGTAGCCCGACCTACATCGTCAGCCTCAAGGAGGCACAGTCGGTCTACGCCATCTACGGCGAAGGCATCCCGATCGAGGACTGCGACCTGTTGGCGACCGCGACGCCGTATCCGGTCCTGGTGCGCGCCTACCAGCTTTCCACCGCCGCCTCCCGCGCCGTCGACCAGCCTTTGCTCGACGGGCTGGCGGCGCGGGGCTTCCGCCTGGACTTTGGCGAAGACGACACCGGGTTCCAGATGAAATACCTTCGTCGCGGTGGCGGCTACTACTTCAACATCGGCTGTTCCGACTTGATCGTCGGGGGCGAGGTCGGCCTTCTGCAGTACGGCAGCATCGAGCGCTTCGTGCGCGACGGCGTCCAGCTTCGCGACGGAAGCGTGGTCCCGGCCGAGTTGCTGGTGCTCGCGACCGGCTACAAGAACCAGCAGGACGTCGTGCGCGCCACTCTCGGCGACGCGGTCGCCGATCGCATCGGTCCGGTCTGGGGCTTCGACGAGGGCGGCGAGCTGCGCAACATGTGGCGGCCGACGGCGCAGGACGGCCTGTGGTTCACTGCCGGCAGCTTCGCCCAGTGCCGGATCTACTCGAAATACCTTGCGCTGCAGATCAAGGCGCGGGTCAACGTGGCGGGCCGTATGGCTTGACCTCAGGAGTTCCGCCAAGTCACCGCTAATGGTGTGCCTGTGGCCCGAGGATCGCCTCGCGCATGCGGGCCTGCAGGAAGCTCCCGTCCCGCGGCGGCAGCACCAGCTCGGCGCTGGACGCATCGATCTTGGCAAGGGCGAACAGCAGCCCCTTGCCGTGGATGGCGCTGCGCAGCGGAGCCACCTGCTCCGGCCGCGTGACGAGCAGCGTCTGCTTGAACCCGGCGCCGCGCGCGATGGCAACGAGCTCCACCCCGTGCTTGGTGTGGGTCTCCTGCATGCCCGTCTCGCCGTAATGCTCGTTGTCCAGCACCAGGATCGCAAGGTTGGACGGCTGCTTGACGGCGATCGTGGCGAGCGCGCCCAGGCCCATCAGCATCTCGCCGTCCCCGGTGATGACCAGCACCCGCCGCGTCGGCTGCGCCAGCGCCAGGCCGAGTCCGAGCATCGCGGCGCCTCCCATGCCGCCCCACAGCGGCAGGTTCTCCGGGCAGTCGCATACTGCGCTGATGTCCCACGCCGGCGCGCCAAGCCCGGCGATGACGAGCAATTCGCCGCGGTCTGCCAGCACGGCGCGGCAGAGGTCGCGGCGGTCCAGAAGGCCGGCGCTTGCCGTGGGTGTCATGAGCTCAGCCCTTTCCAAAGGTCTTGGCGCCAAGCACGCGCTGGCCGATCAGCGTGGCGGCTGGGCGAAACGTGTTGAAGGCGACGCGGAGCGTGGCGTCGACCGTGGGCACGATGTCCGCTGCCCGGTCGGCGCGCCGGACCTGTGTGCCCATGGCTTCCAGCACCGGCTGCGTCGCGCTGCCCATGGGCATCTGCGCCGGGTTGAACTCGCCGAAATCGCCCCGCATGGTCACGATCATGGCCAACGACGTGCGATGCGTGAGGCTGAGCGACAGCATGTTGACGCAGTTGCCCACGCCGGAGCTCTGCATCAGCAACACGCCCTTGGCGCCGCCCATCCAGGCGCCGACGAGCATGGCGACGCCCTCCTCCTCCGTGGTCAGCGTGACGACGTGCAGGGCGTTGTCGGCCAGGCAGCGCCGGATCAGCCGCGCGTGCCCGGCATCCGGCACCAAGGCAACCCGGCTGATGCCGTGGGCCTTCAACAGGCCGTAGAGTTCGTCGGGCCAAGTCGCTTCAGTAGGCGCCGACCCGATGTGATGCGTGTTCATCGTGTTCCCCCTGCCGCAGAGTTCAGGATAGGCCGAAATATGCGCGGTTCAGCGCATCCGATCTGCTCGAAACGTCGCGGCCCGCTTCGGCTTCGTCGAGCGGCAAGGAGATCGTTGTCCGGCTAGGCGACACGGCTCACTGGACGCTGGAACAAACCGAAACCTCGGGCTGCACCGCCGGGTTAGACAAGAACCGCGGTCTCACGGCACATCCCCGGCAACTCCCGCAAACCAGATGGAAACCTCATGGCTGACCCGGCGCGTGCCTTCGACGTCGTCATCGTTGGCGGCGGCAACGCGGCGCTGACCGCTGCGGTGACGGCACGCGAGGCAGGCGCCTCCGTCCTCGTGCTCGAACACGCGCCGAAAGCCATGCGGGGCGGCAACAGCCGTCACACCCGCAACCTGCGGGCGATGCACGCCGCCCCGACTTCCGTGCTGACCGAGAGCTACCTCGAAGACGAGTACTGGGATGACCTGCTGCGCGTCACCGGCGGGGAAACCGACGAAAACCTGGCGCGCCTGACCATCCGCGCGACGCAGGACGCCCTGCCGTTCATGGAGCGCTGCGGCGTGCGTTTCCAGCCGTCGCTGGCCGGCACGCTGAACTTGTCGCGCACCAACGCGTTTTTCCTCGGCGGCGGCAAGGCCCTGATGAACGCCTACTACGCGACCGCCGAACGACTGGGCGTGGCGGTGCTGTACGACACCCAGGTCGAGCAGATCGACCTCGACGACGGTTTCGTCCGCAAGCTGACGGTCACCAGCAAGGGTTTCCCGTTGGAAATCCAGGCAAAGGTGGTGATCGCGTCCTCCGGCGGGTTCCAGGCCAACATCGAATGGCTGAAGGAAGCGTGGGGTCCGGCCGCCGAGAACTTCCTGATCCGCGGCACCCCGTATGCGACTGGCCGCGTGCTCAAGAACTTGCTGGCCCAGGGCGTCGCCTCCGTGGGCGATCCGACGCAATGCCACGCCGTCGCCATCGACGGCCGCTCGCCCAAGTTCGACGGCGGCATCGTCACCCGGCTGGACTGCGTGCCGTTCTCGATCGTGGTCAACAAGCACGGCCAGCGCTTCTACGACGAGGGCGAGGACGTCTGGCCGAAGCGCTACGCGATCTGGGGCCGCCTGGTCGCCCAGCAGCCCGGCCAGGTCGCCTACAGCATCATCGACAGCCGGAGCGAGCGCCTGTTCATGCCGTCAGTGTTCCCGGCGATCAAGGCGGGCACGATCGGCGAATTGGCCGGCAAGCTCGGGCTGGACCCGGCAGCACTGGAAGGCACGGTCGCCCGCTTCAACGCCGCATGCCAGCCCGGGCGCTTCGACAGCGGCAAGCTGGACGGCGTGCACACCGACGCGCTTGAGCCGCCCAAAACCAATTGGGCGCGTCCGATTGCCGAGCCGCCCTTCATCGGCTACCCGTTACGGCCCGGCATCACCTTCACCTATTTGGGCGTGCGTGTGAACGAGAAGGCGCAGGTCATCATGGACGACGGCAGGCCCGCCGCGAACCTGTTCGCATCCGGCGAGATCATGGCAGGCAGCATCCTTGGCCGCGGCTACCTGGCCGGGTTCGGCATGGCGATCGGCACGGTGTTCGGCCGCATCGCAGGACGGGAGGCGGCAAGGCGTGCCAGCAATTGACCTGACCACGTTCGCTGCCGAGGACAGTGCCCCAGCGGAGACGGCCGCCCTGCAGGAAGCCCGGCGGGCGATGGAAGTGTGCAACGCTTGCCGCTACTGCGAGGGGTTTTGCGCCGTGTTCCCTGCCATGGAACTGCGGCGCGAGTTCGCGGCCGGTGACCTGGCCTATCTCGCCAACCTCTGCCACGCGTGCAAGGGCTGCTACTACGCCTGCCAGTATGCGCCGCCGCACGAGTTTGGCATCAACGTGCCCAAGGTGCTGGCCGAGGTGCGGCACGAAAGCTACGCGGCTTACGCGTGGCCTGGACCGCTCGCGGCTTTGTACCGGCGCAACGGCTTGGTGATGTCGGTCGCGATGGCCGGGAGCGTTGGCGGCGTGCTGCTGTTGGCGATGGCATTGCAGCGCCACGCCGTCCTGTTCGGCCTGCAGCCCGTCGTGCCGGGCCAGGGTTTCTACAACGTCATTCCCTACGCGGCCATGGTCGCCGTCGCGTCCGCCACGTTCCTGTTCTCGATCCTGGCGCTCGGCGTAGGCTTCGCACGGTTCTGGAAGGACACGGGCGGCCAGCCAGTCGAGTTGACGCGCGTCCGGCCGCTGCTGCAGGCGCTGCGCGATGCGGCGACGTTGCGCTACCTCGGCGGGGGCGGGCACGGATGCAACGACCGTGACGAGAGCTTCTCGACGCAGCGGCGCTGGTTCCACCACCTAATGGCGTACGGCTTCCTGCTGTGCTTCGCCTCCACGTCGGTGGCCACGCTGTGCCATCATCTGCTGGCGTGGCCGGCGCCCTACCCGTTCTGGAGCGTGCCCGTGATCCTGGGCGTCGTGGGCGGCGTAGGACTGGTCGCGGGGGCCGCCGGGCTGTTCTGGCTGAAATTGGCGGGCGACCACGAACCGCAGGCGGGCCGGCTGCTGGGCGCCGATGCCGGGCTGCTGCTGCTGCTGATGCTCATCGGGGTCACGGGCCTCCTGCTGCTCGCGGTGCGAGCCACGGGAGCGATGGGCGTCACGCTCGCGGTGCATCTGGGCTTTGTCTTGGCCCTGTTCGCGACCATGCCGTACAGCAAGTTCGTCCATGGCGTGTATCGCATGGGGGCCCTGATCCGCCACGCGATCGAACGCCCTGGCGCGAACGGCCCGAAGCCGGTCATCGTCGCGCCAGCCGCGAAGGCCCGCTGAGTCGTGCCCGCGATCGGGCTGGAGGATCGCAAGAGGAAGATCGGCGCCGTCGTGCGTGTCGCCAGCGGCAACTTTCTCGAGCAGTACGATTTTTTCGTTTATGGCTATTACGCGGCCTACATCGCCCGCGTTTTCTTTCCCGTAGGCGACCCGGTCGCGTCCTTGATGTTGTCGCTGGCCACGTTCGGCGTCGGATTCCTCATGCGCCCGCTCGGAGCGATCGTCCTCGGCGCGTATATCGACCGCGCCGGGCGCCGGGCGGGATTGATCGTGACGCTCGGGCTGATGGCGGTCGGGACCCTCAGCATCGCGGTCACGCCCGGATACGCCAGCATCGGCATCGCCGCGCCGCTGGTCATCGTGGCAGGCCGCCTGCTGCAAGGCTTTTCCGCCGGCGCCGAGCTTGGCGGCGTGTCGGTGTACCTGGCCGAGATCGCGACCCCCGGCAATCGCGGGTTCTACTGCGCGTGGCAATCGGGCAGCCAGCAGATCGCCGTCATGATCGCTGCCCTCGTCGGCGTGGCGCTGGCGGGCTCGCTCACACCGGACCAGATGGCCGGTTTCGGATGGCGGGTGCCGATGCTGATCGGATGCGCCATCATCCCTCTCATCCTGTGGCTGCGGCGCTCGCTGGACGAGACGGAGGCGTTCCGACGGATGCAGCATAAACCCTATTCGGCCAAAGACGTGGTCCGCCTGCTGGCAGCGAACTGGGGCATCGTGCTGGTCGGCATGGGGATGTCGGTGCTGACCACGACCACTTTCTATCTCATCACCGCTTACACGCCGACCTACGGGCGCGAGGCGCTGCATCTCGACGCGCTCGGCGTGCTGGTGGTGACCTTGTGCGTCGGCGTGTCGAACTTCGTGTGGCTGCCGATCGGTGGCGCGATTTCCGACCGGATTGGCCGCTATCCGCTCCTGCTCGCCATTCCGGCAGCCACGATCGTGACTGCCTACCCATGCCTGCTATGGCTGGTCGCGGCCCCGAGCTTCGGCAAGCTGCTCACCGTGACGCTGCTGTTTTCGTCGTTCTTCGGCCTGTACAACGGCGCCATGATCCCCCTGCTGGCGGAGATGATGCCGCCGCAGGTGCGCACCGCCGGGTTCTCGCTGGCCTTCAGCCTGGCGACCGCCTTGTTCGGCGGCTTCACCCCGCTCGTGTCCACGGCCTTGATCCAGGCCACCGGCAACCGCGCTTCGCCCGCGCTGTGGCTATCCTTCGCCGCTGCGATCAGCCTGGCGAGCGTCGTCATGTCCCGCCGAACCCAGGACGTACCGATCCCGGCCGCCGCGCTGACCTGATCCGGGTACGTTCCCGGTGGCGGACGCAGCGGCGCTAGACCCGCTCATGCGCCGCCGCCAGCGCTGTCACGGTCGCAGTCATGGCCGCCAGCACCCGCTTGGCTTGCGCCAGCGCCTGGGCGTCCCCGCCCTCCGAATCCGCAATCTGCTCCTGCAAATCGGCGGCGTCCTTGCTGATGCTGTCCCACAAACGTTCGATGCGGGACTGGGCGACACCGCCATCCATGTCCGGTTCGTCCGCCCAGCCGGCGATGATCGTGCCGACCTCCTGGGTCATCTCATCGGGGGAAGTGCCGGCCATGATCAACTCGCCCAACTGGACGAGAGCGGCGTTCGCGGGTGACGGGTCCGGCGCCTCATCCATGTTTTATCGCTCCTGTCGCAACTACGGACAGTATCCTGCCCGGCAATGGCCATGGCCAGCGCCATCAGCGTTCCAGCTGGCCGCAGCCCTTGGCGGCTCGCTGCGCAGTTGTTCGTTGGCCCGGCGGTGACATGCTGGCTCAAGGGCGCAGAAAACGCTAACGGGGTGTTCCGGCCAGCATCGGTCGGCAGGGACAAACGCGCATGGTCGATAGCGTCCTTGTCATAGACTTGGGCAAGACCGCCTGCAGAGCCGCGCTTTGGAGCGGTAGCCACCATACCGATGCTGAAGGCGAGGGTGCTCCTGGTTTGGCGGCACGGACCGGGGCGGCAGGCGCCGAAGCGGCTATTCTTGCCGTGGTTGCACCGTTGCTGCGTGCGGCGGGCTTGGCGCTGGTAGGTGCGGTGGGCGTCGGCGCCGTCGGCGCGCTGGCCGCGCCTGATGCTGCGCGCGACTTGGCCGAGCGCCTTTGCACCAGTTTGCCTGCGCGCGCGGTTGCCGTCATGAGCGACGCCGTCGCGTCCCATGCCGGTGCGCTCGGCGGCGAGCCAGGCGTGGTGCTTGCCGTCGGGACGGGGGCCGTCGCGATAGCGGTAGGACCGGATGGGACGATGCACCGGGCGGATGGGTGGGGCTCGTGGCTGGGCGACGAGGGCGGGGGCGCCTGGCTTGGGCTGCACGGACTTCGCGCTGCGGTGCGGACGCTGGACGGGCGTGGCCCCGAGACAGCGCTGCAAGCGATGGCGGAAGCGCGCTTCGGTCCTCTCCCTGCGTTCGTCGCTCGATTGGAGGGCCACGAGAGTCCGCCGCGCTTGGCGGCGAGCTTTGCGCGGGATGTGGCCCATGCTGCCCAAATGGGCGATGAAGTTGCAGCAAGGCTGTTGCAGCAGGCAGCCACGGCCTTGGCGGAAACCGTTCACGCGGCTGCCTCCCGCCTGACCGGCCCCAAGCCAATCCGCCTCGCCGTGGTCGGCGGCCTTGCTGCCCTGGGCTCCATCTTCAACGTTCCATTGCTCGACGCGCTGGGACGCTGCACGCCCTTGATCGAGAGCATCGCCGCTTGTGGCACGGCGTTGGACGGCGTTCGGATGCTGGCCTTGAGCGTGAGTGCCCTGCACGAGCGTCATGTCGTCCGTGTCGTCGCGCCGGGCGCCAAACACGGTGCGACTGCCAAAGCTGGCGGCATCGTCATGGGACAAGTCGTGCGGTAGCGCGGCAACTTGAAATACCGGCATGACCCCGGCACAGTCAGGGCAACAGCAGCGACAGCGACCCGGCCCGCAGCTGCTGGTCATCATCGCCGGAGGGAAACGTCATGATCGAAGTCACGAGGCGAAGTGCCATGCTGGGCACCGCGGCCGCAGTTGTCGCCGGCGCGGCGCACCGCGCCGGCGCACAGGGAACCCCCGACAAGGCAGCGTTCGACCGTCTGCTGCAGCAGGCTGTCGATACCAAGCAGGTGCCCGGCGTGGCCGCCCTGGCTGCAACCGACAAGGGGCCGTTCTACCAAGGCGCGTTCGGCAAGCGGAGCCTCGGCCCGGGCGGCGCGGACATGACGATGGACACGGTGTTCTGGATCGCCTCGATGACCAAGGCGATCACCTCCACGGCCGCCATGCAGCAGGTGGAACGGGGCAAGCTCAGCCTGGATCAGCCGATCAGCAACATCCTGCCCGAGTTGGCGTCGCCACAGGTGCTCGAAGGCTTCGATGCATCCGGCGCTCCCAAGCTGCGCCCGGCCAAGCGGCCGATCACCCTGCGCCACCTGCTGACGCACACCGCCGGCTTCACCTACGACTTCCTGGACGCCGACACGCAACGCTACAACAAGGTCACCGGCCTGCCCGGCATCATCACCTGCAAGAACGACGCGCTCCGCACGCCGCTGGCGTTCGACCCCGGCGAGCGCTGGGAGTACGGCATCAACATCGACTGGGCGGGCAAGGCGGTCGAGCGCGTCAGCGGCCAGAAGCTCGGCGCCTACTTCCACGAGCACCTGTTCGGCCCGCTCGGCATGGGCGACACCGGCTTCAAGCTCACGGCGTCGCAGCGCGCCCGCCTGGTCGCCATGCACGCGCGGCAGCCCGATGGCTCGCTCAAGCCGATCGACTTCGAAATCCCGCAGGACCCCGAATTCGAGATGGGCGGCGGCGGGCTGTACTCGACGGCTTCCGACTACATGCGGTTCTGCCAGATGTTCCTGCATGCCGGGAAAGCCGAGGGCGGCGCCCAGGTGCTGCGGCCGGAGACGGTGGCGCTGATGGGCCAGAACCAGATAGGCGACATCAACGTCGCCAAGCTCACCTCCGTGGACCCGGCCAGCTCGCTCGACGCCGAGTTCTTTCCCGGCATGGTCAAGAAGTGGAGCACGGGGTTCATGCTGAACACGGCCGACGCGCCGACCGGGCGCAGCGCCGGCAGCATGGCATGGGCCGGGCTGGCCAACACCTATTTCTGGATCGATCCGAAGCGCCGCATGGCTGGTGTCATCCTCATGCAGTTCCTGCCGTTCGCGGATCCCGCTGCCCTGCAAACGCTGACGGCGTTCGAGACGGAGAGCTACAAGGCGCTGCAGACCACCTGATCGGGCGATCGTTGCAGATGTCGTCGCACGCAAGCGTCCTTGTGCGACAGACACCCGCGATAGGACGAGTGTGCGACTTTCAGCGATAAGTGGCGCGAAATCTCTGGGTGAACAATCTTCCCCCCGCACTGGTGACGCCGCCGCGTCAGCGGAGCGTCGTGCTGCCGGGACGGTTGATCTGCTTCGCGGTGCTGGCAACCTGACAAACCCCATAGCGGATGGCCGCGTGAAATATGCGTCCCGATGTGAACTAGGGCGTGTCGTCA
>JAABVA010005356.1_pt1 | contig 11632 bp, 11 predicted proteins | sample 5560331 | NCBI WGS metagenome assembly JAABVA01 (sample SAMN12812661, study PRJNA571458) | rock metagenome | isolation source: Antarctica rocks | place: Antarctica: Victoria Land, Mt New Zealand sud | collected 2016-01-07
CTTCTCGGCGTCCTCGGCGACCTGCCGGGACGGGTTGACCCAGGCCAGCAGGGCCAGCACCAGCGAGGCGGCGACGGGGATAGCGAACGGCAACCGGACTCCCCCGGCGGCCAGGATCGCCACGAACACGGCCGGCAGCAGCGCACCCCCGATAGCCCAGCCGATCTTCGTCAACGCCAGCTGGGCGCGGCTGCGGCCGAGGATGGCCAGGTCCTGCTCGGTCGCACCCAGGTGGTGTTCGGCGAAGACCACCAGCGGCCGGGGCAGCCACGACGGCGGCGCAGTGAGCGAGTCCTGCGGCACCCCGATGGTGGAGCGGACCGGTTGGGCGTTCAGCTGGGCCAGCACCGTCTCCAGCCGCGGCGGGGCGGGCCGGAACGCGGTCACCAGGATGGCGAGCCCGGCCAGGACGGTCATCGCCCCGACCGCGACCAGCTGCAGGTCACTCATCGGGCCACCGCCCCATACGGCCCGGCGGACGGGCCCGCCGCACCCGTGGCGGCGGCGTCGGCCGGGGTGCCGGGGTCCAGGTCCTGCAGGAAGCGGGAGCCGACGACGGGCCGGGACAGCTTCTGCAGCCACCAGATGGTGCCGGCGAACCCGGCCACGATCAGGGTGAGGGCGAGCTGGCCGCCGACGGTGCTGTACGGGGCCATGTAGCTGCGGGCGAACAGGGACAGGCCGACCCAGACGATGATGGTCAGGCCGAGGATCATCCGGATGTTGGAGACGGCCTTCTTCTGTTCGGACAGGATGCCGCGGCGCATCCGGACCTGCTCGTCGACGTCGGTGGCCAGCGCGGTCAGCACGTCCGCCAGGCCGGTGGCGCCGTGCCGGGCTCGGACAATCAGCGCCATCGCGACGTGGTCACCGACCGGGTCGGCGATCTCCTTGGCGAACTGCCGCAGCGCCGGCTCCATGCCCCGCGGTCCCATCCGGGTGGCCAACGCCTTGGTCTCGTCCTCGATCGGTGCCGGGCTGGTCGCGGCGGCCCGTTCGAGCGCGTCCTGCAGGGTCTGGGCGGCCCCGGACGCGAGCAGGTCCGCCATCCGCCGGGTCCAGGACGCCAGCGCCTCCAACCGGTCGATGTGCCGCTGCGACACCGCTGACGGACGCAGCAGCGACGGGCCGACCAGCACCAGGGCGGCCGCACCGAGGCCGGCGGCGGCCCACCCCGTCACCAGCATCACGACGACCCCGGCGGGGATGGCGAGCAGCTGCTCACGGCGCCACCGGCGGGTCACCTCCACCTCCGACTTCAGCCGGGTCGCCGACGCCGGCTGCGGCATCTGGACCCCGACCGCCAAGGCGACCCCGAGGGCGAGGCCGACCAGGACCAGCATCACCCCGACCGATATCAGCAAGGTCATGGCCGGTCCTGTTCGTCGTGGTCCCAGCTGTCCGTGCCGCGGTTGAGCCAGGCCAGGTCGAACCCGACCTCGGTCAACCGGTCCGCCAGCTCCGGGGTGGGCTTGTGGCCGCGCGGGACGGCCCGGCCGTCCGGGCGGGCCTCGAACAATTGCTCGGTGCGGGGGTAGCCGTCCACACCGAGCTGGCCGGTGACCACCTGCACGACCTCGGTGACGAACCGGTGGTGGAAACGGTCCCGCTTGACGTGCACAATCACATCGAGGGCGGTCGACGCCATCAGGGCGAAGTCCCCTGGGAGCGGCGGGTTCGCCATCCGCACCATCTGGACAAGCCGGTCGAACACCCCGCGGGCGGACACTGAATGAATTGACCCCATCACGTTAGCGATGCCATTAGAGGCGGCATCCAGGAACCACACGACATCGTCCCCCCGCGTCTCGCCCACGATGAGGACGTCCGGGGAGTCCCGCAGTGCCTGCCGGTTCAGGTCCCCCATGGTGATCCGGCCGCGGCCCTCGGAGTTCGCCGGTCGGGCCTCGTAGGTGCGGACCAGCGACGGCGGGCGCAGCAGCCGGATGCTGCCGTCCGGGTGGTGCTGGACCTGCCCGTCCGGGCCGCGGGCCGGGACCACGTGCAGGCCCAGCTCCCGGTCGTCCTCGACGGTGACGATCATCTTGTCCAACGGGATCGCCCGACACAACGCCCGTAACAGCACTGTCTTCCCGACCCCGGTCGCCCCGGAGACCATGATCTTCCCGCCGGCCAGCACGACCGCGGTCAGGAACGCCAGCAGCGCCTCATCGATCATCGCCATGTCCGCAGCTGCGGCAGCGAGGTCTCCACATGCCGGTGCACCCGGATCGTCCCGGCCGGGTGCGGGGTGACATCCATCGCCGCGGACATCCGCGCGCCCAGCAGGCCGACGGACTTCATCCGCAGCTGCAGCAGCGGCCGGGACACCGAGAACTCCCGCCCGGCGCTGTCATCCAGCGGGCTGGCCGCCATCGACTGCAACAGCTGGGCCAGCTGGGCGTCCGAACTAGCCAGCGGCGCCCCCTCGACCATCTCGCCGGTCGCCAGACGCAGCATCGTCGGGTAGATGCCGTTGAAGTAGATGTCCTCGACGTCGGTCCGCAGCAGCAGCGGCTCCAGTGGCCCCAGCCCGCCGAGGGCGGCCAGCACCGCGGCCACCAGCTGGTCCTCATCCGCGTCGGACAGGATGCTCAGCCCGACCTGGGCGCGGTGGCCCACCCACGACTCCAGCTCCTCGAACACCAGCGACTGGGTCCGCAACCGTTTGGCGTCCGCCGGCAGGTTCGCCCAGCGGGCGCCGTCCGCGGACAGCCGGGCCGCGACCCGCTGCTGCACCTCGACCACCGCGTCGGTGAACCCCACCCGGGCCCCGACCGCCGGCGCCGGCACCGCCGTCCAGAGTGATGGTGCAACCGTGGCCAGCGGCGCAGTCGGCGGCACGGTCGAGGACTCGCCGTCCTGGTCGGTCAACGGAGGGCGGGGCGTCATCTGGGCTCCCCTGGGTCTGTTGGCCCAGACACCGGTGCCAGCTCAGCGGCCGGTATGCGGCGCCCATCCCTGGTTTCCACTATCGCTGGGCTGGTTCCGTCGAAGAAGATGTTCTCGACGTCGGGGTGGGCGAGCAGCGCCTTCAGTGGGGGCCAGAACTGAGGGTCGGTGGGCGAGAACTGAGGGTCGATCATGAGGGCACTCCTATCGGTGTGGCGACGTCGGCGCACAGCCGTTGCGCGAGCCGGTCGACCTGGATGACCAGCCGCGTGCGGGTCATCCGCAGGACCGGGGCGGCGGCCCCGTCGACCAGGGCGGCGGCGGCCCGGTCGTCACCGGGCAGGGTCGCGGCCAGCGGGACCTCGAGCGCGGCCTCGGTCTGGGTGGGCGTGTATGGCCCGGCCCCGTTGACGACCAGCTGGACCGCGTCTAGGTCTCCCAGCCGGGTGCGTAACAGCTGCGCCGCGGCCAGCGCGCCCTGGATGGACCGGGCCGTCGGGCGGACCACGAGCAGGACGACGTCGCAGGCCGCGATGACCGGCCAGCAGGAGGACTCCCCCAGCCGGCCGACATCGACGACCACGTCCCTGCCCAGGACTGACGTGCACCGCTCGACGGCCGTGGCGAGCCGGCTCCACCCGCCACCGGTCAACACACCCGCCTGCGCGGGCGACTGAAGCCCGGGCAGCACCCACGCATCGCCAGCCTCGGACAGCGCGACGGCATGCTCACCGATCGAGCCGGCCGCGGCCAGCGCCGGCAGGTGCCGGGTGGCCACCGACCAGGACAGCAGCCCCGACTCGGTCGACACCCGGCCGGGCAGCAGGCCCGGGACGACGTCACCACCGGCCGGGTCGGCGTCGACGAGCAGCACCGGCCGCGGCCAGGTCAACGTTAGGGCGGCCGCGACCGTGGTCGCACCGGGTGACGCCTTACCGGCCAGGACCGCGACCGCGGTCACGGCTTACCCCCGGGGACCACCACGAGGGTGACCGACCCGGTCGCGGCCGCCCGGGCCAGCCCGACCGCGTCTGTCGCAGCGACCTGCAGGTCGACGACCACGTCCCCGGTCGACGGGTCCGGGTCACCGGCGGAGGCCACCGTCGCGGTGAACGGCGCCAGCTGGGTCAGCGCCGCGCCTCCCTGCGAGGTCGGATCCAGCGGCGCCGGCACCGCCAGCACCGCCTGACCCGGGGCCAGCGCCTGAGTTGGCCGCTGGCCCAGCTTCAACCGGACCGGCACCAGGTTCCGACCCGCTGCCAGCCCGGGCGATCCGTCCCCCACCTGAGCCGGGCTCAGGATGCTGCCCTTGGCCAGGTCGGTCATCGCCGTCCGGTCCAGGGTCCGATCCGTAGGCCGGACCACCGCCAGCTGGTCCCCCACCGAGACGTCAGCGGTCATCACGTCCGCCGCGGTGATCGTTTGGCCCATCTTCACGTCCCGGGCCATCACCACCACCGCCTCGTGACCGGCGTAGTGCGGCAGCGCGTACAACACGCCCAGCCCGCCCAGCAGCACCAGCAGCGCCACCGCGACCATCCAGCGCGTCTGGAACTGACGCGGCGCCGCAGCGACCCTCCCCGCCGGGGCGGGACGAAGCGCCTCATCCACCCCAGGGTCGCCCTCTGCGGTGTTAGGACCCGGCCGCCGTCGCTGTGACGGCAGCATTCGGTCACGGTTAGTCCTCATGAAGCTCCCCCTGTCAACCGACCGAGGGGAATCGTCGCCGCCGGCAACACAAGTAGGAACAGCCAACCAAACTTCCTGGACAAGTCTTTACCCTCCGTCCGCCTGCAGACACCTTCACTAGGGATAAGCAGTAAAAGGGCCTCGGGGTGGACACTCCGCCCCGAAAGTCGAGGGTAGCGCACTAGTGGACTCTGGTCGCGATTAGGGATCCGAATCTCTGGTCGTAGCCTCGAAGGCAGCTTCGAGCTGAGAGAGGCGAACCCCCAAGGCCCGGGCCAGGCTGCGACGCACACGTGGCTCTTTCGGCGCCCGCTGCCGGCCTGACTCCCACCGCAGATAGGTCGCCGTCGACACGTGGATCTGTGACGCGATTTCCGTCGACGTCTTCCCCGACACCAGACGCAACGCCTTTAGGTCCACCCCGTTCGGCATCGCCAGAAACTCCAGAGCCGAGACCCCCAGCGCGGCCGCCACCGCCGGGATCAGCCTGACTGCCGGCCCCCGCACGCCACGCTCCCACTCAGAGACCCGTTCCCCGCCCGCCACGTCGAGAACTCGCGCCAACTGGCTCTGCGTCAGGCCACGGGCGGTGCGGGCCCGGTGCAGTGCACCTGCGTCGACCCGAGTCTGCACGCAGCAACAGTAGTCAGCCTGAAATCCCCGGGAGTCGGCGCCGGAACCTTTCTACGTGAGTCATCGATACGGCAAGCATCACCGTTCAGCAGAATGAGTCGACGGGTGCATGAATGAGCGGTGTCTACGGGCGTTGGCCTGGTCAAAGACTTGGCAGCCCCGGTGGTCTCCATCCGCACGCCCCCGCTCGATCGTCGGTCGCCAGCTCAGCAGCCGTAGTGGCGGGGGCAGCGAGGGCCGGAGCGATTGCGTGACCGGCGTTAGCAGCGGGGTGGTCACGAAACCACCCTCCTGCCGGTCCTTCGGTCGGCCGCGCTACCTGGTGACCTGAGAGCGACACATCAGTGTGTGCATTAGTGCATGCACTGCAGCTGCACACTGGCACGCCCACCAGAGTGCGGCGTCAGGCAAGCTCACAAGCGCGCGCGTAGGGCAGCGGGTTGAGCGCCTCAGTCAGACCACGCCCTGATGCCGGCAGTAAGTCAAGCGAACACCGTCACGCTTCAGATGTGGTCCTAGCGCGTGTGCTGGTAGGCGGTGACAGCCCTATGGGCTACTGCCGATCCCCATTGGCCGTGTGACGCGCGGAACTAGTGGGGCTGGTGTGGCGTGTCTGCCGGGGTTTAGCAGGGGCGCTGACCGACGATGGTGGGTATGGTGGTGCATCCGGGGCTTGAACGTGTGGTGGTGGTGGCCAACGGCAAGGGCGGAGTCGGCAAGACGACCACGGCCTGCAACGTGGCGGGGCTGGCGGCCGCTGCGGGGTGGCGGGTCCTGCTGGTCGACCTGGACCCGCAGGGCAACGACGGTCACGTGCTGGGGTACCGGTGGCGGGGAGCCTCGGACGGCGGCCGGCACCTGGTCACCGCGCTCAGCGAGGGGGGGCCGTTGACGCCGCAGCTGCCGGCGGTGCGGGCGAACCTCGACGTGATTGCCGGGGGAGAGGCGCTGGACACTCTTGAGGACGTGCTAGCCGGCAGGGTCAGACGCGGCCGGGACATCCACCGGGTGCTCGCCGACGCGCTGGCCCCGATCGCGGCGGGCTACGACCTAGTGGTTGTCGACACCCCGCCTACCCGGCCGGTGCTGCTGCGGCTTGCCCTCGGCGCGGCCCGGTGGATCATCGTGCCGACCCGGCCCGGCCGGACCAGCATCGAGGGACTACGGGCGCTCGCCGGCGAGATCACCCTCGCGAGGTCGACCAACCCGGACCTGGAGCTGCTGGGGGCGCTGCTCTACGACGTCGAGACGACCGCCACGACCATCCGCCGCAACGCCCTGGAGGACATCGCTTCGGTGCTGGGGGGTGCCGCGCCGGTCTTCGCCACCATCGTGCGGCACGCCCTGGCACCGGCCTGCCTGTCGGAGGAGACCGGGCAGCTGGTCCACGAGATCGCCGAGCAGGTCGACTCCGCCGAGCCGTACTGGAAAGCGTTGCAGGAGGGCCGTAAACCGGCCCGGGTGCTGGGCTCGGCCCCGGCCCTGGCGGAGGACTTCGCCCTACTGACCCAGGAGATCCTCACCCGGATCGACGCGCAGGAGCGGGCGGCGGTGCCGGCGTGAGCACCACCGAGCGGGCCCCGCTGGCCCCGATCCCTGGGCTGCAGCGCGGCGTGGCAATCCCGCCGCCCCCGCAACGGGCGCGCCCCGACCACCCGGGTCCGGTGCCGGCGGCACCGGACCCGGACACGGTGACGGAGCGGCCGGCTGACCCCGGCGGCGGGGAGGACGGGGACAGCGCGGCTGCTCGCACGGCAACCCCGGGTCAGCGCGGCGCGCCGGTCGCTGCCGATGCGGGCGGCACCGGCCCGGGGACCGCGACCCGGGCGCGGCGCCCGGTCGGGGCCCAGGCGGCGGACCTTGTCGGTGGTGGGCGGCCCCGGGCCAGTGACGCTGTTGACCTGCCCCGACCGATCACCTTGTCGCTGCCGGCGGCGCTGGTGGCTCGGCTGAAGGAGCGAGCCGCCACCGACCGGGTCTCCCAGCCGGAGGTCCTCCTGGACGCCCTGAGCGCGACCGCCACCCAGCTGCCGGACCTGGTCCGGGCAACCCACGTCCGCCCGACGCGGTCCGGGCTGTTCCTGCGCACCCCGCCGCGGGGACCGGCCGAGCCGATGGCGACCCTGAGCATGCGGGTGCTCACCCGAAACGTCGAGACGATCGACGCCCTGGTGCAGGCTAATGAGGCACCGTCCCGGTCGGCCCTGTGCGCGGCCGCGCTGCGCCGCTACCTCAACGCCGAATGAACCCACCGGGGATCTCTGCCCGGGCCAGGTCCGTGCAGCAACGCCCTATCGACGACCTGTGCCAGGCGCGTACGGGGGCGTGAGCAGGGCAAGGGGACCGGATCATGGGCCAAGCGGGTGGAGGAGTGACACGCCGGGGACACCACGCCGCCCGGCTGCCGACCCGCGCAGGCACCACCGGGCCGCCTCGAACCACCGATTCGGGGGCGCGTGACGATGTCGCTGGTGGCGCCCCAGGTCACCGCACCCCCCGCGACTCTGACCACCGATAATTCCCGTTATCCGTGTTGACTCTTGGTAGCCTCTGTGCCAGCAGTGACGTCTGTGACTTTCCCTGGCTGGCAGCACCGCCCGTCAACGGCGGGTGGACGCGGCGGTCGACCACACGAGGAGGCATCGGAGTGAGCCTGAGTCCGGTCGTCGCTGCACAGGCTCCGGTGGCTTCCGTGGCTTCCGTGGCTCCCGTGGTGGGGGAGTGGGGGAGCCTGCCCGGTGAGCTCAGCCCAGCGGTGCTTACCCTGGCCCGGCAGGCGCAGGCGGTGAACACCCGCCGCGGGTACGCCAGCGACTGGGTGCACTTCACCGGCTGGGCGAGCCGACATGACTTGGTGGCGTTGCCGACGGCGCCGGAGACGGTGGCCGGGTACGTCGCTGACCTGGCGGGCCGGGCCCGCCGAGACGGAGGCCCGGCGTACACCCCGGCCACCCTGGCCCGCCGGGTTGCCGGGATCAACTTCGTGCACCGGCGCGCCGGGTACCTGCCGCCCGGGTCCGCAGAGCTGGTCAAGGCCACCCTGGCCGGGCTGCGCCGGTCGCGGGCCACCCCGCCGCGGCGGATGAAAGCCCTACCCCTGGCCACCCTGCGCACTGCCTTGGACGTGATCGACGTCGACACCTGGCCGGCCGCCCTGATCGGCCGGCGGGACCGGGCGCTGCTGCTGCTGGGCTGGGCGTCGGCACTGCGCCGGGCCGAGCTGGCCGCCCTCGACCGCACCGACCTGACCGCCCACCCGCAGGACGGGCTGCACCTGCTCATCCGCACCTCCAAGACCGACCCCGACGCCGCCGGGGCCACCTTGGCGGTCCCGTTCGGCAGCACCGCGGCCACCTGCGCCGCCTGCGCCGTCACCAGCTGGCTGCAGGTCCTCGACGCGTGGGACGGACACACCTACGCCCGCCTGGGTCTAGCCGGCCGGGCAGCGGTGCTACGCCTCCTGCTCGTCGACCAACTGCCCGACGGCGTCCCGGCTGAGGACCGTCACCTCGGAACAGCACCGCTCTCGGAGCCGCACCATGCCCGGCAGCGGCGGCACATCTGCCACCACCCCCACAACCCAACATGGGGGCTGGCCCGCGGCCGGGGGCTGGGAGAGGGGCCGTTGCTTCGCCCGGTCACCCGGCACGGCACCATCGGGGACCGGCCGCTGGCCGGGGACGCCGTGCACGCTGTGCTCCGGCGCCGGCTGGCCGCCGCCGGGGTTAGCCCGGATGGGTTCGGCGCCCACTCGCTGCGGGCCGGGTTCGTCACCGACGCCTACCGGGCCGGCGCGTCCACCCATGCCATCACCCGGCAGACCCGGCACCGGGACCCGGCCACCGTGCAGGCCTACGCCCGGCACTACACCCCCCTCGAGGTCAACGCCGTCACTCAGGTTGGCCTGTGACCATCCCCGCCGCCAGCCCCCTTACCCCGCCCCGAGCCGGCACGGGCCGTAGCCAGCCCGGACAAGGTGGCCACGGTTCGACCGGAGCCGACCAGCTCCCACCCGCGGCAGCACCATCGCACCACGGGGTGCCCGCGCACCTGCGGGGGGAATGGGGCCTGTTCACCGACTGGTGCCGCGCCGCCGGCCGGTCCCCCCTGCCCGCCGACGCCGACACCGTGCTCGCCTTCGGCGCCGCCCTACCCGCGTCCCATGTGGTGACCGCGAGGCGCGCCAGCGCCATCCATGCCGCCCACGCCAGCGCCGGACTGATCGCTCCAGTTCGGCACCGACCCGTCAGCACCACGCGCACCGTGGGAAGGCGGCTTGCTGGTCCCAACACACTGCCGGCGGGACCGGCCCTGCGCGGGCTCCCCGTGTTCGACTACCCCGCGGCTGTACCGGCCCGTCGTGACGCCGTGCTGGTGTTGATGTGTCTGGTGCTGCGCTGGTCACGCCGCCAGGCCCGGCAAGCCCACGCCAAGGCCTGGCCTGTTCCCCGGCTCGGTGACATCGACCTTCCGCTCGGTGCTGACCCCTGGACCTGTCCCAGCTGCGTGCTTACCCGCTGGCTACGCGTGCTCGCCGCCGACGTGGGCGGTGGCCGTCAGGAGGCGGAGGCGGTCATCGCTACCAGTGACCGATGGGGCCATGACTGCCATGACGAGGTACCAGACGGATGGCAGCGGATACCGCTGCTGCCCCCGGTCGACCGGCACGGCTGGATCGACGGCAACCGCACCCTGACTCCGCGCAGTATCAGCGCTCGACTGCACCGCGCAGCGCTGGCCCCACCCGCTCCCAGCGCCGGCACCGCCGCCCCACAAGCCTCAGCCGCCCTCATCAAGGGCCGCCGTGACCACGCCGCCCTCGCTGAGCTTGAAGTGCTCCTCACCCGACTTGAGTCCGCGCTCGACAATGTCGCCCTCTGCGGGCAGACCAGCCCGGGGTCTGGTCCTTAGCCCTGGGCTGTTTAGGTCCCACTCCCCTCTGCGGAGATCGCATGGCCGGCGTGGTTACTCAGCCCCGACTCGGCGTTGCTCCCACAGCGCGCGTCGGTTGACGGTGCCACGAAGCCGTGGACGGAGCCTTAACGTCGGCAACATGACGGGGCCAGACATCTTGACGAAACCCACTCGCCGCATGTCCGACGGTGCGGTCGCCTTGATGGTGTCGGTTACGGGCGAAGAAGGACTCCGCAACCGGCGAGGCCAGATTTATGTTCGCCTCGATCCCGCCCCCCGACATCGCCGGCTGGACGCGCTGGGTGGGGACTCGCTGGTCACCGGCGAGGCGAGGATCAAGAAGCCTTAACAAACTGAAGGATCTCCCCGCCACACGCGTCACCGAGTTGGGGCGTGAGTAGCAACCCTGCAGGATCGTGCGCTAAGCACGAAGGCGGAACTGGTCAGACGGCCGGTGCGGTGGGGTCACGCAGGGGTCGAAGTTCACCGGCGGCAAGATCGGTGGCGCTGAATTGGTAACGGCCGAGCAGGTTGATGTGGTCGTACCCGAGTGGCGATAGGCGCTGGACGTCGCCGTCGCGGACGACGAAGCCGCTGCGGCGCAGCTGGTTCAGTGCGGCATCTTGGTAGCGGGTGTTCCAGAGCACGATGGCGTTGATGACGAGTCCGAGGGCGCCGAGTTGGTCTTCTTGTCCTTCGCGGTAGCGCTGGCGGAGCTGGCCGCGCTTTCCGTGGAAGACGGCTCGAGCCAGGGAGTGGCGGCTCTCGGTGCGATTGAGCTGAGTGAGGATGCGCCGGCGGTAGGTCTCGTCGTCGAGGTAGGCGAGCAGGTAGAGGGTTTTGGTGATCCGGCCGAGTTCGGCGACAGCGCGCCCGAGCGGGGTGGGTCGGCCACCCCCTTGCAGAACGCGCAGCAGTTCGGAGGCGCGCACGGTGCCGGTGGCCAGGCTGCCGGCGACGCGCAGCAGGTCGTCCCAATGGGCGGCGATGAGGTCGGTGTTGATGTGGTGGCGGGCGAGGCCATTGAGCGGGCCGTAGTCGGCGCCGCGGTGGATGCGCCAGAACCGGGCGGCGCCGACGTCGGCCAGGCGGGGGCTGAACTGGTATCCGAGGAGCCGGAACAGGCCGAAGACCTGGTCGGAGTAGCCGGCGGTGTCGGTCATCAGCTCGTGCGGCTCGAGGCTGGTCTGTTGTTCGAGTAGGCCGTCGAGGATGTAGAGGCTGTCGCGCAGGGTGCCGGGCACGACGATGGCGTGGAAGCCAGCGAACTGGTCGGACAGGAAGTTCAGGTAGGTCACGCCCCGGCCCGGTCCGAAGTAGCGGGGGTTCGGGCCGGCGTTCAGGGTGCGGACGGGGACGACGAAGCGGAGGCCGTCGGCGGAGGCGACTTCCCCGCCGCCCCAGGCTTGGGCGAGCGAAATGTCGCCTTGTGCGTCGACGAACCGCGCGGTGGCGGCGGTGATCGTGTCGCCGCGGATGTAGTTCTGGTCGACCCAGGACAACC
>JAABVA010005357.1_pt1 | contig 11627 bp, 12 predicted proteins | sample 5560331 | NCBI WGS metagenome assembly JAABVA01 (sample SAMN12812661, study PRJNA571458) | rock metagenome | isolation source: Antarctica rocks | place: Antarctica: Victoria Land, Mt New Zealand sud | collected 2016-01-07
GGCGGCATCGTCGAAGCCACAGCCCATCAGCGTCTCGAGGAAGTTCTCCATCCACCGCAGGCTGCGCAGCGGCGGCCGCACCCACGGGGCCGCCGGCGGACGGGTGGCGACGAGCGGAAACACCTGCGGATGAGCCAAGGCCATCCGGCGCACCCCGTGCGCCAGGCGCTGCAGGTAGTCCTGCCAACTGGTGTATGCCGCCATGTGCACGTCGGGATCGCCGTACAGGTCGTCGATGACCGTTTCCACCACACCGTCGAGCAAGTTCTCCTTGCCGGGCACGTAGTGGTACAGCGACATCGCCTCCACCCCAGGCGCGCACCCAGGGCCCGCATCGTCAGCCCGCGCAGCCCTACCTCGTCGATGAATTCCACCGCAGCCTCGAAGATGCGGCGCCGGTCGATCCCGCCCGCCCGCCGGTGGTGTCCACTGCGCCCCCACGGTTGATGTATGCCTCGCGAACCCGGATTCCACTCCCTGTCGTACTCCAGTTCACCCGAGGACGCACAACACGGGCCGCCGCGCCGCCCCTCATTCGAGCCCCGACGAAGCCTCAGGTGGTGGCCAGGCGATCGGCGAGTCCGTCCGGGCCTCGTTTGATCATGGTGCTGTAGCCGTCGTCTCCGGGGGCGCCGGTTGCAGCGAGACCGACGTCTAGGTGTCGGCGGGCAGCTTGCCTGTCTCCGAGCTTGCGGTAGACCTCGCCGAGGTTGAGGTGTAGTGAGGGATAGAAACCGGCGACCGGACTGGTGACGCCAGCTGCGGCCGCTCCCACAGTTTGGTGAACAGCTGGCGGGCATCGTTGCGTTGGCCGCGCTGGCCCAGTTCGATCCCTTGTCCGATGCGCGTCATCGTTTCGTCGGGTTCTGTCACTGCGCTCCTCGCGGTCGTCGAAATGAACCGACCCTAGTGTGAACCCACTAGCCTGCCGATATGCCAGCCGTGCCCATGACGTTCCGGCCTTTGCGCCGGGCGGATTTCCCGCTGCTCGCCCGGTGGCTCGCTGAGCCCCTGGTCGCCCGGCGGTGGAACCATGAGACCTCAGCCGCAGCCATCGTTCAGATTGAACGGGCGGGGGGTGAACAGCTCGGCGTATGCCCGGGCCATCCGCCCTGGCGTGCCGCGCAGACTGTCCGAGTCCAGCGATATTCCGAGCGCTTGCAAGAACGCCCCGGCGGCGCGCTCGGCAGCGGCCAGGTCGCGGCCGTCGGCCTGATGAAGGATGCGCAGTGCCGCCGTCGTGCCTGTCATCACGAACCTCCAGTAAGACCAATGGAACTTGTTTTTAGAATCCCGCGCAAACCATAATTTGTCAATACCGGTTAGTGTTACAGTGAGCCATGGATAGCGAGGGAACCGCTGATCTTGCGGCGATCGCCGGGCTGAGCAGCCTGGAGGACCCTGTCCGGCGGCGGTTGTACGACTACGTAGCCGCCAGCGACGAACCCGTCTCCCGCGAGCAGGCGGCCTCGGCGGTCGACATCGCCCGGACGCTCGCGGCCTACCACCTGGACAAGCTCGTCGACGCCAAGCTCCTCGTCGCCAGTTACCAGCGCCCTCCCGGCTGGGGCGGTCCCGGTGCCGGCCGCCCCGCAAAGCTGTACACGAGGGCCGAGCAGGAGTTGGCGCTCAGCGTGCCGCCCCGCGACTACGAGTTGCTTGCCCGGCTGCTGGTCTCTGCGGTGCAGCACGACACCGGCGGAGGGGTCCGCCTCGCTGTGGAGGAGGCCGCCCATGACGCGGGGCGGCGCGAAGGCGCTCGTCCCGGCGCAAACCTGCTGGCCTCGCTACGCGGATGCGGCTATCAACCGCGAAGAGACGAGCGCGGCTGCATCGTGTTGCGCAACTGCCCGTTTCACTCGCTGGCCCGGGATTACCTTGACGTGGTGTGCGGGCTGAACCTGCATCTCGTCGAAGGCGTGATCGCTGGCGGCGGCCAAGAGCAGGCCCGTGCCGAGCTGGACCCATCGGCGGGCCGCTGTTGTGTGGTGGTCCACGAAGTAGCAGAGGACACGACGTAAGGAGAGCACTCCATGGCCGCACAGGACGTATTTGTGATCGTCGGGGCGGGTCTGGCCGGGGCCAAGGCCGCCGAAACGTTACGCGAGCAGGGTTACGCCGGGCGCGTGGTGCTGCTCGGCGACGAAGCCGACGCCCCCTACGACCGTCCACCACTGTCGAAGGACTATTTGCAGGGCAAGGTGGGCCGGGCCACCGTCTTCGTGCACGAGCCGAACTGGTACGCCGAGCACGATGTCGAGCTGCGGTTGTCCACCCGCGCGAGCGCGGTGGATCCGGGAACCCACCGGGTGTCGCTGGAGTCGGGCGAGCAACTGGGCTACGACAAGCTGCTGTTCAGCACCGGCTCCGCTCCCCGTCGGCTCCCCGTTCCCGGCCGGTCCCTGGACGGCGTGCACTACCTGCGCCGGATCGGGGACAGCGAACGCCTGCGCGAGTTGTTCACCACCGCCTCGCGCATCGTGATCATCGGCGCCGGCTGGATCGGCCTGGAGGTAGCCGCCGCCGCTCGCCTCGCCGGCGTGCAGGTGAGCGTGCTGGAGAGCGCACCGCTTCCCCTGGTGCGGGTACTCGGTGAGCGGATAGCGCCGGTATTCGCCGCACTGCACCGCGAACACGGCGTCGACCTCCGGCTGGGAGTCGGCGTGCAGGAGCTCACCGGAGCGGGCAGGCAGCTCAGCGGCGTCCGGCTGGCCGACGGCACGCACCTCGACGCCGACGCCGTCCTCATCGGCGTCGGCGCCGCACCCAACACCGAACTCGCCGAGCGGGCGGGCCTGCGGGTGGACAACGGCATCGTCGTCGACGCCGCCCTGCGCACGAGCGACCCGGACATCTTCGCCGCCGGCGACGTGGCCCGCGCCTACCATCCGCTGTTGGACACCCATATCCGGGTCGAGCACTGGGCCAACGCCCTCAACCAACCGGCCACCGCGGCAGCGGCCATGCTCGGCGGCGATGCGAGCTACACGGCGCTGCCGTATTTCTACACCGACCAGTACGACCTGGGCATGGAGTACGTGGGCTACGCCGAACCCGAGAGCTACGACGAGGTCGTGGTGCGCGGTGACCTGGACGCCCGTGAGTTCATCGCGTTCTGGCTCCGGGACGGCCGGGTGTTGGCCGGGATGAACGTGAACATCTGGGACGTCACCGATCCGATCAAGGCCCTCATCCGTTCCGGAAAGTCGCTGGACACCAGGCAGCTGGCCGACCCGGAGGTCCCTCTGGACGCGGTCGGCGCCAGCTAGCTGTCTTCATCCGCGCACGAGCAGGAACGGCACGTCCTGTTCGGCGGTGGTCAACGACCCGTGGTGGCCGAGCAACCGGGACTCCATCGGCTCCGCGACACTACGGATCACGCCACTGCGGCCGCTGGCCGCGACCACGACGTCCCCAATTCGGTGGCGCACCCACGCACTGACCTCCGGCCCGAACCACCCGGCAGCGACCGCCTCTTCCCGGCTGAGTACCCAGGCATGCTGGTCGAGCGCCTGCCGCCAGGCAGCCAGCACCTCCGCCTGCGCACCGGGGTGGGTGTAGACGTGTCGCACCCGCACCTCACCCCCGAGTAGCCGTACTCCCGCCTGCAGCGCAGCGAGCCGGTCCGCATCGAAGCGGGCTCCTTCGTCCAGCTGCACCATGCCGTGATCGGCGATGACGGCCAGCAGACAATGCGGCGGAAGACCCTCGGCGAGGGTCGCGGCCAGCCGGTCGACCTGGCGCAGCTGCATCCGCCAGGCGCTCGAGCCCGGCCCGTGCACGTGGCCCATCAGGTCGAGGTCGCCGTGGTAGGCGTAGCACAGCGCCGGCGCCGGCACCCGCAACGCTTCCAGCGCCGCCGCGGCCAGGTCACCGAGTGCCAGGCAGGCCCGGAAGGCGCTGCCCCGCAACGCGGCTCGGGTCAGGCCCGAGTTGTGCTGGATGCCGGGGGCGACAACGGTGATCGCCACCCCGGCGTCCGCCCCCCGCTGTAGGGCGGTAGGCAGCGGCTGGACTTGCTCGGGCACCAGGGTCTCCGTGCGGTCCGTGTGCGAGCCGCCGTGCTCGCGCCAGGTCAGCGCGTTGAGCAGTCCGCCATCCTCGGTCGGCGCGAAGGTGTAGCCCACGATTCCGTGCTGGCCGGCGGGTACCCCCGTGCCCAGCGACGCGATGCTGGTGGCGGTGGTGGCGGGGAATCCGGCCGTCAGGGGTTCGCTGCCTGCAGTGAGCGAGGCCAGGAACGGCGCGTCGGCTCGATGACTCTGCAGCAGCTCCCACCCGAGCCCGTCGACCAGCAGCAGACAGACGCCATCGATGTCGGGTACGGCCAGCCGGTTGGCGAATCCGGTGACGCCCAGGCCGGCCAGCAGGGACGGCACGACCTCGGCCAGGGACCGCTGGCCATACCGTGGCAAGGTCGGCGCGGTCACAGGAATCATTCTATTCCCGGCCGTGACCCGAAAAGATCAACTTCTTGTGCACCGGTGACAAATCGGCCGGCCGGTAATCACCTGCGCGGGCGTCGCCGTGCGGCTGCGTGGCTCACAGGATGGAGTGATGCGGACCTGGTCGCCCACGCGTCAACCACCGGGCCCCGCCACCTTCCGGGAGCGGGAGCGCGCGGAGAACTTTCCCGTCGCGCTGAGCGTCCTGCCCCACCAACTTCGCGCCGATCTCCGTGCGGTGTACCGCGTGGTGCGCAGCATCGACGAACTCGGCGACTCCGCCCCCGGGGATCGCACCGCCCAGCTGACGAACTTCGCCGCGGACCTGTCCGCCGTGTGGGCTGACGGAGATCCCCAGGCCGGAATACTGCGTGAGCTGGTGCCTACGGTTCGGCGTCGCGGTCTCGGCCAGCAGCCGTTTCAGGACCTCGTGCTCGCCAACCTGCAAGACCAAGAGGTCCTGAGCTACCGGAGCTTCGACGAGCTGCTGCAGTACTGCGCACTGTCCGCCGCACCGATCGGCCGATTGGTGCTCAAGGTCTTCGGTGCGGCCGCACCGGAGCTGGTCCTGCTCTCCGATCAGGTCTGCTGCGGGCTCCAGCTCGTCGAACACTGGCAGGACGTCGCCGAGGACCGCCGCGCCGGGCGGATCTACCTTCCCGAGGAGGACCGTCGGCATTTGGCAGTGCGGGAGACAGACCTCGATGCCGACAACGCCTGTCCTGCGTTGCGACGCCTCGTCTTCTTCGAAACCGGCCGGACCGCAAGGATGTTGGACGCCGGCGCACCGTTGGTCGGCCAACTGCACGGGTGGGCCCGCCTTGCCGTGGCCGGCTATGTCGCGGGTGGGCGGGCCGCCGTGGACAGCGTGCACCGGGTGCAGGGCGATGTGCTCGGCTGCACCCCCCGCGTTCGCCGTCGCGACGTCGCCAGGCACCTGCTGGCGGAGCTGAGGCGAGCGCAATGACCACCGCAACCGTGGCCGACTCCTACACCACCTGCGAGAGCATCACCAGGGAGCAGGCGCGCAACTTCTACTACGGCATCCGCCTGTTGCCTGCACCCAAGCGCACGGCCTTGTGCGCGGTGTACGCGCTGGCGCGGCGGATCGACGACATCGGCGACGGCGAGCTGCCCGCACCGGAGAAGCTCGCCGCCCTGCTGGAGCTCCATCGCGGACTGCACATCCTGGGATCCGACAGCGCCGATCCGGTCTTCGCCGCGGTCTCCGACAGCGCGGAGCGGTTCCCCATCCCGCTCGCCGCACTGGGTGAGCTGATCGACGGGGTGGAGATGGACGTGCTCGGCCGGACCTACACCACCTTCGACGAGCTCGTCGACTACTGCCGTTGCGTGGCTGGCGCGGTGGGCAGGCTCTGTCTCGGCGTCTTCGGCAGCCGCGCCGACTCACGCGCGCCCGGATACGCCGACGCGCTGGGCATCGCCCTGCAGCAGACCAACATCCTGCGCGACATCCGCGAGGACCTGACCAACGGACGGGTGTACCTGCCGCAGGAGGATCTGGACCACTTCGGGGTCCGATTGGCACTCGGTGGCGACGGGGCACTCGCCGACCCCGACGGTGCCCTCGCCGCCCTCATCCGGCACGCCGCACGACGCGCCGACCGCTGGTACACCGAGGGCCTGCAACTGGCGCCGATGCTCGACCGGCGCAGCGCCGCCTGCTGCTTCGCGATGTCCGGGATCTACCGACGGCTGCACGCGCAGATCGCTGCCGACCCCACCGCCGTGTACCACCAACGCCTTTCGCTGTCCGGCTTGGAGAAGGCCGGGGTGGCGGCCCGATCGCTGGCTGGCAGAAGCGGATGAGCACCCACGTCGCGGTGGTCGGCGGTGGCCTGGCCGGCATCACCGCCGCCCTGCGCTGCGCGGACGACGGCGACCGGGTGACGCTGCTCGAGGCTCGCCCGCGGCTGGGCGGGCTCACCCACTCCTTCTCCCGCGGCGAGCTGCAGATCGACAACGGCCAGCATGTGTTCCTGCGCTGTTGCACCGCCTACCTGCAGCTTCTGCACCGGTTGGGGGTGAGTGGCAAGGTGATGCTGCAGCCCCGCCTGGACGTCGCGGTTTGTTCCCCCGACGGCACCACGGCGCGGCTGCGGCGCAACCGCTTGCCCGCACCGCTGCACCTCGCCGGTTCCTTGGCCCGCTACTCGGTGTTGTCTCCGGCCGACCGGCTCCGGGCAGTGCGGGGTGCGTTGGCCCTGCGCCACGTCGACGCCGACGACCGGGCCACCGACGCCGAGAGCTTCGGCGCCTGGCTACGCGAGCACGGCCAGAACGCAGCGATCACCGCGGCGCTGTGGGACCTCATCGGCGTCGCCACCCTCAATGCCCGGGCCCCGGATGCTTCCCTGGCGCTCGCCGCCATGGTGATGCAGCAAGGACTGCTCACCGACTCCGCCGCGGGTGACATCGGCTGGTCGTTGGTACCGCTGCAACGGCTGCACGGTGATGCGGCGCTGGCCTGCCTGGGCGCGGCCGGTGTGGACGTGCACACCGGCGCCAAGGTGCTCGACGTGCACCGCGAAGGCGAGAGCTTGGTGATCCGCCGGACCGGTGGGGCGGCCTTGCTGGCGGACCAGGTGGTGCTGGCCGCACCTGCACCGGTCGCGGAATCCCTGGCCCCGGCGGGCAGCATCGCATTGCCGGCCGGCTGGGCGCAGCGACTCGGCAGCTCGCCGATTGTCAAGTGCACATTATCTTTGACCGCAACGTGCTCACCGAGCCGTTCATCGCCGGAGTGCGTACCCCGGTGCAGTGGGTGTTCGACCGCACCGCCGCAGCCGGGCTTCGCGAAGGCCAGTATTTGGCGTTGTCCCTGTCGGCGGCAGATGGCTTCATCGAGCTCACCACCGAACAGCTCCGCCGGCGCATCCTGCCCGCGCTGACGGCGCTGCTGCCGGCCGCCGGCCGCGCCCGGGTGCTCGACTTCTTCGTCACCAAGCAGCCACACGCCACCTTCGCCCCGGCGCCGGGAACCGCTGCGTGGCGACCCCCGAACGCCACCGCCGCCCCGGGTCTGGCACTGGCCGGGGCGTGGACGGCGACCGGGTGGCCGGCAACCATGGAAAGCGCCGTCCGCAGCGGTGCTGCCGCGGCCGAGGTGCTGCTGCGAGCTCGCCAGCCCGCGGCGGGAGGAGTTCGCGTCGGATGACCAGCACCCTCACCCCCACCCTGCACCGCAGCCGCGAGCTGTTGCTGCCCGCCATGCGTTCCGCGGTGGCCCAACTGGACCCAGCCAGCCACGCCGCGGCGAGCTACCACCTGGGCTGGACCGACGCAGTGGGCGCGCCCTCGGTCGGGGGTGGCAAGGCGCTGCGGCCCGCGCTGGCGCTGCTGTCCGCCGAGCTGGCCGGTGCCAGCGCCGAGACAGCCATCCCTGGAGCGGTGGCCGTGGAGCTGGTGCACAACTTCTCCCTGCTGCACGACGACGTGATGGACGGCGACACCCAACGCCGCCACCGCGCGACCGTGTGGTCGCTGTGGGGCGAGCCCTGCGCCATCCTCACCGGCGATGCGCTACTCGTCCTGGCCCAGCAGGTGCTGCTGGACAGCGGCTCTCGGCACGCCCCGGCGGCGGCGCGGCTGCTGCTGCTGGCGGCGACGCAGGAACTGGTTCGCGGGCAGGTGGAGGACCTCGCCTTCGAAACCCGCAGCAGCGTGTCCGTCAAGGAATGCGTGCGGATGGCCGCGGGCAAGACCGCCGCCCTGCTGTCTGCCAGCACCAGCATCGGCGCCGTCCTCGCCGGTGCTCCCCACCAGGTGGTGTCCGCGTTGTCTGCCTACGGACAGCACCTCGGCGCGGCGTTTCAGCTGGTCGACGACCTGTTGGGCATCTGGGGCGACCCAGCCGTCACCGGCAAGCCGGTGCTCTCGGACCTGCGATCGAAGAAGAAGACATTGCCCGTCAGCTGGGTGCTCGCCGCCGACGACGCGAGCGCCCACGAACTGGCCGCTTGGTATACGGACTCCACAGTGGACGAGGCCGGGCTGCACCGGGCGGCCGAGCTGGTCGAGGCCGGTGGCGGTCGGGGCTGGGCGACGGCAGAAGCCGCTCGACGCATGCGGCAGGCGGAGCTCTGCCTCGACACCGTGGAGCTGCCGCCCGGTCCGCGCGCGGAGCTGCTGGCGCTGGGCCGGGCGAGTTGCCCGCCGCCATGGACGACTTCTTCTCCGAACCCCTGCCCCGCAACACGCCGCTGTGGGCCATGCGGCTGGTCTACGGCCTGGACGGGCAGCGCAGCGCCCTGTTGGTCAAGCTGCACCACGCGCTCGGAAACGGCATCTCGGTGATCGAAACGCTGGACGGCCTGCTGGACAGCAGCACACCTCAGGCAACGGCCGTGCGGACCACGCGCAGACGTACTCCGGCCGCGTTTCGTTCGGCCACCACCATCCCCGTCGTACTGTGGCATCTGGCCCGGGCCGGCCGCTCGCCTGCCGGCGCGGGCAACGGCGCGCTGACCACCACCCGGCGCCACCTCGTGCTGGCCGAGCTGCCCACCGCCGACGTTCGGAAACTGGCGCACCGGCTGGGGGTGCGCAGCAGTGAGCTCGCCATCAGCGTGGCGGCCGGGGCACTGCACCGCCTGCTGGCGCAGCGCGGAGTCGACACCGATGGCCTGCACCAGCGCGCAATAGTGCCGGTATCCCTGCGCCAGCAGTCCCGGACCAGCAGAGGCTGGGGCAACTGGACCGGTGCCGCCACCGTCGACCTGCCGGTCGGGCCGATGAACGAGCGTGCCCGACTGCGCCAGATCCAGCAGGAACTTCGGTACCGCACCGCCCACGGCCAACCCGAGGCGGCGCAGCTGGTGATGCGGGTCATCGGAGCACTGCCTTACCCCCTGCACGGCGTGTTGTCCCGAAAGGCGTACTGCGCGAACTGGTTCAGCACGATCCTGTCCTACATCCCCGGACGGGCCCGGCCGCGGTCCTTCGCCGGCGCCGCGGTGGCGCACGCCTACCCAGTGCTCCCCATCGCCGAGGGCGTCGGCCTGGCGATCGGCATCATGCCCTGGGCGGGCGGCCTCGGGTTCGGCATCACCACGGATCCAGCCTTGCTGCCCGACGCCGACCAGCTCGCACCCGCCGTGCTCGAGTGCTTCGACGCCCTAGCCGAGGAGCACCTCCGACGATGAGTACCAGCACGAACCTCGTCATCGCGGTGCCCGCGGCGGTGGCAGCCGCGCTCAGCTTCGGCACCACCGGGGCGTTGCAGCACCGAGCCACCAGGGAGGTGCCGCAACGCGGAACCTTGCGTCCGCAGATGCTGGTGGACCTCATCCACCGGCCGATGTGGTCTGGCGCCATCGTGACCAACATTCTCGGCGTCGTGCTGCAGGTGGTGGCTCTGCGGTTCGGCCCGTTGCTCTATGTGCAGCCGCTGCTGGTGTCGGCACTGCTGTTCGCGGTGCTCGCCGGCTCAGCGCTGGACCGTCGGCGTCCGGACCGGGTACTGCTGCTCGGCGCCACGCTCTGCGTCGTGGGACTGACCGGCTTTCTGCTCGTCTCCCGGCCGAACGGAGGCAGCGGCCAGCTCGACGGGGGCGATTTCCTGCCGCTGGCCATCGGGCTCGTCGTGGTGGTGGCTGCGTGCCTTGCCGGGTCGAACACCACCGAGGGGGTGAGCAGGGCGCTCTATCTGGGCCTGGCCACCGGCGTGCTCTACGGCGTCATAGCGGGGCTGATCAAAGTCGTCGTCGGGCAGACCGACGAGGGCATGGCGGCGCCGCTGCAGCATTGGACGCTCTACGTGGTGTGCGTGGTCGGTCCGATGGCGTTCCTGCTCAACCAGAACGCCTACCAGGCTGAGCCGATCGCGTCGCCCGCGCTGGCCGTCATCACCACTGTGGACCCGTTGGTCGGCATCGGCGTCGGCCTGTTGTGGCTGGGTGAGAGCATCAACGCCGCAGCCTGGGCCATTGCCCTGGAGGTGTTGTTCCAGGCTCTGATGGCCGTCGGGGTGCTGGCCCTGGCGTACCGGGCACCACAGGTGCGCCAAGAGGAACCCTCGCGGTGAGGCAGACCGTGCCGGCCTGCGAGCTGCCCCTGGCGGGGCTACCGTGAAGGTGTCGCTGACGCCTCCAGCAAGCGGGCATCGGCCACCCGGGTCCCCTTCTGAATGGTTCCTGCTGTGCGGCCAACCAGAATCGACGAGACATCACCGACGCGCAACGATGCGCCCGAAATATTTCGGGACGCACTGACCGCGGCGTTGACTGCTGGCGTTCCGGCCTTGCTCGACGATGTGCGCGAAATGCTGCGGCCGGTGGCTCCGGAGTACGCCGAGTTCCTGGTCGAGCGCGGTGGCGAAGTCGTCGTCGTCGCGGAGGCGGCCATGGCTGCCCTGGTCGAACATGCCGAGCAATGCCTCATCCCGGTCGACGCCCCCGATTCGGCGTCCCTGCCGGACGACGTCGTGTCGCTGTTCGGTGAGGTGGGGCGCACCAGTGGGCGGACGGCTATGCGCTCCGCACGCTCATGTCCGCCTACCAGGTGGGTGGGCGGGTGGCGTGGCACCATATCTCGGCCACCGCACTGGAATGCGGGGTCACCGCCAAGGCGCTGGCTGCCATGGCCGAAGCCGTGTTCTTCTTCGTGGACGAGTGGTGTGCGGCGTCCACCCACGGCTATGTGTCGGCACAGACGCAATCTGCGGCCGAACGTGAGCACCGTTGCGACGTCCTCGTGGATCTGCTGCTCTCTGATCGCTCCGACAGCGCCGCACTACAGGCGGTGGCGAACCAGGCGGGGTGGCCGCTGCCGCAGCGGGCGGCCGTCGTCTTCGTCGAGCCGGACAACGAGGCCGCCAGGCAGGTCCTCTCCCGATTGGGACCGCACTGCCTGCCGGTGCGCAACGGTGGACGACCGGGGGTGATCGTGCCGGACGCGGACGGTCCCGGACGGCGTGCACGGCTGGCCGCGGCGCTACGCGGCTCGGGAGCGGTGGTGGGTGCCGACGTCTCCCTGCAGCACCTGCCGGCTAGTGCCCGACTGGCCGAGCTGGCCGCGGAGCTGCGGGGCTCGGGTGCGCTGACAGCGGATCCGGTGTTCGTGGACGAGCACCTCGACGCGGTGATCGTGCTCCGCGATCCGCAACTGCTGGCCGTGCTTCGCGAGCAATGCCTGGCTCCGCTGCACGATGCCGCACCTGGC
>JAABVA010005358.1_pt1 | contig 11627 bp, 8 predicted proteins | sample 5560331 | NCBI WGS metagenome assembly JAABVA01 (sample SAMN12812661, study PRJNA571458) | rock metagenome | isolation source: Antarctica rocks | place: Antarctica: Victoria Land, Mt New Zealand sud | collected 2016-01-07
CTATAATCTAACTGATTGCTTCAACTTCTCTGTTATGCATTTATATGACAAATCATCAATAAATAGTGAGACAACTTATTGCATATTGATTAATCTTCTTTCAGAACTGTCAATTGATAAAGAGTGCTTTTTAAGATATCTTTATTTTTAAGATAATGTTGATATGTTCTTCTCAGTCTTTTTAAATAATAATGAATCTTTTTCATGATTTATATAATTCTTTAGTGCATTAATGTCATCATTGTCAGTAATTAACTTCTGTGATTGATTATATTTGTATAAGATGTCAGATGCAATTTAATCTTGTAATTTCATATAAGTTAACAGTGACAACAAAATATCTTAATTTTCTAATAAATTTGTATCTCTGCTGCACTCATCAATAATATATATCAACACTATGTATATTAAATTTATTCTGACACTTTACACTTTAATTTACTTACTGATAGTTATATACTTAATCAGTATATCTTTTCATATTCAATTTAAATTTAACTTGATCTGTTTCTTCTTTAATATGTGAATTTATAAAAGAAATTTAAATATTCTAATATGACTAAGATTAGATCTCTATTCAGTTTAAACTTTTTTAAAAATAACAATTCTATCATAAATGAGCAATTAATTTCTGAGATAGTTAATAGTATTCATGATCTCAGCTTAAAAACAATTAAAAAGTTTAACATTCAGTAATATAAAATTCTTTGTTGTATAAAGTGTTCTTCAGCAACACTCTGATATAGAGTTGTGTTCTGAAGTATATGATATGATGAATTTAAGAATAGTTTCATAATTAATTATATAATTAATTATAATTTAATTTACAAACTCTTTTTCTTCATCAATATACATTTATACAATTTTCACTTTAAATTCAGTCTATACTTATTGTAGTTACATCTTAAACTTATTAAAAAACTGATTATTTCTCTTAAAAAATAGTATTTATAACTTCTGCATATAATTGTCAACTAATACTGCAGTATACAAACTGTCTATGAAAAATAATGAATTATGCAGTCTCTAAAGATCAGTATGTATGCATTTTAACTGCTTAATGATAATTTGCATTTTCTTATGATATATAATCTTTGTAAAAATTTTATTATTTATCTTTCTTATTCTTTTCACTTAACTCTGCATCAGCATCATCACTTACTGCATTCTTAACATTGTTATTACTTTTAGTTACAGACAATAAATTAACTTCAGTGATAATTTAATTTGTAAAGAGAATTCTTAAAACATCTATGCACATCATAACTTCACAATCACATCAGCTATCAAAAATTCACTTAATGCATGTGAAAGAGCTCATTCACATCTCTAAACTCTTCAAATCTTTTCTCTTCATCATCATTTTTCATGATGATGAAGCTTCATTTTCAACATCTGAAAATTTTCATCACTACATCATATAATCAACTTCTTTTCACATATATTCATCAACCACACAACAAGCATAGTCACTAACAAGAAACAGACTTCATAGTTGTGTTTGAATTTGTCTTATTTACATTTTATACACTCATCATTTCTCATCATATCTGCTGCTTTTCAGTGCATTTAAGTGCAAAGCTCTTCACACAATCTTCAGTTTTTGATATTTCTGAGTTTTTACTTATTCACTTATTTATTGTCACATCAAAACAACTCAAAAACATTAACATCACAATACTCACACATTAAAACAATCATCTTAACTTCACTTTTGCATGCACACCAACAATCAACAAAGATATCAAAAAATCAAAAACAACAAATTTTTTGCATTACATTCTTCTGTATTTCATAAATCAAAATTGTTTTCATATCTCATTTTATCAGAAAGTTATAAGCAAAAACATCACACAACATTGAAAGTTTTAATTTTTCTGACTTCTTACTTAACAGAATGACACAGCAACAACATCAAAAAACATTACATCACATTAAAATATTCATAAAACATCAAAATCACATTTACATCACTATATTTCACTCTCAAAATACTACTTTTTCAATCTTTTAAACTACTTTTTAAATCTTTTAGATCAAATTGAGTTCTTTTAAATCAGATTTACTGTTTTAAGTCAGTTTCACAATTTCTTTATGCAGAAAGATTTTTTCAAAGAGAAAGAACAGAATATTAAAGTATATTAATAAATTATAGAGAATACATATTCAGAGTTAGAAGCATTACTGAAGAATTTAATTTTAAGTATAAAGTATTAAATATGTTATCTTATTTAATTACTGATAAAAAGCTCATTGTAGAATAATCTTACTTTAAGTAAATTAAGATATTAAATAAGATTTAAAATAAAGAATTAAGACTCTTTTACTTTAAATTAGAATTAAATTAAAAGAACTTAATCTAGAATCTTAGAAACATTCAGTTTTATAAAAGCTGAGCAATTACTACTAAACAAGAAATCTTTTTATGAATTTGAATACAGATCTTTTTATGAAACTTATGATACTTATAATATTCATCATATCAAAAAGTTAAATCTATAACTTCATCAGCTTGTTTGACACACTCACATAATCAATTTGTCAGATTATAAAATCTTTAAAAAAACAAAAAGCTATAAATAATTCTATCTTTTCAACAAATTTTATCTTTAGCATTCACATAAATCTGCTAAACAACAACATTACATCATCAGTCACTCAACAAAACAGTGATTAACTATTTTAGTAAGTTAAAAATCTTTTAAAATTAACTTTTCAGTAAATTAAAGTAATAAATCAGTCAAAACTAGCTATTAACATTAATGCTATAAATGAAATTTGACAGTCAGAAGATCTTGATTCTTTAGCTACTGAAGAGAAAAACTTCAGCAAAGAACAATAAACAGTTCAACAATAACTTAATCAATTTAAGAAAGAAGTGAACATCAAATTATATTAAATTCTCTGTTAAATAATGTAAACAGCAAAGAAATTCATCTTTTAGTTAGAATTTCAATTTACATTCATATTAAATGACTTCAAAACAGCTATCACACATCTAAAAACAGCTCTCAAAACAGCTCAAAAAACTGTTTTATAACATTAACAATTAAAATTCTATGCTGCTGCACTTAAAAAAAATCTAGAAGTCTTTACATGAACAATTGTTCAAAATAGTAAATCAAAATTCATTATTACATTATAAAATACTGCATTCTATAAAGATAGACATCTTATTATTACATCAATAACTGTTGTCAAGACACTAAACTTTATTTTTATAAGAAATAACATTAATAATGTTTTTAAATCTGCAAATCTCAACATCATGATAGTCATCATGATTATATCTCAGTTAAAATTCAACATAATCATAACAATCATGTCTGAAGTTACTGCAGAAGACATTTTAAAACATTAGAAACTCTGACAATATATTTTAGAATTTATAAAGATAAAAAAGAATGAAAAATGATATAAAGTAGTGATACATAACATTTTTATAGCTATTTTCAACACTGTAAATAATATGCAACTAGTCAAAGAAGAACTAAAAATCTTCAATAAAAATCTTAAATTAATCTGTCTATTTACATAATTAACTTTAGAAGAAGTTCAGAATCAAAAAGTACATTTCTCAGTGATTTTAATCTTTAACTTAAATTAAGAGATCAAAAAAGCTCTGAGAAATAGATTAATTATAACTAAAGTTTTAATTAAAACAGCTGTCTATAATGTCAGTAAGTTAATGAATCAATGCAATAAATGTTAACAGTTTAAACATTACTTTGCAAAGTGTTAAAACACTGTTAAATGTCAAATTTGTACTTAAGATCATAACATCAGATAACATAGTTACTTTTTATGTACTTAAATAAAAAAGAAAATTACTTGCATTCATACTGTGTTGAAATGTAGTAATTATTAGAAAATGCAAAGAGTAAATAGCTCAGAATGTATAACTTTTAAAGTATTACAATTTATTTTTACTTTCTCAACAACAGGTTATTTAGTCATGAAGTTATAATGAGTGATACATTTATATTATTTATAAATATCACAACATCAACATTTAAAATTCAGATCATACAACATAACTGTGCTAAAAATGTCAATGTCATGCATTCTTTGCTAAATTCAGCTATGAATAAAGACATAATCTTAATTTAAGAATTATGAATTTTTAAAGATAACAAAATAACTGTTTCACATTCAGCATTTACTACTTTACTTTCTTCATCAAATCTAGATGTTAGGCCACACACAGTGGCCTTTGTCAACAAAAGTAGACAGAATTTTGTCTATACATTAAGATTAGACATCTCTATGAATTCAGATTTATAAGTTATCATTATGTTTATCATTGTGCTACTTCTTAATATCTACAATGAGAAATTATAAGAAGAAGATAGTGATACATAAATAATTAAAAGAAAGCTAAAAGATATTTAGCTTTTTTTAAAATCTATAATTTGCAGCAATTTCAATGCACATCACACATAATGAAATTCAGAAGTTAAATATTCAATTAAAACTACAGTGTTGACTTAATGACTAAAAAGTCAAGACTGTGAATTTCTTAACACATTTAATAAATTTACATACATACATTACTCTGAAAATTCTTTCTCTATAATTAACTTAATATTTATTACATTAGCAATGCTTATCTTTGTCAAAAACTGATAAATTGATGAAGAAATGACTATCAATTCAGATTATAAAATTATTCACTTCATAATATTAATAAAAGAAGCTGAAATGATTAAAAGTTCATTAAATTCTTTATATAATACAGTTAAAGTAGACTGAACAAAATTTTGCAAAAGAATTACAATAGAAATCAGAAAAGATTTTGAATTTAATAAAGAATTAAAATTTTAGTCTGAAAGATTTAAAAAATATAGTCATTTTTTTCAGAAATCTGATTGTTGATGCTGCAAATCAACATATTTTAAAGAGAAAATCTTTTATAGACATTAAAGTATGATGACATAATGATCTTAATACATTAAGAAAGTCATTAAGTTTAGTTAAAAGAAATTGAAAATTCAATAAAATTAAAAATAGCTGAAAAGAAGTTGTTTTCTTTAAAATTAAATATTTTTATACTATTTAGACAGTTAAACAAGTCTTATGAATCACTTTTCTTCAGAAAGTCACAGAAAAAGATGTGTTTACAGCATATCATTTCATTAAATTTAAAAAAATAGTTAAAATTTCATCAATTCAGCATGAAAATAGTCCTGAAATAACTTTTCAGAAAAAATTTAAAATATTTTTAAAAACTATGTTTTCATTATCTTCAGAATCAACAGTTACAGCTTTAAAATCTGATGATTTAAACACAATAACATGAAAATCAACTACTTTTAAAGAAGTTAAGCAAGCTATAAAGTTCTCATCATTCAGAAAAGCATTTAAATTAAATAAACTTTTTTTTTAATTCTACAATAAGCATTTCAGACTATTTCAGAACTATTTTTTACTATATTTGCAAAATTACTGAATAATAATTATCATTCAATATGTTGATGTCAGACAACTGATGTTATTTTAAGAAAAGATAAAAAATTTAATTATTTTGCACTCAAAATATATCAAATCATCATGCTGTTAAATTATCTAGATAAAATATCTGAGAAAATAATAGTCACAAAACTTTCTAAACTGACTGAGATATCTGATCTACTTTATAAAGATTAAATAAATAATAAAAGATAAAGATCTGCTGTGAATGCAGCATTATGTCTTATATATAATATTTAACTTATAAATTATTATAAAAGAATCTTTTCAGCACTACTTTTAAATGTTATAAAAGCATTTAATCATGTTTCACTAAATCAGCTGCTGAAAATCATGCAAGATCTTTATTTATTATATATTTTAATAAAATGAATGTAATCATTCCTATTAAATTAAATTGTCAGCCTTGTCTTTGATGAAGAAAGAAACTTTGATTAAAAAATTAAATTTAAAATATTACAGAGCTCATCAATTTCATTTATACTGTTTTTAATATATATTAGATTTCTCTTTACTCAAGTTAAAAAACAATATACATATTTATAAATCAAAATATTTAATTATATTGATAATGTGACTGTGATGATTGAGAACAAATCAGCAGAAGAAAATAGTATAGTGCTTATAAAAGTAGTTAAATCATTATTTTTATGAGCAAAAGACAATGCAATTGTCTTTAATGACAGTAAAATAGAGCTTATATACTTTAATAAAGATAAAGAAATAATTATTTTAACTATTATACTTTTAAATAACATCATTATCAATTCTTTTAAACTTATATGATGACTAGAAGTGTAATTTGATCAAAAACTTACTTTTAAAGATTATATTAAAAAGAAAATAGTCTTTACAATTAGAACTTTACATCTATTACACAGATTGTTTAATTCAGAATGAGATTTATTAATTATTGTTGATAAACAGCTCTATATTGCATACATTACATTTATTAGTGACTATAAATATCAAATGTAATTCAATAATCAGAAAGAATTTCTGAATTCTTTTTAGAAACTTTAAAATTCAGTATTCAGAAAGATTTTAGAAGTCTTTAAAACATTTTCTTTCTTAACAATGAAAATAGAAGCAACTATTTGTTCTTTTATAGTGAGATTTCAGAAAACATGCAGACTATATACACTCAGAATAGTCTGCATAACTGAAAATCATTCTATAAGATAAAGAACTTCTATTATCTTCTCACTGAAATATTAAACTGAATTGAATTTGAATGAAAATAAATTTCTAGACTGAAATGAAATTAACATTTAAATTATAAAGAAATACTCAACTCAATTAATTAGAATTTTATACACTCTATTTGAATTGTTATTAAACATCTTAAAATTGAAAGAATATAGCTCAGAAACTAGTCTGAGAGAATTTAACATGAGAGATTTCAACATAAGAGATTCTGACATGAAAGATTTCAATATAAGAAATTTCAACATGAAAGATTCTGACATGAAAGAAACATCTTTCAGTTAAAAGTCATGTGACATTCACATCAGTAACAAAGACAAAGATTAAACAACAAAAACTTATTTAAATTTAATTAAAAGAATTCTTTTAAACAACTGAAATTCATAACACATAGTGATTTACATAAATAAATTCAAGAGAATAGTCTATATGTGTGAAAGAAATAGTAATGAAAAATTATAAAATCTTAAAAATAATTTAAAAGTCTTTAATGCTGAGTTATTTGCTATATTTCAGGTTCTAAAATGAATGCAAAGCTTTGATTTAAGAAAAATTAAAGAAATCTGAACTTTTTCTGACAATTAAGCTGCAATTTAAAGACTTCAGAACATCAAATCAGAATTTAAACAGCATTTAATGATTAAATGTCATTTAACAATGCATATACTCAAATGTTAAGATTTTACAACTCTCATTCACTGAATTTCTAGTCACAAAGACATTATTGACAACAAAAAGACAGATATAGCTGCACAAAAGAGTGCAGAACAGAAGATTAAAATCTATTTTGAAAGATTTATCTTAATTAGCTATATAAAATGTCTTATAAAGACTGAAGCACTTGTTAGCTGAAAAATTTACTGAAATTTAATCAAAAAAACACATCTATATTAAAATGAAGGCTGAATCACACTGAAATCAGAATAAAAATCTTAAAAACATTAATAGACTTTAGTTTTTCACATTTATTCAGATAAAACTAAATTACAACTATTTTAAATTCTATTTAAATAGACTATCTGACTATAATTCTGATAAACATCATCTATTATGTCATTAAAGACAGACATCAGAACATCTTTTAACTACTTATTATTATTTTAAAAATGAACAATTAATTTTAAAAAGAAAACTAAAAGATTTATCATTAAAAATTAGAATTCTTTTTATCTTAAAAGAAGAAATTCAAGCTGTTTTACAGTTTCTGAAAGAAACAAGAGTAGAAATCAGAAAGTGATTGTTAGAAGAGAAGATGAAGAAAGAGATTGACTAAATTGAAAGAAAAGTTAAAGAGAAGTTAATTAACAATTAAGAAAACAGTCTGACTGCAAAGAAGTGATTAAAAAGTACATCATCATGTAAATTTCTTATGTTAAGAGTTTTATGTGCTATTTTTTGTTTTCAATCATTATAGCTTTATAGGCTGCATGCAATGTATGAAGAATAAATAAATAAATAAATAAGTAACTGAGTAACTGCACAGTTAAATATTCTTGATGCTGAGAAAGAGACAATTATGTAGAAGAATGCTTTTCTTATTAATTTGAATGAATTTAACAAATTAAATACTTTAAACTTTAATAAAAATGTAATCAGTAATCTGTCTGCTTCAGTCTCATAATAAGCAGCTCTCATCAACTAAGATGTCAACTCAATACTTATGTTTGTAAAGATAGTGTAAAATTGATCTGAAATAAAGATACTGACATATAAAATATTAAAATAATCTTAATAATGCTCTATAATCTCTGTAGAAGAATAAGAGTATACATAGTATGTCTGCATTGAATATATGTCATTAACAATTAATTAAATTGTATTATACATAATAAAATCTAATCTCACTATTACATTCACTGAACATGTAACAGATTCAATGAACACATTATATTATAGTTTTAATGTTATTTAAACATTGTGCAGTGAATACTTTAAGTAAATATGTATTTAAAATTCATTTATCAAAATATATACATTCAATTCAATAACATTTTAGTCAGATATTTATCTGAATTTCTTATTTAATCTATTTCTTTTAAATATAACATAAATACACATTCTAATAAGTATTTATCTAATCTACATATCTTTTCTTACAACATTACATCACTTCTACATCAAACAGCATTTCTAATCTTGTATTCTGTATTGATCTGTCAGACATAAACTTACTTTATATTAAATGTTAACTTTAATTTTCTTATTGTTATTATGTCAGCTAAAAAGAATATCAGACTTAAGTATATTGATAACTTAATAGATAAGAATAATTCAAAATAAATAAATCTTACTTAGTTCATAACAACTATCAATATAAACTGTAAAGAGATAGTTAAAGCAAATATTTTCTAGGCTGAGTGCGCAGGTTTTAGATTTCATATATGACATTAGTGTCTGTGAAAGAAATGTGAAAAATAGATTACAAAGTTTGGTTTTGTGATGTATTATTTGTAAGGGTTAGGGCTAATATTATGATTTTATGTAATTTATAATCACATGACTTAGCCATAAAAAATGATGCCCTAATGTCTCAATTTAGCCTAGTGCACATAGAGTTAGTAATAACCTGACTCACAGATCAGATTGAGTTTTTACAGAGTTATAGGTGGTCTTTTTGAATCTGACCTGACTTTATACTCAGTCTAATATTTTCATCAATAAATGACTTAAATAAAATGCATCAGATTTAAGAGACATCATTATAGATGTAAATTGCAAAAGAATTAAATTTTTAATTTTAAATCTCTATATACTATTTACATTCTTCTTTAAAGACAAATTCATCACATTCATTAAATCATTCTTGCAACTTTTAATACAACACAGTCTATACAACAAGAGATGTGCAGTAAGACTTATTAAATTTAAAGAAGAAAAAATTATATTTTTAAAATTAGTATTCTTGAGCTCAACAAACACTTTAGAGAAAGTGAAAATGAATGTTTAAATTATAATAATAATATTTATTCAATCTTAAGACATAATAATCATTACTAATGCTGATACTTACAGAATACATATAAAACACATTTTACAATTTAAAGTTATTAAGAATTTCAGTTCAGTCACTGTCATCAATATTATATTTTTTAATGCAAATCAGAAGAGAAACTTATGCAGTTAAATGTTGTTTAATGTTTAAATAAAGATATTTAAAGAAGATCTTCAGTACATCAGTCTTAACATTATTAATTATGATTTTGATCACATTATATTAAAAGTAACTGAAGATAGAAAGTTTCATACAGTTGTTAGTGATGTTAAACTGAAAGAACTGTTATAAATTAAGTTTAAAGTCATCTTTAAGACAAAACACTGTAAGCTAATTTGTTTATTAAACTTAAGTGTTCATTAAATTAACTCTTTATTAATATTATGACAGTTAAACTCACTTAAATGTACTGTGAAATTAAGTTAAATCAGAGATATTAAGAACACTGTTATTCTTAAAGAATAAGAAAGTTCATCTGATCAGTTTAGTAAACAACAGAAAACTGATAAATAAGTTTGAAAAATAAAATTTTTATATATAAGTGACAAGAAGCTTTGCAACAAGAGTGACACTTATTATAAAACATTGAATGAGTAAGCTTCAGAAAAAAAAACTTTAAAAAATTTATAAGTCTGAACAGCAACATTACTGAATTCTTTATAAACAGTAAATCATTGACATTTAAATAAGATGAGAAACAATTCAATATATTTAGCAAATTATTGTCAAGAATAATCACAACAAATTATACAAAGATGATTATGATCAATAAAGCTACAGAGAAAGACTTTACTATTAATATTGTAGAGTTATAGATTATAATGAACTTAACTGTTCATAAGATGTCAGCTATTAATTATAAAGCTTTAAAAAAAGTACATATTATCAATTCTGTAGAGTCATAAACAGCAACAGTTTTAATAGATCACTCAATGAAAGCTATATTCAATAAATATTCAGAGAAAGCATCTATTATTAATACTGCAGAATTATAAATTACAGTGAATTCTATTAATCTTAAGATGTCAGTTATTAACTATAAAGCTTTAAAAGAAATATGTATTATCAATACTGCAGAGTTATAAACAGTAATGATCTCAATGAATTATTTTAAAAAAGTTAAGTTCATATTATTAACAGCAACATATATGCAGTCATTATCAATCAAGTCTAATTCTGAATTAAAGATAATCTTTTATGAAGATGAAAAGAAAAGTTTTGCAGAAATTAAAGACATAAAGATAATTTAAACATCTATAACTGAAGGGTATGTTTAATTCAATGTAATAAAGTTAAGTATTGACTAATTAAATCTTTCAGACTTCTGATAAGTGTTAAGTTGATGATTATTGAATATTTTTTTATAAAGAAAAGCACTGAGACAAATGTATAAGATGTTACAACCATACTCTGAAAGGTATTAGACCTATATGCAGAGCATATAGTCTCAGACATAATATAAAATAACTAAATAGACATTAAATTAACTCTTTAATTGTTGACTTAATGCTCTGATCATCAAGTCAACACTGAAGATGTCAAGTTAATTCTTTAAGAATCAATCTTCTTTCTATATAGTAAGATTGTTTTTTCTATAAAAACAATCATATTCAATGATAATCATTACCTAGCATCTGCTATCTATCAATTAACTTTAACATACTGTAAATTCTTCTTATATCACAAGCTTTAATCTTTGAATTCTATATCAGAGAAATCTTCAATCAGAATGTAACACATTGAATATTTTTACAATATAAGATATAATCTTCAGCACATAAAAAGCAGTCTTTATCAATATAATTAATTTTTAAAGTCTTAAAGATCTACAAGAAATAAATAACATACTGAAGATATTGATGTTAAATGCATTCAGTGAAGAATATAAAAAGTTGTGAAACTTCTTAATAAAACTTAATTTATACATAAATTTCAATCAGAAGAAGTTCAGCTTCAATAT
>JAABVA010005359.1_pt1 | contig 11623 bp, 9 predicted proteins | sample 5560331 | NCBI WGS metagenome assembly JAABVA01 (sample SAMN12812661, study PRJNA571458) | rock metagenome | isolation source: Antarctica rocks | place: Antarctica: Victoria Land, Mt New Zealand sud | collected 2016-01-07
AGTGTCATCACAGGCATGTCTGCTTGTACAAAGCTTCTGGGCTTGCCAGAAAAGACGATGTGCGATACGATACAGAAGCTTCGTGCTTGCAACAGTGATGTAAGCAAGCATCTGAGGAGCAGGATGAGGGTCCAGCAACTGTTTGAGAGTGTCCCATGCTGCAGATCATGCAAGTAAGGAAGCCAGGGTGCCAAGCATGCAAACTCAGGTGAGGTACGCACAAGCATCCAGGACACAGTCAGGTCAGACCAGTGTCCAGGCTCCGGGATCCCAAATGCCAGGTGCTTGAGAGCTGGCAGGAAGCTGCTGGGACCTGTGCGGCTGCGTGCTGCATTAGTAATGAAGGATGTCTGGTGCTGGAAATTGGTCAGGAAGGGCCACCACTGCAGCAATCACAACACCCTAACTTTGAGAATAGAGTGGGGACTTGGTGTGATGGGACGTATGTATGCATGCAAATGCTGACTACTGCTTTCAATGGCAAACCCTTGTTAAAGCTGTACACGCATGTGTGTGAGAGTGTGAGCATGCTATGGCTGACATTTATACTGTAGCATTTACACAATTGTGATGCAATTGGAAATGCTGCAGTCCAACAGCATACACATTGTATGCAGAAGACAGATGGTTGCTTGCTGCAGATGTGCAATAGTGCTTCCAAGAAGCAAAGATGAAGTGGCACATATATGCTGATCTTCAGGCTCCTACCTGATACACAAACAGCAGTATCATGGCGGACACCAGTAGCTTTGTCATCAATGGAAATGCCACTTTAGGGGGTGGTTGCTTGCCTAGCGCTGGTAGCGTCATGTCTGCTGATGTTGCTCTGGACAAGTTGTGCTCGTCATCTGGCTGAGAACTCCAGTTCCTGTAGGTGGCAGTTGGCAGAGATCAGCAGTCAAGATTCAACAGCCTTTACCACTGAACGTATACACCTCGCCGTGCTAACGTCCAACATACCCATCATCTCCTTGTTTCTTTTTGTTGGTGCTAAATGGGTTGTCATTCGAGGCTCCACCGCTCTTTGCTGAAACTGGCCCTAATCGTCCTTGACATTGGTTGGTGCGCTTGCCGATGTGCGGCCAAGATCGATCTCGACAACAGCGGAGTCTTGCCGCGATATTGAGTGGACAACTTCCACGGGGAAACAGCACAATAGGCAGTGCCCTCGCGCCTATGCAGGTAGAAGTTGGCATGTGCATGTCCTGTCAGGTGTCACTCTCAGGCTGCCATCACTCGTACACACAAGGGGTGCTGAAATGAGTTGCAATCGACGTCACATCTGGTGCACCGAAGCTCGCCAAGGCGGATTCTGCAATGCTCTGCCATGTGCACAACAGCACAGGTTCCAGATCGGTTACGGGATCTGAAAGCAATCGTAACGCCACAGGTATGCTGGCGTTACGCATGTTGCATCTTCACTGCCTGACATGACATGACCACAGTGCGGACCCGCGGGGCACAATGACATGCACTGTGCCTCTCAGCGACCTGTACTTGTACTCTCATTGCAATCAAGCAGTTTCAGACGTTTATCAGAGATTGACCTAACTGCTCAGTGGCACCGGCCACACGTCCAGTGTAAGCGTGCCAACTTCCTGCGGTGTTCCAAGGCGAATCAGCAGCATCATACACTCAGCAGGAACACAATGTCAGCTGAGAATTCACAGGCAAGCTTTCGGGCCGCGGTGCAAGAAGCCGGTCAGGATCATATTCTGGCCGACTGGGACAGGCTATCTGCAGATCAAAAGGCCCATCTGACGTCGGACATACAGGTTTGTCGTGGATCATCTTTGAACTTCACCTGAAGATCTTGACAGCATTTCTGCTGGTACTTATCAGAGTGTTGACCAGCAAGCTCTACTGCTTCAGGAATTTGACCTGGCATATGTGAACAGCAGCTACAAAGCTAGCAAATCTATAGCAGGTGCGTTGTTGTCGCGTGGCAACGACAGTCATACCCCAAGCCTGCATCAATCCAGGTCAAACAGACATTTTGTCTGCCTCCAGATGAAAGTAAAAAGCCCCCTCAGCCTTTGCAGGAAGTCACCACCGTGAAGGTATGCACCGCTTTGACCACAGCACAGCTTTCTGCTGCCCCGCGCTGTTGTGCTGACTCACACCACGTCGAACAATTGGACAACTGCCAACTTGCAGGACCTGACCAAGGACAAGGTCAATGCCTGGAAAGACTCCGGGTACAAGTTGATTGCACAGGTAGCACATGGGTACTGCATCACTGCATCTCACTGTACATGTGTTCACCGCAACACAGTATCCATTGTCGAAACAGTTGACCTCCATAAAACCAATTGACACTCATGAAATCAAAGCAAGCGTGCGCAGAGGGATCGTAGTATCAAGGAGCTGAGACACTGACAGTAGTCTGTCTGTTTCCTGAAAGCCCTATGTCGGTGTCAATGCAAGAACCTTTGACAGTTGCTGTCATCGTACTTGCCTGCACAAGCAGGGCTCTCCAGGTCATTTGTCACTCATCAGTAATGTGTCAGTCACATGTCATGTGCCATGTTATCTGTCGTGTGCTCCTTGTTCACCCTGCACACCCGTATGCATCTTTTCCTGAGCCATATTCCAGCCTATGGCAAAGGGCTGATGCCACTTGCACATGCAATGGGCCATTCATTCCACTGTACCGCACCACGCTGTCAACACAAGGCCTGCTTCTCCTCGTGGCAAAGATGAGCAAGATGGCATCTTCGTCATTTTTCATCCAGCACACTCGAGTCATCAACAAGACGCCCACGCAATGGAAGACGCATACTGTATAGTCTGTATCAGCTGATCAGCAGGTCGACGTACCACTCTTCTCGTTTGTTCATCTATATACCTGATAGTTCACTTATGCACTTGAACAAATGTTTGTATATGGTCTCAGGGAAAGGTCGCAGTCCTGCTGCTAGCAGGAGGGCAGGGCACAAGGCTGGGCAGCCCTGCCCCTAAGGGCTGTTATGATATAGGGCTGCCCTCGCACAAGTCCCTGTTTCAGCTACAGGCCGAGCGCCTAATCAGGATACAGCAGCTTGCTGCAGAAGCAGCCCATGGGAGAGATGCCAAAGTCAGGTGATGCATATGCTGTGAGGCGATGTCAAAACGAGAGATTGCTTTGCGACCAGCACATGATCAGAGTGCATGATTAGAGTGAAGCTCAAAGAGTCATCTGCTATACATAAGCTGTGTGTGACAAAGCACTCCTACATCAGTCTGACGTAGAGCAGTAAAGAGCAGCATATAGAGCAGCTAATGATTAGCTCGTCGAGAAAGATGCTACAGCATCTATGTGGTGTCTTGACATATGAAGCCCTCAGCAGTGACTGTGAGACACGACCACAGGGACTCTCACAACCCATGTGTTCCATCTACCACCAATGTCCATGCATAGCGTCTGAAGCCTAGTGCTTGTTGATGTGACGTGGCACAACTCCCCACTGGCTCAGAATGTCACACACAAGAGCAAGTGTTGCACCTGGGGCAGGCATGTATATGCATTTACTGGTTGTGCTGTCTGGCATCTCCAATTTTGTTGAGCTACGGTGTCAAATTGCATGTAAGAGGTGCTGTATGATGGTACACCTCTGATGTGCTGTGGTGGTAAAGTCACCCAGTGAGATGTGCTCTGTGGGAAGCCAGTTCTGGTATCCAATCTTGATGTGCTATGAAGCCCTATGAGGCTTGCTCTTGGACAGTCCAAGCTGATGTGCTATGGTTGCACAGACATCCGGGTTGCTTACTTCTTTGGCAGTCTGTTTCTGACATGTCGCGGTTGTGGACCATAAAAGGATGCGGTACAGATGGTATGCCTGCTGCCAAGACAGGAACTTCTATAGAGACGCACTCAGGACTGTGCATACCTGACCCTAGGGGGGGAAAACGTGTGTACTGAATGAATGAATGAATTTTACGGTTGTGCAGGCTTGCTCAGACATATGTCTGATCAATGTGTTGCGTATGCCCCTGGTGGGTCCTAGATAGACAGGAACTCCTATAGAGGCGCACTCAGGACTGTGCATGCCTGACCCCAGGGGGCAAAAGCATGTGTAATGAAAGAATGAATGAGTGAATGTGGATGTACAGGCATCCTGTCAGGTGGTACATCATGACCAGCTCATCTACAGACGCACCTACGCAGGCACACTTCAAGAAGCACAACTATTTTGGCTTGGACCCGGATCAGCTCTTCTTCTTTCAGCAGGTGACACATTGGTTACCTTCATCCATGCCACAAGCTGCATGCATCAGAGTCGGGTGCTTTCAGACAGCACCTGCCCTTGTTTATGTCTTTGCCATAAAGAAACTCTTGAGTGCGGCCACGAGCATTGTTTAGATGGTATCCTGCGTGCTATCCTGTCACAAGCTCAAGTGAAATGCATTCTGGAGTCTGAATGTCACGATGCCTGATTGTGAAGGACGCTCAGCGCAACACAGTGTACATGACTGAGCAAAGCAGTCCTGCAGAACTAATCCTATACAAGTACCAGAAGTGAGCGCTGCTGCAGATTACTCGCTTGTGCGCTGCATATTGACTTGAACATGATTCACTCCCCTTCCTTCTTATCTTTCGCTGATGGCACAGCACAATGCAGTGAGCTGAGTGACATTATATCACTCATCAACGTGCATTGCCTTCGTAGGGGCAGTTGCCATGTTTGACCCCAGAGGGCAGAATCATCATGTCCAGCTCAAGTGCCCTGGCCAAAGCCCCTGATGGCAATGGTGGAGTCTATCTAGCACTTGCCAAGTAAGCTTGCATGTCACCTTCGTCTTCAGCTTGTGCTAACATGGCACATGTGCTGCATAGCATAGCACATGGTGTCCACTGCTAAGTTGCTTATGTCAGCCTTTGGTGTGCAGCAGAACTTGCACAGCATGTGAGCAGCTGGCTTGAATGCTACAAACAGCACCACTCAAATTCAAGTGTTCACACTCCGCACTCAGAGCATCACTCATCAGTCATAGCTCATACCCCGCGTTTCACCTTTCTGTTGTTATTCTTCTGGTCATTGCTTCATAAAGGTGAAATGCTCATCATCATGCCTGTCAGCCCTCACTTGGTGTTTGCTGACCTAACCCTAAATCCTACACCCTATGGACACAGCAAGTTCCATTGTTGGTCTACTTGTGTGCCCTGTAACGTAATGCACTCGCCCACTGAGTTCAGCAGTCAATGCTGCTGTGCCGGGCAATACAGGTCTGGGGCTTTTGCTGACAGGCAGTCACCTGGGTCTAAAGCAGCTGACTGCTTTGCTATGGACAAGCTGGTCACCAAGCGCTTCAGTTCAGCACTCACTTTGTTACATGTCACAGTATGATGATGATGTGTCGATCTGCAGGTCTGGGGCGCTGGCTGAAACGAGGTCACATGCATTGAAGGCAACCGATTTCTGTGGTTGTTGAACACATCTTGATTCTGTAGTTACTCCATCTCCAGAGAGACCTTCAGCATCCCCTCTGACTGTTGCTGGCTGATTGACGCTCTGACTGATGTACAAAAGATGCTTGTGCCAGGCAATACAGGTCTGGGACCATAGCTTACCTACAAGTTATATGTGGCAGAGGCATTTGACTGCTTTGTTGGGGTCACTGAAGCCCCTTCTATCCACTGGACCCCTTTCTACTTTACTGGACCCCCCTGTAATCCACTGGATGCTCCCCCTCCCCCCCCCCCCACCGTCCCCCCCGGCGCCCTATAATCCACAGCATCAATGCTGAGTCATTGAATGACTGAGTGACGATGCAGGTCTGGGGCATTGGCTGACATGCAGTCACATGGAGTGGAGGCAGTTGACTGTTTTGCTGTGGACAATGCCCTCATCAAGCTGGCTGATCCCCTCTTCATTGGCCACTGCTACAGTCAACAGACAGACTGCGGTAAGTTGTTCATCACTCAACACTTGTTCCAGTTCCCAGCTCAGGCTGTTTGCAGCCTACGTCTGCGGTGGGTTGGGGTGATTGCCTTTGTCATGTTGACTCACTGACTGAATGACTGGGTACATTGAGTGCGTAATTGCATGAGCATAGCCCAGTAGCCTGTTGAACTAGCAAATTGCCTGCAGCAGCCAAGCCAGGGTTGGCAAATTTAGCTAGGGTACCAGTGTAGCTAAAGCACACAATGAGGCAGGGCTCAGACTCATGTCTGTGTGTTGGAGGTTGGGCTGAACGCTAGGGTTGGGCTGAATGCTAGGGTTGTTGCCAAGACCACCCAGGCTGCAGGGTCAGCTTGTTTGCAAAGGGGCTGTTGCTGAGGCCTACTCAGTGTGTGCCCTTGAAATGTCCAATTACAGCTAGGATTTCGTAAATCAAGCAAGGTTTGGACAGACTAAGGCAATATTTGCCTATTTGCAGGGGCTAGGGTTGTTGGTAAGGCCTACCCAGAGGAGAAGGTGGGGGTGTTTGCACGCCGGGGGGCTCATGTGGAGGTGGTAGAGTACAGCGAAATGGATCCCCAAGAAGCAGCTTCCACAGACCCTGGTAAGTCAATTTGCCAAACCCTGCTAAATGCATAACACCCTGAAGACAAGGGTGTAATGCTTCGCATCCACTCACACCAGAAGACCATGATTTGCGCCCTAGCAGCCATGGCGTCAACCTTATCTGCTTTGCTGTTGGCAAAACTGTGGTTGTTCGTGCTGAGTTCCAACCCCAAGCATCAGCTGCAAAACCCTATCCCTGATGTGGCAGGCACGCACACGGGAGCCAACTTGTGCATCAGAGCATGCTTTTTGCACCTAGGCAGGCTATGCAGGCTTGCTAGACTGCCTAAATGAATGCATGGAGCTGTGTGTGCATGCACACCTGCTGAGCAGATGCTTTATTTGTCTATACAACTTTCGTCTGCCATTTTTGATCACGGAGACATTACTAGAAGTAGTCTTTATTTGAGGCATTGCTTCCAGAGACGTCAATCTTTGTTGCTGTTTCCCTGCAGGCAGCAGATTTGGCATGTGCATGGGACCATGCATGCAGGCATCACGACTCCAGTACAGCTCTCCTAGTGACTAAGGACTGCTGTTTCAGTGCAGGTCCAGGGGTCTCAAGATGTCACTGGAGCAATGCATGGATGCACCGATTCAGTAGAGTATCACAATCACTGACTAACGCTGGTTCACCCAAAGCACATGACAGTAGCGATATGCCTGGAGCCATGTGCGCATGGCATGCACTGCTTCAGCAGAGATCTGAAACATGATGCTGGATGCAGGCACATGCCAGCAGTGGTATGCTTGGAGCAATGTGTGCCTGGCAAGCACTACTTCAGATGTCTGTACTTCAGCAGAGTTCTGAAACATGGTGCTGGATGCAAGCTGAAATATGTATGGAGCAATGTGTGCATGGCACGCACTATTTCAGCAGAGATCTGAAACCTGATGCTGGATGCAGGCACAGGGGAGTTATTATATGCATGGAGCAATGTGTGCATGCACTACTTCAGCACAGACTTCCTTGTAGCTATGGCAGACAAGCTGAAGCGACAGGGCCAGTACCACATCGCCCACAAGAAGATTCCCTCCAAGGACGGGCCTGTGCAGGTGACCCACAGCTTCCTGTGGTTTGAAAGTGGTGCCATGCTTTGCATGGTGTGCGTTCAAATAACGCCGCTCAAGTAACAGGGGCAGTAACACAAATCATCCCACAAGAAGGTTCCCTCCAAGGACAGGCCTGTGCCGGTGACGAATTTGAGTGAATGTCATGGCCATGCTATACATGCTATGCATGCTATGCAATCAGTTCATGCTGCTCTGGCAGCACCATCCAGACTGCATTGCCGTGAAGAAACCCCCTCCCAGGACGGGCATGTGCAGGTGACAACACAACTTCCTGTAGTTTGAAAGTTGTTGTTGTTGCCATGCTTTGCATGATGTGCATTCAAAATATGCTGCTCAATTCAACAAGGGCAGTAGCACACAAAGATTCCCAAGGACAGACCTGTGCAAGTGACCGAACACTCTACGTAGAGTGGATGTGTTTGCTGTGCTTTGCACGCTGTCTGTTCAAACCCCGCTGTTTAAGCAGTGAGACCAGTGCTGCATTGCCCACATCAATACCCTTCTTTATCAGCAGCCCAAACCATACATGCATATGTAGGGCGTAAAACTGGAGCTGTTCATCTTTGACACATTCCCAATGGCACAGCGCGTGTCACTCATGGAGGTTCCCAGAGACTCTGAATTTGCACCTGTCAAGAATGCACCTGGCTCCGCCTTAGATTCCCCTGACACTGCCAGACAAGCCATCTTGTCACTACATCAAAGGTGAGTGACTCGTCATGATGAGTACTAGGGCTTGCTTTTGTAGTACCTTGTAGTGAACACATGGTAACAGTAATTATAGTTTGGCCTGCATGATGCAAGGAAATGGCAAGGACATATCAATCCCTTGAAAACAGTAATCAGGGCACCCTCACTCGCCTGTATGTATCTCTGCCCACCACCTTGTTGTACTCATCGTACAGTACCACCAGCTGGGCCTGAAAGGACCATGCCTAAGCTTACTGCAGAATTTGTTGAGTAAAGTTATACATGTCCAGTGTTGATTGGGCAGGGGTGGCACACGCTGAGGCTCATGTGTGTTCCTGGTGCCAAAGGATAGACGATTCACATTGGACTCGCACTATCTTTGATGGAGGCACCATGAAAGCTGTGTTCAGCCTCTCGGGGTTGCAGTCTGTCCACTGTACTTTCTGGCCAGTACCTTGGTGCATGACTAAGTGGAGGCATCATGTGCAGGTGGGTGGAGCAAGCAGGGGGGGTCATGAAGGGCTCAAAAGGCATTGAGGTTTCTCCCCTGGTCTCCTATGGAGGGGAAGGGCTGGACCAGCTTTGCAAGGGCAAAACCTTCCTGGACACTTGTGACAGCGCCTTGCAGGTAGAACTATGCCCCCTGCATGATGAGCGGCGCATTGACAGAAAATTACGTGTGCGGCCATTGGCATTACACTCACCTCCTGACGCCAAGGACATTACTGCTGCTTGTCATGTGATTGTAATCACATTCTGCCGAGTGCATGGCTGACTGCACATTGACTGATTGCCTCCTGTACAACCAATACTGTGCAGTGTGAGGGAAGCGCTGCACCATGCGCTGCACCATGCGGTTTCCAGCCAGTCTCGCTTTCTGATGCCTTGCAGGGCAAGCAGCTATGACCATTTGAGAGGCTGGCTAGGGCACAGTGCTTATCAATAGTATTGTGAACACTGTGGAATGTCACTCGGAGGAGGAGGATGTATGTCTGTTTGTCAGGCAAGCCAACACTTGCAAGTACAACACACAGGCGCAGTCAACAATAGCTGCTTCATTGGCCCCAAGCCTGAGTGGGTCAGAGCTTAAACAATGCTGCTGCATGGAACATGGTTCCTCTTTTGTTCTGCCAATGACAAGTGGCAATTTCAAATACTGCAGCACCGTGATAACACTGTTGCCCATAGTAGATGAGAGACAAGGCACATGCAGACACTACCATGTTGCAGCTCAAGCAAGCTGAGTCATGTTATTTAACAGACGATACTTGCACAATATTGTGTATTAATAAGTAGGCAAGCTTATGAATATATAGCTTGGGGTTTGTGCAAAACCGCTCGCAGAGCCTCTGAGCAAAACTCGTGACCTTTGTGCAGCATCACCTTGGACAAATTCTGATTCATAAGCTGACACAGCATTTCAAGTTCGCAATGCATCAAGTCTCTGCAGTAACTCGAGCTCAGTGTCAGGATCTTGCTGAGGCACAGAAGTCGGTTGATGTTGGTCCTGTGAACTGTGTTCTAGCACTTCCTGAGACTGCTGATCTTGCTCTTGCTGCTGTTCCAACTGATGATGCTCAGAGTCATTGGTGGTTTCAGCGCCACCATTGCTCAGACTCAACTGTTTGAGCTCCTCAGCCACAATCTGGTCTTGGCGCTCCTGAGTAATGGGCAGTAGCAGCTTGAGTCTGAAGGCATCTACGCCATTGAGGTAGTACCTGCACAACCGTCCTTGGTTCAGGTCATGGTCTATACTCATTCATTCATTCATTCATTCGTTACACACATTTGCTTCCTCTAGGGTCCGGTACGTACAGTCTGGTATGGTCTATATGGAAACATTACTATGCTGCTGATGGACAAGAGCCCTCAAGTGAAAGTTGGCAGGCTGAATGCAAGCTACAAAGGGCCGAGTCAGCTGCAACCGACACAGGCAGCCTGCTGAACCATGCATCACACAATATGCATTGGGCAAGCGGCACAAAGTATGCATTGGACTATGCAGCATTGCATGCGTGTGCTCAGCACACAGTGCACATATGTTATGCAATATGCAATGGACAATGCAGCAACTATTGTACAAGGTGTAGTGTTTGATATCATTACCTATGAAGGCGCTTGTCTCTGATGAAGCCTAGGTTCTGATACAGAGCCAGGGCACCCGAGTTGGTGACTTCAGCTTCCAGCACAACTTCCTCACACTGCCCTTTGATCATCTCCGCAATGGTGAGTTTGACTAGCTCTGTGCCTGCATGATCAGAAAAGGACACAGTGGATGAGTGATGCCATGCATGCTAGCTTCCAGGTACTGTAGCTGATAAGGGCAAGGCATCTGCATTGAAACTGAATCCTTAGGTAGAGTTTAAAACGAGGTATGACACCGGGCATGCATGCCTGTCACATTGCTGGCATTTAACAGTATCCAATTTTGCATATGTATGCATGTGAAGATTGCTGTCTGCAAGCTGGGACCATGGTGTCAATCTGGCAGTTGTGGCGGTCAACTGCGCATGCGCATCATGTCTACCACTTTAGGGTTGAGGTGAGTGCATGCCTGTGCCAAGAGATCTGTAGGGCTTCTCAACTACAAGCATTGCCAGGTACCCACGCATCATCTGCTCTCTGTGCACGTCCATCTTGCAGACCACTGTACCAAAGCAGTGGTCTCCATCGTATGCTAGGAATGCCAGCTGCGGCCAATTGTGCAGGAAATACCTGTGTTTGCATGTGAAGCGTCAAGAATGCCCTCATGCAATACAGCCAGCAGACAGCTCTACGGTATGTGTGTTACAAACGAAGCTTATACAGGCTCTGCTTACCTGTATGTGAAGATTGAGTAGGGCTCACTCAGTTCGTTGTCCACTAGGTCCATAACAGTAGCAAGATCTTTCTCGTTCCGATACTGCAGCGTCATTGCATGAAGTTCGCAACACATTTCAAGGTGTCAGCTGAGGGAGCGTGCTCGTGTGCTGCTTGCCTGCTGGTATCGGACTTTGACATCGGTCTTACGAGCGTTCTCGGCAGGCGCAGGCGCAACGGCCGTGGCCGATGGCAACTCGCCCGCTGACATGAGACAAGAACTGTCCTATAATGCTTCAACTAACGTCGGCAGCGCATGATTTCTGTCGCGCTAGGAACACAGGTGCATGTGATCGAAAGTCAGGTCAAGCTCCCACGCAGCCAACAAAGAGTCAACTTTGGCTTCTGCTTGCCTGGTATGCTAAGATTTTGGTCGAAGCCAAGTCGTAAGTAACTGCCGCTGCGTGAAGCGCGTTGCAGTTGCAAAGCCCAATGACGACGTTTCATATTCTGGTCAAGGCAGCCATGCTGATCATGATACTGAGCACAGCTGTAACTTTAGCTCTGCCAAT
>JAABVA010005360.1_pt1 | contig 11622 bp, 10 predicted proteins | sample 5560331 | NCBI WGS metagenome assembly JAABVA01 (sample SAMN12812661, study PRJNA571458) | rock metagenome | isolation source: Antarctica rocks | place: Antarctica: Victoria Land, Mt New Zealand sud | collected 2016-01-07
TTCATAGGGGGACGAGACCATGTCCGCGCAGGTGAGAGCGGAGGGCAAGGGATTCGAACCCTTGAGGAGCTTGCACCCCTAGCGGTTTTCAAGACCGCCGCCATCGGCCACTAGGCGAGCCCTCCCGGTGTGGTGACTCTAGCGATCGTCCCAGGTCATGGCGTTGTGGCCCCTCATCCGGCAGCGTTGCTGTTGTCCGATTCTGAGGGGGTGCCCGTAACGCTGCCCGTAGCGACGGTCTCTCCTGCCTGGCGCAGGAGGTTCTCTAAGCGCCCAGCGGCGTCCTGCTGATGTCTGCGGTCCACCCGCCGGTAGAACCTGTTGGTGGTGCTGGTCCGGGTGTGTCCCATGGCAACGCTCACCGTCTTGTCCGACGCCCCGTGTCGAGGTGCAGCGTGGCGAACGTGTGGCGCAGGTTCTTAAACGGGATCGTGTCCATACCGAGGTCCTTCATGAAGGCCCGGAAGCGGCGGCTGACCCTGGCAGGGTTGAGCGCCACGCCCATCTCGTCGGTAAAGACGAGGTCGGGGTCTGCCCACTCGCCCCCGGCGGCCAGCCTCAGGGCCGCCTGGCGGCGACGGTGGCCGAGCAGGGCTTGGCGGGCTGGAGCGATGATCTCCACGTCCCGCCGGGACTGCTCCGTCTTCGGATCTCCGACCTGTCGGCCCCGCTGTGCACGCTGAATGCTCTGGCGGACCCGTGCGACACCTCCGTCGTCGAGGTCGAGATCACGCCAGCGCAGTCCCAGAAGTTCGCCCTGACGAACCCCGGTCGTGACGGCCAGGATGAACAGAGGGCCGAAGGGGTGCTCGCGCGCGGAGTCAAGCAGGCGAGCGACCTGGACGGGGCTGAGAACCTCCGGCGGCACCTGACGGACACGCGGTGGGCTTGCCTTGCGAGCGGCGTTACTGTCCACAAGGTCCCACTTTTCTGCGTCACTCAGGGCCTTGTGCAGGACCCTGTGCAGCGACAGCACTGTCTGTGCCGACAAGCCCTGCTTGAGGGACCGCGAGTACAGGTCGTCCAGATGCATAGCGGTCAGGCGAGCCAGCGGAAGACCACCGATGACGGGAACGGCCTTGTCGAGGGCGAGTTCCTTGTATCTACGCCAGGTGCTGTAGCGCAGCGCGGGCTTCCGCTGGTCGATCCAGTACGTGAGGAACTCGGCCGTCGTGAGCCCCGCCTGACGAGGCAGCGTCCCGATGTCCCGCTGCGCTCGCAGCAGACGAAGGGCAGCCTCGCCTTCGGCCTTCGTAGCCGCCCGCCTCGTCCGGTAGCCGCCCGCGACCGAGATCTGCGCCTCCCACCCGTTGCCCTTTCGGTAGACCGATCCGTCACCGTTGACCCGCTTGCGCTTCGTCACCTGGGCTCCTCCCTCACCTGCCAGCAGCAGGTAAGCAGGGGGCTCGGACAACTGCTCATGTGGGGAAGCCCTGACGGAGGGTCTCGCGGTCGACGAACCGCTTCAGGCCGTCTACCGGCAGACGCCGACTACGGCCGATGAGAACGTAGGCGAGGTCGCCGCGCCCCATGAGCGAGTACAGGACCGAGCGGGAGACCGACAGAGCGTCAGCGGCTTCCTCCACGGTGACGAGCAACTTGACCGATGGAGCGGCGAGTGCGACGGGAGGAGATTCATTCGGAGAAAACGGCATGATGCTTCCCAGGGTCGAAAGACCCCGGAGCACTACCCCCGGTCGGACATCAGTCCTGGCCCGCAGCACGTTTGTTGCGCGCATTAATTGCACGCTCAGCCGCTCCCAGCCTGGGCTGGTGCCAAAGACATCATGCGCCCGCGTCACAGGCCAGTCAAGGGGCTCCCGGACCCCAATGCAGGATCGAGACCGAAAAGTCTAATCAGACTCAACGTTTTGCCGTTCTGCAGATTCTTCTATGTGCCAGGCGCTTGCCGAGATACTTGTATGACGGCTTACCGTTGCATTGTTCAGGGTCGGGGTCGGCGGCATCGACGCCCGTTACGTTCAGTAGTTCTCCCTGACGTACCCATAGGCGTTGTCGAACAGCAGTCCGGTGAGCGGCAGACCGAACTTCTTGAGGACCTGGCGGAGTTCCTTGCGTACGGTCCGGTCGCCTTCTTGGGTCTCGTTCCAGCCGGTGAAGCGGACCTGCTTGACGATGGTGTCGATGTCGCGGACCACGTCGTCCACGATGACTGGGGTGCCAGCAGGTTTGTACTGGTCCACGATCTGCGTGAGCGCACCGACGTGCGGGTCGAGCAGATGCTCGGCCTGGTCCAAGGTGCCCTCGGCCTCCATCCGCTCGGCCTGCACGGCGAGCCGGGCGACCTCCAGGGCCTGGCGCAGGAAGTCCACGGAGTCTTCGGCCTTGCGGATCGCCTGCTGGCGCAACCGGTCGATCTGCTCGGCCAGGGATCGGTAGACCGGGTGCGGGCTCTGCGTCAGGCGCCGCCGTATCCGGCCGTCGATGGTGTCCAGCACCTCCTCGACGGTCACCGGCTGCTTGAACAGGTCCCGTCCAGGATCCAGGTCCAACTCGCCCTGCGCGACCAGGGCCCGCAGGGCCTCGATGGCCTCGGGGTCTACCACCACCTCTTCCAGCCCGGAGCCGGTGACCTCGACGGCGCTGATGTGCCCGTGCACCAGCGCCAGGGTCTTGGGGCCGAGGCGGTGCCACAGCAGCGCGTCGGACACCTTGGTGGGCCTGCTGGCCTCGTACACCTGGGCCAGCCATCTGTAGTCGGCGGCGTACGGCGTCAGGGCCTCGTGCGGGTCCAGGAACTCCCAGAGCGCCTGCACGGCCGTGAAGTCCCGGGCGTAGGCGTCCCTAGCCTGGTAGTCCGCCAGGCGCTCCCTGGCCTCCTGCAGGGCGGCGAAGGAGTGGTCGGAGCGGTCCACCCCAGCGAATCGGGTCAGGGTCCGGGCCGCCGTCGCCTGGAACTCCGCGACGAGGCCGTCCACCTCGACCGGGCGCTTGCCACCGGTGTCCGGGTCCGCCGCCTTGAGGGCCTGGGCGATCTGGTTGCCCAGGCCGACGTAGTCCACCACCAGGCCGTGGCGCTTCTCCTGGCCTGTCCGTGGGTGGGTGAACCGGCGGTTGGTCCGGGTGATCGCCTGGAACAGTGTGTGCCGCCGCAGCGGTCTGTCCAGGTACATCGCCTGCTCGACGGGGGCGTCGAAGCCGGTGAGCAACTTGGCGGTGACGATCAGCAGTGACAGCGGATCGTCGGGGTCGTTGAACTGCTGCTTGACCTTGGCCTCGGCGCCCCGGTCCAGCGCGTACTGCTGCCAGTCGGCTGGCTCGTCTTTGGCGGTGCCGACCGTCATCACCACCGCGGTCGTGCGGTCACTGCCGCGCTGGGTCAGCAGCCCGGTGATCTCCCGGTCGTAGGCGACGACCAGTTGCCGATCGAAGGCCACGACCTGAGCCTTGCTTCCCAGCGGAGCGATCTTGTCCAGGTAGTGGTCCACGATGTCGGTGCACACCGCCGTCACCCGCTCAGGGTTAAGCAGCAGCGTCTTGACGCGGGCGGCACGGGCGGCCAGCACCTCCCGTTCGTCGTCCGAGAGGTTCTCCTCGTCGGCGAACTGAGCGAACGCCTCGTCCAGGTCGGTCTTCCCCAGGTGGAAGTTCACCAGCCGCGTCTCGACGTGGACCGGGACGCTCGCGCCGTCCGCGATGGACCGTTCCATCGAGTAGGTGTTGAGGATGTAGCCAGGGTCGGTGGGGTCACCGAACAGCGTGAAGGTGTTGCGTTCCTTGTCCGAGATCGGCGTGCCGGTCAGGCCGAAGAAGCGGGCGTTCGGCAGGGCCGCGCGCAGGTCATCGCCCAGCCGTCCCTCCTGGGTGCGGTGGGCTTCGTCCACCATCACAATCACGTTATCCCGCTCGTTAAGCAGTCCGGCGTCTTCAAACCGGAAGATCGTGGTGAGCACGATGCCGCGCCGGTCGTCGCGCAGGATCTCCCGCAACTCCTCCCGCGACCCCGCCACGCTGAGGCGCGGGAGCCCGGCGGTCTTGAACTGCCGCTCGACCTGCTCGATCAGGTCCAGGCGGTCGAGGACGACGACGACGGTGGGTCCGCCGACGCGCTCGTCGTGAAGGAGCATCAGGGCGGCGAAGGCCATCAGCAGGGTCTTGCCAGTGCCCTGGTAATGCCAGATCAAGCCCCTGTTGCCGCCGTCGAGGACCCGCTGGTGGATCAGTTCGGCTGCCTCGACCTGGGGGTAGCGGGGGATCAACTTCCGCACCCCGCCACCGGGGACCTGCTCGAACAGCGTGAAGTCCCGCAGGATCGACAACACCCGTGCCGGAGTCAGGAGCAGGTCCACCGACCGCTCGACCCGCTTGAGGCCCCACAAGTCGTAGGGGTCCTGGGTCGAGCCCCACATCAGCCACTGCTCGCCTGCCTGGCCGACCGAGCCGTAATGGAACTCCTTGCCCTCCGTGGCAGCCACCATCACGTTGGACGCGAAGAATGTCGGTCCCTCGACCGCGTAGGTGTTGGCGATGTCCCGAGCGCCGTTGAGCCAGGACACCGACGCCCTCACCGGGGTCTTCGTCTCGATCACCACGAGCGGGAACCCGTTGACCCACAGCACCACGTCGTAGCGACGTTCCTTCCCAGGCGGGCCGAAGGTCACCTCATCCGACACCACGAACTGGTTCTCAGTGAGGTCGTCGAACTTGATCAACCGAAGCGGGACGTACTCGGTGGTGCCGACGTACTTCACCGTGTGGTCACCCCGCAGCAGGGTGGTCATCCGCTCGTTCGCGGGGACCAGCCCTTCAACCGCTGCGGCGAGCACTACCGTCCTGACCGTGGGCAACACCTCGTCCACCCGGTCGGAGTCGCCGTGGAGTTCAGGGTTGAGGACCTCAAGGGCCTCGATCACCCACTCCTCCACCAGCGGGGCCGTGAACTCACGCGGCAACTCCTTGCCGGGGACGTGCTCCCAGCCCAGCGCCACCAGTCGCTCGACCAGCCACGCCTGCACCGTCGAGGACTCCGAGAACCCCGCCATCACACGGCAAGGAGCGTGTCGTAGGACTCAGGGATCTCGATGTCTCGGCCCAAAAGGGCGGTTGCGAGGCATCCGCGGATCGCGTGCAGTCGGTCCTCCTCGTGGGACAAGGCCGCCGACAGGTCCTCGATCCTGCCCAGCGTGACCGCGATCTCCTGCTGGTCTGCCAGTCCTGGATACCGAACCCGGAGGTCCACCAGTTCCTTCGTCTTCAAGTGCATGACCGTCGTTCCGCTGCTGTGGGTCTTCATGAAGTCACGCGACGAGGCAAGTTGGAGAAACTCGTAGAGGAACCCGGTGAGTAGGCGAGTCGGGTCTGGCACCACCCTGCTTACGTCGAGAGAGATGCACGCGCGCCCGAAGTCGGGGAGGTTAGGCACGATCGCAGGGCATCCGAGGATGGCCTTGTCCCTAGTCAAGTCCGTGTTGGCAATGAGAAGTTCACCCGCCCGCACAACCTGACTGTTCTTGTACGCACCTCGGTACCACTTCAAGCCTTCTGGCCGGTAGCCCCCACCGCGCCCAATCGACTTGAGATTAATGAACGGCAAGCCCTCGCCGTGAGACGCAAGATCACCGCTAGCGTAGGAGATGCCCGTGGTGCGAGTGACGACTTCGCTCCACGACGAGTCCTGCCAACTTGCATCGCTCGACATCAACGCCTCCCGAAGGGAGACTCGGTATTGTCCGATTGCCGTTGCCTCGGACGTAAGCACCTCGATCTGCGTGTCGAGAGCGCCGACGAGGTCTACGATCCGCCGCTGCACGGGCAGAGGCGGCACAGGGATCTCCATGGCGCGAAGGTTCTTGAGGACAACCCGCTTGATCGCGAGCCCCGTCTTCTCCTGTGTTGCGGCGTGCTGAAACGCCTCCGAACTCAGCACCAGCCCCAGGAACGCAGGACCTAACAACTGCTTGTTTGGTCGAAGGATGGCCAGCGATGAGAGCACGACAAACTTCCGGTCGGAGTCATTGACCGCCACCTTCCCCACAGTTCCATCCTTGGAGAACAGAACATCGCCAGGCTCGGGACTACAACCGGCCCGTTGAAGTTCGAGGAAGGACCGCTCATCGACCCCTTCGCAACTCTCAAAGTCGATACCGCGACTGCCCAGGTTGCGCACAGTTACGTAGGGGAAACCAGTTGTCGAAGTCTGTGGCGAGTAGTGACTGCCGTCCGTGATATTCAGGCACGCGGCGTCGAGTGTGGCTCGTCGCCAAGTCTCAGCCATCCCAGCCCGCCAAGTGCGCGATGCCTGCTGCGCTGAGACGCTCGAACAGAGCCTGCTCCGACTCGATGCGCCGAGCACGGGCCGATCGATAGTCGACCAGGGCTGTTGCAAGGTCGAGGGTGTCGGCGGCAGCGGTCTTGAGGTAGCGCCCGATGTTGAGGTCGAAGGCGTTGGTCTTGATCTCGTCGAGGGGCACGAGCCTGACGTTGACACCACCCTCGCCGTCCGGTTCATCGCCGGTCCGGTATGCGGCGGCGATGGCGTCCACGTCCGCCGGGCTCATCTGGTTCTGGTTGCGCCCCTTGGTGAAGCGGGGTGAGCCGTCCACGAACAGCACTTGGTTGCGTCGCTCAACCGGCTTGCCAGCCCGAAAGATCAGCACGCACGCGGGGATGCTGGTCGAGTAGAACAGGTTGGTGGGCAGGCTGACGACCGCTTCCAGCCGGTCGGACTCGATCAGGCACTGGCGGATCCTGGCCTCAACCCCACCTCGAAAGAGGACACCGTGCGGCATGACGACGCCGACGCGGCCCCTGTCCTCGGTCATGGAGGACACCATGTGCTGGACCCAGGCGAAGTCGCCGTTCTTCGTCGGGGGCACGCCACAGAACGACCGGGCATCGGCTGCCCAGGTATCAGCCCCCCAGTTGGAGAGCGAGAACGGCGGGTTGGCGATCACTACGTCGAACTGCGACATGGTGCCGTCCGGCTTGCGCAGTCCCGGTGAGCGGAGGGTGTCGCCTCGGACGATCTTGAAGTCCTCGATCTCGTGGAGGAACAGGTTCATCTTGGCGATAGCGGCGGTGGTGAGGTTCACCTCCTGCCCGTACAGCCGCAGGGTGCGGGTGTCGCCCCCGTGGGCGCGGACGCTGTTGATCGTCTCGACCAGCATCCCACCGGACCCGCAGGCCGGGTCGTAGATCGACTCGCCCGGCTGAGGGTCGAGCATCCGCACGATGAGCCGCACGACCTGGCGCGGGGTGAAGAACTCCCCGGCCTTCTTCCCGCTCTCGTCCGCGAAGTTCTTGAGCAGGTACTCGTAGGCCTGCCCCAGCACGTCGTGATCGACCTGCTCCGGGTTCAGGTTCAGGCCGTTGAAGGTGTCGATCAGGGCCACAAGGGCTGACTCGGGCAGCCGCTCCTTGTTGCCCCAGGCCGCGTCACCGAAGATCCCCGCCAGGCTGTCAGGGTTGGCCTGCTCGATCCGCCCGAGCGCCGTGGCGATCTTGGAGCCCACGTTGTCGGTCTTGGTGGTCACGTCCCGCCAGTGGCTGCCACTGGGCAAGTTGAAGCGGTGGTAGTCGGCCTCGACCTCAGGCTCTACATCTTTGCCGTACTCGTCGATGGCTAGCGAGCGTTCGTAGTCCCATGAGTCGCTGATCCATTTCCAGAAGAGCATAGGGAACACGTAGGTCTTGAAGTCTGCTGGGTCCACCGGCCCACGCAGCGCATTGGCGGCTTCCCAGAGTCGTCGCTCCAGTTCCACGAGAGTGGTGCCAGAACGCTCCGCTGGGACCTTCCGTGGGGCAGGCTGGCCGGGGGAGGTGATTGAGGGTCCGAGTGCCGCTGCCGTTGCCGATGTGACGGCGGTGCCATCGGTCCTTGAACCCTGGCCATCTATGGGAAGCGAGGTGACCTCTGGCTGGTCGGTGTTGCTTATCTGCCCGTTCTGGTGCTCCTTCCCACCGCTGGCTTCGCCCAGTTGTAAAAACGCAGCCAGGACGATCTCGCGGAGGCGCTGGGTGTTGTTGCGGGCGGCAAGGAAGGCTGTCTCCGCCTCCCGTCCCTGGGGGAAGTCGCCAGCACCAACACCTGCCTGCCAAAGGTTCTGAACGATCTGTACCCGGAGGTCGTCGTCGTCGGCCAGCCAGACGGCTCGCAGATGGGGCCACGCTTCCCGGGCGAAGACATGGGTGGGGCGAGCGCCATACGCCAGTCGCAAGGAGCGCTCCGGGTAACGACTGCCCAGGCCGAGCGCGACAGCAAGTTGGCTCAGGCGCGGCTTAGGCAGGTTGGTCCACTGGAACCTGGCTGTCGGCAAGGCTGTCCCATCGTGACGCCGAACGCCGCACCGCGCGACGCACAAGTGGCTCGACGTTACCGAGCCTGGGGCGTTCGTGCTCTACCCCTCGCCGCCCGCCGTTCAAGGCCGCTGTTGCGTGGACCGCAGCGGTCACTCCGTAAGGGCCACGGCTACGGCGAGGACTTTGCGAACTGTGGCGGGGTACCAGCGAGCCCCGCCCTGGGCTGTGGGTACCTCATCGGCGGTCAGGCCGTCTGCGATGGCCGTCAGTGTCTTGCCGGACTCGCGCTCGGCCACCATCCTTGCCACGATCTCGTCGGTGATGAGCCTGGGGCGACCTAGCCGCACGCCAGCCGCCTTCTTCGCGGCGAGGGCCTCTCGGGTGCGCTGCCCGATGATGCGCCGCTCCCACTGCGCGGCGCTGGCCATGACGCTGGCCAGGAACTCCCCGGCCGGGGTGGACAGGTCGATGCCCAGGTCGAGCGCCACAAGATTCCATCCCCCAGCCTGGGCTCGCCGCATGATCTCCGCGAAGTCCAGCAGCGACCGGGAGAGGCGATCCAATTTGCTGACGATCAGGACCTCGGCGTGGCCGGTCTCCACAGCATCAAGGGCCCGCGCCAGGGCCTCCCGTCCAGCGATGGCCTTCCCGGACACAGCGGCGTCCACGTAGACCTCCACCAGGACCCATCCCCGGCGGGAGGCCTCGCTCTCCACGGCGGCCCGCTGAGCAGCCAAGCCAGCCCCACTGTCGGCCTGCTCGGCAGTGCTTACCCGCAGGTAGCCGACCGCCCGAGTCGGTGCCGAGGTGTCTCTCGTGGTGCGCTTGGCCATGACGCGATAATACCAAAGGAACGTTAGGTACAAATACTCGGATGCTGGGAGTTAGAAGTGGCCTCCCTTTCGCTAGCCGACGGACCGCGCGGCCCTCAGACCGTCCGGGCTTTCGACGAGAAGTCGTCAATGTTGGCTCTGGGCCTGCAGAGCCAGGAGTGCACCTTGGAGGCGGTGCACCAGTGCGGTAGCCGCTGGGCCGTCGGCGCCCAACTCCCCACGCTCCACGGCGGCCAGTACCTGAGCGAGCAGCCGTTGGGCCTCCCCGACCTCTGCGTACTGCACCCTACCGACGGTGCCACCCTCGACAGCGCAACGCACATCTTGTGATGCCAAGCGCCCGTGGTGACCTAGAGTGCCGCACCGGGCCACCTTGACCCTCATCGTGGTCTCGGCCTTGCTGACATCCCAGGGCCGTGGGGTCGCGGCGCGCCGGTCCCGCCAGGCTGTGTAGCAGCGGATCATGCTGGCTTGCTCTGTGTGGCTGGTGTGGTCGGTGCCTTCGAGGGCGAAGTAGCGCAGGGCGCCGCGCCCAAGTCACCGACGCGCGTGCTGGGTGGACCGCCTCGGCTTGTTGCGGAGTACTGGCCTTGGGGCTCGCAGTGATCAACCGGTCAAGGCGTGGCGGGTGGGACGAAGCCGATGACCTCGATGGGGGCCGATGTTCGGCTGGATCGTCATGTCCCACAGCGTGGTCGCCACCCGGTAAAATGGACATACCTACCCTGGGGTGGTTGACGCTGCGTAGTCGCCAGCCCAAGACCTGCCCTATCCGGGCCGGTAACGAGCAAGCACGCCGCGAAGGATCAAGGGACCGCCAACGTGAACCAGACCGGGGCATGGTCCGACCAGTCATCCTGGTCACGGGCTGCGACCCACTCGGCATCTACCTGTGGGTCCGTGATGCACCCAGCCATCGAGGGGCTTGCGACGATGCGGTCCAACTGCAATCCGCCCTCCCCGAGATCCGGCTTCTGCTCCGTGGGCTCGGTCTCTGCCAGGCGGATGGTGTGCCGTCAGTTCGCCAATCAGGCGTGGCGATCTTGGTACCGCCGTATCTTTCGTTTTCGTCAAGAGGAGCCAGTACATGCCGACCAACGAAGAGACTTTCTCAGCCGAGGAGTTCGCCCGCAAGGTGCGCGAGGAACTTGCCAGTGCCTTGCAGGGACTTGGCTGCGTGAACATTGCCATCTTCGGACGCACCGGGGTCGGCAAGAGCACGCTCATCAATGCGGTCTTCGGTAGCAAGGTCGCCAAGACTGGCGTTGGCAAGCCTGTCACCGAGGGGATGGACTACTACCAACATCCGAACGGCATCCTGGGCATCTTCGACTCCCAAGGCTTCGAGATGGGCGAGGCCGGTGAAGCCCTCATCAAGAAGATGGGCCAGATCGTCCATGAACGGCGCGACAAGCCGTTGCGCGAGCAGATCCACGTTGTCTGGTATTGCCTAAACGCGAACGACCGGCGTTTCGAGAGCGGGCAGGTCGAATTCGTGAAGGCTCTGGCCGACCTTGGCCCCCCCGTCATGATGGTCTTCACCCAAGTCGAGTTTGGGCGAGATGACATCCCGCACGTCCAGTCCGAGGAACTGGCTGCCTACGTCACAAGTCTCGACCTTCCCCTGAGTCCGCGCAATGCCGTCTACATGACGAACGCCATTGAGGACGCGGACAGTCGGAACCCAACGCCGGTTCATGGGCTCCACGAACTGCTAGATGCCACCTTTCAAGTTGTTCCCAAGGCCGTGGCGCAGGCGCTTACTGCGGCTCAGCACCTCGACAAGAAGCGGAAGGAAGACGCCTCTAGGAACATCGTTCATGCGGTGACTGCGGCGGCGGCGGCAACGGCAGCCATACCCATTCCGCTCTCGGACTCGGCGATGATCATGCCCATGCAAGCCGTAATGATGGCTCGGGTGGCGGTGCTGTGGGACATGCCGGTGAAGTTTGGGACGCTGACATCGCTCGCCATGAGCGCGTTCTTCGCCCAGGGGGTGACCTTCGTAGCAAAGGCTGCCGTCCGCTCGTTGTTGAGCCTCATTCCAGGGGTGAACCTGGCCGCCGGAGTCATCAAGTCCGGCGTGGCAGGCACCATGACCTATGCCGTGGGCGAAGCCTGGATCGCCGTCTGCTCGTCGCTAGACGGTAAGGATGCCCCTGCCATCACTGAAGTCGTGGACAGCCCCGAGATCAAGCGGTTGTTCATCGAAGCCTTCAAGTCGCAAGTGAAGCGGCCCTTGCCCTCCGGCCTCACAAACTGACAGCAAGGTGCGCACCGTCTCCTGCGTGGCGGATCAGAAGTCGAGCGAACCGTCCCGCTCGAAGTGACGCCGTTTCGAGGCCACGTGAACCCATGACTGCTGGTTGTAGACCGTAACTCGTTCGATCTCGGACTGGCTTTGAAAGGACACCTGCTTCAACACAATCAGGTAGCCGCCACGAACGGTGTAGTCGTGGACCACATCCCGCTCGTCTACGAAGGCATCCTCAGCGCCGTCGGCACGCCAGACGTGTACGCCGAGGAGCGC
>JAABVA010005361.1_pt1 | contig 11620 bp, 10 predicted proteins | sample 5560331 | NCBI WGS metagenome assembly JAABVA01 (sample SAMN12812661, study PRJNA571458) | rock metagenome | isolation source: Antarctica rocks | place: Antarctica: Victoria Land, Mt New Zealand sud | collected 2016-01-07
GCTGCCCGCGCCGGGGTCGAGGCCGGCGGCGCCCCCGCCGCCGATCACGACGGGGCCGGTCACGTTGTAGGGCGCGCCGGCGCTGGTGTGGTGCGCGCCCACGGCCCGCACCTCGTGCGGCCCCACCGGGGCGTCCGGGATCGTCACGTCGAAGCGGGTGTAGCCCGAGTCGTCCACGTCCGTGCGCCCCAGGATATGCGGCGTCTCATCCCAGTAGAGCGTGACCGTGGTCGCCGGCGGGAAGTCGTCCACGATGGCGACGATGTGCGTGGCACTGATCCCCTGCGATGAGGACAGCGCGATGGCCGGGTGATGCGCGGGCGTCGCCGACGGGTAGGGGGTGTACGTCGGCTCCGGCGTGCCCGTGGCGTACGGTGTGTTGGTCGGGTAGGGCGTCTGCGTGGGGACAGGCGTCTCGGTCGGCGTCGGGGCCGCCGCCGCGTAGACCGTCTGCTTATGCATCGCCAGTGGCATGGCCAACGCCGCCAGGACGACGACGAGGCCCACGATGGCGGTTATCGTGCGGCGCATACCTGTGCTCCTCCCTGCGCCCGCGCGGGCGCCGCTGCTGCTGTCACTATGGTCATCTGCTCGGGTGTCTTGCCCTGGGCGAGCGCGTCCACCGCCGCCCACACCTCCTCTTGAGTGGGGTTAGTCCGGTCACGCGCCACGGCGGCGATCATGCGGTCGCGCTTGATGCGCTCGGACTTGTACGAGGCGGTCATCCAGTAGTGGTGCCGCGTGGTGGGGAAGCGCACCGCCCCGTGCGCCGCCTGCCCCGCCTTGGTCTCACGGATCAGGAACAGGTCGCTGAACGCGCCCCGCTCCGATTTGAGGTTCTTGAGCTTGGCGACCTCGTGCCCGGTCAGGTCGAGCGTGCCGGCGAGCCAGTCGAGCGCCGCCTGCGCCCCGCCCTTCTTGCCCCGGTCCTTCTGCCGGAACAGGATCTGGATGCTGGCCTGGTTGAACAGCGCCGCCGCCGCCGGGTCCTCGGTCAGGTCGGAGACCTGCTGCGTGATGAACGCCAGCACCAAGCCCCAGTGCCGCCCCTTGCGCGCCAGGGTCTCGATCCACTCGCCCGCGCCCTGGTACTTCACGACGTGCCAGCCCTCGTCGATGATGAGCAGCTCGCTCATGCGCTCGGCGTCATCCTCGGCGTCCACATCGCGCCCCTGCGCCTCCACCTCGCGCAATGCCCGCCGCTTGACCGTCTCGGCGACGGCGAACATGGCGAAGGCGTGCGCCGGCGTGCGTGGCCGCAGGTCGCGCAGGTCGAATTGCAGGAAGGCCGCGTCCAGGTCCAACGTGGGGCTCGTGGGCCGGTCCACCAGGCCGCCGTAGCGGTTGTGATGCGTGTAGGGCCGGAGGTGGTAGGCCATGTCGGAGAGCGCGACGCGCTGGTGCTCCTTCCAGCGCGCGGTGTCCTCGGCCTGCGTCGCCAGCCAGTCCACCAGTTCGCGCTCCAGCGGGCTCGACCCATCCTCATGGGCGGCGTAGACCGCGCGCACGCCCTCGTCGATGGCCGCGCTGGGGAAGCCCTCGTAGCCGCCGGGGATCGCGGCCAGCAGCACCTCGTGCGCATCGCAGACGAAGGCGACCTTCTCCTCCCGCAGATCCTCGTCGTCGGCGTCGATCCCGGCGCGGTCCCAGATGTTGAGCGCGACGGGCGAGCGCGGCCCCAGGCGCGCCCGCACGCCGCCGACGACGCGCCGTGTGGTGTCGTAGTGGTCGGTGCTGTCGATCACCGTGACGCGGCCCCCGGTCTGGAGCATGTGCGTCGCCAGGAACTGCGCCAGGACCGTTTTGCCCGAGCCGGAGCCACCGGTGATGCACATGAGCGCGTTGCGCAGCGAGGGGTCGGCCCAGTCGAGCAGCACCGTCTCGCGCCCCTCGGGCGTGTAGCCGACGAGCATCCCCCGCGCGGTGCCGGGGGAGCGCAGGTGGTAGGGCATGCCGTTGCCCACCGTCTCGGCGTACATGCGGTAGACGCTGCGCGCCTTGTCCCAGCCGATCGGCCGCGTCGCCATGTACAGCGGCTCCTGGTGCCCCTGCGCCAGGGCCACCGACGACGACACCGCGAGGATCGACGCCACGGTCTCGGCGCGCTCGTCGAGCGTGGGCAGGTCGGGGGCCGTCACGGTGACATAGACGCCGACGTGGGCCAGCGTGTGGCGGCGCTCGCGCAGCAGGCGTGATTCGTCGCGCGCCTCGCGCCGCGCCTCCTCCACGTCGGTCGTGACGTGGCGGCTGACCGCGACCTGATCCCCCAGGTAGCGGTCGCGCCGCGCCGCGCCCTTGCGCTCGCGCTCCTGGTCGAGCCCGCGCAGCGTCACGGCGAGCGTGTAGGGCACCTCCGCGCCGACGAGGGCCTGGGTCCAGCCGGGGTCGGTCTCTGGCGGCGGGGCCAGCACGTAGAGCGTGCGCGCCAACGTGCCGTCCGGCAACACGACGTGCGCGCGCTCCTCGTCGCCCGTCAGGTCGGGCACCGCGAACGTGACGACGCCGCCCGGCCCGTGGCCCGGCGCGGCGGGCAGGCTGCGTGCCAGCAGCGCGGCCACGGCCGGGCCGTCGAGGCGGGCGGTGTCCACGCCCATATTCGTCAGGTGGCGGGTCGCGCCGCGCACGGCCGCGTCGAGGGCGGCGCGCTCACCGGGACTGCCCGGCGCGTGGCCGCCCGGCAGCGGCGACACGACGGCGTAGAAGTCGCGCCGCGCCTGGTGGCGGTCGCGCAACTCCTCGGTCCACCAGGCCCGATTGCCGGCACGATAGGGGTGCAGCGCCGGCGGGCAGGCCATGGTCTCGGCGGCGACTTGGGCGAGGAGCTGGTCCCGATCAAGCGGGTTGCTGCGCACCAGCAATTGAATTTCTTGCTTCGGCAGCAGGCTGGCGACGAGGGCGGCGGCGGCGGCAGCCGTCTGGTCGCGCTCGTCGTCGGATTGCGTGTCGTGGTAGACGCCACCCACAGCGAGCACGACGCGCTGGCGGTCGTCTATCCCCACCTGGATACCGTCCGGGTGGACGTCGATGCGCCGCCGGCGGCGCGTCAGGCGATTGAACGGGCTCATCACGCCTCCTCCACGGTCGGACGCGGCCGGCGCAGGCGCGCGATCACCCGCCCCGTCAGGTCAGTGTCGGTTGCCTCGGGGGGCCGCACGGCCGTCCGCGCGGGCAGGGACGGCCGCGCGGCACCGGATAGTGTGCCGGGGGCGTGCGCGCGTACCTTGGTTGGGGCACGGCGCACCAGCGCCACGGCACGCCGACGTAGGTAGCCAACAACTTGGCGTGGGTAGGGTTCGGCCCCGTCCATGAAGAAGACAAAGCCGACGATGAGGGGCAGCGCCACCGCCGCAAAGATCAGCAGCAGGTGCATCTTGCCGGTCTGACCACCAAAGGTCATGCCCTTGGTGAGTTGGAACGCGATGTAGCCCAGGGCGGCGGCGGCGGCAATCCCGGCCGCCTCGGGGATGGTGCGCCCCAAAAAATAGCGCGGGCGCATGTTGCTGTACTGGGAACTGCGGCAGTGATGGGCCATAGCGTCGGGTGTCCTCTCTCTACGAGTGCGCTAGAAAACGCCCCCGGCCTCCGCTCACGGGAGGCCGGGGGCGCGGCGAACGGCGGGACGGACGCCCGCTACTTCAAGCCCTGGATCGCCGTGGCGAGCGGTGAGGCCCCGAACAGGATCACGGAGCCCACGATGGTCCCCACCAGCATGTCGCGGGCGGCGCGGTGGTGCAGGACCATGAAGATGCCGGAGATGGCCAGGCCAATGATCGTCACCGGCAGGGCCAACTGGCTCATCCAATCGGCGATCTGCGTGAAGACGTTGCTAAACGGGTTGGCCACGCCAGCCGCGATGAGAGGGGCGATGGCGGCGAAGGTAACAACCTTACCGACAACGAGGCTTTGCGCGGTGGCGAAGCTCAGGGTGTGGGCGTGCGCGAGGTGCGCGAGGGATAGGCTCTGGTGCATGCTGCGTGTCTCTTTCTCCCGCCCTGGGGGGCGGCCCTGTGTGCGACGGCGCGGAACGGCGCCGGGGCGCGCGTATGAACAGGTTTGTGTTGTCCGTGTGGCCCGCCTCATGCTCACCTCCCTTCAGCGGGCCGCGTCGTGGGCCGGGCGCGTGCCAGAGCGCCGCGCTAGATCCGATCCTGACTTTAGTGTCCGGTCCACGGCGGGCTTGCACCAGAGACAACGCCTAGACAATGCCTAGACAAACCTAGACATGTAGAGGTGCTATATGTATGTCGTGCCCATCGCGCACACAGGGCCGGCCCCAGGCCGGGAGAAACGCGCGGGCCGCTCCGGCCGTCGGCTACGCCTCACGCGGACACACAAAGCGGCGGATGGTATCGTGACATCCGCCGCTTCGTGCGCGTCGTGGGGTAGGAGGGCGTAGCCCTGTTAGAGGATGGGGTGATGAGGCAGGCCGGCCTCTATACCGGGATCACCGGTAGCGTCCGCGGCCACGAACGCGTCGATGAGGGTGGCCTGGCGCGCATGCAACTCGGTGAGACACCGGAGGAGCGCCGCGATAGGGGGCGACGCGGTAGCCGTCGATCCGCGCGCCGACGCGTGGGGACGCGCGGCGTCCTCCAGGGCGTGCCACTCCGGGGTCGTCAAGTGGAGGGCGCGGGCCAGGATCTGCACGGTCTCGCACCGCGGCGCCCGCCGCTTGCCGCCCTCAAGCTTGATGATCGCGTCCACACTCAGGCCGGCGCGCTCCGCCAGCCGCGCTTGCGTCAGGGAGGCGCGGCCACGGAAGTGTCTGAGCAACGCGCCGAAGGTGGTCGATTGGGGTACCATATCGCTCTCCCCAGGCAGACGGGACAGGTCGCACGCACGCGCGGCTTGCGGACCCCCGCCCTAACCTGCTACGGTTACGAACAGCGGCTATGCCTGCGCGCTCACGCGACGCCACATGTACAATATAAAACATCGTCTATATAGTGTACAGATGGTCTAGTGTATATCCCAGCGCGGGAGGGTGTCAAGCGCCTGCCGCCGATCAGCCATATCAGCCGGACGCCCCTGTTTGTGGTGACAGCCTCCATGCCGAAGACGCCGCGCGAACCGCGCGAGAGCGATCAGCTTTTCGCGCTCCGGCTCGATCAGTTGTTCGAGACGCACCTGGACCCTGCGGGGAAGCCCTACTCCGTGCGCCATGTGGCCGCGCGGACCGGCATGTCCGCCTCGTACCTGAGCGGCCTGCGGCGCGGGAAGGTCACGGGGCCGGGGGCCGACAAGGTCGACGCGCTGGCGCGCTTCTTCGGCGTCGAGATGGCGTACTTCATGGGCAGCGAACGGGTGGACCTGCCCGCGGCGACGGCGGGCGACGAGCGCCTGTGCAAGGCGCTAGAGAACCCCCTGGTGCGCGAGATCGCGATCACCACCGGCGACTTCAACCGTGAGCAGTGGGACCACATGCTGGCGATCCTGGAGCATCAGGTCGAGATTCAGCGCATCGCCGACAAGCGCGCGCGCAAGAAGTACGAGCGCCAGGCGGCCGCGGAGCGCCCGCCCCGTGATATCGCCAGCGGGCGGCGGCGTCCGAGACAGGGGCAGGCGCGGGCGGGCGACACCGCACCGAACGACGGAGACGACACCGCGCGAGGGTAAGCACGAGAGGACCACGCGCGACACGGCCCTCACGTAGCGAAGGTCCACATGTCGGCGAAGTAACGGCCATTGCGGCCAAGTCGTGCTCTCGCCCTTTACCCTCCCCGGCTGGGTTCCGGTCGTCGGGCCAGCGACCGACCTGTTGGTCATCGCCACGGTCCTCGACGTCTTCATCCGGTCAGCCCCGCGCGCTGTGGTGCAGGAGCACAGTGCCGCACTCGGGCTGCGGAACCGGGTCACGGTCTGATCCGTTGCCTTGTTCCTGGTTCCTGACGCCGTGCGTCAGTGCGCGCGCTAGCCCTCTGGCGGGGTTCATCGTCACGGCGTACCGGTCCGTCCACGACCGGGATGGCCCTGTTGTCAACGCCAGTGAGATTTGACCCAGCAATCGCGAGACTCCGTCATTGACGTTTGTAGAACCCATTAGGGGTATGAGCAGGATACGTGTAAAAATAGGACATAGAAATGCCGGTTTCTGACCCTTCGGGCATCGTGGGTCGGCTCAAATCCGTTAGCGGACATGCTCAACCGGGGTTATGCGAAGGATTAGCAGACATCAGGGGTTCGCTTCCGGCTTTTCCACGTCCGCATAGAGCAGTTAGCAGACATAGCGCGTGCTTTGTGATCGGTTAGAGACCGTTGGGACGGCGAATCCACCTCCGCTATGTCCTATTTTTACACGTACTCTGGCTGTACCCCTTTATGGATCTCAGGCACTCCCAATGAGGCAGCCCGCACGGCTTGCGCGGCTATAGCGCCAGGATGATGAGGGTGAGAGCAAACGCTGCCAACCTGCCCGTCCGGAGGACGCCGATGGCGGCTTCGCTCATCTCTGGTGAACACAGCGAAAAAGGCCTCGTCGAGAGTGCCCAAGACCCACAAAGCGAACAAAGTGACAGCATGCCTCGCCTCGCCACGACGTCCGGCAGATAGGCAGGGGAGCCTATGCCTGTGGGATAGAGCAGACGGCGGCGCGCGACATGGGCCTGTTTAACGACGGCCAGCAGAGACGGGCCGATCCGACGGTGCCTCACCGTCGCTGACGCCCTCTCGCACACATACCTGACAGCCGTCGTGGCAGGGTTGGACGAGTCGTCGCTCCTGTGGCACAGGCCCGCAGATGTCCTGATAGGCTAAAACAGGGTATGCGCTGCCGTTGTGGGTTATGGCACACTTAGGTATGTATAGTGTTCAACGTAAACTTTGCATCGGCGGCATGATCGCGACGCTTGTAGCCGGGACCGTCGTCGCACATGTCGTGTTTGCCTCCTCCAGTCGCTATCCCGTCTTACACCTGCGCATCGATACAGCGCTAGCACCGCCGTCAGGGCGCGTTATCGGCGGCGGCGTCGAAGATGTTTGGGTCGATTGGCATGCCGGCAAAGCGTTCTCACGCAGCCTTGTACCTGGCGAGTTGACAACCAGTGACCATTGGTACCGCCGCCTTGATGACCGCATTCAAACGTGGTCGCTTCAGGTTGATGGGCAAATTATCTCCGACGGCGGTCAGTCACCCTGGGGCGATGTCGTCTTGCAGCGCAGCGCTGGCGGCATCAAAGCACTGCGCCAGCGCTATGCCGCGTTGTTGCCCCGTCGTAGACAGCGCATGGTCGGCGCGCCCGTGGTTGCGGTGAGTACTGCTGCTGATCTCTTCCCTGCTCCTTTGCCTGGCCCAATGATGCAGCAAGGTACTACGGTATGGCTCGATCCACGGTCAATGCTGCCGCAAACAGTTATCCGTCGCTTGCTCCCTTATCTTGGCGGATCGCGAGAGATTGAGATCTGCCACGTACGGGTACTGAATGAGGAGCCAAACACCGCCCTGCCTCCCGACTTTACCGGCCCTCTGGTTACTTCTCCTTGGTCACGCCTGCGTGCGCTGTTTAGCGACGCCCTGAATCACGTGCATCTCTAAGTTCGAGGCCCACGCGTCATCGAGCGACCGCGTACCGTGCCAGTGGGTGAGGAGAAACCTGTTAGCTACCTGCGCTGCCAGATGCCCACAGGCGCGGGCCCGAGATGGCTCCAATGAAACCTCCATCAGTACCGTCACACCGTCCGTGTCACCCTGCGCGCAGCAGTCTCCCATGCACACGGTGCAGAGCGCTCGGTTCGCTTTCCTTCGCTCCATCATGGTCCAGCGCTTCCTGTTGATTACTGTCCGCTGATAGCGCCCATAGTCAGCCCCCGCACCAGCCAGCGCCTAATGGCAACCCCACAGACGATCATCGGCACGAGGACTACTGTACCCGTCGCCATCAACTGTCCCCATGCCACGCCTTGCTGCGTCACGAGTTGTGAGGCCGCCACGGGAATAGTCTGTGTGTCATGACCGGTAAACGTAGTGGCAAAGGCAAAATCATTCCAGGCAAAGACGAGGCACAGCACGCCAGTCGCCACGAGCCCTGGCGCGACCAACGGCAGTGACACGCGCCAGAAAGCACCGAAGGTGGTGCAGCCATCTATCTTAGCCGACTCCTCGATGTCTTGCGGCACATCACGGAAGAACGCTTGCATCAGCCAGATAGCGAAGGGCAGGTTGAAGGTACAGTAGGCCACGATCAAACCTAACAGTGAGTTCAGCAGGTGAAGTTGACGGAACGTCATGTAGAGCGGCACGATCACGGCCGCGATAGGCGCCATCCGCGTACTGATGATCCAGAACGACAGATCGGCTTTGCGCTTCCACTTCGCGCGTGCCAAGCCGTACCCGCCGAGCGCGCCCAGTCCGAGTGAAATAAGCGTGGAGATGCTGGCAGCCAGTAAGCTATTAAGGACGTAGGAGCCAAAACCGCCTCCGCCAAAGAACATGAACCAATAGGAGTATGCGTCGAGGGGGGCGAAGATCTTGGGAGGCATGGAGAGCATACTAGCCTGCGTACGGAACGAGGAAAGCACCATCCAGATCAGGGGCACCAGCGTCCATAGCAGAAACAGTCCCACGAAAATATAGAGGCCAAGACGCCCAGGCGTGAGCGCCGTTTTCCGTTTACGTGGCGCCGCGAGTGACATTGATGTCGCCCTTCGTCATATACCCTACAAACAGCTTACCCAGGACAATGGTCACAACCAGCATGCTCAGACCAATGGCAGCCGCATAGCCGAGGTTGAAGAAGCGAAAGGCCGTTTCGTAGAGCCGGATCGGTATAACTTTCGTTGAGTCGGCGGGACCGCCTGCGGTCGTAATCCAGATGATGTCATAGTAGCGGATTGCGTCCATCGAGCGGATTAACAAGGCAACCAGGATGGTGGGGCGTATCATTGGAAGAACAACGTAACGGAGGCGCTGCCAAGCGGAGGCGCCGTCGACGTTGGCCGCTTCGACCGGCTCACGCGGCAGCGCACTCAATCCCGCAGCCACGATCATGACGATGAGTGGCGTCCATTCCCACACGTCCATCAGGATCACGGCAGGCAACGCCGAACTGGTTTGGCCCAAAACATCGCTGTTGGTAAAGAGACCGAGTTGATGCAGGACGTAGGCGTAGAGACCGTAGGTAGAATTGGTCAGGAAGAGGCCAAGAAGCCCGACCACCACGGGGGCCATGAACATGGGTAGGATAACCAGGGTGAGAACGAGGTTACGAAAAGCGCCGAGGCTTGTAATGGCCAGCGCGACCCCGATCCCCAACACGAGCTCAATGATAAGCGTTGAGCTTACATATTCAAGTGTCGTGAGCCAGCTCCCCCATATCTGTCCGTCACCAAGCAGCGTCTGCCAGTTCTGTAAGCCCACAAAGGTTGTACTGATGCCACCAATGAGCGTAATGCTGCTCAGGCTCATCCAAATGAGATAGAAGAATGGGTAGAGGCTGAGTGCGGCAAGAACCAGGAGCGACGGCAACAGCATCCAGAATTCAGCGGACGGCCCTGTGCGGCGTCGGTGGATGCGTGTGGCACCGACCATCTCTAGATCGCGCGGCTGGGTCGATGGCGTCCCCGGTGTTACGGCCATACTGTCGTTCCTTCTTGGGGGAGCTTCCCTGTTGTACGGGGCAAGAGGTACGACATCTCTTACCCCGTACCACCATGGTTAACGCTAGACGTGGTTGACCGCGTCGAATTGCTTTGCCGCGCTGTGCATCGTCGCGCTCGACGATTGTTGGCCGGCCAGCATTTTGGAGAGTTCCGTAAAGATGATGGAATCGAGTTTGAGCCACGTCGAGACCTTGGGCCGGAAGCCAATATTGTCTGGTTTCCACGCTTCTAGCGTCCCCTGCATGGAGATTAAGTTCGGATACTTGGTGCTGAACTTGGTCTCGGCCGCCTTAATCGCAGGATCGTTGTAGACCGAGGTGCGCACCGGCGTCTCCCCGCCAACCTTTGAGCCAGCGATCAACTTCTCCGTGGAGGGGGACGTCACCCAAAGGGCGAAGAGATAGGCCGCGCCCTGCTCGTCAGCGCTGGCGTTAGCATTAATGGCTATGCCGGTGCCACCCCATAGGTTGCAGCTCCGCTTCGGCCCGTGCGGCAACGCGGCGTACCCAACTTTGCCGACGACTTTCGACTTGGTTGGGTCTTCGAGCGACGAGGCAAATTCGTGCCATTCCGGCATCATAGCAATCTCACCGGCTGCAAAGGCTTCCGAGAGCCCAGACCAGTCCCACGACGTGCTGCTGGGATGAGCGATGTGCAGCAGTTTCTGATAGAACGCCGCTGCTTTCAGCGCGGCGGGCGAGGTGAGTTGCGCTTTGCCAGGGCTCATAACCCCGATCGAGCCGACCGGATTGGGCTCGCCCTTAAAGTACGAGCCACCATAGGCATAGAGGACGTTGGAGAAGTCGGCCATTAAGGAGTCATACTCTTTGGCCTGATGCCCTGTGCCGTACTTCACCTCGTGCTTCAAGTTCTTATTCATCCAGTCCGCGATCTCGTAGTACTGCTCCCAGCTTAGGTGTGTCCCAGGCGTCCAATCGTAGCCTTTGGCTTTCATGAAGGCACCCTTGTGCTTCGCGAAGATGTCCTTGCGATAGATCCAGATCATCGTGGGACAGTCGTATGGAAGGGCATAGAGATGCTTGCGATCAAGGAAGTAGCTACAGCCCGCGAGTTGTGAGGGGATGAAGTCGCCGAGTCCACCTGGAACGCTGGGGAACTTGGGGTTATTGACAAACTTATGCAGATCGACCAGATTTTTGTAGTAGGGGGCAAGGATCTGGTACGGATCGGCGTAGATAAGCTGGTAGTTGGCCGTACCCGCGCCGAAATCGAGTGCTGCCTTCTGCACCACGTCGCCCAACTGTTCTTGCGTGATCGTGACTTTGATACCGGTGAGGTGCGTAAAGGCAGCCATATTCGCCGCTGCCGCCGAACTGGGCGGCGTGTTCTCAGAGATGAAGTTGAGCTTCGCGCCGCTGAACTGGCGCCACTTATCCGCCGCAGCACGTTCCGCAAGCGTGGAGCTCTGCCTCCATGTGAAGCCGCTGGTTACGAGTGCGGCACCCGCCGCAGCCGTTGCCGTGGTGGCAAGAAACGAACGGCGCGTCGTGTGCTGTGCCTTCTCCGTAGTGCCTATGGGCGTCGTGAGGGACGTTTGTGACTCGTTGTTCTCCATCGAAACCATCCTAACCTCCTTTGTCGACGAGGTGGTGGAACACGTCGCCTCCTATGACTCTGACAAGAGTACTCGAATGAGGAAGACCATCAACGGCTTGCCACACCATTGGGAGCGTCGCCTCCTTCCCGGGCACCGGCACAATAATAGTATTAAAGCACACAATGATACTAACACGATCGAACGCTGACGTTCAACTGAAGAGAAATCAGGACGAGTGTGTTGTGGACCTGTAGTGCTCGCGCATGACGCGAGAGGCATCTGGCAAGTGTTTCCCTTTTTACTGCTCCACCCTATACAGTATGACACCTCGCCACGATTGACTGGCTCTCCCGATGACTTGGTGAAGCCAGAATCCAGAAAAAGCGTGTTGTGACTGACGAACTGTGGTCTAGCGAGCTCGTTGACAGGGCGAGATCACCGCGTAGAGCTACGAAAGGCGCAACGCCA
>JAABVA010005362.1_pt1 | contig 11619 bp, 13 predicted proteins | sample 5560331 | NCBI WGS metagenome assembly JAABVA01 (sample SAMN12812661, study PRJNA571458) | rock metagenome | isolation source: Antarctica rocks | place: Antarctica: Victoria Land, Mt New Zealand sud | collected 2016-01-07
TGCGCTGACAGCGGATCCGGTGTTCGTGGACGAGCACCTCGACGCGGTGATCGTGCTCCGCGATCCGCAACTGCTGGCCGTGCTTCGCGAGCAATGCCTGGCTCCGCTGCACGATGCCGCACCTGGCTCACGACAGATGCTGCAGGAAACCCTGCGCTCCTGGTTGCTGAACATGGGGGACCGCCAAGCCGTAGCCGAGCAACTGCACGTGCACCGGCAGACCGTCCGCTACCGGCTGGCTCGACTCCATGAACTCTTCGGTGCAGCGTTGGACGATCCGAACCAGCGCGCCCGCCTCACACTCGCGCTCGCGTGGGAACCACCGTGGCCCGCGCAGCAGCCCGGCCTGCCCTCAGCCGCGGCGACTGAGCAAGCCCCGCTTCCTACGGCGTTCCCCGCCCGCCAACGCACCTTCCGACCTGTCCGCGGTGCCCCCGTCCATCGCGGTGGAGCCCCGCTCGGTGGTGCGTTCACTGCGCCGCGGCTCCACCGGTTGCCCAGCTGCCACGCCGCCGTGTCGTTCCGCCAATTCGAGGTCGCGCACCGAACGCACGGTGACCCGGCCCGCGGCGTGCGCCGCCAGGAACAAGATCACTGCACCGAGACCGTAGAAGAAGCCAATCTGCACCAGTACCTGGTGGTTCGTGGCGCCAACCGGGCTTCCGGCGTCACCTTCGGGACCTGCGGCCCACAGCCGGCTGACGAACGGCCCGACAATGAACCACGCCCCTGCGGCGCTGGCGAGCCAGCCACCCAGCGCCGCATTCGCGCGATTGGCCGTGCTGAGCAAGATGAGTCCACCGAGGACGGTCACGGCGCCGGGCAGCACCTCTAGCCAGAATCGCCCCATGGTCCAGCTCCACGCCGTGTCGGGCGTGTACGCATAGTTGAAGTAGGGCCCAATGAACGGGATGAGTGCGCCCCAGGCCCCCAAGGCGATCAGCAGCAGTCCGCTGAGCGCCCCGCGGGTGCGCGGCACCCGCATCGTGCTGGCGCGGCCCCGCGTCGTCGTGTGCTCGGTCATCGCTTGCTCCTCATGTTGCTGGGTTGGTGAACCCGGCACGCGCCTTTCAGGCGAAGGCAGGCCCAGCTTCGGCGCTGCCGGTCATGTCCTTGAGGGACTCGTGGCACTGCTTGGCGCGGGCGGAGTCCTCAGCCATTACTTGTTCGAAGAACGACGCAATGTCTTCGCGCCCTGCGTTTCTTGCGCCGCGCACGTACTGGCCGTGGTCGTGGCCAGCCTTGAGAGAGTGGTACTGCACCGAGATGAGATCGAAGCTCACATCGTCGAAACCGGTCTCGCCTGTTGCCATCGTCAACCTCCGGATAACCAGGTGTTCAGGTTGGTCACCGACCGGCGCCCGAAAGCGACCGCATCGGCGCGGCAGCACCCGTGGCTTCAGTGCCTGCTACTGACGTCAAGGTAGCGCGAACTTTTGGTCACTGCCCAACGAAAACAGCCATCGACTCACCCTGCGGACGGGCCGATGTCGACCTATCGTCGAGGTGTTAGTTCCCGCTGCTGTCGGAGTCCCTGGCGAAGGGAAGTCTTCAGATGGGCATTTACCGGAACTTTGGCAGAGTACGGTTTTGGTTCTCGCGGCCGCCGGCACCGCCATCGCCTTCCTTAGCCTGCCCTGGGAGACTCTGCTCGGCCTCACCATCCTCGCCATCATCGTGTGTCCCTTGCTGGGCACGGGCATCTACGCGCAGGTCAACCAGACCGCTGCGCCGCCGCTCACCGCCGTGCTGACCGCAGGCGCGCTCGCCCTGGTGGGCACCGTCTCCGTTTCCGGTCTGATCGGACTGCTCGGTGCGCCCGCACTGGTCCTAACTTGCGCTGCTGGGAGTGTGTTCTCCGGCCGTGCTGCGGCGCCTCCTGACGCGGAAACCGGGGCCGGCCGCATCCCGTGAGCACCCAGCCCTGGCGCCTCCAGCCCCCGGACATCCGGCCCCGACGAGCCCGACTCCGGCACCGACCCGCCCGCCACCCCCGCCGTGCCAGTCCTACAGCGACGCCGAACTGTTCTGGCGATGGCGCACCAGCTTCGCCGCACTGCAGCGCACGGTGTCGCCCGATGAACGATTGCGGCTGATCGAGACCCGCTCCGCGCTACTGGAGGAGCTTTCCCGCCGGGATCCCGAGGGATTCGCGCGCTGGTTGAACAGCGGTGCCCGCGCCGCCAGCGATCCCTCCCGCTTTCTGTCCAGTAGCCACCAGGGTCACCAGCGCCCTGACCTGCCGACCTGACCGACGATCCCGAGAGGGCCGACGTGAAGCTGAACTGGTTGAGTCCCCTGGTCCACCGTGGTGGTCCGCTGATCACGGTGTCGTTGGACGCCAGTCGGCTGGACGAGGCGGGCGCCCACGAGCTGGAACTCCGGTGGGATGCCCAGCAACGCAAGCTGCTCGATCTCGGCGCCCCGGAGCCGCTGGTGCGGGCTGCCGGTGAGGCGGTGCTGCGCCCTACCGGACAAGGTGGGACGGTCGGCAAACTCGTCGTCGCTGGTGATGACGGGGTATTGCTCGATCTGGTGCTGCCGGGGGCACCAGTACGCGACGAGGCGAGTTTCGGGCCGGCTCCGCACCTGCTGCCCGCGGTGCGCAGCCTCTCGAATGCGGCCAGCTATGCCCTCGCCCGGGTCGACCACACCGGCGCCGACATCGAGGTGGTCGGCATGCTCGGCACCGTCGAGCAGGAGCAGGTGCAGGGCGAGCACGACGTCCTGCACAAGATTCCCGGCGGCGGTTGGTCGCAACGCCGCTACCAGGCTCGGGTAAAGGACTCCTGGCAGCACAACGCCACGGACGTCGCCAACGAGCTGGCGAACGTCCTCCGGCGCCACAAGCCTGAGCTGGTGTTCCTCTGCGGGGACCCGCAGGCCATGGCTGCGCTGCTCGACCACGCCGTCCCGGAGCTGCGCGCGCGCATCGTCGAGCTGGACACCGGCGGACGCGCAGCGGGCACGTCCAACGCGGCGGAGCAGAAGGCCATCGAGGACGCCGTGTTCGAGCATCGCACCGCGGAAAGGCAGCAGCTGCTCGACCGCCTCGGCGGTGCACTGGCCCGCGAGCAGGAAGCAGTGCAGGGGCTGGACGACACTATCGGGGTGCTGCGTCGCGGTCAGGTGGATGAGCTAGTGCTGCACGATCCGTCATCGACCAACACCTTGTGGGTGGGCAGCGACCCGCTGACGCTCGGCCGCACGGCCGCGGATGCCCGCGCGACGGGCGCTGTGGACGCGAGGCAGGAGCGGGCCGACGCCGTGCTGCTCGGCGCACTGGTGGCGGCGGACGGCGGCATCACTCTGCTGCATCCCCTCGACATGGAACTCACCGACGGCATCGGAGCCTTGCTGCGCTGGTCGGATCGGGCCACGCCGCACAGCCACACCGCAAGCATGCCCGGGCACGGTGAAGCTCCTGGTCAAGGTCACCGATGACGGGCCGGTAACCAAGGCCGCACCAGGCCGGGAAACTCCCCGGCGCAGGGGGTAGCGCCAGGACGAAGGTGCTCCTACCATCGGCGTCCTACACCTTCGGGTGCGCCTGAATCCCGTGTTGGTTCAGCAGGCAGCCAACCGCAACGTTGCTGCTGCTGCCCCGCCGCTCAGGAGGAAATCATGTCCATCGACTACGACGAACCGCGGCCGTCCGTGTCCGGTGATGTGTCCCAGGGATCGGTTGCCGACCTGGCGACACCACTGGATTTGCTCACCGGCGAAGTGGACGAGGCCGAGGGCGCCGACACCTTCGAGCTGCCCGGAGCGGACCTCTCCGGTGAGGAACTGTGGGTTCGGGTGGTGCCACAGCAGGCGGACGAGTTCGTCTGCTCGCGGTGCTTCTTGGTGCATCACCGCAGCCGCCGCATCGGTGCAGCGAACGATCCGCCGGTCTGCAGAGACTGCGCCAGCTGACGGAGACCCTCTGGCACCACGCCGCGCAGACGCGTCGATGCACGCAGTTGGTGTTAGTTACAGGCGGTCGACTGGGCGGTTGTAGTACTTGCAGTACGCCCAAGAGCGCGCGTTCGGCTGACCCGCTGACAGTGGCGCGCTCTCGTCGCGGTCGGTCAGCTCCCGCTACCTGACCCCCCGTGCTTGCTCGACGAGTGCGGCCGCAACGTCGCGGAGCTTGCGGTTGGCATCCTGGGACACCTTCGCCAGAATCCCGAACGCCTCGTCCTCGGTGCACCGGCGCTCCCCCATGACGATGCCCTTGGCCTGCTCGATCACCGCGCGCGAGGCCATCGCCTGCTCCATCTGCTCGGCAAGCCGGGCGGTGGCGTTGTAGAGACTCGCATTGGTCATCGCCACCGCGGCATAGCCGGCCAGGTGCTCAGCGACTTCTTGGCTGTGCCCGTCTAGGCCGTGCGGGTCGCGGGAGTAGATGTTGAAGGCGCCGGCCGTACCTTCCTGCAAGGGCAGCGCGACGGACAAAGTGCAGTGCATCCCCGCTTCCCGCACTTGCTCGGCGAACAGTGGCCACCGGGTCTCTTGGACGACGTCCGGAATCAGCATCGCCTTCCCGGTCCGAGCGGCAAGCAGGCAGGGCCCCAAGCCTTCCTCGTACTGATGCCCGTCGAGCTCGACGGCGAGTTCGCCCGTGGCGGCGGCGGTATGAGCGGTGTCGCCGCGGACCAGGGTCACCGAGACCTCGTCGGCCCCCGGAACGGTCCGTTTCGCCACCTCGGCGACCCGGGCGAATACCTCCGCCAAGGGCGTCTCGCCGAGGACGATGCGCCCCAGTTCCAGCACCGCAGCCATCGGATCCGCCACTGGCGCGTGATACTTCGGTGAGCGATCGCCGTCGTTGCCGTTATGGCTGGGTTCGGACGTTCTGTCCCGAATGGTCATGCTGGTCGCTCCTCGCAACGGAAGGCCCGCAGCCGCTAGCGCCGGAGGCGCCAGCCACCTGCACGCTGTCGTACCGGTCCCGCTGCTTGAGCCCGGGGGCCACCGCACCCCCCGAAAAGGAAGCGATGCTCAACCCGACTCTATCCGTTATCGAGCCCAGTGCCGGGCAATCTTGCCCGCCCTCCTCAGGCCGGTGGGCAGAGCCGCTCTGCTGGACCCCGCGCCACCTTCCTCACCACCGCCGCGGCAGTGGAGCAGGAGAGCGGTAACCGCCAGGTCAATGGTGCCTATTCGACGGCATCCCCGCAGAACGAAACCGATGCCTGCCGCCTGCTAGCCAGTTCGGTACTGCTGTATGTCCGCCTCACGGACGGTGAGCCCGTGCCCCGGCGCATCGGGTTGCGGCCGTACCACACCGCCGGTGCGATCCAAGGTGCCGTCGAAGAACATCGACTCGATCCGCACGTGGTCGTGGAACACTCCAAGTGCCGGAAGTTGGGGGTGGCCGCGGCGGCGTGGACGTGCAGATGCGGGCCGCAGTGCCCCGACACCTGCAGCCCGTAGGACGCGGCCACCGCGCCGACCCGGAGCCACTCGGAGATGCCGCCGCAGCGGGAGACGTCCGCCTGCAGGCAGTCGACCGCCCCGGCGGCACACATCCGGCGGAAGTAGTACAGGTCGTAGCCGTACTCCCCGGCCGCGACGTCGGGCCGAACGGCATCGCGTACCTCCCGCAGCCCGTCCAGGTCGTCGGAGGACACCGGTTCCTCCAGCCACCGCACGTCCAGGTCGGCTGCGGCCTGCATCACCCGGACGGCCTGCTTGCGGCCGTAGCCGCCGTTGGCGTCCACAAACAACTCCACGTCCGCGCCAACGATCTCCCGGGCCTGGGCCATCCGCTCGAGGTCGCGTCCGGAGTCACTGCCCCAGGACTCGCCGATCTTGATCTTCACCCGCGGGATGCGCTGCTCGCCGACCCAGTGGCTCAGCTGCCGTCGCAGTTGGGCGTCGTCGTAGCTGGTGAAGCCCCCGCTGCCATACACCGGGACCTCCTCCCGGACGGCGCCGAGCAGTCGGTAGATCGGCAGGTCAAGCACCCGCGCCTTGAGATCCCAGAGGGCCACGTCCACGGCCGAGATGGCGTATCCGACCGCCCCCGGGCGGCCCGCGTTGCGTACGGCCTTGACCATGGCGTCGAAGCTGCCGCCGACGTCGAGCACCGAACGTCCGCGCACCACGCCGGCCAGCGTTTCGGTGATCATCGTGGCGCAGGCGGCGGGCCCGTAGGTCCAGCCCAGGCCGACGGTGCCGCCCGAGCGAGCCTGCACCAGCACCATGGTGGTGGAGTCCCAGCTCAGCGTGCCGTCGGCCTCCGGTGCATCCGTGGGAATGGTGTACACCGCGACGTCGACGGCGTCCACCACGGCATTGGTCACTGACCTCCGGTCATGCCAGGAACCGGCGGTGTCGGGCTGGGCCCCGGCGGTGTCGGGCTGGGCCCCGGCGGTGTCGGGCTGGGTGCCGGGCCGGGGTCCGGGACGGGCGTCGGTGCCGGCGGCGGACCTGGTGGGGGCGTCGGGGTCGGGCCCGGTGCCGGGTCGGGCGTCGGCGTGGGAATCGGCTCGGGGTCGGGAGGGAAGACCATCGCACAACCTTTCAGCGGTCTGGCAGTGGGTGAATGCGGCTTTCGCACGGCAGAACGGGCTCTCACGGCACGGTGTGGGCGATCAGTACATCGCAGGTGGCCTTGCGGCTGACCGCGGCAGGCACCGATCCCAGGACCCCGGCCGGCGATGCTGTTCAGGCCCCGGTTACCCACGACGAGCAGGTCGGCGTCCAGCTCGGCGACCGCGCCGAGCAGGGCCTTTTCCGGACTGTCCCGGACGGCGCGGCGCTGCACGTCCAGCGCACCGGCGCGGGCCGCCCGTGCGCTCGCGGTCTGCAGCGTGTCGTGCGCCGGGGCCGAGCCGACCACCTGGAACGCCTCGTCCCCGAGCGCCACGGAGGCCTCCCGCTGCACTTCCCGCGGCTGCGGCTCGTAGGCGCAGACGATCACCAGCCGCGCAACCGAGACGCCGGCGATGTCGGCGGCCCGTTCGACCGCGCGCAAGGACGTCTCCGACCCGTCCGTGCCGACGACGACGGTGCTGTAGCCGGTGTCGGTCATCAGAGCTCACTATCCGCGGCGTTGGGGTAGTCGTCGGAATTCGGCACCGGGTGTTGCTGTTCCAGGATGTCCGCCGGGTCCGCCTCCGGGTGGAAGTCGGGGTCGAACTCGGGCAGGTCCTCGTCCTCGTCCACGTCGCCCGGCTCCGCCGGCTCCTGCTGCTCCAGCAGGTCCGGCACCGGGACGTCACCGCGTTCGCGTGGGTCCTCGGGGATTGCCATGTCAGCCCTCCTTATGCGGTAGGAACTCCTGCATCTTCGTCTTTACACCCTCTTTGACGACACCCCAACGATCTTCGTCACCCTTGAGGAGCGCCTCGGCCGAGGACTGCATCTGCGCCCAGGTGGCGTGCGGGGGCACCGGCGGAACGTTCGGGTCGGTGCGCACGTCGAGCACGGTGGGCCGGTCGGCCGATAGCGCCCGGTCCCAGGCCGAGGCGAGCTGCGTCGGGTCGTCCACCGAGATTGCCTGCAGCCCCAAGGTGGCCGCGAAGGCCGCATAGTCGACCTCCGGCAGGTTCTGTGACTCGGTGAACTTGGGCGAGTTGGTCATCGCCCGCATCTCCCAGGTCACCTGGTTGAGGTCGTTGTTGTGCAGGATCGCGATGATCAGCCGCGGGTCCTCCCACTGCTGCCAGTAGTGCTTGACGGTGATCAGCTCCGCCAGGCCGTTCATCTGCATGGCACCGTCCCCGCTGAAGACGATCACCGGCCGGTCGGGGCAGGCGAATTTCGCGCCGATGCCATAGGGCACGCCCGGGCCCATCGTGGCCAGGGTGCCCGAGAGCGAACCGCGCATGTTGCCCCGGAACTTCAATTGGCGGGCATACCAGTTGGCCGAGGACCCCGAGTCGGCGGTGACGATGGCGTTGTCCGGCAGCTTGGGCGAGAGCTCGGCGAACAACCGCTGCGGATTGACCGGGTCGGCCTGCACGTCGGCCTCCATGGCCATGGTCTCCCACCACCGCGCCACTCCCTTCTCGATGCCCTCCCGCCAGGACCGGTCGGACTTACGCCGCAACTCGGGGATCAACGCGCGCAGGGTCGCCCTCGCGTCACCGACCAGGTTCACCTCGTAGGGATAGCGCATCCCGATGAAGCGGCCGTCGATGTCGATCTGCACTGCTCGTGCCTGGTCGAACTTCGGCATGAACTGGGTGTAGGGGAAGCTGGAGCCAACGGTCAGCAGGGTGTCGCAGTCCATCATCATGTCGTAGCTGGGGCGGGTGCCGAGCAGGCCGATGGAGCCGGTGACCCACGGCAGCTCGTCGGACAACACGTCCTTGCCCAGCAGTGCCTTGGCAGCCCCGGCACCGAGCAGCTCGGCGACCTCGGCGATCTCCGCCGCGGCCCCCCGGGCGCCCTGGCCGACGAGAATGGCCACCTTCTGCCCCGCTGTTGAGCACCTCCGCGGCCTTGGTCACCGCGGCGTCGTCCGGTCGTGGGGTGGCCCAGTCGATGCCCATGCTGGAAGGCACCATCTTGAACGCGTGCGTGGGCGGCGAGTACTCCAGTTCCTGCACGTCGGAAGGAATGATGAGCGCGGTCGGCGCGCGCACGGTCATGGCGATCCGGATAGCGCGGTCGAGCACGTTGGGCAGCTGCTCGGGGACGGTGATCATCTGCAGGTAGTCACTAGCGATGTCCTTGTACAGGCTCATCAGGTCGATTTCCTGCTGGTAGGAGCCACCCATGGCACTGCGGTTGGTCTGCCCGACGATGGCCAGCACGGGCACGTGGTCGAGCTTGGCGTCGTACAAGCCGTTGAGCAGGTGGACGGCACCGGGCCCGGAGGTGGCCATGCAGACCCCGAGGCGGCCGCTGAACTTGGCGTAGCCAACAGCCTCGAACGCGGCCATTTCCTCGTGCCGGGCCTGGATGAACTGCGGCTTGTTGTCGGCTCGCACCCGGGCAGCGTCGATGCCGTTGATCCCGTCGCCCGGGTAGGCAAAGACCTTCTCCACGCCCCACTCGCGCAGTCGTTCCAGCAGGTAGTCGGAAACTTCCTTAGCCATGCGTTGTCCATCCGATGAGGCGGTCCGCGGCACGGGCGGCGACGGCCATGATGGTCAGGGCCGGGTTGGCACTGCCTTGGGTGGGCAGCACGCTGCCGTCGGTGATGTAGAGGTTCTCCACGGCGAAGGTTCGACAGTTGGCGCCGACCACCCCGTGCTCGGCGTCGGCGGCCATCCGCGCCCCGCCCACCAGATGGGCGTAACGGTCGATGGTGATCACCTCGTCCGCCCCCGCCGCCTTCAGCAGGTATTCCATCACGGCCTGGGCGGCCCGCATCAGCTGCTTGTCGTTGTCGCACTGCGAATAGGCGAAGTTCGCCACCGGCAGGCCGTGGCGATCGGTTTGCTCGGCCAGGGTGACCCTGTTGCGCGCCTGCGGCAGGAACTCGCACAGTGCGCCCAGGGTCGACCAGTGCACATAGTCGCTCATGTACTTGCGCAGGTTCGCGCCCCAGTAACCCTGGGCTGCAACATCTTCTGCCCACGTGACCGGCAGGGGGGACACGGTCTGGATGGAGAACCCCCGTTTGTACGGCTTGCTCGGGTCGGTCTCGTAGTAGTCCTCGGTGCTCACTTCCGGCGGGGGCGCCTTGTACATCCGTACCTCCGCATCGAAGCGGCCGGCGGTCTGCGGTGCGCCCTGCACCATGAGGTAGCGCCCGACCTGGTCGTGGTCGTTGCACAGGCCGTCCGGAAAGCGGCGAAACGCGGAGTTGAGCAGCAGCCGCGGGGTCTCGATGGAGTACCCGGCGATCACCACTACGCGCGCGCGCTGGAAATGCGGCACTCCCCCGCGTACGTAGTGCACCCCGGTGGCGCGGCCGGTCCGCTCGTCCACCTCCACGCGGGTGACCATGCTGTCGGCGCGGATCTCCGCGCCATGGGCCAGGGCGTCGGGGATGTGGGTGATCAGCGGAGACGCCTTGGCGTTGACCTTGCAGCCCTGCAGGCAGAACCCGCGGTAGATGCAGTGCGGCCGGTTGCCGAAGCGCCCGTTGGTGATCGCCACCGGTCCCACCTTGGCGGTGATGCCCAGCTTGCGTGCCCCGCGGAGGAACATTTCGCCGTTGCCGCCCACCTTGTGCGGGCTGTGCGGGTAGGTATGCGGGTCGCCCCACGGCCAGCTCTCGCCGGCCACCGGCAGCTCGCCCTCGATGTCGCCGTAATAGCCCTTGAGGTCTGCGTAGTCGATCGGCCAGTCCGCGCCAACGCCGTCCTGGCTGTGGGTGCGGAAGCCACCGGGATGAAAGCGCGGGACGTAACCAGCGAAATGCACCATCGACCCACCGACGCCGCGGCCGGAGTTGTTGGAACCCAAGGGAACCGGGGTCTCGCCGGAGATCAGGCGCGGCTCGGTCCAGTACAGATGATGCGAGCCTGCCTCGTCGCTGACCCAGTCGGCGTCCGGATCCCAGAACGGGCCGGCGTCCAGGCCCACCACCTTCCAGCCGGCGCGGGCCAAGCGCTGCAGCATGGTGGACCCGCCTGCCCCGCAGCCGACGACGACCATGTCGACCTCTTCGGTGTTCGGAAAGCGGCGCATGTCCTTGCGCAGCCGGTGGTTGGTCCGGCTGCCGTCGTTGGGCAGCAGCCACGCGGACGCGTTGCGCTGCCGTAGGTCGTCGCGCCCGACGACCTTGCCCATCAGCGCTGCCCCCGCAGCGGATCCTTGGTGGGCTTGGCATCGCGCACCTCGCCACCTTCCAGCGAGTCGACGCCGAGATTCTTGTAGCCGCGGGGGTAGGCCGGACCCGGGTAGCCGATCTCATTCCACGCCGAGGGGTGGGAGTAGAAAGCGGTGCAGGCGTAGCGGGTCCACAGGCTCCACACCCGCGAGGCCGACATCCCGTGCCAGTCGTCGTCGGCCAGGTCCTGAATGGCCTGCACCAGCTCGGCCTGCTCTTCTCGGGTACAGGTATCGAAGCCACGCCCGAAGCGGGACCGGGCGTCGATGTCCAGGTAGGCCAGGCTGTCCCGCCACGCCTGGTCGTCCATTGGCATGTCCGCGTAGTGTCACCCGTCGGTCTGCTGCTCGGCCAGGCGTGCGTCGATCAGCGGCAGCACCGGGACCTTCGGCTCTTCGTGCTGGTCGAGCAACTGGTCCACCAGGGCCGTACCGATCGCCTCCTCGGCGGTGGTGAAGAAGCGGATGTCCGGCGGCATCCCCAACCGAGCGAGCACCACTCCCTTGGTGACCGGATCCCAGTGCCGGGACTGGGCGACGACGTCGAAGCCGGGAAAGCGCCCACTCGGTGTCGCCGGTGGCAGGGCACTCACTGCTCGCGCCGCAACAGTGCGGCCAACAGGCCCATCCCGCCGACCATGGTGACCAGCAGCGGCGCCAAGAGGGGCGGTCCGGTCTCCATGTTGTAGGTGAAGTTGGACCAGCCGCCGGGCTTCTGTGCAATCCCGCGACCGTGCAGGTACGTGCCCTGCAGACCGTTGGCCACGATTACCGCCGAAGCCAGCGGAAGCGCCGTCTTGGCCATCCGCTTGTCGAGGAAGCCGGCAACCCCGGCGGCCGCCCCCACCGGTCCGAGGACGACCGGCCACCACATCACCTTGTTGCCGAAGCTGGCGC
>JAABVA010005363.1_pt1 | contig 11618 bp, 12 predicted proteins | sample 5560331 | NCBI WGS metagenome assembly JAABVA01 (sample SAMN12812661, study PRJNA571458) | rock metagenome | isolation source: Antarctica rocks | place: Antarctica: Victoria Land, Mt New Zealand sud | collected 2016-01-07
CACCGCCCAGCCAGCCGCGCCGCCAGCACATTGCAGCCACCAGAAACACCACGGCAGATACGACGAGACCGGTAGGGAGATTGCTGTCCAATGCGCGTAACGTTGCGCCAACTCCGCCAATGGCTAGTGGAACGGCGTTTGGCACCAAACGCAGCGCTATGTCCTGCATCGCAGCCAGACCAAACAGGACTGCCCCTGCCACCTCCAGCATCTCTGGTAGCGAAGTGAAGGGGATGTGCATGTTCGCAGGTCGCTCCATTGCAGAGAACGGCTGCCGATGCGGGAAAGCCGCATCGGCTCCCGTCTTATCAGAGCTTATTAGAAATTTTACCGAAGGTAGTATTCAACTTCGTTCCAAGTAGAGTTAGAACAGTAATAATAACAGAAATAAGCGCAGCAATCAGGCCATATTCCAGCGCCGTCACTGCCCGGCGATCGGTCTTCAGCTGCAGCCAAGTCGTGATGTATTCGATCATTTGCTTAGTCCCTCTTCCAGGTCGACGGGATGCGCCTTGACCCATGTTGCGGATGCGGCGTTCTGCCGTCAGACTTGCGACCTACTTGACGGCGCAAGACCCAACTTAACCACACAGATGTTTGCAACTGCTTAACGCGCGAGCGAAACGACCTGGGAACAGCCTCACGATGGGCGCCGAGCAGGTCGAGAGGATCTCCGGGTTTCGCAGGCGGCGCGTCGTTGCGCCACAACCACATCGGCGTTCTCGACGAGTGCGCGTTCCACCCCGGACGAAATGCCCCCGGTTCCGGGGAGGCGCAAAGGCCCACCGCAAAACCAAGCCGACCGCATCCATCTCGACGGCGCGCCCGCAAGTGCAGTAGAACAGCCCCGCGTTCCGGAGCAGCCTCGATGATGTATCGCGAATACCAACAGATCAGCCGCCGCAAGTCGCGACAGATCCATGTCGGGCGGGTCCCGGTGGGCGGCGACGCGCCGGTCACGGTGCAGACCATGACCAACACGCTGACCACCGACGTGGCCGGCACGGTGGCGCAAATCCGCCGGTCGGAGAAGGCGGGGGTGGACATCGTCCGCGTGTCCTGCCCCGACCAGGAGAGCGCGCTGGCGTTGAAGGACATCGTCGCCCAGGTCGACGTGCCGATCGTCGCCGACATCCATTTCCACTACAAGCGCGCCATCGAGGCGGCCGAGAGCGGGGCGGCGTGCTTGCGCATCAACCCCGGCAACATCGGCAGCGCCGAGCGCGTCCGCGAGGTGATCCGCGCCGCCAAGGACCACAACTGCTCCATGCGCATCGGCGTTAACGCTGGCAGCCTGGAGCGGCACCTGCTGGAGAAATACGGCGAGCCCAACCCCGACGCGCTCGTCGAGAGCGCGCTGGAGCATGCCAAAATCCTGCAGGACAACGACTTCCACGAGTTCAAGATCAGCGTGAAGGCGTCCGACGTGTTCCTCGCGGTCGCCGCTTACACGCAACTGGCCGAGGTCTGCGACCACCCGCTGCACATCGGCATCACCGAGGCGGGCAGCAAGCGCGCCGGCACCGTGAAGTCGTCCATCGGCCTCGGCAGCCTGCTCTGGGCGGGCATTGGCGACACCCTGCGCGTGTCGCTGTCGGCCGAGCCGGAGGAGGAGGTGTTCGTCGGCTGGGACATCCTGAAGTCGCTGGGCGTGCGTCACCGGGGGGTCAAGATCATCTCGTGCCCGAGCTGCGCGCGGCAGGGCTTCAACGTGATCCAGACGGTGCAGACCTTGGAGGAGCGGCTGGCGCACATCGAGACGCCGATCACGCTCTCGATCATCGGCTGCGTGGTGAACGGCCCCGGCGAGGCGCTGATGACCGACCTCGGCGTGACGGGCGGGGGCGACGGGAAGCATATGGTGTATGCCGCCGGGAGGACCGACCACCGCATGGCCGGCGAGGGCATGGTGGACCACATCGTCGACCTGGTGGAGCGCAAGGCGGCCGAGTTGCAACTGTAGCCCAAGGTCGCCGCGGAATAAGGCGGCCGACCATTCGTGTCCGGTGAAGATCGTCGGGCTGACGGGCGGGATCGGCATGGGCAAGTCGACCGCTGCCGCCGCGTTCGCCCGCGCCTGCATCCCCGTGTTCGACGCCGACCACACGGTGCACCGGCTGCAAGCCCGCGGCGGCGGCGCGGTGGCGGCAATCGGCGCGGCGTTCCCTGGCACCGTCCACGACGGCGCCGTCGACCGCGCCCGGCTGCGCGAGGCCGTGTTGCACGACCCGATCGCCCTGCGCCGGCTGGAAACGATCCTGCACCCGGCGGTCCGGCGCGAGGAGCAGCGCTTCCTCGCCCGCGCGCGCCGGGCGGGCAAGCGCGCGGCCGTGCTGGATATCCCGCTGCTGCTGGAAACGGGAGGCGAGCGCCGGGTCGACTTGGTGGTGGTGGTCTCGGCCCCGCGCACGGTGCAGATTGCGCGCGTGCGGCGGCGCGGACGCATGAGCGAGGGTCAAATTACCGCCATCATCGCCCGGCAAATGCCAGATGTTGAAAAGCGCCGGCGGGCCCATGTCATTGTCCGCACCGGCTTGTCCCGCTTCGCCTCGCTCCGCACCGTGCAACGTTTGATCGTGAAACTGCTGGCATGACCCGTTCCATCCTGTTCGACACCGAGACCACCGGACTGGACCCGTTGCTGGGCGACCGGGTCATCGAGGTCGCCGCGATCGAACTGTTCCGCGACCTGCCGACCGGGCAACGCTTCCACTGCCTGGTCGACCCGGAGCGCGACGTGCCCGAGGAGGCCAGCCGCGTCCACGGCCTGACCCGCGCCGACCTCGCGGGGAAGCCGCGTTTCGCCGATGTCGCGGACGAGTTCCTGGCCTTCATTGGCGATGATCCCTTGATCGCGCACAACGCCGGGTTCGATTTCGGCTTCATCGACGCCGAGTTGGCCCGCATCGGACGCCCGGCGCTCGGCCGCCACCGCATGGTCGACACGCTGGCGATGGCCAAGCAGCGCTTCCCCGGCCTGCCCAACAGCCTGGACGCCCTGTGCCGCCGCTTCGCCATCGACCTCAGCGAGCGGACCACCCACAACGCCCTGCTTGACTGCCGCCTGCTGGCGGAGGTGTACCTTGAGCTGACCGGCGGACGCCAGCGGGGCCTGTCGCTGCCGGAGGACGAGCAGCGCCCGCCGGTCGTCAGCTACCAGCCGGTGCGGGCCCGGACGCCGCGCCCGGTCGTGGCCAGCCCGGCGGAGTTGGCCGCCCATGCCGCGTTCCTCGCCGGAGTGCGGGAGTCGCTGTGGCTGGCGTGACGCGGCAGGCTGCGTCGGCGGCCTTGGTGGTCGCCACCGTGCTGGTCCTGCTCGTGTTGGCCATCCTGCTCACTCATCGCGTTGGCCAGTCAGTGGACGAGCTCCAGGATTTGAGCGAAAGCGCCGACCAGGTCGGCGACTCGGCCCGTGGTTTGCTGCAGGCCCTGGTCGACGCCGAAACCGGGCAGCGTGGCTATCTGCTGACGACCCAACCGGCCTACCTCGAACCCTACTGGACCGCCCGGCAGCGGGTCGACCGGACCCTTGCGGACCTCGGCACGCTGGCCGTGCGCCTGGCTTGGCTGCGCGCAGACGTGGACGCGCTGAAAACCTACGCCGGGCAGAAATTGGCCGAGCTGGACCAGACCGTTACATTGGCGAGCGGCGGCAACCGCGAGGCCAGCTTGGCGATTATCAACGGCAGTGTCGGCAAAGCCACGATGGATGCTGCGCGCGACGTCATCGCGCGCGTGATGGCGCACGCCGGGCAGGAACGCGACGAGCGTATGGGGCAGGCGAAGGAGCGGGAGCGGGCGGCCAACCTCGGGGCGCTTGCGGCCGCGGTCGGCGGCATCCTGCTGCTCGGCACGGCGACGCTGGCGCTGCTGCTCGGCCAAGCCCGCCTGACGCGGGGCCAGGCACGCGAGAGGCTGCAACTCGAGCGCTGGCAAGGCACGGTGGAGAGCCTGCGCGACGGCATCGCGGTGTTCGACGCGCAGGACCGGCTGCTGCTGTGGAACCAGCGCCTGGCGCCGATCTCCGGCCTGCCGCCCGACCTGCTGCGCTCTGGCACGCCGTTGGCAAGCCTCGTCGCTGCCGGGTCCGAGTGGCAACCGCCTTTGCTGTCCGGCGAGCGGCCGACGCCGGGCGGCGACAGCCTGGTGGGAGAGGTCCGGCATGACGGCCGGGTGCTGGAGGTGTGGCGCAGCGCGCTGCCCGAAGGTGGCCAAATGCTGGCCGTCGCCGACATCACCCGCCGCGTCCAGGCGGAGGCCATCGCCCAGCAGGCTCAGAAGATGGAAACGCTTGGACAGCTGACCGGCGGCGTCGCGCACGACTTCAACAACCTGCTGCAGGTGATCTCCGCCAACCTCGAATTGCTCGCCGACCGGCTGGATGGCGGCGAGTGGATGCGCATGCGGGTGGCGGCGGCGATGGAGGGGGTCAGCCGCGGCGCCCGGCTGACTCGCCATCTGCTCGCCTTCGCCCGGCGCCAACCGCTGACGCCCGAGGCGATCGATCCGGCGCGCCTGCTGTCCGGGCTGGACGAGATTTTACGCCGCACGCTGGGCAGCCGCATCGAACTGGAACTGGTGATCGCGGGCGGGCTGTGGACCCTGCAGGCCGACGCGCAGCAACTGGAAAGCGCGGTGTTGAACCTGGCGATCAATGCCCGCGACGCGATGGAAGAGAACGCGCAGGCGGGCGCGGGCAAGCTGACGATCGAGGCTCGCAATGCCGACCTCGACGATGCCTACGCCGCCGCCAACGCCGAGGTCACGCGCGGGCAGTATGTTGTGATCGCCGTGACCGATACCGGCTGCGGCATGACGGCCGCGCAGGCCGCGCGGGCGATCGAACCGTTCTACACGACCAAGCCCGAGGGCAAGGGCACCGGCCTCGGCCTGTCGATGGTGTACGGTTTTGCCAAGCAGTCGGGCGGCCATTTCAAGCTGTACAGCGAGCCGGGCTACGGCACGACCGCCCGCCTGTACATCCCGCGCACGATCGGCGAACCGGACACCCGTGCGGCCAGCCAGGCCAGGGCGGCGCGCGCCCAGGGCGAGGTCGTGCTGGTGGTCGAGGACGAGCCCGGCGTGCGCGGCTCGGTCGTCCAAACCTTGCGCGGGCTGGGTTACGTCGTCCACGAGGCGGCCGACGCATCGGCCGCGATGCGGATGCTGGAGCACGGCCTGCGTCCCGACCTGATCTTCACCGACGTGATGATGCCCGGCCCGCTCGGTTCCCGCCAAATGGTGACGCGGGCGCGGGCCATGACGCCCGGCGTGGCCGTGGTGTTCACCTCTGGGTACACAGAGAATTCCATCGTGCACAACGGGCAGCTCGACCCCGGCGTGCAGTTAGTCAGCAAGCCGTGGCGGATTGACGAGTTGGCGGGCCGGTTGCGCAGCGCGTTGCACGAGGCGGCACTGATCCGGCGCGACTTGGCCGCGGAACCTGCCCGCTTGCGGGTGCTGCTGGTGGAAGACGAGACGCTGGTGCGGATGACCACGGCCGAGATGCTGGCCGACTTGGGACACGAGGTGCTCGAAGCCGCGACGGCCGAGGAAGCGCTAGACCAGCTCGATGGCGCCGTGGATCTCGTGATCACCGATATCGGCCTGCCCGGGACGGATGGCCTGACCCTGGCCGCCACCGCCCGGCAACGCGCGCCGGCGCTTCCGGTGATCGTGGCGACCGGCCAGTTGCCGCCCCGCGACACGAATGGCTTCGTATGGCTGGCCAAGCCCTACGATGACCAGACCTTGCAGGCTGCGCTGGCTGAAGCGACCGAAACGCAGCCCGGCTAGACGATCGCCGGAGCCGCCGCGTCCGGCTGGGCGCGGCGCGCTTGCCACAATGCCACGAAGTCGATCGGCTGCAGCAGCACCGGCGGGAAGCCGCCATCGCGGGTCACGTCGGCCAGGATGTTGCGCGCATACGGGAACAGCAGCCGCGGGCACTCGATCAGCAGAATCGGCTCGATGGAAGTGTCGGGGATGCCGGTCAGCGTGAAGATGCCGGCGTAGGACAGTTCGGCGATGAACACGGCGCGGCCAGCGCCGGCGCCGTTCTGGCCCTCGGCTGCAGGCGCCTCGGTCGCTTCCGCGCGCACCACCAGCACGACCTCGAACACGCTCTGGCCGTCCTGAATGCGGCGGGCCTGGACGTCGAGGTTGATCTGCACGTTGGGCTGGCTGCGCAGGGTCGAGAAGATTTCCGGGGCGCCCGGCACCTCGAACGAGAGATCCTTGACGAACTGGATGTTGACGACGAGCGGCGGGGTTTGCTGCCCGGCAGCTGGGTCCCCCTGTGGGGCGGGCGACGTCTCGGACATGGCGGTCTCCTGGTTGCTCCCGCCGGGACGGGCGTGATGACGGCGCGGGTAGCACGGGAAGGCTGCGGCTCGCCAGGGGTTAGGGACGCCAGACGATCTCTGCCGGGGCCGGGGCGGTCGGGTCGGCGCGAATCCATTCGCCATTGCCCACGCTGGTTCCGGTGAAGGCCAGGATGAACCCCCAGTGGCTGATCACCAGCGTGTCCTGCCAATCGGGCCGCACGGCCATTTCGGTGCGGAAGCGGGCGGCGCGGTCGATCACGTGCGCCTCCGGCTCGTGCTGGGTCGGCCACCAGACATCATCGATGGCCGAGAAGTCGTGCCCGGGCCAGGCTTTTGCCAGGTCCTGCACGGGGCTGCCGATGTCGCACTTGAAGGCGTAACGCTCCCGCACGGCGGCGGTGACCAACACCGGCAAGCCGAGCGCCCGCGCAACCGGCTCGGCCGTTTGCAGGGCGCGCGTGTAGGGCGAGACGACGATGCGGGCGATCCGTTCCGCGGCCAGGCTCTGCGCCGCCTGCTCCGCCTGGGCGTGGCCGAGGAGGGTGAGTTTCGGGTCCTCGATGCCCGGGTCGCGCCGGGTGGCGCTGAAGTGCAGGTTGAACTCGCTTTGGCCGTGACGAAGGAAGATCATGCGGCGGCTTAGCCCGCGAGGCCCCCAATCGCAACGCCGCGTTGCTTGCGGGGCTGCGGCACCCTAAATGAGACGAGGGACAGACGGAGTCCGCTGTGACCACGATGATCTCGGAAGTCTACGATACGTTCATGTCGGCCGGGGTGGACGAGTGGCACTCGCGCAAGGCTGCAGAAGCCGTGGCGCAGGCGGACACGAAGTTTGCGGCGGTTGATCCGAAATTGGCGTCCATCTCCGGCGAACTCGTGTTGCAGCGCTGGATGCTGGTTGTCGTCCTTGCGTTCCTGTTCGCCATCGTTGTCAAGCTGTTCGTACATTGACGCCTACACGAACCAAGGCGCCTCGATCCTCGATTGCACCTCGTAGCGCCAAAGGAGCTTCCCATGGGTAGCGGCGGATTTCCACTCGACCTCGTGCTGTTCGGCATGATCGCAGCGTTCCTGGTGCTTCGCCTCCGCAGCATCCTGGGCCGGCGCGACGGGCTCGAGCCGTCCCAGCCGACAGCACGGCCAGGCGCGCGCGCCGTGGGTCCGATCATCGACGCGAAGGTCGAGCCGGCCACGCCCGCCACCCGTCCAGTGCCGGACCTAGCCAGCCCGGCGGGCCAGACCCTGGCTAGAATGCGGCAGGTGGACCGAGATTTCGACCCGCAGCACTTCCTCGCCGGCGCCGAGGCTGCTTTCCGCCTGATCGTGACCGAGTTCGCCGCTGGCCATCGCGACGCCCTGCGTCCGCTGCTGGCAGACGACACCTACGCCGCGTTTGCGGGCGTCATCACCGCCCGCGAGGCCGCTGGCGAGGTGCAGACCACTGAAATCCGCAGCTTGCACGAGATCGCCATCCAGGACGCGTCGCTGCGCGGGACCATCGGCGACATCACGGTGCTGTTCGTGTCCGACCAGGTGAGCCAACTGGTGGACCGCGAGGGTAAATACGTATCCGGCACCGACGCCGTGACCGAGTTGCGCGACCTTTGGACGTTCGAACGCGACCTGTCCGGCAACGACCCGGCCTGGCGCCTCACGCAGGCGCGCTCTGCCTGAACTCATTGGCTGACGCGGGACGGCATTCGCTCCACTGCGGCGACTGCCTGGATGTCCTGAGCGCAATGCAGCCGGAATCGGTCGACGTCGTCGTGACGTCGCCGCCGTATAACTTGGGTATCAGCTACCGGCAGTACCACGACAGCCGGGCGGAAACGGACTACCTCGACTGGATGGTGGCGGTGGCTTGGGCGCTGCGCCGGGTCATGCGGCCAGGAGCGTCGTTCTTCCTCAACATTGCCGGATCGTCGACCCAGCCCTGGCTGCCGTTTGAACTGATCGTGCGCTTGCGGACGGTATTTGCGCTGCAGAACCACATCATCTGGGTGAAGTCGATCGCGATTGGGGACGACAGCGTGGGCCACTACAAGCCCGTTCCCGGCCCGCGCTTCCTGCACCGCAACCACGAGCACCTGTTCCACCTGACGCTGTCCGGCGACGTCCGGCTGGACCGGCTGGCCGTGGGTGTTCCGTTCAAGGACAAGTCCAACATCGCCCGGCGCGGCCACGCGCAGGATTTCCGCTGCCGAGGGGACACCTGGTTCGTGCCGTACGCCACGGTGCAGGACCGGGCGCAAAAATTTCACCATCCCGGCACGTTCCCAGTCGAACTGCCCCGCTGGTGCATCCGCCTGCACGGCCAGCCCGGCGCGGTCGTGTCTGGACCCGTTCGCCGGCGCCGGCACGACCCTGCTGGCGGCGGAGGCGGAGGGCGCGCGAGGGATCGGGATCGGGATCGACCCGGCCTACGTCGAAACCGCCCGCCTCCGCCTGGCGACCGCGGGCGTGACGGTCCGCATGGACGCGGCTCCGGCAGACGTCTAACCTTTTTCCCATGCAGCCCCGCATCGCCCTGTTCGTCACCTGCCTGGTCGATCTGCACCGCCCCACCGTCGGGTTTGCCGCCATCCGGCTGCTTGAAGCGGCGGGCTGCCAAATAGAGGTGCCGCGGCAGCAGACGTGCTGCGGGCAGCCGGCCTATAATTCTGGAGACCGCGCGACGGCGCGCGACATCGCCCGGCAGATCATCGGCGCGTTCGCCGGATACGACTACGTGGTCGCGCCGTCCGGTTCCTGCGCCGGCATGATCAAGCACCACCTGCCGCATCTGTTCGACGACGACCCGAACACGCGGGCGAAAGCCGACGAACTCGCCGCCCGCACGCACGAGCTGATCGGCTTCCTGGCCGACGTGATGCACGTGAAGGGCGTCGATGCGTCCTACGCCGGCCTCGTCACCTACCACGACAGCTGCTCCGGACTGCGTGAGATGGGGCTGAAGGAGCAACCGCGCCGGCTGCTGGAGTCGGTCGCCGGGCTGACCTTGACGGAGATGGCCGACCCGGAGGTGTGCTGCGGTTTCGGCGGCACGTTCTGCGTCAAGTATCCGGACATCTCGACCCGCATGGTGTCCGACAAGGCGCGCGACGTCACCGCCACCGGCGCTGCCACATTGCTGGCGGGCGATCTCGGCTGCCTGCTGAACATGGCCGGACGCTTGCACCGTGAGGGTAGCCCGGTCGCCGTGCGGCACGTCGCGGAGGTCCTGGCCGGGATGACGGACGACGTTCCGCCCATCGGCGCGCCACGAAGCTTTCTGAAACCTTCCAGCCAAACTGCCGGCACTGCTCCAGCAGCGCCGCCCTGACGCCGGCGGCCGGCACCGTCATCATCACGGGCGGCTCCTCCGGTCTCGGTCGGTGCACCGCGGCCGTCTTCGCACAGCACGGTTGGCGCGTGGGATTGATCGCGCGTGGCGAGGCTGCGCTGGCCGCTGCTGCTGCCGCCCTGAGGGAGACGGGCGCACAAGCCGCCACCGCCGTCGCCGACGTGACGGCCAGCGCGGCCCTGCGGGATGCGGCCGATGCCATCGTGACCGAGCTCGGGCCGCCCAATGTCTGGATCAACTGTGCGGGCAACGGCGTCTACGGCCGGTTCACCACCGTGCCCGAGGCGCAATTCGACTGGGTCACCGCGGTGACCTATGGCGGCACGGTGAATGGCTGCCGCGTCGCCCTTGCGCTAATGGGGCCGCGGCAGCGAGGCACGATCGTGAACGTGTGCTCCGCGATGGCCTTCCACGGATTGCTGCTGATGAGCTCCTATGCCGGGGCAAAGGCTGCCGTGCGCGGGTATCGCCCAGGCGCTGCAGGCGGAGCTTCGGATGGAGCGCAGCCGCGTTCGTGTCTGCACGGTGTTCCCACCAGCCGTGAACACGCCGTTTTTCTCGCACGCCGTATCCCATATGGGCTGGCCCGCGCGGCCGGCGCCCCCGTCTACCAGCCGGAGGTGGTGGCCGTGGCCATTCACCTGGCCGCGATCCGCGGCCGGCCGGAGGTGGTGGTGAGCGGGACAGCCGTGGTGTTCTCGCTTGCCACCCGCGTCTCGCCGCGGCTGATCGCGTTCATGATAACCCGGTTGGGTTTTGACGGTCAGCTGACCTCGGACCCAGACGCTGCCCGGCTGCAGCGGCCGACCCTGTTTTCCCCATCGGCCGAAGCCTCCCCGGTCCATGGGCCGTTCGGCCGCCATGCGAGGCGGCGCAGCTTGCAGGTCTGGCTCAGCCGCCACCAACGGAGATGCATGTGCGTGGGCGTGCTGGCCGGTGTTGCAACCACTTGGGTCATGGGCCGGCTAGCGCTTCCGTAGCGGCCCAGGCTCGCTCGACCAGCTTCACGTCGAGCGCCCGGCTGTTGGGCCGAACCGCTTTCCGCTTCTTCACGTAAACCCCCGTGATCGTCGCGAACTCCGGCGACAGCGCCACGTGCAGCGGCGTGTCGGCGCCCTGCTCCTCCGTCAGCAGGAAAGGCGCCATGCCGCGCCACGCCAACCCGATCACGCCGGGCGCCCGCACCAGCCCGGTCGCCACCGCGCCGGGGTGCACGACGTTGGCCACAACGCCCGTGCCTTCCAGCCGCCGCGCCCAGCCGAAGGTCGCCATCATTAGCGCCAGCTTGGACTGGCTGTAGGAACGGACCATTCCCCAGCGGCGCTTGCCTTCCAAATCCGCCGGATCGATCCGCGCTCGGTCGGAAGTCGAGGAGCCGATGTTGACGACCCGCGCGCGCCCGTCCGAGGCGGCAGCGCGCAAGGCCGGCAGCAGCGTGCGCGTCAAGACGAAGGGGGCAAGATGGTTGACGGCGATCACCCGCTCGTGCCCTTCGGCGGTTTCCTCCCGCCGGGCGCAGAACACGCCGGCATTGTTCACCAGCACATCGATCGCCGGGTGACGCGCCTCGATTCGAAGGCCCGCCTGCCGGGTGGCGGCCAGCGAGGAGAGATCGGCGATCACCAATTCGAGCGGAGCCGAGGGCGCCCGCGCGCCGATCCACGCCAGCGCGTCATTGCCGCGGGAGCGATCGCGGCCTACTACGACCACGGCATGCCCGGCCCGTGCCAGGCCGAGTGCGATCCAGCGGCCGATTCCGCCGGTGGCGCCGGTCACGACGCTGACGGGCGAGCGAGGTGTTTCCGAGGGCATCGACGCCGAACCTAGCATGAGCAGCGGGAATTAGCAGGCGTTTGCAGCCACGACGGCTGCCAAGCGCTCCTGCAAGCGGGCGCGCAACCCGAGGCGCACCGACTCGGCGCTGAGGCAGGGCCTGCCGGCGGCGAGCC
>JAABVA010005365.1_pt1 | contig 11618 bp, 10 predicted proteins | sample 5560331 | NCBI WGS metagenome assembly JAABVA01 (sample SAMN12812661, study PRJNA571458) | rock metagenome | isolation source: Antarctica rocks | place: Antarctica: Victoria Land, Mt New Zealand sud | collected 2016-01-07
GATGATACGCAATGTGTCGTAGCTGTCTAGAGCTTGGAGACCACATGGAAACCCCCCACCTTTAGTGTGGTGGTCCAAGCTCCTTTGCACAACCACAACACATAGGTAACGTAATCGCCACCCAGTCGAGCCAGCCACCCAGTCAAGCCACCTTGCTGTCACTTAATTAACTCTTGTTGAAACACCTTAAATTATTGAGATTATCATTTCTCTAGACTAACTACATAAAAACTGAATTATTCATGAGCATTTTCTTTCAGATCAGCTTCACAAATTCAATTTTATCTTTTAATGCATGATATTTAGCTGTTTTATCAATCAATTTCTTTATCTTCTTCTTTGTCTTCTACATCATAATTTTACTCTTATCAACAATAAGAACTTAGACATTTTTAATATTCTTTTATAATTATTTTTTTCACTGTTACTTTTACTTATTAAGCAGCTTCTAATTAATTCACTGTAGAACTGTTCTATTTATTACAGTTGTTAAAGCTGTGTCTTTTAGATTTAAGACACATATATGTAATGATAATGTTATATTTATTATAATTTCATTTACAAATTGATTAATTTGAGTTGCTGTATTAAATGTGACAGCAATGTTAACTTAAACTTCATTAAAATTTGTAAAGAAGATATAGAGTAAGATCTTTAATTAAGATAATTTTAAAATAACAATAAAAGAATTAAACAAAATAAAATTTATATTTTATTATGCATTCAGAATGTTTTAAGTCATAATTGCTGTCAATTTAATTTTTTAATAATAGTGTAAAAAGTTTAGCTTATTGATATTGATAATCTCATAATATAAATGAATATAAATATATTTCTTATAAATCTTACTCAATGACTCAAAGACTTTAATATTCAATAATTGCAGCAAATAAATTAAATATAAAAAAAAACATAAAGTCACAATGCTGTGATTATAGCAATACTGAATAAAGTCAATAAAGATATAACTTTTGTAATTATTCAGTATTAATAATTAATGAGTGTCTTGAGTCTAAATTTTAATGTATAAATTGAAGATTTTAAGTCACTGAAGCTTTATTACATTAATAGTTTAATCATTATCACTGACTTATAAAACAGTCTAATCATTCTTAATAAAGTTTAATTATATCTGCTGTATTAATTTGTTCTTAAAAATGAAGTAGAATGAAAGAATAATGTTATTGAATAATATATACTTAATGAGAAATACTCAGTTTTAATTATCAATTTAAATATTGAAAACTTATATTTCTGTGTATTGTACTAAAATTTTAAAGTTATCTGTAATGTTCATTGTAAATTTCTTTTCATTCATATTATATATGTCTGACTTCAAAATATCATGCTGAATTCACATAAAGTTGTATAAATCAAATTATTTTTAAATGATTTTAAGATTCTTAACATTCTTTTAATTCTGATTAAAATTGCAGCTATACTATGTCTTAAAGTCTAAATGTTAACACTGAAAATTCTTATATTAATGTTATTTTAAAGAATTTAGATCATCTTTAATCATTACAGCTATTTCTAGAATGTTGACTTTAAGAAATGTGTAGTGAGAATTTGTAGAAAATAAACAGTAAAACCTGTTTAAATTTTCTCTTTTCTAATCATCATTTATGAAATCAACCTCACTGCCTTTCTCAATGTCATCATCATCACTGTCACTATGTAATATCCTCATAGTCTTGATCACAACATTAGAAACAATATACAAATGAATCTAAAGTGTAAAATGCCACTTAAGGCCATAGTGAAGATCACAGAATATAGTTGAAAATACATTGAGAGAATGTGAAGAAATCTATGAAATTGAGAATCAGTCACTGTACTTAAATTGTTTAAATTAAGAGCATCAAGACTACTTATAGTTACTATGACAGAGATAGATCTTAATTTAAAGAGAGAAATCTGATTTATTAATAATTAGTATAGAAAGTACTCAATTTTCTTAAGAATTGATTCACAGCATATCTGAATGAGATGCAGAGATATATTTAATATGAATATGAGATTCAGATCAGCATTAGTACTGTCAGTCTCATCATTAAATGAGTTGACTAATCAAGAAAGCAGATAAGCATTCTTTTGTTACTGTTACTATCACTAAGAAAGTGATTTCTAATGTTAAAAATGAGTCATTGAACACTCTTAAAAGATCTATAACAACTAAATGATGTAGCTGAGTAGTTAACATGTTAATCAGCTAATCTTTATTGACAAAAGTGTCATCAATCTCTGTACTGTAAACAGAAAGTTTGACTGAGCTGCTGTGAAAAAGTGAACAGTTACAAAGAAGTTCTTTTAGAAAGAAAAGCATTACAGCATCTTTTCAGCATATATAATTGATGATTATATTGCTTAAAAGATTTACAAGAAAGAGATGAACAAGAAAATGTTCAATACTTTTATTTGAGAGAAAATCTTATCTTTGTATAAGCAATTTTCAGAGTCACACAGTGTTCTATGCATAAATAATTGTGAAATACATTGTTCAGAGATAAGTCTTCATATTAATATAAGTATTCTTGCTATTGCTATTGCTAATCTCAGTAACAAAAGCTTACAGTTATATATTATAAAATCAATATTGTTTTTGCATTTCTCTCTTTCTATTTGTCAGACTATAACTCTATCAAGAAGTTGTTTAGTGAACTAAAGACATGAATGTGAAGACATAAGACATTGATGAAGAAATTTAAGAATGAGTTTTCAGCATTTATTTATATGACTGTACAGAAGTATAAGATAAGAGACAATTCAGAGAGACATTTTTGAAATAGCTTTATTAATTGTACATAAATATATTATTATAATGAATTAGCTATCATTTCTCATTGTCTTTAACACTTGCAATGCTTTCTGCTTCTTCATAAAATCATAAATCTCTATAGAATAAGTTTCTATAATTATTATATGTCTTCTTTTCTTCTAATATGAATGTAAGACTTTCTTTAGCTGTCATTCAAGATTAACTGAAATACTCAGCTCTCTTTATGTCTGCTCAGTGATCAGCTGTATATCTTATAAATTGTACATCTCTTTTAAAAGAATATCACAATAATTCATCAACTATATCTTCAAAGTAGAGTGTTTTCACTCAAATTAAGTGAAGAAGTTCTGCAGTCATGTTTCAGAATTAATGCTTAAGTCAAGTAAACTGCTGACAAGTGATACTGTAGACAGTGCTGATGAAGATGTGATGAAATATGTTTTTTGTAAAGACTGTAAAGTCTGTGATGAAGATGATAGAGACAGTGAAGATAATGAAGATGATGAAGAAGATAGTGAAGACATGAACTGTGAAGAAAGCAGTTGAGAAGAAGATAAAGAAGAAGAATATTGAGCTGAGATGTATGAAACATAATGTAGAGACTGTGAAGGCTGCAGAGACTGTAAAGAAAAAGAAGAACATTGTAGTGCTGTAATTAATGAAGTTAGTAGTTTTAATATAGTCTCAACATCACTGAAAGAAATTGCAAAGATAAAGATTTCTGATGCTGATGCTGATGCTGATGAGAAAGTGTAAATTTGAATGAGATGAGATGATGAAGATATTGTGAGTATTGATGACATGAGAAAGAAAGAAGACAGTGTAATTAATGATGAGATCTTTTTCTTTAACTGATTAGCTGACATAATCTTTATGCTGATGAGTGATGCATAAATTGTTGCTTCATTCTTATTAACAGTTTTTGCTTACATTTAAATAGCTGCAGAGTTAAGAATCTCATGAATGCTGTTGTGAAGAAGATAGTAGTGATCATAATTGAGATATATCTTGTCATTACATTAATAATGAACAACAATAACATTTAATATGTAATCAATGTTCTTTAAAGTCTTTGCATATTGATCTGCATTCTTCTTATATATCACAGTAGCTGTTCTCTGATATTTATTAGCAAAGACACTAGAAATCAATGAAGAAAGAAGATAGATTTATATTTAACATTTAAATTTTTTTTTTTTCTTCACAACTTTTTTCTTCACTGACTTCTCACTTACTGTAGTGATATTCTCTGCTGTCTTTCTATCTCAGTCAGTTCTTATAATAACTGTTATTTCTTTTCTCTTATTACTGTCTTACAGTTTAACAAGATTCTTCACTTTCTGTCAGTCATTTATGTCTTTAAGAGTCACAGTGATCACAGCATTCTTCTTTGCAGCTAAGCAGTTAATCTTAACTTTTATTCAGTGTTTATAATAAAAGTATTCTCTCTCATCACAGTATTTCTTGATCACTGCTGACTGCTTAAGATCTTAAATTCTTCACATAAAGCTCTTTTCTTTCTCATTTAATTCAAAGACATTCAAGTTCTCATTTATCAATTTCTTGTTTAGATATACTGTGTGAAACACAGTATATTGTATGAATGACATTGAATCTTTATTGACAGCAACATTGAGGTTGAGAATCTCAATGAGATTATTATCAAGATTCAGTGAATAGACTGATGTAAATACTAATATAAGCACTGATTCTTGTGTTACAGAAGACTTCTTCTTTACAGAAGAAGTCTTTGCAAGAATTTTTCATTTTGTCATAGTGATGACAACAATGATGATGTTAAGAAAGGCAGTGAGGTCAATTTTGTGAATAATGATTAGAAAGAAGAGAATTTAGACAGGTTTTACTGTTTATTTTCTACAAATTCTCACTATGCACTTCTTGAAGCCAACATTCTAGAAATAGCTGTATTAAATGTTTTATTATAAATTTCAGCTATTCAATTCATGAAGATTACTCTCAAACTATTATAATATTAATTCATCAAATTTATTGAAAGAAATGAATACTCATGCTATACTATGCCATCTAGTGAAATCCCTAAACTGTGTTGTCTATGAGCACATCTTGATCAAGAAAGTTACAGAAGAAATAGAAAGAATGTTAACTACAATTAATGTAAGCAGAGTCTTTACTCAGTTTCTGATGCTAATTCTATTTTACTTCATAGAAGCAGCTAAAACACTGCTTCTCAACATTCTCATTCAGTAAGACTGTGTCTATTGACTCTTACTGACAGCAAACATCAGATGACTAAACACATCATTAAGAGTTTAACAAATCATTTAAAAGTTTAATTAATCATTAATAGTGAATCTTATAAATTTAATAAACTGCTTAAAGATCTGTTTAGACAGAGACTTAATAAGCTCATCAATAACTATCTTTTGATTGAGTATAAAGTCTATCTGAATCTGATTGTGCTTATGCAGATTGTAAATGTTGTAATAAAAGACATTGATGTGCTTTAATTATTCATGTACATATGCATTCTTGATTAAGATCAAGACAACTTAATTATCTTCTCTGAGCTGAATGAATGAAGAAGCTCAATGAGCTTCATTCTTTTGAATGCTTATGCAGTGTAAGTTGACTTCAAGATATTTATCTATGTTCATGTCTCTTAACATCTGTTCAAGCCAGATCTCAGTCTTCATGCACATTAACATAATTATGTATTCAGTCTCAGTGATTAAGATAATAACAAACTTCTGTTTTTAATTTGTTCACAACACTGATTCATCTTTAAACATATAGACACACTCTAAAATTAATTTTCAATTCTGCTTATCTGAAGCATAGTTAAAGTCAGAGTATTTAAGCATTGCTTGACTCTCATTAAAACTGTACATGATGTTAAGATTGATAATTGATCTTATGTATTGCAATAATCTCTTAAATGTATGTTTATAATGTTCTGCAGAATTGCTGAGATATTGATTTAGTCAATCTAGTGTGAAGATAATGTTTAACTGAGTATGAATTGTTACATACATTAAACTTTTAATTATCTATTAATACTGTCTTTAATCTATTCTTTAATCAGTTAAATCAGCAAAACAAAAAGCATCATATTCTTTAAATGAAATGCTGATGACTCTGTACTTGTCAGATTGCATGTAAAGATTCTTTAATATCTTGTTTACATAATGAATCTGATTCAGGCACAGAGTTCTCATTTTGTAATTATATGTAACTTAAATGCTGAGGATTTTCTGTGTCTTTCTTAAGTTCTTGACTTTGAATACATTCATAAGAGCTTGCTTAAATCAGAGAATATGTGACAGATTTGCTGAAGTTATAACAATATTGTTTACATAAAAAAGCAGCATGATTCTTTTAATGCTGTAAAGAAGAAGACAGAGATCAGTTTTGCTTTGATGAAAACTTAATTTAAGCAGTTTAATGACACATTGTTCATGTTAGTTCTGTGCAGCTTGCTTAAGATCATAAAGACTGTGCAGTATGTGCAGAATATAATTAGATGCAATATTAATTTTAAAAAAAAGTGTCATATAGATTGTTTTCTTTAGAAAGAATTCTGTAAAGATATTATTGACATTCACTTAATAACACTTTAAATTCTTAAGTACAACAATAGTCAGAAAGACTTGCAGAGTGTTAAACTTAATAATGAGAATAAAAATGTTTTTATAATTAACATTATATATTTATGAAAAGTCTCTTGTCACAAGTCTTGTCTTAAGCTTATTTAAGAATTCATTGATGTTCAGCTTGAGTTTAAAGACTCATTTACTGATTATAATGTTGACTTTTCTTAATGACACAATCTCTTTTTATATTTCATTTACTGTCAAGACTGTCAGCTCTGCATAAATAACATTCTTTTACATTTCTTCTCAGATTAAGTCTCTCACTGCTTCAGCATAGATGATAAGCATCAAAATATCAGATTTAATCATAGAGTCTTCTTTGTCTGTAAAGAATGCTGTAAGTGTCAGTATAATTCTTAATATTTTAATTAAGAGCTCATTCACATCTTAATTATTGTTGTTGTCATCTCTCTTTCATTTCAGAATCTTAACACACAGAAAGATTCTAACTTCTTTAAGTGTCACTGTCTTAACTTAATCAGTGTTGATCTTCTTATCTGATGACTTGTCTAGATTAACTGCAGTTAACTTGATCTTATGTTGTTTATCTTAAGACTTGTTGATCTTAACTGTAATCAAGTTAGACTGCATTTTACTATTTTAAGTTATGAATGCCTGATCTGAAGCTGTGATCTTCACAATGATTAACTTCTTTCATAAATGTTCAATGAATCTTCTATTTAAAAGAACATTTAATGTCTACTGTTGCAGTCTAAGATCAACAGTATCTTTCTTCTTGCTTTTAGCAAACTTTACAGCATAATTCTTAATGATGCACTTAAGATCTGAAGCTTAAAGCTGATACTGCTTTATGATTTTCTCAACATAGCTTATAAAGACTCTTACTTATTCTTAATTCATGAATTTATTGTGTCTGTCTTCAGATAATAACTTAAGATCAATGTAGCTGTAGCATTTGCATTCTTATACATAAATGTAATTAATAAATAACTTCACATTAATGAAAGCTTTCTTGAGAGTTGTCTGCTTGCTGTTAATTAAGAAATCAGTTACTGTTTAATTATAAAAATAAATATCTGTCTATGCTGTCTGTACTCAGAACTTTATTGACAGTTATGTCTCTTTAATCATGATGTGCACTGAGTTCTCAGTGATTCAGATGATTCTTTTGACAATGTCATTCTGAATTGACATGTAGAGCATCATGTATTGTAATATAATGTTAAGAGATTTGCATCAGTCATTTAAAATGAACTTTAACTCTGTTCTGTTGTCACTTTGTACAGCAAGAATCTTTGCATCAATCTGAAGTTCAATCTTTAATCATCATTCTTGCAGTGTCTATAAGATCTCATTATGTTGTTTTAACAGTATCATTCATATCTTTTAAAAGTGATTATCTACTATCTTCAGAAAGTACTGATATCTGCTAAATGACAAAAGTAATAAGTTATATATGTTAATAAAAACAAAAACAAGAATGTTAATCTTTCTTTTATTTACAGTGTGACCTTACTTATTGATGAACTTAATCAGAACACAAATCTTACATATGTTCTTATTGTTCTCAATGATGAGAATTGACTTTTTAAGAATTGTCATCTTATAAAGATTATGCAACTTTGCAAAATCAAGATGAGCAAATTGTCAGTGTTAAAGTCTGTAAGCCTTGATCTTTTCATTCAATGATGCAGTGTTAATGTCTAAGAAGTTGATCATAAGATTATGCTTATGAGTCTAAATATACAGACTTGCATCTGAAGCAGTAACAGAGAAGACAGTCTCTGAATGTGATGTGTGCACTGCAGATATCAGAGCAAATTTATTAAGACTTTTTGCAATGTATTTAACTATATAGACTTCATCTTATTTTAATGCTTCTATTATAGTCTTACTGTGCTTATTATACATTTAAAGACAATGTTAATTAAAGCTTTTATGCAGTCTCATTTTGCACATCTGCTTTCTTGACAGAAGATTGATCTCAAGTTTAAATATATAGAGTGTTGAACTCAGTCTTATAGAATTTCTCAATCTGACTTGCATAATGATCACTTTACAATAATGAGAGTATAAATATTTTTTTTAACTTTAATTTACTGATGTCTCATTCATATAAGAAGATCACTGAAGAATTGAAGTTAATCAGTTATGTATAAGAAGAATTCAGAGTCTGCAACTCATTTAGATTTAAACATCTTACTGACAGTCTTCTTAAACAGAGCAGTAATTTCATTGTTAACTTTTTCTTTCTCTTTAAATTTAAAGAAGAAGTCATCATCATCACTGTCACTAACTTCTGTATTAAAGATTCTGTATCTCTTTTTTTTTTCTTTGTAGACTGACTTCTAATACAACTTGACTGCAGTCAACCTGCTTGTCTTCTTTTGAGTATCTTGCTTGATGTTAAAAAGAAATTTGCAATCTTTAATGAAGTGAAAGTTGTTGCAAAGAAAGCACTTAATAAAGCAGTGAAAAGAATGATCACTGTCTGAGCTAAATAATCTGCAATAATGTTGCTTAATATCAGCTATGCAGTAATTTGATGAACTGCAGTTCTAATTCATTAAATGTTGATCTTCTTTCTGTTTATCTGTTCACAAGACAATGACAGTCTTATCAGTCTTAAATTATATCTCTTTCTTCTAAAGCTTTTATAAATCTTTCTTGACATCTAAATTGTTCTGAGCATCAATGACATTGTAAATCACAATATACTCAACTAATAATGCTTGAAGCAGTGTCTAAAATTATCATTCTAATTTAAATAACTCAGTCATGTCAGACTAAGTTGCAGCAATCTTTCTGTTAAGTTTACTTAAATAAGTTTATGCTTCTTTAATGAATACATTCTTTGACATTCTGTACTTAACAAACTTCATTAAATATTATTTCTCAGTCATTTACAGCTTCTTTTTATACTTAAACTTTAGCACATCTCAAACATTCTTTGTGCTGATTTTGTTCATCAGATATTCTTGATTATCTGTGTTTATGCAGATAATAAGTCAATATAAAATCTTTACATTAATTTTCTGATTTTTAAAGCTGAGACTGCTGAGAAAAAATGAGTCTGAGAATTCACTGATCAATATGTTGACTGTTAAGACTTCAACAACATTTCATAGATCTTTTTCTATCAATTATTTTTTTATAAGAATGAATCATTGATTACAGTTCTTGTAAGTGAGAATTGAGATGAATTGTCATTTTATAAAGAAGTTGTTGAAGTTTATGATGACAATAGTTGGCATGTAGTATAAGAAGTGAATAAAGTAAAATAACAATGTATGCATTGAAGATAATATAAATAAAACAAATAGAAAGCTTTTGTGTCTTTTGTTTTGTAAAATAATAGTGCTTATTCATCTTAATGACTCATACTAAGCTACTGAAGAACAGTGCTTTCTGAGCAACTGTAAATGCTGATTTTTGCTGAGATCAATTCTCTATAAATCTTTTAAGTTAAACATACTCAGCTGCTGCAGAATGCTGATTCTGCTAAAGTCAGATTTATTATGAATCTTAATAGTCAGTGATACTGCTAAAGCTGAATTGACTGTGAACCTCAATAGCTGATGTACACAGTTGCTGTCAGTGTGCTGATTCTGCTAAAGTCAGATTTATTATGAATCTTTTATGAATCTTAAAAGTCAGCATACTCAGCTGTCATCATACTAAAAGTATACACTTTCTCTGAGAAGCTTCTTGCTAATTTGAGCTCATAATTTATTGAAAGAAATGAATACTCATGTTATACTATGTCATCTAGTGAAATCTCTAAACTGTGTTGTCTATAAGCACATCTTGATCAAGAGAGTTACAGAAGAAGTAGAAAGAATGTTGACTGCAGTCAATGTGAGCAGAGTCTTTATTCAGCTTCTGACATTAGTTCTACTCTGCTTCATAGAAGCAGCTAGAACACTGCTTCTCAACAAAATTAAAGCATTCTTCTCATACATTAACAGTCATTATTGATCTATTTAAAAGATCTTTACTGATTATCTTTCTTTTCAACAAGCTTGTAGAGTAGATCAAGATAAATTATAGATTTAAGTAATTTTGTAAAGAAAAACTGATGAATCATTGTTTAAATCAGTTAAGACAAGATTATATTGTGTAAAAATATTAGAAATTGACTTAATTGATTCATCTGAGATCATTGTGAATGTGTGATGATGATGAGATGAATGACAATGTTGATGAGGATGTTTGTGGCTAATGGGATGGCTCAACTGGGTGGCTGGCTCAACTGGGTGGCGAAGACATTACCTACCTTAGGTAGTCACACCTGTTCAGTGCATGTCATCATCAGCCTGAGGAAAGGCACCGATATGGCTGATAAGCTCAGTATGTGTGTTGTGCTCACTTTTCCTGTTAGTTCAAGTATGAAGAGACTGATGTCAGTTACCAGTTGAGAATACTTCTGAACATTGTAAACCTGAGCAACCTGGCCCCGGCAGAAAAAGAAAACAGCCACAAGGCACACAAGCTCTCAATCCATCCACTGTGCCTGCCAAGCGTCCACGTACAGGTACCTCAGCGAAAAAGTCCACTTCACTAGTGAATGGCTCACCAAACCCACAATTAAAGAAAAAGTAAGTTTTTGATCCATGTCCACCTAGTCACGCCTTACTAACGCTGTGCCGCGACTAGAGCGAACAATGACAAGTTTGGATCACCAATGGGTGCGAAAGTCTATGACAAAGTGAGTCGCCTTGCGCCTGGATGTTCACTTTCACAATCAAATGACGATGACGATGTTTTGAAAGCGCTTGCCGATGTTGTTTGCCAAGTCCAAGCAAAATTCCGAGATCACAACCCAAAGCTTCAAGAGGAGAACGCAATGCTCAAAGAGGAGAAGGCAAAGCTTGAGGAGCAGAAGGCAGAGCTTGAGGGGAAGAAGGCAGAGCTTGAGGGGTGGAAGGCAAAGCTTCAAGAGCAGAACGCAACGCTCAAAGAGGAGAAGGCAAAGCTTGAGGAGAAGAAGGCAGAGCTTCAAGAGCAGAACGCAACGCTCAAAGAGGAGAAGGCAAAGCTTGAGGAGAAGAAGGCAGAGCTTGAGGGGGAGAAGGCAAAGCTTGAGGAGGAGAAATGTAAAAAGGAAGTGAAGTTTAGAGGTATTCGCGATTTACTGTCTGAAGAACCATGAGGCTGCAAAACAACTGACAGTGCCACCATGGGCGGTATAGGCAAGTCTTGAATGATGTTTTTAAGTACAGAGTAAGCGACAAAAGTCTTTGAAC
>JAABVA010005368.1_pt1 | contig 11609 bp, 19 predicted proteins | sample 5560331 | NCBI WGS metagenome assembly JAABVA01 (sample SAMN12812661, study PRJNA571458) | rock metagenome | isolation source: Antarctica rocks | place: Antarctica: Victoria Land, Mt New Zealand sud | collected 2016-01-07
TTTGCCAGGCTCAGGCTCATGACAGGGTGTGGGCAGCAAGCGTTGGTCCGGGCAGGTCTGGCAGGTTGCACGCTTTTTACATACGGTCGGTGAGGGCGGAGGTCTGGAGGCGGCGCCATGCAACGTATGCTGGCACAAGATTGAAAAATCAATCCTACGAGGTCAGGGACCTGCGACATCGCGCTGCCCGAAAGAAAAAGCCAGTGCAGGAAACCTACTAGCGTACAGCGCAGAACGTACAGCGCAGAACGGCAGCGGCCTGTAAAGAATTGAATCAAATTCGCGCGCATGAGTGCAGGTCAACCTCTGACACACAGAGCATACGCGGGCGCAGTGCTTCCACGGACTGTCTGCTGCACTCCCTGGGGCCCAGCAAGACGCGCCACAAGCATGCCCTCGGGGAACACTACATATGCAACAGGTAAACCAGAACAACAACAGTGTGCGGCTGTCTCAAAACCCGTCTCCACTTTCGCGGGGTCGGTTCGCTGGGGGCGCCAGGGCAATTGCCCGGCAGGGCAGCGCGTTGGTGAGCGCCAGCAGAGCGTCGGCGAGGCGCTCGATGCCGTCGGCTATCTCGTCCACGAGGTACAGCCACCCGCCGAGATGCACTTCGCCCACCTGCCGCGTGGCACATCCGCCGCTCCGCCACGGCGCCCCTCGACCCCTTCCACAACGGCATGATGAGGGGGCGCTCGTTGGCGACTGGGGTTGAGAGTCGTGCCTCACAGGACTGACCTGAAAAGGGCGCGCCTGTGAGTCGGCGCCCTCGCCGCCGCCGCCGTCGGGGTCGCCGGTGCTCACGGCGGCGCTGCCATCCACGACCTCCACATTCACGTGCACCTCCTGGCGACGCACACATGGGAGGCACACGTTGGAAACCAACTTCACTGCATGCACGTGAACGGTGTATAAAGGTGAGCTAGTGGGGTCTCCAAAGCCACTCTGTCCGAGCAACCAGCTCACCGCATGCTGTTCGCATCTATGTGCTCGTCCCATGCATGCAAGGCAGCGACTGAACAAAGGCTCGGCGTGGTGCGCTTTGCGTTCGTATGCTCGTCCCATGCATGCAGAGCGGCGACAGAACAGAGGCTCGGCGCCGGGCTCACCTCGCTCCTGGAGTACTCGCGGCGCACGCGCCGGCTCTGCATGCGCTGCAGGATGCGGCTGCGCTTGCGCGCGGCCTCGTTGGCCATGCCGTCCACGATGCGCGAGAAGCGTTGCAGCTTCCGATTCTCAGACATGTCCAGGCGCTCCTTGAGCGGGAAGCCATCGGCCAGCTCCTCCAGCGCGTCGCGCGCGGCCGCCGCCAGCTCCGGCAGCACCTGGCCGAGCGGCGCACCCCTCCGGCCCGGCACTTGATGCTGACCCTCCACAGAGCTCCGGCGCGCCATGGCGGGCGTTGAGTCACTGAGCAGACACGTGCGGGCGCAGTGCATGCACCCGCTCTCACGCGAAGCACGCACACTCAAGCTGGACAGAGCATGCCAGCCGACATTGTGCATGACGGGCCGCGCACGAAACACCTTGCCGCGTTGTGCGGCTTCACATCGGCCCCACCTTTGCGGAGCCGCCGCGCGCCAGCACGGGGAGCAGATGCCGCCCCGCCGCCTGCCCGAACGCGACGTGCACCGCCCAGTGCAGCCAGGCCAGGCTGCGCGCCGCGTCTGACGCCTCCTGAACGACACACCGGCTCGTCAGACGAGCCCTGAATGAAGTGCATGTGCAGCCTGGTCACCGTGTTCAACACCACGCGTCAGCCTGGCGGGTCGCACATTCTGCCCAAAATGCCATACCATAAAATGCCTTCAGCAGGTACTGTCTGCCCTTGCTGGCGCCGGAGGCCTGTCCAGCGCCATGCAGGGACAGCCGAACCAGGCAGGCGAGCGGCGGCGCGCCGCCGGCGCCAGAGGCGGCGCGCCTTCAGCTCATCGGAGGGCAGCCGCCAGCCGCCGCAGCGCAGGTCGATCCACGGGATGCCCGGCATCAGGATCAGCCAGCCGGAGCAGGACCCCAGGTACACCTCGCCGCGCGCCAGCGGCGCCATCTCCTTGCACGTGTCCTACGCGCGTTAAGCAGGCTCTACGCCGACCTGGCGCTGAGCAGGTCCAGGCTGCACTCTGTTCACAGTGCTCGGACGTGACAATATGCCTGCTGTCTGAGCGACAACCTTCGGCACATCCGGGGGCGCGCTCAAGCCCGCCAGGCGGGCACTTTAGTGGCCTGCAGTACAGCCTTCCTGCCTGCTTGTCCGTGGACCCCCCCCCTTCCCCCCCGCGCAGGCAAAACCCCCGCCCTGCACCCCTCCACCCCCCCCCTTTCCCCGCGCGCGCATGCGCGCGCGGCATGACTTGTGGCAGCGGTGATACACGGCAGGGGCGCGCGCCAGGCCCTGCAGCGTCTCCACCAGCGCCTCCTCGCACTGCCGCCGCCGCTCCGTGTCCGCCGGCTTCTCCACCGCGGTCTCGCACGCGTCCCACGCACTCTCCTTCCAGCTGTCCCGGAAGCGCACGCCGCCCCGGCCGCTCGCGTCCTTGCCGTCCGGCGGCCGCCCCGGCCCGCCGTTGAGGGAGCGGCCGGCGCGCTGCGCGCGCGGCAGCAGCGGCGTGTGCACCGTCGCGGCGGCCTCCTCCGCGCGCAGGTCGTCTGTTTGTGCCCTGATGTCGTGCGCCGCCCTGCCGCGCACGCGCGCCGCTCGTCGCCCTTGGGCGGCTGGCGAGACCTGCTCGACAGGCTTTGCCGGCCGCCTCAGCACTTTCAGCACGTCTGTGTGACTTGGAGTACGCAAGAATTTCCTGAGCGAGACTGGGTCGCACCTCATGCCATCCCCATACGTGGCCCGGTGCACGTTGCTGTCGGCGAGCTGTGCGCACTCCATCCTGCACAGAGCACCGTCAGTCCGCCGCCCTCGATACTCTCAGCGTTGGACGGCAAAGCGGGCGCAAGGACTTTGTCACTGGTGCGAGCCTCGCGCCTCATGGGCAGCCCACCAGGCCGACTCGCTGAGGCGCACGAGCGCGACGAGGCTGTGCTTGATGCCCTCCAGCGCGCGGTGCGTGGCCGACTGCGGCAGCAGCAGCACCGCCGTCGTGAGGCTGATGACCACGCCGCTCAGGATGCCGCTGATGCGCGCGACCATGACCTCCAGGTCACCTGCCGCTCCGCGCGCCCTGTTTCATCACCGATCCTTCACGTTATGTTTATGTTGGTCTCTTGCGCTCAGCGTCACTCGGCACGCACGGCGGCGGCACGGCAGCACGCTGATGCTGCTGCTGACCACCCCACGGTCCCAGCATGGCGCCGTCCTGCCTCGCTAGGTAAACCAACAGCACGCAACGCCGCAGGTGGCGCGTTTGGTCGGTCTTCACATCCCCTGCAGCAGCAGCAGCAGCATGCTTGTCTTGAGTGCGAAGAGCGGTGCGCATAGGGGAGCTCGCGCACCCAAAACGGTCTGGGAGCCAAAGGCGACCAAGAGGAACGTGAAGCTGTAAAGTTTGGGCGTTGTTTCCAGCTTCGCCACGCGCCATGCGACGACAGTGCTGACCAGCGAGGCGGTAAATAGTGTCACGGCAAGCAAGAAGTACATCAGCTGTTGCTGGTCGTCTGCAAACAGGCTCCTGCGAAACAGCGCGCACACGTCACATGGACTCCGTCTCTGGGAGAGCGGAACTTGACACACAGAGCGCCACAAATATGAGTGCAGTCCAAGGTATGCTTGGAGTGTAGGTTGGGACGCACTTGTAGCCGACGTAGGCACCAAAGCCAGACGTGCCGCCAAGGACTGTGCCGATTGTGCGGTCCACAGCCACCCGTGCGAGCTTGCCGACCACCGGTGCTGCGACCACCTGCGGCAGCGCGCGTTGAACGCAGCGCCTGGCACAGCAGCTGCCCAGGCTCTGCAATTGAAGGCAGCACAGGGCCCACACCACACAGGTGACGCCCGCTGCGCGCGTTGCGTCCATGACTAGCTTCTGAAATGTGGCATTCTCTGCGCAAGCACGCCGCCTGTGTCATCTGCTCATCACCCAAGCTACAAGGGTACCGCAGAGCGGCCTAGGAGCAGAGGCAAAGAATGCATCATTAATCCATAATGTACGGGTGCGAGGCTGTCGGGGGGGCTGGTTGAGCGCAGGCGCGCACCGCCCACAAGCGGAAGTATGACGCCGAAGCCTAGGAACATGGTGAGCGCGACAGAGCACCCCGTGCGCAAACCTCGCTGCACCTCCTCCGTGAGCAGCGGGCGTCGCGTCCCCTCTTTCCTGCCCATCCTGGGCTTCTGCAGCACAAGAAGTGCAAGCCTACGTTTGTTGCATTGCACTCACGCACAGAAGCAAGCACTTGTTCCCAAACGCACCCCCGAACTCCGCATCACTTACACATGCGCGGCTGTCATGCGCAAATCTAGACCGCCCTCCACACTGCAAAAGACTCTAGCGGCACTCACTCACACCATATCCTGACATATCAGGCCAGAGGCAAGGCAAAGCCTGCAACAGTAACCTAAAGTAGGCCCAAAGCAGACAAGTCTTCTGAGTCAGAAGTTCTGACACGGGCACTCGGGAGCTAAGTGCCAGAGTCTTGCCCAGGCCCAGGCACGAGCCAATTTCGCTACGACCTCTACAAGTTGGACCGCAAGCGCCATAGCCATCACCAAACTCCAGCACCTGTATGCCTGAACAGCAACGTGATAGCTTGTGAACCGCAGTAGTCTTCACCAGCCTTACCGCACAGCAGGGGTCATACGCTGTGTGCAGAGATGCTGTTCTTTGGTATTACTGCACTAGGCCAATCAACAAGATGCCGTGCCGGCACTTCTGAGATCACGCAGACGCTGTGATATGCGGTAGCAGCTGCTGGCAATGCCGCAGCAGCACGTACCTTCGGCCAGGACTGCTGAGACAGAGGCACGCTGGCTGGCAACGCTCACAGAAGTGCGACGTCAAGCAGCGCGCGTCGCAGAGGCCGCCGGCGTGCAGGCGCGCCGCGCGCTCACAACACACTCAGCGCCTGGCCCTTAAGCCAAGGCATACGTATGCGCCGTGCCTGGTGCAGCCGCTGGTCCTCTGCCGCGTGACAGTCACACGGGGGTGCAGGCGCCCGACACGGACGGCGTGTGGTTCGACGTGCGCGAGGGCCGCAACGTTGCGCCAGCAGAAGACTGCGTGGAGGCGTCGGGCGCCTGGCACGCTCAGCAGTGGCTGAACGCCTTCTGCGTGCTGGTGCGGGAACTTGGGGCGCGCGGGAGACCGGCTGCTTCAAGCATGCATGACAGCCTGGAGGCCTGTGCGTCTGAAAGCTGTGCTGGCACCCCTAGCATTTGCTAGGATTCGCTCCAGCATGGATGCCACTACAGCTTCAGGACGTGCCTGTCAGCTGAGGTTTGGATTTGTGCGAGTTACACCTGCATACCTGTGGATTTGTCCTTGGCTGCCGCCACTCTCTGACTGAGTGGACGCACCGGCAGTTCTTCCAACGGCCGGCAGAGCTCGGGAACGCAGTGCAGACAGACGACCTGCTGTTCTTCGTCCTCGGCGACGCGTACCAGGTGCGCCCCGCAGGACAGCGCATGCATGGATGCGGGCCCGGTGACCTGACTCATTCTGCCCTTCTCCATGCATGGCGCAGCGCTGCAGCAGATCTGCCGGTGCCTCCTTGCCGCGCGCACGCGCAGCAGGGGCCGTGCTGCACCGGCCCTGTGACCGGGCATGTGGCGCGGGCAGGGCGGGCCGGGGGGCCCGCTGCTGGTGCGGCGCAAGGGCGCGGCGCTGCCCGCCGAGCTCGACCTGGGCGGCGCGCTGTCCCCGCGCGTGGACTGGTGCTGGAGCACGCTGCTGAACCTGGTCATCCAGACCTCGTTCCAGCTCACCGTCGCCGCGTGCCGGCGCGCCCCCGCTGCAGCGCGCACTGTGCGCACCACGCACCCACTCGCGCATGCTGCGGGTTAAGTAGGCGGCAGTGCATGCCCGCGGTGACGACCGTCTCTTGCCCCCAGGCAGGCCTCTTGGGGCCCGCTTGAGACGGGATTCACCTAGTACATGTATGTGTCATGATACAGTGCAACAAGCAGCCCGCGCCCAGGACGCTTGCTGCTGCATGCAGGCGCGTCGACATCGCCGCGCTGGCGGATGCAGGCGGCAGGCTGCCGCCCGATGCGACGCGCGTGCTCAAAGCAGTCTACGCGTCGCCCATGCGCGTGCAGGCGCGGCCCCCACGATGGCGCAGTGGCAGCATGCGGCTGCATCTCCTGCCAACATGTGGATCAGGCTCACGCCACAGCACACACTCGAGCAGCAGCATCGCGGGCGCTCGCGCAGGTGAACCTGGAGGGCGGGCGCGGCGCGGCAGACCGGCCTGTGCCCGCGTACCCGGACCTGTGCTTCGCGGTGGAGGACTTTGATGACGCCTTCAGCTCGCTGGCGCGCCACCGGCGCGCCGGCAGCGCCCGTGGGGCAGTGCATGTCCGGTCGGCTGGCGGGCAGCGATGCATGCGGGGGCGTTCCACACCGCGGCTGGAGCCGCGGCCGCCATGCAGACGACGGCCGCCGTGTCTGCCGCCGCTCTGCGGGAGCCGCTGTTCAAGCGGCCGGTCATGTTGCGCAGACAACCTGCAGATGTTTTACTTGAAAAGATGACAACCGCGTCTGAGAGCATCCCGGGGCAGGTCCTGGCGGAGCCGGGCTGGTGCTACGTGGTGCTGCTGGCGGCGGTCGGCGGCATCGCGCTCTTCCTGCCCCCGCGGCGCAGCAGCGCGCCAGGCAACCAGCACGCCGCGGGCGGGCCCGCGTCGCAACCAGCCGACGCGCCTGCAGCCTCGGCGTCCGGACCCCAGCCGGATGCAGCGGCTGCGCAGGGGCGGGCGTCCGGCGCGGCAGGGAGTGGCGGCGGCGACGGCCAGAGCGGTGCCGGCGCCGCTGCAGGTCGCAGCGCCGCCGAAGACGGGCCGGCAACCCGGCCGGCAGCGGAGAGATCCAGTCCACCAGGCCCGCTTAGCGGCGTGGCGAGCGACCCTGCGGCAGACCTGGCAGAAGGCAGCGTGGAGCCTGGCGGCGCGGGCGCGCCAGCCGAAGCCGCCGTGGCGGGTGCGCTGCGCCGCTGGTCGATGGCCGACGATGATGGCAGCGGCGGCGGCGGTGCGCGCAGCGCTGGTGGCGCGCCGGGACGCGCCAGCCCTCCGCTCCAGCCTGCCGCGCCGCCGTCTGGGCAGCCTGGCGGGCGCGAGGCTGACGGGGCCGGGGCCGGCCGCCCGGAGGCCGACCGTGCGGCGTCGGTGCCGCTCTTCTCCGGCTTTGTCAGCTACGAGATGCTGGAGGCGGTAGTCGTGGAGGGCGGCCGCGGAGCCGTGCGGCGGGAGGCGGGAGCGCACTGGGTCAAGATGAAGGGCCCAGGTGCGGTACGGCTCAGTTGCACAGCCTGGCCGAGACGCTGTGAGCTCGGGCACTGACAAGCCGCGACCGGCGGCGCAGGCAACCAGGGCTATGCAGATGTCGCTGTGACCTGCCTGGTGCCTCGTGACACCGGCCACCTCGCGCCGCCGCCCCGCGCGCCCGCGGCCAACGGCGCTCTGTTCGCGCGCGCGCTGCGGGCTGCTACTGCTGTGGCACAGGGTGCGCACATGACCATGTGTACTTGCTCTAGCCGCATAGTAGAACTGGCAAGTACGCGCGCTTGCACAGACGCCAAGCCTACTCAGGTTTTGTTGCATGACGGTGCTTGCATGCTACAGGGCATTGCCGAAATAAGTGCGCCCTGTGTTTGCATCGCTTTGACTGGACCTGGGTCGTGGACGTGACATTGCTGGCATGCCCGTGCAGGCTTTGTACTGGGCAGCCGCAGAGCGCCGCAGCCTCCGCTGCAGATGCGCTGTGCGCTGATGCGCCTGAGCTTGCCGGTGCAGCTGCTGGCGGCCCAGGTGCTGCAGCTGCCGCTGTCGCCAGTAGCAGCAGCCGCCGATGCGCAGTAGGGCCTTTTGCCTATTGCATAGACACGCACATCGTTAAGGCAATTAGTGCAATAAAGAGAAGGTAGGAGGCCTCGGGCTGACCGCAACAGCTGTCTAGCCTGGTGCTAAAAGGGAAGCGCACACAAGCCCATCCCTTCAGCCAATACACGGCACTGGAGTGAAGGGGTGAAGTTGTCCAGGGCGATGCAAGCGCAAGACGGCCCAGCCGCGACGTGCAGCGGGCAGACCGTGCCTCGTGACAGCGTGCAGTACCGCCAGGTAGAGGCTGCCTGCAGAGCAGTTCTGTGGAGCGCAACCAAGCTCGCACCTCTTGCTAAGACAAGTCGCTTGGTGTGCAGTATTGCGACGAGACTGACCTGCCGTGCATCATGGCCCTGGTGGACAACGAGCTCAGCGAGCCGTACTCCATCTTCACATACAGGTGCTGAGCAGACAAGTGCGGAGTTGGGGCGCATGGTGGGTCGCGGGCTGTTCTGCGCAAGGCGTCCGCGCGCCGCAGGTACTTCTTGCACAGCTGGCCCAAGCTGTGCTTCCTGGCGCTTGACGGCGGCCACTGCTTCGGCACCGTGGTCTGCAAGATGGACGTGCACGGCGAGCTGCTGCGCGGCTATATCGCGATGCTGGTCGTCGAGCATGCCTACCGCGGCCTGGGCGTGGGTCCGCGGCCTGAACGAGCTTGCGCGGAGTGGCTGTTGACGGGCTTCCAGCTGCTGCAGGGGCTGAGTGTGAGGGTCTGCTGCGCAGGCACGCAGCTCGTGCGGCTGGCCATCCAGGAGATCGTTGCGGGCGGGGCAGACGAAGTGGTGCTCGAGGCGGAGGTGACCAACGGGGGAGCGCTCGCGCTGTACGAGGGGCTGGGCTTTCTGCGCGACAAGCGCCTGCTGCGGTGCGTTGCGGCCACGCCTTCCTGCGCCCCGCCTCCTGCGGCAGCCCACGCTGACTGCGCAGCACCCGGTGCAGGTATTACTTGAACGGCGCGGACGCGTTCCGGCTCAAGCTTATGCTGCCGCTGTCGCCAGAGCGCGCCGCTGCAGAGCAGCTGGCCGCCCTGTCCACTGGCCACCCGGGGGCAGGTGACGCGCAGCCCGAGCGACCGCCTGGGGTGGTCTGCTAGCTAGGGGTGGTGTGCTAGCTATAGCGTGTGAAGCGGACGTCCCATGTTGCCGTGTAGCCTGTGCCCTGGTGCCGCATGCCTGAAAGTGGACATGACACATCAAAGTATAGCCTGCAGAGTGCACTCAGCCTATCCAGCCTCAGCCAGGCACAGCAGACGTTGAGCATCTTAAATTTAGCTCAGGGTCTGCACATGCATGTACGCCATGCTACTGCATATATTTACGCCATGCTACACTGGCAAGCGTGTGTAATATTACAAGCGCGCCATCCACACTGCACAAATTTCTCTAGGCTGCAGCTCGCCTCTGCGCAGCCTCGCATGCCAGTAGATCTGAAAAGAGGTGCTATTAGGGTTACGTCTATTATAGTTGCACTTTCATTCTTATCACGTCTTGATTGCACACTGCTCACCGGCCCAGGTGAGGCCTGGCACTGCTGGCTGGGCCGGACACAGGAGCGTACTGCTTTTCCTGACGTATACAAGCGCAGGAGACCGGCTTTGACGCAAACATCCAGGGTGCATTGACGCACCCCCCGTGCTCCCAGTAGTCTGCAGAGAAAAAATTGTTTGAATTGCAGGAGGCAGCGCTGCAGTGCACCTTGCAATGGGCGCTGGGGTGGCGGCCGCTGCGCTGGTGCTGCCTGGATGTCTCAACAGGCATGTTGCGCCTCGGACACAGCGCTGCGCGCTGCCTCGGGCAAGGAAGCGTGCAGTCTGGCGGGCGCCTGCGCCACAATGTCAGGCCTGGGTGGGGTCCCTTGCGAGCCTTGGCAGAGTGATGCGCCGTTTTGTGTGGATGTTAGTGTGATTCCCGCGTGTTTGCGTCACGGTCTGGGTGCCAGCGTGTGCCTCCACACAGAGACCGTTCCTGCTGCGCACGCGGGTGCCGCTTTGCTTCGGCACTGCTCCTCCCGCCTCGTGTGGCAGGCTGTTTGTGCCACACAAGCCGCAGCACCTGAGCGAGGTCAGGCACGCGCAGGACCACGGTCGTGCGGCACGCTCTGCCGCGTGCAAGTCAGAGCAGGCGCCCGACTCAGGTCGGCAGCTGCCCGGCTGGCTACGCAACGCTGCCGGGGTGCGACCCGGACCTGGCGTGCGCTCGCTGCGCAGCCCACAGCGCCCTGCTTGCCAGCACCTCAAGCTGTGGGGTCGCTGTGCAGGTGGTCGCAGTGGCCGCGGTGGCCCTCGCGCTCCCGGCAGCAGCACGAGCGCGAGCCGTGCCCATGGAGCACCCGCAGCAGCCGGTGCCGCTCCCAGCCGGCTCACTTCAAGAGTTCTGTGTTCAACCCGTCAACAAGTACTAGTTAAGCCAGCCGTTCCACCTGCTGACACCTGTCTACCATCTGTCGTTCTGCATTTAACTCGTCAACAAGTGCAAGTCGAGTGTGTGCGCGTCACGCTGGTGAGGAGCGGCGCACTTGCTGTCACTTGTGCAACCGAGCAGGGTGAGTGCTGAGGCGGCCCGACAACAGGTGCCGGCGCGGATGGTGGAGGCCGTGCGCGCGCGCGTGCTCGACCCCGCAGCAGACCTGGCGCACAGCGCGGGGCGCGAGGGCGCGGCGGCCGGCGCGAGCGCGCAGCGCTGGGCGACCCTGTCCTGGGCAAAGACGCGGCACTGGGCAGCGGCCTCCTCTGAGGCTCTGGGCCAGCGCCTCAGCAGCAAGGTCTGATTGCCGACACACCTGTGATCAAGCACCCTCTGATAATTTACACAGGCAGCTTTTCTCTGGCTTCGCCGCACAATGCAGTGCGATTGGCTTCGTCCAGGTGCTATGCAAGTCCATCCGGATGTATGCCCAGCGGCTGTGGCGTCTGTTGCGCAGGAGGGGTTCTCAGCGGCGCACCACGCTAACGACGCCGGCACCACCGAAGCACACATCCGCGAGGCCGTCGCCACCCCGGCTTTCCGTATCGCAGGTGCGCCCCGGGTGCCGCTCGCCCCGCCACTGCTTTTGCCCGACCATGCCTGCTTCAGGGATGGCCGCGCTGCTCACCGGCTCATTGTGGAGCATCAGCTTGACGCCGCACCGTGTGGGGCGACAGCGACCGCGGCGGGCGTGGCGATGATGCTGGTCATCCTGCGCATGTCGATGCAGGACGTCCCTGTGCGCGTGCAGCGCGGCATCATGTGCGCCCTACTCCGCACTCGCGCGGCGCGCTGTGTTCCGGCGCACCCTGCCTGCAAGCAGCCGGCGTGTGGGGTGCTGGCAGTTTGCAGCCTGCTGGGCACAGGCCTCATCGCACTGCAGGGTCCAAACTGGCATGCTGCTGCACAGGCGACAGGACGCCGCCTGGCCTGCCACGCCAGGTGCTGTTCTCGCGGTGGCCCGGCCGGTGCACCATGTATAGAGACGCGACTGCCAAGGGGTCCCAGGGACTCGGACGACTGGAGCGATGCGGAGGGCGAAGTGCCCGCGCGCCCCGCGCGCGCGCGCGGCGCGTTCGATGGCTCGGCAGCCGGCGCGGCCTCTGCGCTCGCGGCGCGGGCGCGCGGCGTCACCGGCGCCCCTGCTCCCGGCGGGGCGGCGGCCA
>JAABVA010005369.1_pt1 | contig 11606 bp, 12 predicted proteins | sample 5560331 | NCBI WGS metagenome assembly JAABVA01 (sample SAMN12812661, study PRJNA571458) | rock metagenome | isolation source: Antarctica rocks | place: Antarctica: Victoria Land, Mt New Zealand sud | collected 2016-01-07
CGGCGAGGCCAGCGCCGCCGTGGCCACGCGCGTCGCCATGGCCCGCTCGGCCCAATGCGCCCGTTACGGCGAGGACGGCCCGGCGACCAACGCGGAGGCCGAGCTGGGCGTGATCGAGCTGCAACCCGAAGCCCGCGCGCTGGCCGAGACCGTTGCCGACAAGCTGCGCCTGTCGGCGCGCGGGTTCACGCGGGTGCTGCGCGTGGGCCGCACCATCGCCGACCTGGCCGGGGCGGCTCAGGTGCGCCGGGCCGACGTGGCCGAAGCGCTGGCCTACCGCCCGCGCATTCCCGGCCGTCCCGGCTAGCTTTCCAGCCGGCCCGCTTAGCTTTCGAGCCGAAATGCATCGGCGATGCGGCGCACGCGCCCGGCGGCATCCACCAGCAGCACGTCGAACCGCACGCCGGCCTGGCCCCATCCGGGATGCTCCGCCAGCGCGACCTCGCCCGCCGCCAGCAGCCGGGCGCGCTGGCGCGGCCCCAGGGCGGCGGCGGCAGAGTGCAGGTCCGGGCGCGCTTTCACCTCGATGAACGCCAGCAGCCCATCCTGCTCCGCGACGATGTCGATCTCGCCGGCGGCCGTGCGCAGGCGCCGCGCCAGCACAACCCAGCCCTCGTGCTCAAGCGCCGTGCAGGCCGCTTGTTCCGCCACGACGCCGAGCGCCTGCGCGGCTTTGCCGCGACGCGCCTGCGCGGCCCGGCCGCGTTCGGGCCGGGCCGTCACCGGCTGCGGAAGGTCTCTGTCGTGTCCACGCCGGCGAACTCCGCCACCAGCGTGTAGCCGACGCCCAGCAGCACCGGGCCGAGAAAGATGCCCAGCAGGCCGAACGCCAGCGCGCCTCCCAGGACGCCCAGGATCGTCAGCAGGAACGGCAGTTGTGCGCCGCGCGAGATGAAATATGGCCGGATGACGTTGTCCGACCCGCTGATGGCGAACAGCCCATAGACCCCCAGGAAGATGCCCCAGCCGGTGTGCCCTGAACTCAGCAGCCAAAGCGTCGCTGGAATCCACACGACCGGCGCGCCAATCGGCAGCACCGACAGGAATCCGGCGATCGTCCCCAGCAGCAGCGGGCGCGGCACCCCCGACAGCCAGAGCCCGAACGTCGTCAGCAGCCCCTGCACGACCGCCGTGCCCAGAATGCCGTAGACGGTGCCGCGCACGGTCAGCCCAGTGACCTCCACCAGCCGCGACGCACGGCCGCCGGCGATGCGGTGGACGATGCGGTTGAGGTGGACGGCCAAGCTGTCGCCCGACGCCCAGAAGAAGAACGCGACGAGCAGCGCGATGAGGAACTGCACCAACCCGCCGGCGATGCCGAGCAGCACGTTCAGCCCGTTCTCCGCGATCATGCCGAAATACGGCTTAAAGAAGCTGACCATGGCGCTGAGGTCCGCCGCCCACACGTTCCAGTATTCGGACAGCGTCACGCCGACCACCGGGACCGCCGCCAGCCAGTCCGGCGCGCTGGGCAGGCCGCCGCTCAATGCGGCCTCAATCGAGCCGCGCAACTGGTTCACGTCATCGGCCCCGGCCGGCGCCGCAAGGGCCAACGGCAGCACGATCAGCACGGCGGTGAGCAGCACCATGATCCCCGCCGCCCAGCTGCGGCTGGCGCGCAGGTGCGTCCGCACCCAGGCGAACACGGGCCAGGTAGTGTAGACGAGGATTGCGCCCCACAGGATGGCCGACAGGAAGGGATGCAGCACGAGCGCGCAGCCGACCGCGATGCCGACCAGCAGCAGCCCCATCAGCAGGCGTTCCGCCACCAAGTCTGTGGACTGCTTCATGCCGGGCGATATCGGCCGCCCGCGGCTGGAACGCAACCATCCACTCTGCCCGCAGCTCCGGCCGCCGACCAGTTGCCGGGTAGCTGCTGCGTTCGCTTTCGCCATTTTATAACAAAAACTTGATTAAATGGCCTGATCGCACATGCGAAGATCAAGGCTACGTGGGGGTATGATAGGAATCTAGATACATTTTCAGGGATTATCGGCAATAAATCATTCGTTTCCGGCAGACCAGCTCGTTACGGCATTGATGGACGGCGTTTCAGTGTTGGTCCTCGGTTTGGTTGGGACTGCCGAGTTGCTCGACGTAGCAGCGCCTCGGCTGGCCGACGCCCGTACTCGTGTGTTGCGCGTCCACCCTCCCTACTCCTTGCCGGACTTCATGGACCAAGTCTCGCCGGGCAGCCGGTCCCTTGGAGACGCCGGTTTGGCGCAGGGGTTCAGGACCCTGACCGTCCCCGATGCGCCCTGCGAGCGGATCGCGTTGCTGGTCGAGGACGCGCACCTGATGCCGCAGGCGACTCTGCGCTATATCGAGCTGGCGCTGCGCGCCGGGCAGAACCTGCACGTGGCGTTCGCGGGCCACTCTGAGTTCGCCAACACCCTTGCGCTGCACGGCTTCGACGAGCTGCGCAAGCGGCTAAGGCTTCGCCTGTTCCTGACCGGCCTTCCGGCAGCGCCGCCTTCGCCGCCGCCGCGCAGCTTCGGGGCCAGGCATCAATTCGCCCTCAAGTCGGCGGCGATTGCCGCCGGCCTGGCCGTCATCGTTTGGAGACACTACCCTTCCACAGCGCCGTTCGCCGGGCTTGCTGCGACAGGGCCGAACCTTGCGCCCTGGTCCAGCCACGCACCCCCTGCTCCACCAAGCCTGCCGCCGCCTGCCGAAGACTCGGAACCAGCGGCCGAAGCCACGCCGGCCACAGCCGAACCGCCGGCCGACACGTTCGCCGAGCCTGCCCTTCCCGCCTCCTCGGTCTCTGATTCCGCTACAGAGCCGACAACGCCGCCCGCGCCGCCTGCCGCCATCAACGCACCCACCATGCCCGAAGCTGAGGCGCGGACGCCCCTGCCCACTACCGACCCGGCTCTAGAGTCAGCGTCGCCGCCCGTGTCGCCTGCCGCCACTGGTGCGCCCACCGTGCCCGAAGCGAAGACGCCGACACCTCCGCCCGCGGCCGATCCAGCCATGGAGCCAATCTCACCGCCCGTGCCGCCTGCTGCCACCGAAGCGCCCACCCTGTCCGAAGCTGCAAGCCTGACGCCTCCATCCGCTGCCGGTCTAGCCGTGGAGCAAGCCGTGGGCCCAATCTCACCGTCCGCGCCGCCTGCTGCCACCGAAGCGCCCACCGTGCCTGAAGCTGCAAGCCTGACGCCCCCATCCGCTGCCGATCCAGCCGTGGAGCAAGCCCCGCCGCCTGCCGCCACCGAGGCGCCTCCAGTGCTCGAAGCCGCCGCGCCAACGCCTCCAGCTGTCATAGCCACGGCTCCGGCTGCGGCACCTGACCCAAAGCCTAGATCGCCAACCGCGCCGCACACACGGCCGCGTCCTCTGCCCGCGCACCCCGAACGGCTCGCGGCCCAGCCTCCCCCTGTTAGCCAGCCTCCCCCTGTCAAGCAGCCTTCCCCTACTAAGCAGAATGAGCAACGCTGCCGCGACATCGCACTCCACGCTCAACTCGGAGAGAACATCACCAATGCGGACCAAACATTCTTGCGCAACGGCTGCCGCTAGGCTCCTGCGGCCCGCACTGTTGCTGGCGGCGCTGAGTGCCGCATCTGGGATGGTGGGCCAAGGGACCGCCGCCCCGCTTCTGGACCCGATGGCGGCAACGCCGGCCAACGAGTCCGAGGCGCGGCCCGCGGAGGCACTGTCGTTCGCGGACGCAGTCGACCAACTCACCATCGCGTTGTTCACCCATGCGAAGTTCGACCCTGCCGACGCGGCCGGGCGCACCCTCGTCATCGACCCGCTGATCGACCACACCTCCGGCAACCAACTCGCGGCCACGCATGCCATGGAGCCGCGCATGGTCCGCTTGGTGAACGAGCGGTTCGGCGATATCAAAACGCAGCCGTTCAACCTCGAAGGCCCTGCGGACCAACCGTTGATCCAGGGGGCGTTGACGGAGGCGCCACTAACCCTGCCGGTAGCCAAGCAGGCCATGGAGCCGCACATGGTCCGCTTGGTGGGCGAGCGGTTCGGCGCCATCAAGGTGCAGCCGTTCAACGCCGAAAGCCTCGCGGGCCAGCCATTGATCCTGATGGGCAGCATCGCGCCCGTGAGCGCGCCGGGCATCCACCCGTTCACGGCCGCACCCACGCAGACCTACCGCATGTGGGCCGTGCTCGCCGACCTGCGCACCCGCCGCATCATCAGCCACGAGAGCGTTTGGGTGCGCGCCGACCAGGTGGACCTCACGCCCACGCCGTTTTTCCGCGACAGCCCGGCGTGGCTGGTGGACCATAGCCAAGATGCCTACCTCAAGACCTGCGCCGGTCATCCTGGGGACGCGATGGACCCGGCCTACGTCGAGGGCCTGCCTGCCGCCGCCACCATCGCGGGCGGCATCAAGGCCTACGAGGACGGCCACTACGGCGAGGCACTGGCCGCCTACGTCCTGGCCCGGACCCAGCCAACAGGGCGTCAACTCCGCGTCTACAACGGCCTCTACCTCGCCAACGCCGCGCTCAAGCGCAATTTGGCGGCCGAGCAGGCGTTCGGCGACGTGGTGGACTACGGGCTGCAGCACGGCAAGCTCGTCGTGAAGTTCCTGTTCCGGCCCAGCAGCACCCAGTTCTGGCCGGACCGGGCCGTGAGCGGCTTCTATCCCATGTGGCTGCGGCAGATCGCCGCCCGCACCGCGGCGCAGCCCGCCTGCGTGCGCTTGGTGGGCCATAGCAGCGCAACCGGCTCCGCGCCGCGCAACATGGCGTTGTCTGCCGCCCGCGCCAGCCGTGTCCGAGGCGACCTCATATCCCGCGTGCCGGCGCTCAGCCGGCAAACCGACGCCGTCGGCCGCGGCAGTGCCGAGCTGCTGGTCGGCTCCGGACGCGACGACGCAACCGACATGCTCGACCGCCGGGTCGAATTCGAGACCCGGTCCTGCCCGCAGGTGAACGCGGACGCCCAGAAACCGATGTAGGCCGCCGCTCCGGCGTTGCTGCGGCTTGGACGCCAACGGGCGGCGCTGGACTGGGCCAGCCATATGGTGGGCGCGGGACATCTTGGCCCGCCCACGATTTCCCGGCGTGGCCGCGGCCTCCTCAAGCGGCTAACATCCAGCCTTGGCGTCAAGGCCGGCCGCAACGGCCGGCCCGCCAACAAGCTGGAGGGCCAACGATGCTGCGCCTAGCTGCCAACCTTTCGATGATGTTCAACGAAGTGCCGTTTCTTGACCGGTTCGACGCCGCGGCGAAGGCCGGGTTCGAAGCGGTCGAGTTTCTGTTCCCCTACGACCACCCAGCCGCCGAGATACGGCGGCGACTCGACGACGCCGGACTGCGGCAGGTGCTGTTCAACATGCCGCCGGGGAACTGGGCAGGAGGCGAACGCGGCACGGCGTCGCTGCCGGGCCGAGGCCAGGAGTTCCGCGACGGGGTGAAGCAAGCGCTGGACTATGCGGGCGCGCTGGAATGCGGCCTGGTTCACTGCATGGCCGGCATCGCCCCTCCGGGTGTTCCACAGGGGACAGCGATGGCGCTCTATGTCGCGAACCTCGCTTGGGCGGCCGAGCAGGCGTCGCGGCAGAAGGTGAAGATCGTGATCGAACCGATCAACCACCGCGACATGCCCGGCTTCGTTCTGAACACGATGGCCCAAGGCGCAGACGTCGTGAACGCAATAGGCTTTGACAAAATTGGTTTGCAATTCGACATCTATCATTGTCAAGTTACGGAGGGCGATGTCACCAAGCGGATTGAGACATTATTGCCTATAATCGCCCACATGCAGTTAGCCGATGTTCCTGGACGCAACGAGCCTGGCACTGGCGAGATTGGCTGGGAATTTGTACTGGGCCGCATCGATGCCTTGGGGTACGGCGGCTGGGTTGGTTGCGAGTATCGTCCAGCGGGCGACACTATAGAAGGACTCGCGTGGCGCAAGCGATACAACGTCTGAAAATTCACACAATGTTTTTAAATAAATCTCAGTGTTCTGTAATCCTCATGATGGGTTGACAATGAGATGGTGAACGGTCAACCCCAGGATGCTATGACGGTTGTATCTAGCGGGGTGCCGCTACCGGCTACTCCGCGCCCGCCTGGAGGTTTATCATGCGCTTTGCAGAGATCGGACAGCAACTTCGGGCCTATCGGCTGGAATCCGGCCTGCGGGCGGAAGAAATTGCGGCCCGGCTCGGCGTTTCCCGCGCAGCCCTGTACCGCTACGAAAAAGGCGAGGTCATCAAACTTGATACGGTCCAGCGGCTGGCAGAGTTGCTCAAGGTGTCGCCGTTGTCGTTGCTGGGCATTGGAGTCGAGTACTACAGCCGGTCGGTCGGCTACTTCGAACGGATCAGGCAAATCGAAGAATCGGCCGACCAGGTGCTGCAAGCCTATGGGGCCGGCTTCTACCTGACGACCTCGGAGGCGTTCGACGCGGCCATGGTCGACGGGTTGAACGAGGCCGCGAGCCTGCCCGGCACCGACTCCGCGACGTTCCGCACCAATGCCGACCAGGTGCTCGGCATCCTGGCCGCACGAAAACGCATCTACGCGCAGCGCCGTCCCGGCATCATCGCCATCCTTTCGCCAGCCTCGATCCAGAGCTTCCTCACCCTGGGCCTGCTGGGCAGCCTGAAACTGTCGGAGGCGTTGCGGGTGCGCTGCCGGCGGGCCGCAGCCGCCGAGGTGCAAAATATCGCCGCGCTGATGGAAACGGAGCCGATGGGGTTGCAGTTCGGCCTGCTGGCCTCGTCGGAGTCTTCGAGCGGGTTCAGCATCTTCCGCTCGCGTGACCGCGCGACCCTGGCGACTAACCCGTTCCAGGCCGACAGCCTGCCCTCAGCGCAGACCGGCGTGGCGATGGTCACGGGCGCGGACGAGGCCATCGCCGCCCATCAGCGCGTCGCCGAGGCGATGTGGCGGGACGCGATCAAGGGACCCGCCGCGGCGATGCGCCTGCGCGAGATGCTGGCAAGCCGGGCCTGACCGCCGAAGCTTTATTGGCCCTGAAGCTTTATTGGCTCCGGAGCTTTATTGTCCCAGGTGGTTCCATCAGCGTGCCTGCGGCTCTAGGCTTCGGCCATGGCCGCCCTCCCGACGCATCCCGATGTGCAGATCATCTCGAACGAGACCGCCTGGAAAGGACGGTTCTCGGTCGAGGTCGTCAAGTTCCGCCAGCGCCGGTTCGACGGCGGGATGTCCGGCGTGCGCACGTGGGAGCTGCTCTGCCGCGGCCGGGCCGCCGGCGTGTTGCCCTATGATCCCGTGACTGACCAAGTGGCGCTGATCGAGCAGTTCCGCCTGCCGGCGCTGGCCGCCGGGCTTGAGCCGGTCATGGTCGAAATCCCCGCCGGCCTGTGCGACGGCGGCGAGGACCCGGCCAAAACCGTCATCCGCGAGTCGCAGGAGGAGACAGGGCTCGCGGTCGACCTGTTGGAGCGGATCGGCGACTTCCTGCTGACGCCGGGCGCGTCCGACGAGCGCTGCACGATGTTCGTGGGCCGCATCCATGCGCCGCAGGCCGGGCCGGACGGCATCATCGGCCAGGGCGGCCTTGCCGACGAGCAGGAGGACATCCGGGTCCGCCTGCATCCCGCCACGGCGGCGATCGCGGCAGCGGTGGCTGGGCAGTACCCGAACTCCGTCACCACCATCGCCCTGCTCTGGCTCGCGGCGCGGCGCGACTGGCTGCGCACGCATTGGAGCGGACGATGACGCAGCGCCTGTTCCTGGACGACAGCACGCTGCGGCAGGCCCGCGCGGCCGTGCTCTCCGCGGGGCCGGACGGCATCGTGCTGGACCGCACCGTGTTCTACGCCCGCGCCGGCGGCCAGCCCGGCGACACCGGCGCGCTGCGGTGGGACGGCCAGGAAACGCGGGTGACAGAGGCCGTGAAGGGCGCAGGCGACGACATCCTGCACCTGCCCGCCGCGGGTGCGGCGCTGCCCGCGCCGGGCGTCATGGTCGACGCCGTGCTCGACTGGCCGCGCCGCCATGCGCTGATGCGGATGCACACCGCGCTGCACCTGCTGTGCAGCCTGTTGCCGGGCGCCGCGGTCACGGGCGGGCAGATCGGCGCCGAACGGTCGCGGCTCGACTTCGACCTGCCGGGTCCGCCGCCCATCGACGCGCTGGAGGACGGGTTCCGGGCGCTGATCGCCGCCAACCACCTGGTCTCGTCCGAGTGGGTGGACGAGGCTGTGCTGGACACCAACCCAGGGCTGGTCCGCACCCTGTCGGTGCAGCCGCCCCGCGGCACCGGCCGGCTGCGCCTGGTCCGGATCGGCGGCGACCCGCTGATCGACCTGCAGCCCTGCGGCGGCACCCATGTGGCCGGCACGGCGGAGGTCGGCGGCGTGCGCGTGCTCAAGATCGAGAACAAAGGCCGGCAGAACCGCCGCATCTCGATTGCGCTCGGAACGGAGGCTTGACCATGGACCCGCTCATCAGCACGGAGTGGCTGGCCGACCAGCTTGGCGCCCCGGATTTGATCGTGTTCGACGCGACCTACTACTTGCCGACCGAGGGCAAGGACGGCGCCGAGGAGTTCGCCCGGACCCACATCCCTGGCGCCCGCTTTTTCGACATCGGCGTGGTTGCCGACCTCGACACTACGTTGCCGCATATGGTGCCGTCGCCGGGCCGGTTTGAACGGCTGATGGGTGAACTCGGTATGTCGAACCGCAGCCGGGTCGTGTTCTACGACCAAAAGGGCCTCTCCTCCGCGCCGCGCGGCTGGTGGATGATGGGGCTGTTCGGCCATGACCAGGCATTCGTGCTGGATGGCGGCCTGCCGAAATGGCTGCGCGAGGGCCGCCCGGTCGAGGCAGGCCCAGCGGCAGCGCCACCGCCTGCCATCTTTCAGGCAACCTTCCGCGCCACCCGGCTGCGCGGGATCGGCGACATGCTGGCCGGGGGCGAACTGGTGCTGGACGCGCGCCCCGCCGGCCGGTTCGCCGGATCGGCGCCGGAGCCGCGGGCGGGGCTGCCCAGCGGCCACATCCCCGGTAGCCGCAACGTGCCATCGTCGAGCCTCTTGCACGCCGACGGCACCATGCTGGATCCTGCCGCCCTGCGCGCAAGCTTCGCCGCCGCGGGCGCTGACGGCACGCAGCCCATCGTGACCAGTTGCGGCTCCGGGGTCACGGCCACCATCTTGAGCCTGGGGCTGCTGCGCGCCGGGTTGCCGCAAGGCGCGGTATACGACGGCTCTTGGACCGAATGGGCCGGCAGGCCAGACACCATCAAGGAAACCGATTGATGCCCGACGACCAATCGCCCCCCGATCTTCCGCGAGGGATGCGTCCGCAGGGAATGGGCACCCGCCTGTCGCACGCGGGACGCGCCGGCACCCGTATCCGCGGCTTCGTCAACCCGCCGCTGCTGCGCGGCTCGACCATGTTGTACCCAAGCTGCGACGAGCGCCGGGCCAGCGCCGCGACCCGGCTGGAACAGGCGCCGAACTACGGCGTGATGGGCAACGCGACGCACCACGCGCTGGAGGACGTGGTCGCCGAGATCGAGGGCGGCACAAGGTGCCAGATCGTCTCGTCCGGCCTCGCCGCCGTGACCACGCCGCTGCTGGCCTACCTGAAGTCCGGCGACCATCTGCTGATGCCCGACAGCGTCTATGGCCCGGCCCGGACCTTCTGCGACGGCATGCTGGCCGGGCTGGGGATCGGGACGACCTACTACCGCGCCGACATCGACGCCGCTGGACTTACGGCCCTGCTGCGCCCGAATACGAAGGTGCTGTATGTCGAGAGCCCTGGCAGCCATACCTTTGAAGTGCAGGATGTCCCCGCGCTGGCGCAGGTGGCGCACGCGCACGGCGCCAAGGTGCTGATGGACAACACCTGGGGTATCCACTTCTTCCAGCCGTTCCAGCACGGCGTCGACGTGTCGATCCAGGCGCTAACCAAGTACGTCGTCGGCCATTCGGACGTGCTGCTCGGCAGCGTGACGACGGCGGACGACGCGGATTGGGAGCGCGTGCGAATGGCGGCGCTGGCGCTCGGGCAGTATGCCAGCCCCGACGACTGCTGGCTGGCGCTGCGCGGCGTTCGCACGATGGGCGTGCGGTTAAAGCATCAGATGCAATCTGGGATTGCAGTCGCCAAGTGGTTCGTATGGCAACCGGAGGTCGAGCAAGTGCTGCACCCTGCCCTGCCCGGCGCATCCGGCCATGCCTTGTGGAAGCGCGACTTCACCGGCGCGTGCAGCCTGTTCGGCGTGGTGTTCAAGCCGGAGTACACCCCCGTCGCCACCCATGCGATGATCGACAGCCTGGAGCTGTTCGGCATCGGCGCAAGCTGGGGCGGCTACGAAAGCCTGGCGCTGCCCACCACGGGGTACGTGACCCGCACGACCGGGCACGGGGCGTTCGAGGGGCCGGTAGCGCGGTTCCATATCGGGCTGGAGGACACGGCCGACCTGATCGAGGACTTGGGCCGCGGCCTCGCCGTGCTGCGGGCGCACGCGGGCTGATGAACGCGGCACTCATCCTGGACGGGATCCGTTTCGACGCGGCCGGCCTGGTAGCGGCGGTGGCGCAGCAGCACGACACCGGCGAGGTGCTGATGCTGGCCTGGATGAACCGGGACGCAGTGGTGGAGACGCTCGCGGCCGGCCGGGTCTGCTACTGGAGCCGCAGCCGCGGAGCGTTGTGGCGCAAGGGCGAGACATCCGGGCAAACCCAGCGCCTCGTCGAGATGCGCGTCGATTGCGATGGCGACTCGCTGCTGCTGCTGGTGGACCAGCACGGCGTCGCCTGCCACACCGGGCGGCGGTCCTGCTTTTTCCTCGCGGCGCGGAATGGCGATTTGGTCGAGATCGCTGCGCCGCTGGTGTCGCCGGCGGACCTCTACGGCTGAACCGGCTCCGTCCGCAGCACTGCGGCAACGGGCAGCGGGCCGTAGAGATGCGGGAAGGCGTCGCGGCCGGGTTCGCTGACCTCCCAGCGAAGGTCGCCGAGCCGCGCCGGATCGATATGCAGCAGCACCAAGTTGGTGCGCCCGGCGAAATGCCGACCCAGCACGTAGTCGAGCTGCGCCGGGGTGCAAAGGTGCAGGAAGCCGTCCTGCGCCAGCATCGGCGGCGCATGTTGGCCGGACCGCTGGGCCTCCGCCCACGCATCAGCCGACGTGACATGCAGCAAGTTCATCCGGCCCCCACCAAGTTGCGCCTGCCCATGCGCCACCCTATGCAGTCGCGCATGGCCCTTGGCAACCAGCGATGCCCTTGATCTACCTGCTCGCGGGCGAGGCCAGCGGCGACGTGCTGGGCGCGCGGCTGATGGCCGCCATCCGCGCGCAGCACCCCGGCGCGGAGTTCGCCGGCACCGGCGGGCCGCGGATGACGGCACAGGGGCTGGACAGCCTGTATCCCCTGGCCGACCTCGCGGTGATGGGCATCGTCGAGGTGCTGCCCCGCGTGCGCCTGTTGCGCCGCCGGCTGCACGAGACCCTGGCCGACATCGGGCAGCGCAGGCCGGACGTGATCGTCACCATCGACAGCCCCGGCTTCACCCATCGCGTGCTGGCCGCGACGGCGAGGCTGGGCATCCCGCGGGTCCACTACGTCGCGCCGCAGGTTTGGGCGTGGCGTGCCCACCGGGTGCGGCACTATCCGGGCTTGTGGGACAAGCTGCTG
>JAABVA010005373.1_pt1 | contig 11605 bp, 10 predicted proteins | sample 5560331 | NCBI WGS metagenome assembly JAABVA01 (sample SAMN12812661, study PRJNA571458) | rock metagenome | isolation source: Antarctica rocks | place: Antarctica: Victoria Land, Mt New Zealand sud | collected 2016-01-07
AGCCAGCCGCCGTCGACGGCGAGGACCTGGCCGTGCACGTAAGAGGCGGCTGGTGAGGCGAGGAAGACCACGACGTTGCCGATGTCCGCCGGTTGGCCCCAGCGACCGGCCGGGATGCGCACCGAGAGCTGTTCCATGCGCCCGGGGTCGGCGAGGAGCGCGGTGTTCATGTCGGTGACCATGTAGCCGGGGGCGATCGCGTTGACGTTGACGCCCTTGCTTGACCATTCGTTGCACAGTGCCTTGGTCAGCTGCGCGACGGCGCCCTTGCTCGCGGCGTACGCGGGCACGGTCAGGCCGCCCTGGAAGCTGAGCAGTGACGCGAGGTTGACGATCTTGCCCTCGCCGCGCTCCAACATGGGCCGGCCGAACAGCTGGCAGAGCTGGAACACCGCGCGAAGGTTGACGTCGAGGATGCGATCGAACGCTTCGAGAGGGAAGTCGACGGCAGGGTAGCGGTCCTGCGTTCCGGCGTTGTTGACCAGGATGTCGACCTGGTGCTGGGCCAACACCTGGTGAGCGGTCGCCGCGATCGCGTCGGAGTCGCCCAGGTCGAGGGCCACGAAGTGCAGCTGGCGCCCCAACGACGCGGCGCGGGCAGTCAGGTCGTCGGGAACACCGGTGCGGCCGAAGACGATGACGTCCGCACCCGCCTCCAGCAGCGCGTTCGAGATGCCGAGACCGAGGCCGCGACCACCACCGGTGATGGCGGCGGTCTTGCCACCTAGGTCGAAGGGAGTGCTCATGCGTCGGCCTTTCCTGCCAGTGGGGTGAGCAGGACCTTGAGGCAGTCCTGGCCGGTAGCCGCGGCGTCGAACGCTGCGGCAACGTCGGCGATTTCGAAGGCCTTCGTCGGGAACCGGTCCAGGCCGAGGGCGCCCGAGGCGATCAGCTCGATCGCGCGCGTGACGTCCGCCGACGTGTAGACGCGCACCCCGATCACGGTCTGCTCCTTGAAACAGACGGCCTGAAGGTCCAGCGGGGTGGGCGCCTTGTACACGCCGACGACCACGATGCGTCCCCGCACGCGGGTGGTGGCCGCGAGCTCGGCGGCGACCCAGGGGTGCGCAGCAGAGTCGAAGGTGGCGTCCGCCCCCTCCCCGTCAGTGAGCGGCGCCAGGGTGGCGGCCATGGTGGAGCCCTCGGGCACCACGGTGAAGCCGAGGCTCAGCGCTACCCCGCGCCGCCAGGAGCTGGGCTCGGTGATGACCACGGCGGCAGCGCCCGCGTGCCGGGCGACCATCGCGGTGAGGACCCCGATCGGGCCGGCGCCGTACACGGCGACGGTGTTCCCGGGCTGTATGCCGGACAGCGCGACGGCGTGCACCGCCACGGCGAGCGGCTCGGCGAGGGCCGCCGTGCGCGGGTCGACGCCGTCGGGCACCGCGTGCAGCACGTCGGGCGGCAGGGTCACGAACTGGGCCATGCCACCGGGTGCATCGATGCCGTACAGGCCCAGGCGACGGCATACGTGCGTGAGTCCGTCCCGGCAGGCTTTGCACTCACCGCAGCTGATCAGCGGTTCGACGGTGACCAGGGTGCCGGCGGCGGGCCCAGTGGCACCGGCCTGCTCGACCCAGCCCGAGATTTCGTGGCCCATGATCAGCGGCGCCTGCGCGCGGGGGTGCTTGCCGTGCAGGATCGAGAGGTCCGTCCCGCAGATTCCGTTGTAGGCGATCTTGACCAACGCCCAGCCCGCTGGCACCTCGGGGACCGGTACCTCCATGACCTGGACCTGGCCGGTTGCGGCCCAGAGCGCCGCCGTCATGCTGCGGCTCATTGTCCAGCTCCAGTCGGGTCCGTTGCGGTGGCGCAGTGGCTGCTGCGTCCGCGAGCCCCGAGGACCTCGGGGTTGACGATGTTGCGCGGAGGGCGGCCCGCACAAACGTCGAGGACGCCTTCGACCGTGCGCCGCTTGAGCTCGTCGTAGGACTCCTCGGTGTACCAGGCCAGGTGCGGCGTGAGCACGACCGAGTCGAACGTCGTCAGCGGGTGCCCGGCCGGGAGCGGCTCGGACTCGTGCACGTCGATCGCCGCTCCGAGGATGCTCCCGGCGCGCAGCGCCTCGACCAGCGCGGCGCCGTCGACGACAGCGCCCCGGCTGGTGTTGACGAGGATCGCGTCGCTGCGCATCCGGGCGAGCTGGTCGGCGCCGAGCATGCCCCGCGTGATGTCCGTCAGCGGGGTGTGCAGGGAGACGACTTGTGCTCGCTCGAGCAGCTCGTCCAGACCGACCGACGTGAACCCGTGATAGGCCGTCGCACCCGGCTCGGCGGCAATGTCGTACCCGATGACCACATAGCCCAGGCCGGCCGCCTTGCGTGCGGTGGCCGTACCGATCCGTCCCATGCCGATCACCCCGAACACGCGTCCGCGGGTCTGGTAGAGCGGGCGCACCGCGGCCAGGTCGAACGAGCCGGACCGCAGCCCCCGGTCCAGGCGCGGGATACCCCGAGCAGCCGCCAGGGCAAGGCCGATCGCATGGTCGGACACGGCCTCGGTGCCGTAGTCGGGCACGTTGCACACCGCGATGCCTCGCGCCGTGGCCGCGTCGATGTCGACCGAGTCCACGCCGACGCCATACCGGCCGATGACGCGCAACTGCGGGAGGGCGTCCATCACCTCCGCGGTGATCTGCGCATACTGCACCAGGATCGCGTCGGCACCTGCGGCATTGGCAACCAGATCGGCTGCCGTGCGCGACTGGGTCAGCACCAGCTCGGCACCGGCCAGGTCGGAGACCTCCTGCTCAGCCGCGAAAGAGTCGTGGTCGCAATCCGTGATGACGATCCTCGCCGCGCCAGCGGTCATCGGGCCAGCCATCCGCCATCGACGGGAAGGATGACGCCATGGATGTAGTCCGCCGCGTGTGAACACAGGAACAGGACCGCGCCGGCGATGTCTTCGGGTTCGGCCCAGCGGCCGGCCGGGATGCGCTCGAGGATCGACTGGCTGCGCGCGGCGTCCTGGCGCAGGTCGTAGGTGTTGGCGGTGGCGACATAACCGGGCGCGACGGCGTTGACGTTGACACCCAGGGGGGCCCACTCGTTTGCCAGAGCCTTGGTCAGGCCGGCGACGGCCGACTTGGATGCCGTATAGCCGGGGACGTTGACGCCGCCCTGGAAGCTGAGCAACGACGCGATGTTGACGATCTTGCCCTGGCCGCGCGTCGTCATCGTGCGGCCCACCTCGCGCGACAGGATGAAGGTGGCGCGCAGGTTGACGTCCACCACGTAGTCGAAGTCCTCGTCGGAGTGCACGGCCGCGGGAGCGCGCCGGATCGTGCCGCCGTTGTTGATGAGGATGTCAACGCCGCGCCCGGCGAGGTCCTCCGCCAGCTCGGTGACCTCTTTGCGCACCGAGAAGTCCGCGAACACCGGAGTGAACTTGCGTCCCAAGCTCTCGACGACGGTTCGCACGTCGCTATCGCCCTCCGGCATGTCGTAGCTCACCCCGATGATGTCCGCGCCCGCGCGGGCGAGTGACTCCGCGATCGCCAGGCCGATGCCCTGGCTGGCGCCGGTGACGACAGCCAGCTTTCCTTCGAGGCTGAACAGGCTCTCGGCGCTGCGGGCGGGGGTGGTCTCATTCGTCATACGGCAATGCTCCTTGTCGGTCGTCCTCGCGCGGTCCTGCGGGTGGAAGAGACAGGCGTGATGGAGGTCGGGTGGTAGCCGAGTGCGGCCGAGATCTTGTCCGCGGTCTCGATGGCCATCGGCGCCATCGCCTCTATCTGTTCGTAGGTGTGCTCGAGCATCAGCGTCGAGATGCTGATCCCGTACTTGACCGTGCCGGTAAGGTCCCGGATGGGGGCTGCGACGCAGCCCAGCCCGGGCACGTTCTCTTCGAGGTCCAGGGCGTACCCGAGCCTGCGTACGCGTCCGATCTCGGCGCGCAGGCCGTCGAGGTTGGTGATGGTGTGATCTGTCCGCGGCGGGAGGCCGGCCCGGGCCACGAAGCGTTCCATCTCGTGGTCGGCCCGGGCGGCCAGCACGACCTTGCCAATGCCCGTGGAGTGCATTGGGATCGCGAGTCCGACGCGCGAGGGCATCACGTAGGGCTTGTCGGAGTCGGCACGGATCAGGTAGATGATCTCGTCGCCGTTGACAACGCCGAGGTGGACCGTGCAACGTGACTTCACCACGAGCTCGTCAACGAACGGTCGCGCGATGGCCGAGATGTCGATCCGCTCCAGCGCGCGCCCGGCCAGAGACAAGATCTTCGGACCGGGTAGGTAGCTTCCGTCGTCGTCCACTGTGACGAACTGGCGATCCACCAGCGTGCTGAGGATCCGGTGCGTCGTCGCCTTGGCCAACCCGATGGCGTCCACCACCTCGGTGAAGCGGCTGTGATTGAGTGCAGCCTCAAGCACGAGCAACGTCTTCTCGCTCGCACTGACGCTCGCCGTGGCGCGCACGCCGTTGCCCGCGGGTGCGTCGCCGTTGCCCGCGGGTGCGTCGCCGTCCACGACGATGAGCGGGGCGGTCTCGGTGGCCATGGTCATCTACCTCGTGTCTCGAATGATCAGCGCATGTCCGTGATGGCGAAGCCATCCATGTCGTCAAACGACTGGTTCTCTCCAGCCATGGCCCAGACGAATGAGTAGCTCGCCGAGCCGACGCCGGCGTGCACGGACCAGCTCGGGGAGATGACGGCTTCGCGGTCACCTACCACGAGGTGTCGGCTCTCGGTCGGCACACCCATGAGGTGGATGACGCGGGCGTCGTCGGGCAGGTCGAAGTAGAGGTAGCACTCCGTCCGGCGGTCATGCGTGTGTGCGGGCATGGTGTTCCACATGCTCCCCGGGTGCAGCGTGGTGACGCCCATGACGACCTGGCAGCTCTTGATGCCCTTCTGGTGAATGTACTGGTTCAGGGTGCGGCGGTTGGAGGTGAGCGGGTCGCCCAGCTCTCGTATGTTGCCGTGGCCGGCCTCGACGAGCGTCGTCGGGTATGCCGTGTGAGCGGGGGCGGAGAACAGGTAGAAACGGGCCGTGCCCTGAGCACCGGAAGCATCCGAGGACTCCAGGGCGACTGCGCGCGCCCCGCGCCCGACATACAGGCACGAACCCTTGGTTAGCCGGTACTCGGTGCCGTCCACCGTGACGGTTCCGATGCCGCCGACGTTGACGATGCCGCCCTCGCGGTGCTCGAAGAAGTAGTCGCTGCGGATCTCGGGAAACGTGGGCAGCTCGAGGGCCTTGGTGACGGGGCTGACTCCGACGAGCACGACGCGGTCGTGGTGGGTGTAGACAGCGCGCACTTCGTCGTCGACGAACAGTCCGGGCACAAGATACCGCTCCCGGATCCCTGCCGTTCCCATACCGGGAATCTGCTCAGGACTCGTGGCGTAGCGCTGTTCCATGACGACCATCTCCGTACTCATAGGTATCTGTGGGGAAGTCCGGCCCGGGATCTCCCCGTGTCATCGGTGCGGTGTCTGCGTCTGCACACTCCTCTGGGCCTAAAAGACCGTGTACCCGCCGTCCGCGACGAGCACAGAACCCGTCACGAACGAGGACGCATCGCTGGCCAGGAAGATCACTGCCGGCGCGAGCTCCTCGACGGTTGCGTACCGCTGCATCGGCGCGTCATCGATCCAGTTCTGCCGGTACTGCGGATCGTCCACGGGAGACATCTCGGTCTTGGTGTATCCCGGGGCAAGAGCGTTCACTCTCACGCCGAAAGGCGCCCACTCGGCCGCGAGACTCCGCGTCAGCTGATGAACGGCGGCCTTCGAGGCGTTGTATGCCGGCTGCCACTGTGGTCGGTTCACGATGATGCCGGACATAGAACCGATGTTCACGATGACCCCGGAGCCCTGTTCGACGAACTGGCGCCCGAAGACCTGCGAACAGGTCCACAGCGCGTCCAGATTCACGTTCATGACCTGGCGCCATTGATCTGGCGTCACCTCGAGTGCGGGCGCATGGACGCACGTGCCGGCATTGTTCACCAGGACGTCGACCCGGCCGAATCTCGCCGTGGTCGCCTCGAGGACCGCCTCGACATTCTCGCGTTCGGTGATGTCGGCCCCAATGAACATGCTCGCAGTGCCGCGCGCTTCAAGGTCGGCGACCACGCGACGCCCAGCTTCGGCGTCTCGCCCGACCAGCGCAATCGACGCGCCCGCGTCGCCCAGCGCGCGCGCGAACCCCTCACCGAGACCTCGAGTGCCCCCTGTAACGACTGCCACACGGTCACTGAGCGAAAACCGATCCATCGTGTTCATGAAGAGACCACTCCTGTTCTCACAAGGACAACTCCTGTTCTCTGGAGCGGAGGTTGCTGTTCCACTCTGACTCCGGCCTCAGAAGTCGTCGATGAAGTCATTGGGGTGCTGGCCGTACCTGACGCCGCGGTGGATGCCTTTGATGTCTTCCATGTCCTCTTTGCTCAGCTCGAAGTCGAACAGCGCGATGTTCTCCCGGATGCGGGACTCTGTCGCGGACTTGGGCACCACAAGATTGCCGAGCTGGATATGCCAGCGCAGGATCACCTGCGCCGGAGAACGGCCGAGCTTCGCGGCGATCGCGCCGATCACCACATCCTTGAGCAGGGGGCCACCTTGTCCGAGAGGGCTCCAGGCTTCGGTCGCGATACCGAGCTCGTTGTGCAGCTCGAACAACTCATGTTGCTGTAGGTACGGGTGGAACTCAATCTGGTTGACCGCGGGAACCACGTTAGAGCTGTCAAGCAGGCGACGCAGGTGGTGCGGCTCGAAGTTCGAGACGCCTATCGCACGGACCCGCTGATCCGCATACAGGCGCTCGAACGCACGCCAGGTCTGGAGGTAACGGTCGTTGATTGGCGCCGGCCAGTGGACGAGGTACAGATCCACGTAGTCAAGACCGAGCTTGCCCAGACTCTGGTCGAACGCGGCGAGGGTCGTGTCGTAACCCTGTTGGTTGTTCCACAGCTTCGTCGTCACGAAGATCTCATCGCGCCGAAGTCCCGACGCTGCGATCGCAGTGCCCACGCCGCCCTCGTTCGTATAGATCTTCGCGGTGTCGACCGCCCGATAGCCGGCATCGAACGCCACACCCACCATCGCGGCCGCACGGTCGTCGGGCACGATCTGCCAGACTCCGAATCCGAGCTGCGGCATCTCGACCCCGTTGTTGAGCTTGACCGTTGGGACGTTCATCTCATTAGCCATCGCAAACATTCCTTTGCATTGTCACTTCAAAAAGGATGGACACCGGCGAAAACGTCTGCATTGTCACGCCGGCATGGTCACGCCGGTTTTGTGACGCCGTCATTCGTCGAACTCGCACGAGTTCGGGTCGGGGCCGCACGTCGGGTACGGGACCAGACGAACTGTCGCCCGCCGCGCGAGTCCGCGGCACGCGGCTCACTTGACGACGCCGCTGCGGGAACGGTCCAACGTCAAAGCCACGGCGGCGATGATGACCGTTCCGTAGACCACCTGCTCGTAGGACGGGTCAACGCCCAGGATGCTCATACCGACACGCAGCACACCAATGACCAGAGCGCCGATCAGCGTTCGCATCGGCCCACCGATCCCGCCGGTGATTGCGCTGCCACCTACCACGACGGCCGCAACCGCGGGCAGCAGGAGGGCGTCGGCGAGCGTCGGGGCGCCGCTGTACTGCGACGAAGCGAGGACCACCGCCGCCAGCGCCGCACAAAAGCCCGAGCCGGCAAATGCCAGCATGCGCACGCGCCGCGTCCGCAGGCCCGACATGAGTGCAGCGCTCTCTGCGAGGCCAATGAAGTGCAGTGCCTTGCCGCGGGCCAAGAACTTGATGCCAAGTGCGATCACCACCGATAGCCCCAGGGCCAGGTACACACTCAGCGCCAGGCCACCGACACGCACGGACGTCAACCACCCGATCAACGAATAGTTTGGCCCGATCGAGATCGTGGACGCACCCGAGACCGTCAGCGACACACCCGACCACAGGCCCATCGCGCCCAGAGTCACGACGAAGGAAGGGACCTGCGCATACGCGGTTATGAAGCCGCTCAAGAGCCCGGCACTGGTGATCGCCACCACCATCATCACGACCGCCAGCACGCCGAACGAGTCGATCCAGCTCGCGAGGAGCACAGTTCCCAACGAGGCCAGAACGGCCACCGAGAGATCGATGCCTCCCGTGAGGATCACCAGGCTCTGGCCGAGCGCAAGGAGAGCTATGGGTGCGGTGCTCTCCGCCAGGGTCCTGAGGCTTATCGGGCCCAGGAACGTCGGTTGACGCACACTGATCGCGAGCACAAGGACAATGAGCATGATGCTTGGGAGCGCACTAAGCAGCGTCTGCTTGCTAGGGGTCGGGCGCTTCCGCACGAGAGCACTCATATCAGTCGCCATCAGACCATCGCCTCCACTAGCTGAATCTGCGTTGGCTTTCGCCCGGGAGCGGCCGTGAAACGTGCCGTGATGACGCCGTCTCGGAAGACGAAAACGGTGTGACTGAGCGCAATGGTCTCTTCGAGGGTGTCGGCGATGAGGATGATCGCGAGGCCCTGTGCGCATGCTTTGCGGATAAAGGCGTAGACGTCCTCCTTGGCGCCCACGTCGAGACCCCGGGTGGGGTGATCCAGGATGAGCACCCGCAGGCGCGGTGAGCTCAACCACTTGGCGAGTGTGACCTTTTGCTGATTCCCGCCGCTGAGCTTTGCCACATCCGTCTGCGAGGAGACCGTCTTGATCCGCAGCTTTTGGATCCAGTCAGCCACGAGACGCCGTCGCAACGAAGGAACGAGGAAGCCATGACGACTCACGGTCCCGGGGTCTGCGAGCACGATGTTGTCTTCCACCGACATACCCATCGCGACACCCTCGGTCCGGCGTTCAGCCGGGACATAGCCGATCCCGGCACCGACCGCCGCCGCCGGCGAGCCGAGCTTGATCTCACGGCCGTCGAGCAACACCCGGCCCGCGCCGAATGGCTCCGCGCCGAACAGGGCGCGGGACAGGGACTCGCGGCCCGAGCCCTCAACCCCGGCGAGCCCCAGAACCTCTCCCGCATGTACCGACAGGTCTACGTGATCGAAGGCGCCCTCTCGGCCAAGCCCGTCCAATACCAGCACCTCGTCGGCACCGTCGAGGTCCTTCTGATCGCCCTCGTGGTAGAACTCGCCTGTGGTCTCACGTCCCACCATCAGCCGGTAGAGCTCGCTGGTGTCGACTGTCTTCGGATCACGCTCGGCGACGACACGACCATCCTTCATGACGTAGACGCGGTCCGAGACCCGCAGTACCTCGTCGAGCCGGTGCGACACAAAGACCACCGAGGCGATCTCACGCAGCCGCTCAATCTCTGCGAACAACGTCTCGAGGTCATCGCCGTCCAAGATCGACGTGGGCTCGTCGAGCACAATCACAGGTTCCTGCAAGGATCGTTCCTCCACGGCGAGGGCCTTGGCGAGCTCCACCATCTGGCGCTGGGCGAGGGTGAGCTCCGCGGTCTTGTCGGTGGGCCTGATCGATGAGCCAATCTTGGTCAGGTTCGCCTGAGCGCGGCGGTTGAGGTCCTTCCAGTTGTACACACCGGCCCGAACGGAACGCCCTTCTGCGCCGAGCAGGATGTTCTCGGCGACCGAGACAGTCCCGATCAAGGACTGTTCCTGGTGCACCATGCCGATACCCACCTGCGCGGCATCGCGGGGACTGAGTAGACGGCGCACCTTTCCCCGAACCACGAGCTCACCCGAGTCGGGCTGATAAACGCCCGAGAGGACCTTAAGGAGCGTTGACTTGCCGGCACCGTTCTCGCCGATCAGGCCAACCACCTCATGGGGCTGGATCTTGACGTCGACGGAATCCAGCGCGACTACGCCCGGGAACCGCTTTGACACGCTCCTGAATTCAATAACCGGTCCGGTCATTTGATCGTCCTGACTCTGGTCCGGAGATTCCATCCAGTGGAAGCAACGGCAATCACAATAACAATTCCTTGGACGGACCTCTGAACGTTTGGATTGACACCGACAAGGATGAGACCATTCGCCAGTGTGGCAATGATAAGAGCACCGACGAGTGTTTTAGTGACCCCGCCGCGGCCGCCTGTCAGTAATGTCCCGCCGACCACCACGGCTGTAATGGTCGCGAACATCTGGCCGCCGCCGATCTGGACGTCTCCGACACCGAGGCGCGATGCCGCCATGGCGCCCGCGAGGCCAGCGGTAGAACCAGAGATCACGAACGCGAGAGTCTTGTACCGGCCGATCGGCATGCCGGAGAGCCGAGCGATCTCCTCATCGCCTCCGATTACGTACGCGTACCGCCCCACCCGGGTGAAGCGTTGGATGCCCCAGCCGAGGAGAAGCACCGCCACAGCCACGTAGGCAAGCTGGGAAAAGCCCAGCCATTTGTTCAGGCCCCAGTCCCGCACGCCGGCGTCGAGCACTCGTGGCGCCCGTCCCGCGAACAGCACGGTCGCAATTCCGACACCGATCGCGCCCATGCCGAGAGTGACCATGAACGAGGGAACCTTGAAGCGAGTGTGCAACAAACCGTTGACCAGTCCGAAGAGCGCACCAACGGCCACTCCCGCCAGCACGGCTAGCATCCCGAAATCGTTCGAGTTGCGGTCGTTGGCGGCCAGGAGCGCCACAACCAGAGACGACGTGGCCATCACCCCCTCGACCGACAGATCGATTGCGCCGAGCAGGATGACGAACGTCATGCCGACCGCCAGAACCAGCAAGATCGCAGTCTGGTCAGCAATCCCTCGCATGTTCGACGCACTAAGGAACCTGTTGTTCAACACCCCGAAAACTACCCAGAGCGCGACGAGCGCAAGAGGTGGCCCGGCGCTGATCAATCGCCGGCTCAAGAGCCTTCGGCGCAGGGCTGGCGAGCCTGAGCCTCGCGCGTCGCTCACCGTGGCCACAGGACCCAACCCCTGCTGGACCTTCGACATGGCATCCTCCGTTGTGGCGGTCCGGGGCCGATCGAGGATCGGCCCCGGACCTCTTGTACTTGTGCTACTTGATCGCTCCGGTGCTGCGCTTGAATGGGTTGTCGAAGTCCGCCTGCAAGTCCGCAAGGGTCGGGGTCTTCAGAAATTTCGCGACGTTGTCCTTCGTGACGAGGTACTGCGTGCCGAAGAACTCGCGCTGCTCGTGCGGGGCCTTCGCCGCGTTGAACTTCCCGGTCGCTGCCTGGTAAGCGAGGGAGATCGCAGCCCCACCCTGCCAGAACGCGTCTGAAGAAACGGTGGCGAGGTATCCGGTGGTCGCAGAGTCCTGAACCGCCTTGACGGCCTCGGGAACGGCGTCGACACCGACGATCGGCACCTTGCCCTCGAGTCCGGCCGCCTTGAGCGCTTCCAAGGCACCAAGAGCCATGTTGTCGTTGGCCGCCCAGATCCCCTTGATCTTGTCGCCGTGCTTCGTAAGCAGCGTCTGCGTCACCTGGAAGCCGGTTTGGCGGTCCCAGCCTGCGGTCTGCTGGTCGAGCAGCGTGATGCCGGGGTTCTCCTTGATCGCCTTCTCCAGACCGCTGAATCGCTGCTTGGCTGAGACGTTGTCCAGGATGCCCTGGAGCGCGATGATCCCGCCCTGGCCACCCAGCTTGTCGAACAGGATCTTGGCGATGTCATGACCGCTGACACGGCCGTCGAACGAGATGTGCG
>JAABVA010005375.1_pt1 | contig 11603 bp, 15 predicted proteins | sample 5560331 | NCBI WGS metagenome assembly JAABVA01 (sample SAMN12812661, study PRJNA571458) | rock metagenome | isolation source: Antarctica rocks | place: Antarctica: Victoria Land, Mt New Zealand sud | collected 2016-01-07
ATCCAGCCCGCCTGGCGAGCAGGCCGGCCACGGCGCCGGTCTTCGCCTCAATACCCTCGGCGACAGGTTTCATCGCCAGGGCAAGTTCGATCGTCTGGTCGAGCGCGGGCACGGCAGCCGTGTGGCCCGCGATCCCGACGCCCGCCGTCAGCATGTCTGCAAGGTAGGCTTCGATCTTGCGAGAAGCCTTCAGCGCCCGCCGCAATAGTCCGACCGCCAGGGGCACGATGATGACCACGATGACGATCAGCAGCACCATCCAAATGACGAGCCCGGCGGTGGTAACGGTCATGACCGGCCACCGCTCTGGGCCGTCAATGCCGCATAGGCGTGCCCCAGCGTGGCATCCACTGTCGTCAAACCGCCGGCGAGCGCGCTCAGGCCGTCGTTGACCCGTGGCGCTGCCGCTGGCAGGTGCGACGTTTCGCGCTCAATCGCCCGCAGTCCAAGGCGAAGCTTGGCCAAGTAGGACTCGCCGCGGCCGCCAATCGATTCCAGGACGGGATCGATGCGCATGAGCGCGAAGGCCACGACGAGCAGGAAACCCAGGACGCAGACGGCCGTGGCGAGGATCAGCATGGTTGAGGGTTCCATGGCTTAGCTCCGACCCAGGAAGCATTCGGGACATCTTGGGCACGCCTCTGCATGGGCTTTGATGGCCTGGGCGCTCGTGGCGATGCCGCCGGTGCGCTGCAGGATCGCCTCGACCCCTGCGGCGATCTCGATGAGCTTCACGGTATGTATGGTGTTATTGGCGACCCGCTGGCCGCGCTCCCAGACTTCCGCCACCTCTGCCTCGATCTTGAGAGCCGTCCCTGCGACCAGGTGCAGCAGGAGCCAGACGACCGCCGACACGACGACAAGCAAAGCGAGCGCAAACGTCCAGCTTGCAGCGGGGTTTGCGCCGGTAAGAAGATCGATAAGCATGGCGATCCCTTCCTATCAGGCGACACTTCGTTCGATATGCGCACCGCTCACGGCGTCCACGATCGCTGCCGCGTTCTCGTCGATCGCCGTGGCGCCCTCTAGAAGCGACAGCGCGACCGCATGGGTATCGCGCAGCGCCCAAATGCCGCGGGTGTTCTCGTCAATCGCAAGCACGAGTAGCGAGGCCTGCGCTGCGAGGCTGCGAATTCGCCGGGCCTCAACGAGGATGCCGACCAGCAGCAGCGCCACCACCAGGACGATAGCCAGGCCTGTGACGAAACCAATGAGCCAGAGCGACATGCGCCGTCCCCTCCCGTATTATTCGGCGGCCTCCGGCAGGCGCTCGGCTTGACCCGGCAGGGGCTCGGATCCCGCCCAGGTCGGACGTGTCTGGATATAACGGTGGGAGGCGGCCTGCAGCTCCCGCTGCCGGTCCGATCCCGGCCTGAACTCCGTGCCCATCTGCTTCAGCCGGTCGTAGAACAAGCCGACCGCCCGCGCCGCCACGGTCGGCTCGCCGTCCACCTTCGCCCATCCGCTCGGCACGTCCTGCGTCTTCCGCCAGCGGTTCGTGCGATTGCGGGAGCTCTGGGTGAACTTCCGCAAATACGAGATGAACCCGCCGCTGGCACGGCTCACGGTCGTCGACAACATCGATCCGGGCGGGGCCTTGTAGAAGGGCGCGAAGGCATCCGGGAACCCGGGCATGGTGCAGCCGATGCAGATACCTCCGGTGTTCATGCAGCCGCCAGCGTGGCCGTTGGCGCCCCGCGAGACGATGTTGCACTGGACGACCGGACCCCAGCAGCCAAGCTCCACCAGGCACTCCTTCTGGCCGTGTTCCTTGGCGAACTTGCCCTCCTCGTAGCTGCCGCCGCGCCCGCAGCCGCGGTGAACCGTCTCCTTGAACTGCCAGGCGGGGCGGCCGAGTTCGTCAAATTCCGGCAGCGGCCCGACGCCGACAAGGAACATCAAGACTGCCGCAATCGTCTCGGTCATGTTGTCGCCAGCCGGCGCGCATCCGGGGATGTTGATCGGCGGCAAGCCCAGCGTACTAAGGTAGTCGCGGCCGAGCCAGTCCATCACCGACATGGAGCCGGTCACGTTGCCGGCCGCCGCCGGGATCCCGCCCCAGGTCGCGCAGGTGCCGACCGCGATCACCGCCGCGGCGCCGGGCGCGAGGTCGCGAAGCCAGTGCGCGGTCGGATGCGGCGCGACCTTGTCCCCGCTGCCGGCACCCATCGCCGACCAGTATCCGCCGAATGCCCCAGCGATGCTCTCGTCGGCCACCGAACCCTCGTAGATGACCACATAGGGGGCGCCAAGCTTTCCATCCCTGGCGAGGTGGTGCGCCTTCATGAACTCCTTGCCAACCTCAACCGACAGGACGGGGTGATGCAGTATTACCTTCGGCAGGCCGGGGATGCCGCCGGTCAGCAACTGCTCGACGCTCGGAAACTGTGCGCCGAGGATCGAGATAGAGCAGCCGTCACAGCTCATGCCGGCGAGCCAGAAGGCGTGCACCTCGGAGACCGGCCCCTCATCGAGCGCGAACCGTGGGACGCTGCCGCGATCATTCATGACGTCTGACGCAGTCATTATCTTGCACCTGGGTGTGTCGACCGCCACTCCAGAATCAGGCGGCCGCAAATTGCCTAGCCAGGCAATTGCCTAGCCAGACATACGCTAGCTCCTTGCCCTAAGGGCAAGGTCAAGCGGAATGAGAACGGACCGGTGGCCGGCGGACGATGCCGTCGCGCGCTTGGCGACTGCCCTCCTTCAATCCGGTCGATGCACAGTCACATACTTGGTTCAGCGCACCGCAAACGCAGCCCGGCGGGCTGTTCCGCGGCGTTTCGATGAGCGCCCGGTAGCGCGCATCCAGGTCGTCGAGCTGCCCCTGCAGCACGGCGACCTGCAATGAAACGACGCCGATCCGCTCATCGAGTACGCCGGCGAGCACTCGCCGCAGGCTCCCGGCCGGCGCATCCAACTCTGCCATTAGCTTCTCGATCGTCTCGAGCGAGAGTCCGATGCCACGCAACCCGACCACGAGCCGTGCACGCCGGATAGCCGCCTCACCATAGGCCCGGTAACCATTACCCGCCCTCGCGGGGGCGGAGATCAGCCCTCGCTGTTCGTACAAACGAAGCGTCTTTGGGGTGACCCCGAGAGTGGCGGCGAGTTCGCCGATCAACATAGGGTCGTGTCCAATCAGGCGCGAGGTGCGATCCCGGCAGCCTGGCTCCCCGGGCCGCCTGGGCGCGAGGCGGCAAGCGCGTCGATCTCGTCCGCGATCGCCCGGATCGCAGCAACGCCTGCTCCGTCCTGCGCGAAGTCATACGGCGACTTCGCTTGGCGCTCCGCCTCCACCATGGTCTCGTCATGCGGGACGACGCCGATGACGGTCATCCCATGCTGCGCACAGAAAGTCTCGATTGCCCTGCGATCGTCGTCGTTGCGAACCTTGTTCGCAACCACCCGGATGAACGGGATTGCAAGCTCCTCGGACAGCTCGTGCGTGCGCATGGCCGCCTCGAGCGAGCGGTAGTACGGCTCCGCCACGATCAGCATCACATCAACATTGCGCGCGGTGCCCCGTTTGAGGTGCTCCAGCCCCGCCTCCATGTCGGTGATGGTGTGCTTGCCGATGTTCGTCAGCTCGGCGATGAGGCCACGTACCGCCCTGTGCGAGGCGCACATGCAGCCCGACCCGGCGGTGCCATGGGCTGGTTTGCCCATGACGATGAGGTCGACGTTCTCGGCCGCCTTGTGGCCATAGCGCGCCATGATCTCGTCGTCACTGTAGATCGGCTTGAGGATGGTCACGCCATCCTGTTCGCCAACCTGCTTCATCAGGTTCGAAGGGATGTAGGTGATGCGATCCGCTTCTGAACGGCTCATGCCGAGCGTAAGCGCGAGGTTTGGGTTTGGGTCCCCGTCGATCGCCAGGATATGCTGGTTGCGGCTCGCGAAAACCCGCGCGAGCACGCCCGCAATCGTGGTTTTTCCGGATCCGCCCTTACCGACTGTGGCGATCTTCATGCGATGTCTCCCGTGCTGGGCGCCGAGCCCCTGAGCAGCGGCACGGTCAGATACTTACAAATTAGCATAGATCCTAGTGCTGCGACAGCGACTAGAGATGACTTGGTGATCGCTCGGCCGGCCACTTACAGGCCGGGATCGTAACGCGGGAAATGGGCAGCGGATAGCCTCGGCACGGTCTGCCGTGCTGAGTTTTCCTGCCGACTCAGGTCTGGCGAAGTTGCAAGAGAAAACGGCATCACCCCGGGCGCGTCACCGACTTTGCCCGTGGCACCGTGGGCCCGGGCGGTTTCGGCGACGATGGCCAAGCCAAAACCGGCCTCGCCCCGCCGTTCACGCCGGTCCCGCCAGAAGCGCCCGAACACATCTGCCCATCCCGCCCGTGCCACCCCCGGCCCGCGGTCAGACATGCTCACGGTGGCGTTCGGTGAAACCGCCAGGGTCACTTCGGTTTCGGCAGGCGCGTGAAGGACCGCATTCTCGATCAGGTTGCGCAGCGCATCCGCGATCGCGTCGGTGTCTCTACGCTCTTGAACGGGGTTCCTGGTGCACGTCAACGCCAATGGCGCGCCCCTGGCTGACAGCCCAAGGTGCCAGGTATGCGACAACGGCCGCCGCTGTGGCGCGCAGGTTGATGACCTTGCCGGTGTCCAGCGGACTGTGTCGAGCCGGGCCACTCGCAGCAGCTGCTCCTCAAGGCGGTTCATGCGGGCGGTGTCGGCGCGCAGCTTCGCGACATCCGGGCGGTCGTCGCATTATCCCACTACCGGGTGAGGCCACCGGCATCGGAGTTCCTGACCAGATGGCGCACCAGCGAGGGGCAATGGGGGTTGGAGCCCCTTTGTTGGCTTAGGCGCGGCGAAACTTCAAGGTGAACACGGCACCACCCTCTGGCGTGTCACCGACCTCGATCGTGCCGCCGTGTGCCCGCGCGGTCTCGGCGACGATGGCCAGGCCAAGCCCAGCCCCAGCCCGTCGTTCGCCTCGGCCTCGCCAGAAGCGCTCGAACACGTGCGCCCGATCAGCCCGTGCCACGCCGGGTCCACGGTCGGACACGCTCACGGCTGCGTCCGGTAATACTGCCACGGTCACCTCGGTCTCCGCAGGTGCGTGGGCGACCGCGTTCTCGATCAGGTTGCGCAGCGCATCCCTGATCGCATCGGCGTCGCCGCGCACTGGCACCGGTTCCGAAGGTGCGTCGAAGCCCAAGGCACGCCCCTGGTTAACGGCCCAGGGCGCCAGGTATTCGACGATGGACGCCGCCGTGGCGCTCAGATCGATGACTTTGCCGATGTCCAGCGGCACGGCGTCAAGCCGGGCCACCCGCAGCAACTGCTCCACCAGACGGTTCATCCGGGCAGTGTCGGCGCGCAGCTTGGCAACCTCCGGGCCGTCATCGAGCGCTTCCAGCCCGGCGGTCAGGATGGCGAGCGGTGTCCGCAGCTCATGCGCCGCGTTCGCGGTGAATTGGCGCTGTGCGGCAAAGCCCTGCTCCAGCCGGTCGAACGCGTGGTTAACCGCAGCCACCAATGGCACCAGCTCGGACGGCAAGGCCTCGACAGGCAGGCGCACACCGGCCGCGTCCGGCGCGATCGCCGCGGCGCGCTCGGAGGTGGAGCGGAGCGGCCGTAGCGCACTACGGACGGCCCACACGCCGACGCCCAAAGTCGCGGCGGCGAATAGCGGGATAGCCCAGGCAAGGTCGAGCACGAACTCGCGCAGCAGGGCGTGCGCCAGCGCGTCCGCGTCCGAGGCATCTTGCAACGCCGTTTGCTGCATGCCCTCGTAGAGCAGGGTGCCGACGCCCAGCGCTGTCGCCAGCACAAACACCAAAGCGAGCCGCAACGCCACCTGGCCCTGGATCGAGCGCAGCCAGACGTTCATGCGGGCGGTTCGGTCAGCAGATAGCCAATGCCGCGTACGGTGTGGACCTCCGCGCCTGCCCCCGCCTCTGTCAATTTGCGGCGCAGGTGGTGGACATGGACCGGGATGGCATTGGACCCCAGCTCCTCGTCGATGCCGTAAAGCTTCTCCTCCAGCACCGCCTTCGGCACGACGCGGCCGAGCCGGCGCATGAGGTGCTCCAGGATCGCCAGCTCCTGGCGCGCCAAGGGCAGCACGGCCGCGCCAACCCGGACGTCGCGGCCGATGGTGTCGAAGACGATGTCGCCGGCTTCTAGCACCGTGCCGAGCGCCTGCCCGGGCCGGCGCAGCAGTGCCTTGGTGCGGGCGATCAGCTCGACCATCGCAAAGGGCTTGATCAGGTAGTCGTCCGCCCCGGCGTCCAGGCCGGTCACCCGGGCCTCGATCGCGTCGCGGGCCGTGAGCACCAGCACCGGGATGCGGTTGCCAGCCCGCCTCAGCTCACCCAGCAGCTCCATACCGTCTCCGTCCGGCAGCCCGAGGTCGAGGATGACGGCGTCGTAGGCGACGAGAGGCACCGCCGCGCGGGCATCGGCGACGGTCGTGACCGCGTCCACGACGAAGCCGGCCCGGCCCAGGGCCGCCCGCAGCACCTCGACGATCCGCGTTTCATCCTCGACGACTAGGAGGCGCAATTATTTCCTGGTTCAGGACACTCCGCGGTCCGCTGGGGGTAAGCGAGTAGGCCACGCCTCGTTTAGGGCAGTATTAAGCGTTCGGCTTGCCCGAATAATTCTGCCTTAAACAACGCCTGCCAAACTGCTCTGGGCTTTCGTTCTAAAGCAGACATGGCTCGATGCTGCTGGCCTTCTTCTCGGCCGGGTTTTCCTCCGTTTCTTAGGAGTGGTTTGATGAACAGGCGCATGCTTCTCTGGGCCGCGCTCGCCTTCCCCTACTTGGCCACCGCTGCCCGGGCGCAGGGCATGGGGGGCAGCATCGACCTGTCTCGCTACGCAGTCGGACCGCTGCCGCCGGACTTTCTGACGTCGTGGCGCACCGGAAAGGGCGCGATCGGCGACTGGCGGGTGGTCGAGGACCCCTCGGCCAGCCAAGGCAAGGCCATTGCGCAGATGAGCGCCGACCCGACCGACTACCGCTTCCCGCTCGCCGTATACCAGCCGTTGCAGGCACAGGACGTAGAGGCGAGCGTTCGCTTCAAGGCTGTCTCGGGCAAGGGGGACCAGGCGGGCGGCCTCGCCGTACGCCTGACCGACGCGGACAACTACTATGTTGTCCGCGCGAATGCGCTGGAGGGCAACGTCAACCTTTACCGAGTGGTCAAAGGCCGGCGGCAGCAGATGGCTGGCGCCTCGGCGAAGGTGTCGTCCGGCGTGTGGCACACGCTGACCCTGCGCGCCGAGGGCGACCAGCTTTCGGTGTCGTTCGACGGCAAGCCGCTGCTGACCCACAATGACCGGATCTTCAATGGGCCCGGCAAGGTCGCGCTGTGGACCAAGGCGGACTCGGTCACGCATTTCGACCGGTTAGAGATCCGACCGCTGCACCAGGCGGCCGGAACAACAAAAAACTCAGGAGACGCACATGGTTAGGACGACACTCAAGACGGCGGCGCTGTGCATCATGCTGCCGGCGGCAGCAGGCGCGGCAGAGGCCGACTGGACCAAGGTCGCGGATGCGCTCGGCAAATCAGGCACCGAAATGCCGGGCGGGGTGTATCGCGTGGGCCTGCCGCGCACCGACCTGCACGTGAAGCTGGACGGCGTCGACATCAAGCCGACGCTGGCGCTCGGCTCCTGGCTCGCCTTCCAGGGCAAGGGCGAGGCGACGATGGTCATGGGCGACCTCGTGCTGACCGAGGACGAGGTCGGGCCCGTGATGAAGAAGCTCACCGAGAACGGCCTCGAGATCACGGCGCTGCACAATCACCTGCTGCGTGCGCAGCCCTTGACGCTCTACATGCACGTGCTCGGCCATGGCGACCCGGCCAAGCTTGCGGCGGCCCTGCACGACGGCCTTGCCCTGAGCAAGACACCGCTCGGCAACGCGACGGCATCCACCGGCTCGCAGGCACCCGCTGCTGTCACCACCAGCTCGCAGGCGCCCGCAGCCGGCAGCGAACAGCCGGCGCGGGCCGGCTCCAGCGCCGCTGCTGGCAGCTCGCAAGCACCAATCCCCGGCAGTGAACAGCCGGCGCGAACTGGCCCAGCCACTGTGGCTAGCAGTTCACAGACGCCCGCAGCCGGCAGCAACCAGCCAGCGCGGCTGGACCTCGACACGGCGATGATCGACAAGATCCTGGGCGCCAAGGGCAAGGCCGCCGGAGGCGTCTACCAAGTCGGCATACCCCGGGCCGAGACGATCAAGGACGGCGGCATGGAGGTGCCGATCGCCATGGGCTCGGGCGAGGCGATCAACTTCCAGCCGACCGGCGGCGGCAAGGCGGCGATCACCGGCGACTTCGTACTCACGGCCAAGGAGGTGAACCCGGTGCTGCGCGCGCTACGCGAGAACGGCATCGAGGTCACGGCCGTGCACAACCACATGCTCGACGACGAGCCGCGGCTGTTCTTCATGCATTTTTGGGCCAATGACGATGCAGCCAAGCTGGCCAAGGGACTGCGTGCGGCCCTGGACAAGGTGAACGTGGCGCGAAGCTGAAAGACATAGCCGCGATGTTCTTCACCCAGAGGGCAGCTCTGTGCTGCCTTTTGACCCTTCTCTGGACGATGCCTGGCAAGGTCCAGGCAGCGGACCCAGAACCGCCTCTCGTGTTGGAGCGGACGATCCCGCTTACGGGCGTCTCGGGCCGCATCGACCACATGGCCGTGGATCTCCGGCGCGGGCGCCTGTTCGTGGCGGAACTCGGCAACGGCACCGTCGACGTGGTGGACCTCGCGGCAGGGAAGGCCATCCACCGCATCGCCGGACTGAGAGAGCCACAGGGCGTCGGCTATGCGCCGCAGGCGGACGTGATCGCCATCGCCAGCGCCGGTGACGGGTCGGCCCGCTTGTTCAAGGGTGAGGACCTCTCGCCCGCGGGCGTGGTCAGCTTGGGCGACGACGCCGACAACGTCCGCCTCGACGGGCGAACCGGCCAGTTCGTCGTCGGTTACGGCAGCGGAGGCCTCACCGTGCTTGACCCGGCAAGCCGGTCGCTCGCGAGCGACATCAAGCTCCCTGCCCATCCTGAAGGTTTTCAGCTCGATCCGAGTACACGGCGGGCGTTCGTGAACGTGCCCGACGCCGGGCAGGTCGCGGTCGTGGACCTCACGGCCGGCAAGCAGATCGCGAGCTGGCGTGTGCCGGGTCTGAACGCGAACTTCCCCATGGCGCTCGACAGCACCGGGTCGGTTCTTGCCACGGTGTTCCGCAGCCCACCACGGCTGGTGCTGTTGGACACGAAGACCGGGGTTGTGACGGCCAACCTCCCCATCTGCGGCGACGCCGACGACGTGTTCTTCGACGCCAAGCGCCAGCGTCTATACGTCAGCTGCGGCGAAGGCTTTGTAGACGTGTTGCAAGGCGACGCGGCAGGCTACCACTCGCTCGCTCGCATCCCGACGCACTCCGGCGCTCGTACCTCGCTGTTCGTGCCCGAGTTGGACCGGCTGTTCGTCGCCGCCCGCGCCGGGCTGCTGGGATCGGATGCCGCTCTTCTTGTGTTCCGGCCCGAGCCTTGAGGCGGACACCAGCGCGTGTTCTGGCGCTTGCCGGCCTTGTCTGCGCCGTCCCCGGTACCGGCGCACGGGCCGAAGGGCTCCCTAGCTTGTGGGCGGTGAGATCCGCACGAGGTTCACCGGATGGCGTTGGTGCACTCGACAGATCCAGGGCGAGATGGCTGCAAATCCCAAGCCGCTACGCGATGACCGGCTGGCGACGGACGGAATCCGGGCGTCCGTCGCCAGCATCCGGTTCAGCACCGCCACGCCGACGGCAGCCTCAGTCTGCTGGGCCGGGAAGCCGCGGGCTCGCAGACGCGGTCCGATCAGCGCCTTGTAACGACCCATTGTCGTTTCCACTAAGGATCGTTGGCCGTAACCTGTCGTGGCCTGCCAGGTCAGGCGGCCTTGTTCCGCGATCATCGCCAGACGGCGATCACGCTGTGTCGGCGGACCCGGTTCGCCACTCGGGACGGCCGTCGAGCGGGGCGGGATCACCACCTCGGTCTCATCGCCGTGCGCGGCGATCGTCTGATAGGTGGGCGCGCCATCATACGCGCCATCGGCCGTCACCTGCACAATTGGATCGTCGATCTGGTCGAGCAGCGGGCCGACCTGGGACGGATCATCCGCATCCTGATCCGTCAGCGTCTGCGCCACGATCATGCCATTAGCCGCATCCACCGCCAGATGCAGAAGCTATGGGGCGGGCGTCGGTTGGCGGCATAATCGCTGCCGCGGACGATCAAAGGAGAACTCCCATGCCTGAGCTGAACGGTCTGAGCCGGTCCCTTATCACACTCGAACAGGAGAGCACTCTGATCGCGGTCATCGACCTGAGCCAATTAAGCTGGCTCGTGGCCGGGATCGTCCCGGGTGTCGAGCGACACCCGCTCAAGAAGCTTCCAGCCGACGAGGCGGCGCTGCTGCAACTCCTGCAGCGTTGGCGCGGCGAGGCGGCCAAGGCGGGTCGCGCGGTTCAGCGTGTCGTTGTTGCCTTCGAGGCCGGCCGCGATGGGTTCTGGCTGGCGCGCTGGCTTCGTGCGCACGACGTCGAGGCGCACGTGATCCATCCGACCAGCATTGCCGTGTCCCGCGAGCACCGGCGCGCCAAGACGGACCGGCTCGACACCGAGCGGGGGCTGCCGGTGCCGTACCGAAGGTGGTGGAAATAGGTTGGTGGCGTAGTCTCTGGTTTGTTCAACGAACCATTTCCGGCGTTCGAGCGCCGGCGGAGACCACGCCATGGAAGAGACTAGCACGAAGACGCAAGCGGTCGGCACGACGCTGTTTGCAGGAGACGCCTGGTTTGACCCGATCGAGGCGGGCATTCGGGATCGGGTGCGCGGGTTCATCGAGGAGCTGCTGGAGCAGGAGCTGACGACGGCGTTGGGGCGCACGCGGCCGTGGTGCATGGATCGACCGTTGGGCTCGGAAGAAATTTATAACGATTTCAGTTATCTGTGCTCGGGATGGGTGAGTGCCAGATGATAAGAGCTCGCAATTGACAGGCAAAATGCCCTTGTTCCGACACGATCTACGCTAGTCTGAGCCATGAGCGCGTTTGGGACGGTTCTTAAGTCATTGAAGTTGCTTGAGCCGATCCGTGCACCAACGCCGCACCAGATCCTGATGCTGGCCCTGCGCTGGGGCGAACGCGCTTTGCCGCTGGCGTGGCGGGTGGAGGAAACCGAGGGCGCCATTGGCTTTGGCGTGCAGAAAGGCCTGCTCGACACCATCGCTGCCTGGCTGCCCGAAGGCGCGCGCGTGCGCCTGCTCGGCGACCGGTTCTACGGCACGCCCGCGCTGATCGGCCACTGCCAGTCGCTGGGCTGGGATTACCGGCTGGGATTGAAGGGCAATCTTCGCTTATGGATCGATGGTGCCGACGCAGGCTCGGTCGAGCAGTTGGCCCGGGGCACGCCCTACCTGACGGGAGTGGAGCTGACCGCGCGCCGGGTTGCGCACAAACGTCGGCCTCATCCAGGACCCCGGCCACGAAGCACCGTGGATCATCGCTATGTCCGAGGCTCCAGGCTACCTCACCCCCCTCGACTACGCACGGCGCTGGGGCATCGAGCCGATGTT
>JAABVA010005378.1_pt1 | contig 11600 bp, 16 predicted proteins | sample 5560331 | NCBI WGS metagenome assembly JAABVA01 (sample SAMN12812661, study PRJNA571458) | rock metagenome | isolation source: Antarctica rocks | place: Antarctica: Victoria Land, Mt New Zealand sud | collected 2016-01-07
TTCTCGCCTATCTAGCGCGGTGGTCGTGGTCGCCTCATCGCCGGAGCCCCACCGCCGCTCCCCGGTCCCGCCTGTGTCGGCCCTACTCGCCGGGGGTCGGCATTAGGTCGCCCAGCGCCGCCGGTGTTCGGTCGTCCTCGACGGTGTCCGGCCGCTCCGTCGTGGTCGATGGCGGCGCGTCCGGCGGGGCGGGAGTGGCCCGCGCCGCCGGGTCCTCATCCCGCGCACGCTCCGCGTCGTCATCCCATCGGGGGGAGTTGGCAAGGCTCTCCGGGGTATGCTGCGCCATCCAGATCCTCCTCCTATCTCTGTGTCTCTGGGCGTCTTACGCGGGGACACGCGTCGCTCCCGGCGACGATGGCCCGCATCGCCTTATTCCCGCGCCGGCGGCGTCGTCATCCAGCGCTGCATCGCCTGCGCCGCAGGCACATGCAGGTGGACCTGCGCATCGACCCGCGCCACGTCCGTCATGCCGATCCAGTGATGCTGACCGTGCTCATCCTTGGTGAGCTTGATCGTGTCCTGCGCGTCCAGGTGGTCCACCATGCCGACCGGCGCGCCGTCCGCGCCCACGACCGCCATGTGCTCCGTGATCATGGCGTCTGCCATCGTCAGTTGCTCCTTGCGGGGGCCGTCCCCGTCCCTAGCCGCATCATCGTCCGGCACGCAGGCCCGCACGCCGGGCGGGTGTCCGCGCTCCCTGCGGATGCCGCCCACGTAGCGGTGAGAGAAGGGCTACCGCACGGCATACAGGTCTCTGTGGCGTCGCTCAGGGTGCGCAGGGGCGCGCGACACACCTCTGCCCACACGAGGATAGCATCCGGCGTGCCAGTCGCCCCCCAGCCGCCCCCAGGGGCAACTGGCACGCCGCTGCCCGTGCGGCGGCGTAACCACGGCAGCTCCTCACACGTTTCTATCAATGGGGCGGGGGATGGGCACAGGCCGGCGCTGGTGTCTGTGGGCTGAGGGGCAGCGGCGGCCGCGAGCTTCCTGCCTGGTCCCCCGCCTGTCGTCACGCCGGCCTGCTCCCTGGCCCATACCCTCGGCCCCGTACCCTCCGCGCGGGGCCGGCCTTGCCAGCCGTGCGCGCGGGCGGCCTCGCGCGGCGATGGTACTAGCGCGGCGATGGTACTAGCGCTACGGGTCGGACCGCGCCCAAGATAAAGAGTAGCTCCATGGTCGCGCTAAACCCCCATTTTCCCGTGTGAATCGTCGCTCTATCGTAGCTCCATGCCTTTGGTACTAGAGCTACGGATGGTACTACGTTTCGCGGCCCGATGGTACCACGTTGTGAGGCCCGTTGGAGCCCCCGTCGTACTAAAATAGCACCACGATCCGAGGCCCCTGGATGGGCTCGTCGCACCACGCCGGGCGGCGCTGTGGCGCTTCCAGGAGGGCTAGCGGTGGCCGTCCAGACGAGGCCGCAGGACGCGCAGGACGGCGACGGCGAGCAGGACGGCGAGGGCCACATAGGCGCCGACGAGGGCGGCGGCGAGGGCCGCAGCCACGATGTTGAGGGCCGTCGAGGAGGCATGGGCCAGCGGAGTGAGGAGGGCGGCGAGGGGACCGGTGAGGGCGCAGAGCACGAGGGCGTAGAAGCAGAGCGTCCAGACGCGGGCGCGGGCCTGAGCGTCGGTCATGTGTCCCTCCCCTGGCTCGTCTGTCCCGTTCGCGGCACCGCGCCATCCATGCATCCCCTGGCGACGCCGGGCCTCACCGACAGTATCGCAGGTAGCGACGTGTCAGGGGGGGACGTATCAGGAGGCGGCGGGGGTGGCGTCGTCGGCGAGCCAGCGGTGCAGGGCGGGGCGGCGCAGGCGCGCGAGCGCGCGGGCCTCGGCCTGCTGCACGGCCTGGCGCGTCAACCCGAGGCTGCGGCCGATCTCCTGTAGGGTGCGCGGAGGCTCCCCGTCGAGGCCGTGACGGGCGGCGAGGATGGCGCGGTCACGCGGGGTCAAGCTGGCGAGGGCGGCGCGCACGGCGGCGGTGGACCGGCGTGGCGCGACGGATCGCCGGCGGGGGCGACGAACGAGCGACATCGTCGTCGGGCCGCTGGAACAAGCGGTCATCACAGGGTTGGGCACGGGGTTGACGCAGCGCGAGATCGCGCATCAGGAGCGCGTGAGCGAAACGACGGTCGAGCGGATGATCGCGACGCTACGCGGCAAGTTCGGCGTGGCCACGACTAACGCGCTGTGTGGGCAAGCGGGACGCTTGGGGTTCCTCGATTAGCGCGGCCGGCGGTGACGGATTTCCTGACGGGAATCCGTCACACGGATGAAGGCTTTCCCTCAGAAGATGAGGGAAAGCCTTCACTTTTTGGAGGCATTTGCTCAGGAAAGCCTGACGGGAATACCACAGACAGCAAGCACCCTTGGGCTTACTGTAGAGATATGCCCGGCCGGCGACTGCCGGCCACAGTCAAAGGAGACCGACAACATGAAGCTGACACCGCGCATCAAGGCCCGCGCCGCCTGTTTTGGCGCTGGTCATCGCCGCCTCGCCCACCCTCGTGCCCGCAATCAGCGAGGCTAAGCAGGTTAACACTCGTCCGCTCTCCTCCTGCGGGACCGCGCTGCTCACATCAACCCCGGTATTTTCCTATGGGGCACAAATCGGTACGGTCTATCTCTACTACAACAGCTGCCGCCTAACAGTCTGGGGGTCGATCACTATCTCAAACCCTAATGACTATGGGTGCGTAGAAACGCATTCGAATGGCGGGAAGACAACGGCATGCGGGTACGGGCATCTCGATGCGCCAGAGTTGCCCTACAAGGCCACGACGTCCTACGCCTACGGCTACATATATGACTCTGGCGGCGTCTTCTCGGCAACTACCAGCACCTATTAGACGCTAGACGCCGGATACGGCATCTACCGGCCCTTAGCGATAGTCCAGGACCATGATCCGGCCGGCGCGAACCTGCATTTGTGTCGATGGTTAGCCATCCCCCGATACCACACCGCCCACTGGGATGATGGGTACGGGGGGAGTCCCCAATAGCCCGAGGCATCCCATATCCGGCTTGGCCAAGCCGGATATGGGATGCCTCGGGCTATTGTTCGCTTGCGCCTCCGTAAACATTGTGTCGCCTGGACATCGAGGTCCGGGGAGGCGCTGAGGGCGACAGCCCTCAACCTGGACGGTCGCACGCTGCAATCCTCTGCCCAAGAGCGGGGGCGCACATCGGCTATGGACGGAGCCCAACGGCGCGAGGGCTTGAAGGTGCACCTCGCCGTGGACACGCTGGGGCACCTGCTCGCGCTGTGTGTGACGGCGGTGCATGAGCAGGAGCGTTCCCAGGTCGCGACGTTGGCGGCGCGGGTCCGGGAGGTCACCGGCGACACGGTCGAGATCGCCTTCTGGAGGTGATCAAACGCCCTGAGGCCAAGTGCGGCTTCGTGCTGCTGCCTCGCCGCTGGGCCGTCGATCGCTTCTTCGCCTGGATGGCACGCTTCCGCCACCTCGCGACTACGAGTGCCTGCCCGAGACCCTGGCAGGGCTGCATGTCCTCGCCTTCACCTGAAAGACCGGGAAGCACGCCCCGCATCGACCGATCAGTAATCATCCTTTCGGGTGTCTCACATCCCCCGTTGACAGCGGTTTTGTGAGAACGGGTCGTACAGCGAAAACTAAAGAATAGCAGTTTTGCATGAATTACTGGATGCCTTTGGTGGCCGTGGAACTGGGGCCATTCGCCGCCACGGTGATCGTCATGACCGTGCGCATGGCCCCCGCACGCGCTGTTGTGAAGGCGCTTCTAAGGATGTCGAACACGTCATCGCCACGGCCGTAGAGGTGGGTGCAGAGGGGCCGTTCCACGACCCTGACGTGCGCTTCCCGCGCGCGCTCGATCACGGTGCGGGCGGTGTCTCGATCGATGTCCGCGCCCAGCGGATACAGGGCGAACTGCGCGTTGACGCGTTCGGGCAGCCAACTCTCCATGCCTCCGCCGGGTTCGTCGCCGGCGTGGGACGCGTACGCGTCCCGCGTCGGCTCAACCGGCATCTCAGTCGAGAACGTCGCCCGGAGCACGAGAGGGGCTCCACTCCGCGCCACACGACCGAATGACGCGCGCACGGCCTCGAACAGGGTAGACTCGTCGCCTGCCAGGTACGTCGATAGGTCGTCGGTCTCCACCCCAATGTCGAAGCGGGCGAGCCCATCGATCGCGTCGAGGATCAGCGGGACGAAATCCTCGCGTAGCGGATAGAGTGAGAAGCGTACACTACTCATGGGTCGATTACTCCTTCGGCAATAGGGATGTAGTCAGGGCCGTAGACGCATTGATGTGTGTCGGCACTAGGTGGCCGCGCGTCATCCAGTCGGCGTACGCTTGCCATTGGGCGGTCGACATGGTCCCATAGCGCCCGCGCGCGTCGCGCTCCACCGGGCTGAGCAGGCGTATGCTGCGCTCGATCAGGCTCTCACTGTTGGAGAGTACCTGTGGCGCCTTGAGCAGGATGCGCGCGGCTTCGGCGGGGTGCGCGGCGGCGTAAGCGTAGCCCGCGAACGTGGCGCGCTGGAAGGCGCGCAACGTCGCCGCCTCTCCGCGCGCCTGACGCGTCCCCGTCGCAAAGACGAGCTCATCATAGGTGGGCACGCCGTACTGATCCACGCGCATCACGTTGACGGGGTACCCTTGCTGCCGGGCTTGCAGCGCCTCCCAGGTCCAGCCGACGCCCTCGACCGCATCGACGCGGCCACTCAGGAGTTGCTGCAACAGGCCGTAGCCCACGTTGATCGTCTTGACCCTGGACGGGTTGCCGCCATCGTCCCGCACCATGGCGTCGATGGTGGTATAGTCGCTGGGCAGGGCGGAGATGCCCACGGTCTTGCCTTGTAGCTGGCGCGGCCGCGTGATGCCGGAGTGCTTGAGCGTCATGATGCAGTTGAGCGGACGCTGCACGATCGCTGCGGTCGCCACCACGGGAATGTTCCTTGTCTGTGCGAGCAGCACCTCCGGCTCGTAGCTGATGGCGATGTCGCCCGTGCCCTGCGCCACCAGCTTGAGCGCATCGGCCGCCCCGGCCGGTACTTGCGGCCGGACATCGAGGCCCGCGCGCGCATAGTAGCCTTTGGCAAGAGCGACGTAGATGCCGGCGTGGTCGGAGTTGGGCTGCCAGTCGAGCCACAACGTCACGGGGCGTAGCGCCTTGACCCCTCGCGCGCCGCTTGTCGCGGCGTGAGCCGGCAGCGTCAGTCCTAGTGTGAGCACAAGGGCTATGATCCCTGTTATGATACTTTTCATCGAAAACCCCTCTCTATCAGTGACAACTCATCCCTTGTTAAACGAACACAAGCCCTATCTCTCGCCCCCCTCCTTTTAGAGCCCGGCGACGATGCGCAGCGGCGTACTCTTACCACAACCGCTCGCCCCAACCAGGCTGACGAACTCGCCGGGGGCGACGGTAAGGTTGACCCCGGCGAGCGCGCGTACCGCTCCAGCACCCCGCCCGAAACTTTTGCTTACACCCGCGACGGTGATGCAGGGCAGGGTATCGCCACCTGATGGGGTGGACGCGGTAGAACCTACCGTCCGCAGGAGGGCCGCAGCGGTGGCGGTTCTACTGCCCGTCGTGATCGTGGACATATATCAGTACCATCATCTCTACGCCTCCAGCGGAGGCGTGTTACGCCGCTTGGCACGATGTGGAGGACTAACGGGTGATGGATGGTGCTGAGAGGAGTAGGAAAGCGGGCGCTTGCCGGCGTGGGATACCTGGCGGCGCGAAAAAGCGCCGCCAGGTATCCTAGCGGCGCCAACCACATGCAGATCATCTTCCCTAACGCGGGCATTACCCCGATCAGGTGCGACGGTCGGCGGCGTCCACTGGCCACCCTCTCAGCCCGGCTACCCGAGCTCCCGTAGGCGTGTTGTCTATATGTACCGTACCAGGAGTGGGGCACGGCGTCAAACACGCAGGTCGACCATTTCCTCGGCGATCTTGCCCCACTGCTTGCGGGCGACGAAGACGGTGTAGCGCGTGCCGGCGGCCGGCTCCGGCAGCCCCTTGGGCAGGTCCGGTACTTTCTCGCTGACGAGGGCGACGGCGACGGCCTGGCCCTGCTCGACAACGGTGCCGGGCCGGCCGATGACGGTGATCTTCACGGTGGATGCTCTCCCTGAGTTGTCCTGCTGGAGCTGCTGTGCGATCTCGCGGTAGGTGTCGTCCGTCCAGGCTGCCGCAGGGGCGACTGCTGGCGTCGCTGATGCTGGTGCGCCGTTCCCTCCGGCCCTCTTGGAGCGCTCGCCTTGTCGCGGGAAGATGTAGTCTTTGTCCTCGCGGCTGATCGCGTCGCTCGTACGCACGAGGTAGAAGAAGGTGCCGCCGGGGGTGCGACGGTGGCCGTCGGGGAGCGTGAGGCCGCCCTGGGCCTCGACGGTGAGCGCCTGGCCGAGGAGGGCGCGTGCCCGATCGGGGCCGAGGCGATCTACTGCGCGGGTGATGAGGCGGATGGGCGGGGGCATCGTCTCGCCGAGCACGGCGGCGATGCCGCGGGCCAGCGCCCACACGTCGGGAGGCACGAAAGCGTACGACACGGGACGCCGCACCTCCACCGCTATCGTCGGTGCCTCCGCTTCCGTCGGCGGCACGGCGCCAGACGGCCCCGCACTGGCCTCCCCCACCGCGCCGGTCGGCGTCGTGCTATCGTGTCCCTCGGCCGTCGTCGCCGTTAGTATGTCATGTTCCACAGCGTGCTCCCGTCACGGGTCGATGCGCCAGCTACCCTCACTATAGACGAGCCGACGTTCCTCACGGCGTGTGTCCAGGCGCGCGAACTGGGTCGGGAGCCCGTCGAGCGCCTGTGTTATGTCGTATAGGTCGCGGCCCCTAATAGAGACGAACACGCCGTCGGCCTTGAGTTGGAGCGTGGCCGGGGCCGAATGCTCCCCACCCCCGACCCCGAGGGCGGCGGCGAGGGCCGGGGCGACGCCGGCCGGGGCCGTCGCGGGGACGACAAGCCGGGCCAGGGGTAGGGGCGGGCCAGACGCGGCCAGCAGGAGCACGCCCGAAGGGTGCTGCTCCTCCCCACGCACAGGGAGGAACGTGTGCCGCTCGACCGTGACACCGGCGGCGTGTAGCGCGTCAGCGAGCGGGCCGGCGGCGTCGGCCGTGACGTGATCCGTGGTCAGGGTGACATGCATCGGCGCGTCGGCGTGTCCCGTCGTGTCGGCTCCGTGTGCACCAGCCATGTGCACCATCTAGCCGCCCAGGGCTTCCAGGTCCGCCCATAACGCAGCCTGTAGTTGGTCCCGGTCCGCACCGCCACCCCCAGCTTGTAGGAGCGCGTAGTTCTGCAAGTCTTCGGCTCGCACCCAATTCCCTGTTGCAGCAGTGGGCACGTCGGCGCTATCCCGTTGATACGGGCGCGGCGATGCTGGCGCGGGACGTGGCCCAACGACATTGCTTTGAGAAAGAGCATCACTGGTCGTTGTGTTCGATCGCTGTTCGGGTGGCGGAAATTCCGCCACTTCGGTATCCGATGCCTCGGCGCGGGATGGGGTCCCTGTCGCGACGGGAGTTTGTGGCGGAAATTCCGCCACGGCCGGCCACGCGCGCGGCTCGGTGGCGCGGACGTCTTTGAGGCGGACTTGTTCTCCTCGCGCGACCCGTTCGAGGAGGGCCGTACGCGTTTCCTCACTCTCGACGTTAACGATTTCCACGGCGGCGCTCGCCCCCAGTGTCCCGCGTTCGACCGCAGCCTCGATACGGGGGTCGCTTATCAGCTTGAGGCGATCCTGCACGACGGAATGGTGTTTGCCCAGGCGGTCGGCCAAGGCGCGCATCGACAGGCCCAATCGTTCCATGAGGCGGCGATAGGCGCGGGCCTCGTCGAGCGGGGTCAGATCGTCACGTTGGATGTTCTCAACGAGGGCGAGGCGCTCCATATCGTCGTCGGAGAGATCGCGGACGACGCAGGGGACGTGATCGAGGGCGGCGCGGTGAGCAGCCCGCCAGCGGCGCTCACCGGCGGCGATTTGATGTGTCGCGGGATTGCCGGGTGTCGGGCGTACAAGCAAAGGTTGCAGCACGCCGTCGGCGCGGATTGATGCCGCCAGTTCGTCCAATGCGTGCTCATCGAAGGTGCGACGCGGCTGGAAGGGGTTAGGAGATAACTCGTTGACTGCGATGGGTCGCGCGTCGGTCATGTCAGCGGCGGCGGACACGCTCGCGCCGAATAAGGCACTGACGGGGCGAAACGCGGACGTTTTAGCCATGGAGCACCCCCGCAGCTGACGTGGCTAACGCCCCTTCCTCCGCCATCGCCGCGACGCCCCACGTCTGCAGGAGGACATCGGCGATGTGTCCGTAGGCCTGGGCAATCTCGCTATGTGCGGCGTAGCTGGTAATAGCCACGCCGGCGGCGGCGGACTCCTGCACCTTCGCGCTCCGCTTGACCTCGCCCAGAATCGGGATCTGACCCACAACCTGCTCGCGAATACCTTGCGCCATCGCGCGGCCAATCGTGGTCCGGTAATCAACCATGGTGAGCACCAGGCCGACGACGGATAGGCGCGGGTTGAGCTTACCTTTGCGCACGCTCGCGATGGTGTCGAGTAGGAGCTTAAGGCCGCGCGCGGCGAGATACTCGGGCGGCAATGGGATGAGAACTTCGTCCGCGGCCGTGAGCGCGTTGATGGTCAGTAGGCTGAGCGAGGGCGAGCAGTCGATGAACACAACATCGTACGCGTCCTGTGAAGGGGCCAGTACCTCGGTCAGAACATATTCGCGCCGGATGAAGGTGCTCTGCAAGCGCAGCTCCGCGGCCGCCAGGTCGATACTGGAGGGCAGAATGTCGAGGGCTGGCTGCACCGAGCGGACATAGGGCGCGAGTGATGCGGCCTCCTGGTGGTCTAAGTACCAGGCCATCGCACTGTAGACAGTCTCAGGCAGCGCATCCGGGTCGAGGCCGGCCGCCGTGCTCAGACTAGCTTGGGGATCGAAGTCGACTAGCAGGACGCGCTGGCCCCGATCGGCTAAGGCGGCGCCCAAGGCTAGTGCGGACGTGCTTTTGCCTACTCCGCCCTTCTGATTGGCGATGGCGATAATCTTGCTCATACTTGTCACCTCATCCATAATTTGGCCGTCACGGCCAAACTATACTTCCAACTATGCTGTGTCATCGAGTCCTCCTCAAGGAGTGGTCGCTTGTTGTTCTGGCGCAAAGTTCGCAATCAGGGGTGATCGTCGGACCTCCAGCCGAGCGCAAAGACAATGTGCTCGGTGTCTAGATCGGGGCGACGCACTAACCCGGCTCGCTCGGCGGTTCGTATGGACGCAATGTTCGTGGGCCTGGTGCGGGCGATCACCGGCAGGTGCGGCAGGTAGCTTCGCGCGAGGCCCACCGCCGTTCGCGCCACCTCGGTAGCGTAGCCCCGGCCCCACGCGTCGGGCGTGAGCCGGTAGTACAGGTTTAGCACATCCCGATCGCGCCAGGTCCGGCGCATGACCCCGCCAAAGCCGAGGATCGTGTCCGCGTTCAGAGGTGTGATGGCCCAATAGCCATAGCTGTCGCTCTCCCACTGGCACAGCCACCCGCGCAGCGTTTCTTCGCTGGCGGCAGGGTCGGGGTCGGGGCCGGCGGGGTTGTAGCGATTGGTCGCAGGATCACCGTGGATCGCGAACATCGCGGGGCCGTCGTCGCCTTGGGGTTGTCGAAGGATGAGGCGGTCGGTGCGCACTGCGACGAACGCGGTCGCCAAGCCAGCCGGTGTGAAAGCCCTGGTATCGGCCACGGTAGAAGAACCCGATGGGCGCTCCTTGTGCGTGTCGTCTGTTGCCGTGTGCATGATCCCCCCGTCGTTTCTGTCCCGATGTGGCACGCCGCCTCGCTGACGTCCTCACGGCCAACCTATGCGTCCATTCCACACTCGCAGCCATATTATGGTTCTAATCGCGCCTTGACCTAAGGATGTGCGCGCCTATGAAGCGGCCAACCTATGCGTCCAGCGCGGCCAAGCTATGGGTTAAGTGACAATCTCGTTTGCTTCCTCATTTTATGTCAATAATCAGCATAGGCGCGCGTTTCTCTGTCCCACCGGCACTGATCCTCGTACAACCCGCGCAGCTCCTCCCGGCAGTCGGTACAGGTCTTGACACCGGCGGGGATGTCGGCCCACCCGCGCGGCCACAACGTCGCGGCGTCCTCGTCGGCGAGCAACCATCGTTCGGGGATAAGCGCCAGGTCGGACGTGCGGACCTCGCGGGTGCAGCGCGCGCGGGATACGCCACGGCATCAGTCCCTGTCCTCCTTAGCGTCGGCGTCGGCGTCCAGCAGCAGCGCGTCGATCTCGTCGCCGTCCAACTCGGGGTCCAGTGTGTCGAGGCGATCCAGCGCCGTCAGTTCGTCGTTGTCGAGCAGATCGTCCGGCATGTCGAGCAGCGCCCTCTCAGCGTCGGTCGGGTCGCGGAACGGGTCGTGTCCATCACGGGTCATCGGGTCACCGCGCCGTGCGGTACGCGCCAGACGGCCCCAGGGCAGGGGGCTGAGCGGACGGCGATCTCGTGCGCGCCGACGGCGGCCGCGTCGACGACGAGCACCGCGGCGAGCAGCAGCCGGAGCGGGGTGAGGCGGCGGATCATGGGGCCTCCGGGTGGTAGAGGGTGCGGTAGAAGCGCGTGGCCAGGTCCATCTCTAGCAGCTCGTGCTCGGCGTCGCTCGGGGCGCGCTGGCGGTAGAGCGCGGCCGCGTCGAACTCGCGGAGGGTCGAGCCGGGCCGCGTGTCGCCGGCATCGTCGTCGTCGGTCGCCTCGCCGGCGGTGGCCGCCGGCGCGACGGGAATGGGCAGGGCGAGGTAGCCACGGTCGTCCAGGGACGCGTAGACGTGGCCGCGCGGGGCGGGATAGATAGCCCACTCGCCGGTCTCGAAGACGACGAGGGACGCATCCTGGCCGTGCCGGTCCCACCAGACGGCCCGGCCCAGCACGTCCTCAATGTGAAGATCGCGGACCTCCTCGAACGTGCGGGACAGGCACTGGTCGTCCAGCAGCCGGCCGCGGGGCGACGTCGGGAGCGGCCAGAGACGGGCGAGCCGCCGGCGCTGAGTGTCCATCTCGAGCGCGATGGCGGCGAGTTGCTGATCGCAGTCGTCGCAGAGTGCCACCCGGCCGTCGGCGGTCTGGCGGTCGTAGCGCGCGACGTGCGGATCGATCAGGCGCAGATCGGCGAGGGGCTGGGCCAAGAGGTCGGCGGGGTCCACGTCGCGTGCGCAGCGCGGGCAGCGCGTCGTCGGGGTGGGGCGCGGGTCCGGGGTCATGGCTGGCCTCCGTCCTGTGCCTGTCCGCTTGTCTGCGGTGGGGCCGTCGTCGCCGCGGCGGTGGCGGCGGTGGCGGCGGTGGCGGCGGTGGCGGCGGTGGCGGCGGTGGCGGCGGTGGCGGCGGTGGCGGCGGTGGCGGCGGTGGCGGTGGCGGCGGTGGCCGCCTCCATCTTCTGCTTCAGGCGTCGCTTCTTGCGCGAGGGCTGCCCGACCTGCCCCAGGTGATTGACGCGATAGGCGTCAATCGCGGCCTGCGACACGAGGCGCACGCCGACGCTGGCCAGCTCGGACGGCAGGGTGCCGCGCTGGATCGCGCTGTGGACGGTCGGGCGC